>WNGI01001262.1_pt1 | contig 34324 bp, 31 predicted proteins | sample 5400621 | NCBI WGS metagenome assembly WNGI01 (sample SAMN13153374, study PRJNA577476) | soil metagenome | isolation source: 20 cm soil or saprolite under Garry oak tree replicate 1 | place: USA:California | collected 2016-06-15
CCTACGACGTGATCGATATCCTCGCGAAGCAGCGCACTCCGATCGAATCGCTCGAGATAGATGTGGTAGGAGAGCGCGTCGAGACTATTCCACGGCGCTACAAGCACATCACGCTCAACTTCCGCATCGGCGGACAAGGAATCGCGAAGGACCAGGCGCTGCGCGCGGTAGAGCTATCGGCGACCAAGTATTGTTCGGTGCGTGATTCGCTCAGGAGCGATGTGCAGGTAGACTGGACGGTGGAGCTTGAGGAGGAATCCTCAGGGACCCACTAACTACAACTGAATAGGCGAGAGGTCCCAGTAGGTAAGTTGCAAGTTATTCAGTTCACGACGCCCGGACTTACCTCTGTGGCATTCAGGGCATAGGCAGTTGCTTGTGCCCTGTATCCTTCGAGATAAGTCGGGGCGTAGTGAACTAACCAACTGAAATCTCTGCCGCTGAGACCTCGCGCCTATTCAGTTGCAGCTATTCAGTTGCGCTATTCACCGCCGTCTCCTCGCCTTCGATTCCGCGGAGTACGGCGCCCATTTTCTTTCCGAATCCTCAATCTCTTCCCGCAGTCGAAGGTAGCTGTCGTAGCGTTCGGCACTGATCGAGCGTTCGGCCACCGCGCGACGCACCCCGCATCCGGGCTCGACCCGATGCGTACCGCGGAAGCACTCGTCGAGGTGTTGGGACGCGAGGCCCCACATTCCGACCTCGCGCAAGCCGGCAGTATCCACGACGTAACCACCGTCGGGCAACGGGTGGAGCAATGCGCCCACGGTCGTGTGCCGGCCCTTGTTCACGGACTCGCTGATCTCGCCAACGCGAAGATCGAGTCCCGGATACATGGCGTTCATCAGTGAGGATTTGCCGACACCCGACGGTCCGGTGAGCACCGAGGTTTTCCCGGCGAGCACGTCGTGCAGCTCGTCGAGCCCGATGCGCTGCTTGACGCTGGTGAGATGCACGGGATAGCCGGCCGCGACGTAATCGGCGAATGCCCGCTCCGTTGCCTCCTTGTCTACCAGCTCGATTTTGTTGATGACGATCCGGGACTGAAGCGAATTCCCCTCCGCAATCACCAGAAACCGGTCGAGCATCCGGCGGTGGGGCTCCGGCTTGGCCGCGGAAAAGACGACGACGACCTGGTCGACGTTGGCGGCGACGATGCGCTCGCCCTGCCCAGCCCCCGGTTCGCGCCGAGCCAGCTTTGAATGTCGAGGCAGGATTTCCGCAATCGCCCAGTGGAGGCCGCGCTCATCGATCTCCAGAACGACGCGATCACCGACCGCCAGCTTCCTGTCTTCCTTACGCTCCTGCTTGAGTCTGCCTCGAAGCGATGCCTCATGCGTCTCTCCCGAGTCGGCACGGACGTGCCATACTCCGCCCGTTCCCTTGAGCACGACGCCTTCCTTGCGCGTCAACTGCTACCCTCGTTGCGCATCGAATCCCACCACGGCAGCAGCTCGCTGCGCCTCGCCTTGATCAGGGCATCGAGTTTCAACTTCACTTCGTTGAGCGATAGTGCGCCCACTATCTTGCGCGCCTCCTCCTCTGTCGCGGCGAAGGCGAGAAAATCCGTCTCCAGATGCCCGCTCGCGACGGGATCGCCCTGGCCCCAGCGGACAAACAGCAGATAGGCCGCGAAAGGTTGTTGCTTCTCTCCGCTGGTGTCGCTCACGATCTCTACGCTGTAGGAAGCGCCATCGCTTCCTTCGAACGCAGCTGGGCGATCGTGTACCGCCATGTATCCGCCGATCGTATTCGGGTCGCCCTTCGAATGGTCGGGGGGAAGGAATCTGCCCATCGTCAGCGGAGCCGGCGCTTGCCGACCATCTCCTTGAATACGTTGCCGGTGAGAAACGCGACGTTGGCCGGACGTTCTGCCAGACGCCTCATGAGGTACGGGTACCATTGAGTTCCAAATGGAACGTACACCCTCATGCGGTAGCCCTCGCGGACCAGCCGATCCTGGAGATCGCGTCGGACTCCGTAGAGCATCTGGAACTCATAGCGATCGGGCGCGACATCGTTAGCCTTGGCGAATCGCTTCGCCTCCCTGATGATCGCCTCGTCGTGTGTAGCGATGCCAGGGTAGTTCCCCTTGAGCATCAGCTCGTGCATGCAGCGAACGTAGTTCGCATCGACGTCCTTCTTGTCCGGAAAGGCGACCGTCTCCGGCTCCTTGTAGGCTCCCTTGCAAAGGCGGACGCGCGCCTTCATCGAGATCGCGCGCTCGACGTCGGCGAAAGTGCGGTACAGATAACTCTGAAGCACAATCCCCACGTTCTCGCGGTACCCCGGATAGAGCCGCTGCTCGAACAGATCGAGCGTGCGTTGAGTGTATTCGCTCGACTCCATGTCGATGCGCACGAACGAGGCACAGTCTCGCGCGCGCTGAAGGATCTTCTGCATATTCGCGACGCAGAGGTCTTCGGAGATGTCGAGCCCCATTGCCGTGAGCTTGACTGATACATTGGCGTCTGCTTTCTGCCCGTGGATGCGGTCGAGCATGCTGATGTACGCCTCGCCCGCGGCGCGCGCCTCGGCTTCATTGTGAACGCTCTCGCCCAGAAGATCGAGCGACGCTGTGATACCGCGCGCGTTGAGCCTGGCGACGGCGGCGAGAGCCGTATCGACGGTCTCGCCGGCGACAAACCGATTGGCAAAGCTTTTTGCCACCCTGTTGTTGCGGACGAACTTGAATATCTGCTGCTGGTCCGAAAGGTAGAGCAGTGCACTGCGGAGCATCAATTCGGGAGTAGCTGTGTGGTCGACGCGGACGATCGGCGATTGGTGGCGCGACCACGCCTTGAGAGATCGAAGATTCTTGTCACCGGGAACTGGCCACCCTTCCTGAGTTCTCCGTCGAACATATTCCAGGTAGTGAAGCTGTCGTCGCTCTCCGGCTCGAGCAGATAGACGACGAGCTCGCCGCGTGGCTGCGCCGTAGATACGATGAATGACTTCGCTGGAAGAGTCTGCAATCCTCGCTCCCATCTGCCTTTGAGACGGACTTCGTGGTGCCCTTGAAACGTCCGCGGAGCGGTGATGATCGAATCGATTGTGAAGGATTCCCCGCGCGCCCTCCAGGCGGAATCGGAACGATCGACGCGAATGCCGTGGAGCCGAAGTAACGTCGCGACCGCTGTGTCCCCGGGCGCCACCACGTAAGCCGCCGGGGGTGTCCGATCGAGCGTCGATGTAAAGCGATCGTAGACAGGCATGCGAACCGTTCTGAAACGCCCGGTGCGCCGCTCACCACGCGGGACGCCCGCCTGGGTCAAAGAGGAGTCGCCGGTCTTCTCAAGATCCTCCTTGATGACGTTCATGACTCGTGGCGTCGTGATTAGCTCGGATCCAATGGCGACCATTTGCACGGAATCGGGAGACCGACCCCACGCCAGCGGCTGGCTATCCGCCCGCGCGGTCAGCGATTTGATCGCGACTCCTTTCTCGGCAACCAGTGAAAGAGCCTCCTTGACGAACGCGTAGGTGGAAGCGATCCGCCGGGCGAGCGAATCGTGCGAGTACGCTTCGCTCAGAATTCCGATGCGGCCGCGAATTCCATAATAGTTGGTGCCGAAGCGCGGGCGCGGGTCGTACGTTGCCCAGCCCTCATGCACGCTCGTATCCGCAATGGCGCCGGGCTGGTCGGAGATGAAGTTTCCGTAATCGAAAACCTCGAAGCCGTCGCGCGTCCGCATTCGCTCGCGCAGAACCGGTAGCAGTGAGTCGCGCGCGTAAACTCCTCCGAACACCGCGGCCGGACTCAACGACGGGGAATAGGTCAGCGCGTATCCATGGAAGCTTCCGTCGGTCGTGTGGAGATCAACGAACACGTCCGGATCCCAGGTGTTGAACATCGTTAGTGACGCGCGTGTCTCCGGAGCCTCTGCCTTTACGTAGTCGCGGTTGAGATCGAGATTCTGCGCATTCGGACGGACTCCCACCATCTCGGGCCCATTCTGTTCCGTGCGATTCACCGATTGGGGCGCGAATCGCTCGTTCCCGTCGGCGTTGTAGATCGGCACGGCGATCAGAACGATGGAGTCGAGGACGTTCGGCTTGCTCGAAAAAGCGAGATCGCGAATCAGCGCCAGGAGCGCGTCCTTTCCCTCGACCTCGCCCGCGTGAATGTTGCCCTGGACGTACACAATCGGCCGTCCCAGCTGCTTCGCCTCGGATGCCGTGGAAACGAGCGGCCTGGAAGCGATGACATAGGGAATGTCTCTCCCTTCACTCGTCTTGCCGATCGATCCGAAAGCCAGAGGCGCTCGGAGCGCCCGCAGCGAGTCGAGAAACCTTCTGACGTCCGCGTAATGAGAGGTCTCGCGATATCGTGTCAGCTCGGGGCGAGTGCGGGGATAGTCCGCCGGAGTCAGCGGTCGCGGCGTTGGTGGCGCGCAAGCGACGAGTCCAACCACTGCCGCCACTACAACGAACGACGAACGCACTTCGGAAGGCACTCCTCTCCTCACGAGCGCTCGTCGGGATAGAATACCTGCCTCCGTCGAGCCATCTCGAGCAGCAGGTCCGCCGGCTCGAAGCGTCCCGGAAAGCGGGCGTTCAGGTCCTCGAGTCGCTGAACCACGATCTGGATGCCAAGTGAATCCATGTAGCGGAATGGCCCGCCGCGAAATGGTGGGAAGCCGATCCCGAACACTGCCCCAACATCGCCGTCACGCGCCGAGCGAATGATCCCATCGCTCAGGCACCGCGCGGCTTCGTTGAGCATCGCAAGGACGGTCCGCTGGTGAATCTGTACGGCCGGCATCTCCGGTCTAGCCGTCGCCTCAGCCCCCGCAGGAGTCGCGATGGATTTCACAATTGGAATGCTGCCCGGCGTGAGGAACAGGCCGTACACCGAAGGGTCGACCTCTCCCTTCTTTCCTTCCTTGTCGTAGGTGAAAAAGCCCTTCTTCGATTTTCGCCCGTAACGCCCCGCCGCAACAACCGCTTGAATCGATTTTGCCGGCTGCATCCGGTCCGGATATGCATCGGCCATGATTTTCCCCGCCTTGGTCGCGACATCGAGTCCGACTTCATCGATGAGCGTGATCGGGCCGACGGGAAATCCGAAATCGACGAGAGCCTTGTCGATTATGTCGACCGCAACACCCTGGTCGAGCATGATGGCGGCCTCGTTGATGTACGGCGAGAGTATCCGGTTGGCGTAGAATCCTGGCCCGTCGTTCACGACGATGACGGTCTTTCCCAGCTTCTTCCCGTAGGCGACCGCCGTCGCGGTCACCTGCGGATACGTCTCCGCTGTCGTGATCACCTCGAGAAGCGGCATCTTCTGCACTGGGGAGAAGAAGTGCATTCCAAGCACTCGCTCGGGACGGCTCGATGCCTGCGCGATGAGAGAAATCGGAATGGTGGATGTATTAGTGGCGAAGATCGCATTGGGACTGATCGACGCCTCCGTCTCTCGCAACACCTGATGCTTGATCGCCAGATCCTCGAACACCGCTTCGATCACGAGATCGACATTGCCGAATCCTGAATAGTCGACGGTTCCGCCCAGCAGCGCCATGTAGTCGCTGTACTGGATTTTGTTGATCTGCTTCTTGGTGAGCCGCTCCTTCAGAATGTCACGCACCGCCGCGTAACCCTTCGCGACACGAGCGTGATCGGCATCCTTGAGACGTACGAGACTTCCATGCTGCACCGCGATCGAAGCGATCCCCGCTCCCATGAATCCAGCGCCGATGATCGCGATCTTGTTGACGGGCAGCGGTTCGAACGCTGCGACAGGCAGCTCCGGATGTTGTGAGGGCTCGACGCCGGGATCCTTCTTCAACTCGTTCGTCGCGAAGAAGAGGAAGATCAGCTGTCGCGACACATCTGTCATCGCCATCTCCCCGAAGTGGCGGGACTCCTCGCGATACCCATGCGCAACGCCCTTCTCGTAACCGGCGGCGACGGCATCGATGGCGGCAATAAGAGCGGGATAATGTCCCCGCGATTTCGCGAGCGTCTGTTCGCGCGCCTTCCGGAGCACGATCGCGCGTCCCGCGGGGTTCCCATCGATGAGCAGGCCCTTCATTCCTCCGGCGTGCCGCTCGCTCTTCCTTTTCCCCTCCGCGACCTCGCGCGCGCGCTGAATGGCTATGGTGCGGAGTATCGACGGGTGCACGAGCTCGTCGATCAAGCCGAGGTCGAGCGCTTTTTTCGCGCGGACCTGCTTGCCGGTGAGAATCAGGTCCAGCGCATTGGTGAGCCCGATTCGGCGCGGCAATCGTTGTGTCCCGCCGCCGCCGGGAATCAGTCCCAGCTGGACTTCCGGAAGACCGAGGATGGTCTTGGGATGGTCCGTCCCGATACGGTAGCGACAGGCAAGCGCCGTTTCGAGTCCACCACCGAGGCACGCGCCATGTATGGCGGCGATTATCGGAACCCGAAGGTGTTCGATCGAATCGAGCAGCATCTGTCCGTCCCTGCTCAGCCGCTCCGCGTCAGCCGCCGTCTTGAGTTCGAGAAACTCTTCGATGTCGGCGCCGGCAACCCAGACGTCGGGCTTGCCACTGATGAACACCGCCGCCTGAACAGTCGCATCGCGCTCGAGTCTGCTCACGAGCGCGACGAACTCGTCCTTCACCGCGCGGTTCAGCTTGTTGACTGACTCGTTCGGAAGGTCGAACGTGATGATCGCGATGCCGTCGGTGACCTCGACGGAGAGCGCCGGTTTCCACCGCGTCCCGACCAATCCGCCGATCGTGACTTCCGAAGCCGAGCTCATCGTGTTCTCTCCACGACCATCGCGAAGCCCATACCGCCGGCTGTACATACGGTCATCAATCCGAATCGCCCGTCACGTCGCCGCAGCTCATTCAGTAGCGTCGTCGTGATCCGCGCACCGGTCGCGCCGAATGGATGCCCAATCGCGATCGAGCCGCCCATGACGTTGAGCTTCGCCCGATCCACCTCACCCACCGGTTGCGAGAAACCGGCTCTCTCGGCCCACCATTTCGACTCGAACCCCTTGAGATTCGACAACACCTGGGCGGCAAACGCTTCGTGCATTTCCACCAGGTCGATGTCCTTCAACGTGAGCCCGGCCCGCTTGAGCGCGACCGGCGCCGCCAGGACCGGAGCCTGAAGAAGCTGCTCTCCGGGATCGAGTGCGGCGTACGCGTACGATCTGATTATCCCGAGCGTAGGATACCCGAGCGCCTTCGCTTTTTCCTCGTTCATGAGGAGAACGCACGCGCCACCATCGGTGAGCGGCGAGGAATTCCCGGCGGTCACCGAACCGTATTTCCTGTCGAACACAGGCTTGAGCGCCGCGAGCTGTTCGTAGCTCGTGTCCTCGCGAATGCCGTTGTCCGACGTCAGCACGCTCTCGAACTTCGGCGGTACGTAGACCGGCATGATCTCGGCTGTCAGTCTCCCGTCGGCGGTACCCGCGGACGCGAGACGATGCGAGCGGAGGGCGAAGTGATCCTGCTCCTCGCGGGAAATGGCGTTGAGCTTGGCCATCTTCTCCGCCGACTGTCCCATCGTCTCGCCGGTCGTAGGCTCGGCGATCGCAGGGGTGATCGGAATGAAGTCCCTGGGACGAAGCCGGGCGAGAATCCTGATGCGCGCGGGCAGTGATTTCGCTTTCGACGCCAGAACGAGTGTCTCGGCGAACCTTTGCGAGTGGAGAATCGGAATGTTGGAGAGCGATTCCGAGCCGCCCGCGATCGCGACATCGAGGTGGCCAAGAGCGATCTGGTCGGCGGCGTCGGTGATCGCCTGATTCGCCGACGCGCACGCTCTGCTCACGGTATATGCCTGGACACCTTTCGGTAAGAGCGGCAGCAGTGAAACCTCGCGCGCGATGTTCGGCTCGACCACTGACGGAACCACTGTGCCGAACACCAGCGCCTGCACCTCCTTTCCATCCAGATTCGTGCGTTGTAGCAACTCCGCGACGCACAACTTGCCAAGCTCGATCGCGGAAATCGACTTGAAGGCTGTTCCGGCCTTTGCAAATGGCGTTCGCACGCCCGCGACTATCGCGACGCGGCGCCCGTTCCCGAATGTTGCCATGAAGGGAACTTAGACGGGCGCCGTTTATCTATCTAGGACACGCCTTCCTCTCTCGTGGCACGCTCTTTCTCGAGCAGCAACCGCTTGCGCTCGAGCCCCCATCGATATCCACCGAGCGCACCGCTCTGTCTTACAACACGATGGCAGGGGATGACGACGGCAGCTCGATTGTTCGCGCACGCGCTCGCCACTGCGCGCACTGCTTTCGGAGCTCCGATGGCACTCGCTATCTGGCTATATGAGCGCGTCTCGCCAAACGGAATCTTCTGCAGCTCACGCCAGACCTTCCACTGAAACGCCGAGGCCTGAATGTCGAACGGAATGTCCAGTCTCACTCGATCGCTATCAACCGCCTCAATGATTTCAGCCACCCACACGCATAGCGAGCTCGATGGAGTTGCGACGCGCGTACGCGTGGCAGCGGGATACTCGCGCTCTAGCGCCGCCTCGAGAATCTTCGCATCGTCGCCGAGTGTAACCGCGCAGACGCCGCGATCGGTCGCGCCGACCAGTAGCGTTCCGAGCGATGTTGTCTCAATCACGTAGTCGATGTGTGCTCCCGCGCCACCGCGACGGTACGTGGCCGGCGTCATTCCGAGCCTTTGGTCGGAGTCGCCGTAGACTCTGCTGCTCGACCCATAGCCGGCTCCGAAGGTAGCGCGGCTAACCGTCTCGCCGCGCTTGAGCTCGCCTTTGAGGCGCTCGCTCTTTCGCGCGCGAATGTATTGGGCCGGACTGACTCCGAGCAGCTCTTTGAATTTTCGCTGGAGATGATACGGGCTGAGTCCCGACTGCTCGCCGAGCAGCTCGAGGGTGATGCGCTCCTCGCCCAAATCGGCGATGTGATTGTCGATGTAATCCCGCGCGCGCTCGACCGCGGGGTGGGTCGACTTCGCCCGATTGGGACGGCACCGCCGGCAGGCCCGGAATCCGGCGCGTTCCGCGGCCTCCGAGGACGAGAAGAAAGCGACGTTATCGCGCTTTGGCCGCCGCGATGGACACGAGGGGCGGCAATAGATGCCCGTCGTGGTGACACCATAGCGGAGGCGGTCATCGGCGGAGGAGTCTCTGTGGAGCACGGACTCCCAGGCGATAGCTTCATTCACGGGAGCCTCCTCCGTTGGATTTTTTGCTCTCATTGACACATTCCTTGTCGCTCGTCCTTTCAATACAGAAATCATAACAGCCGGCGTCAGTATCCTGCATGGTATCCTCACTGGTGGAAACGATCTGTTTTCTTGTTGGTGCAGAATGATGCCGGTGCGTCAGCAGGCGCGATATCCGAATCTTGCGGTCAAATTTTCTTATAATTCGGCCGCTTTTGGCATTCCTAATCATCGATGAGAATGGCTGAAATCTCCGGAGAGAAATTCGACCTTCTTGTGATCGGAGGCGGCATCACCGGGTGCGGAGTCGCGCGCGACGCGGCAATGCGCGGGTTGAAGGTCGCGCTCATCGAGCGTGATGATTTCGGCAGCGGGACGTCGGGCCGTTCCTCGCGGCTGATTCACGGCGGGATTCGATATCTGGAACAGGGACAGCTCCACCTTGTTCACGAGTCGATCCGCGAGCGTCAGACGCTGCTTCGAATTGCCCCGCATCTCGTCAGGCCGCTGGCGTTCACATGGCCGATTTACCGTGGCGCGCGTGTCGGAAAAGTGAAGCTGAGCGCCGGGCTGCTCGTTTATCAACTCATGGCGGTGGGGCGATCGAGAAAGCACTCGACGCTGAACGCGGCCGAGACGCTGGACCGTGAGCCGTCTCTGAAGAGCACGGGATTGACCGGGGGCGCCGTCTACTACGACGCATCCACCGACGATGCTCGACTAACGGTCGCGAACGCCATTGCCGCTCGAGAGCTCGGCGCAACCGTCATCAGTCATACTCGCGTGACCGAGATAATTCGCGACGCCGGCAAGGCTGTGGGAGCGATCGCCAGATCGCAGCACACCGCCGAAAGCGGGGAGTTCCGCGCGCGGGTCGTCGTCAATGCCACCGGCGTCTGGCAGAACACCTTTGACAGCGGCGAACGCGCGAGACGCCTGCACGGCAGTAAGGGAGCACACATCGGCGTTCCACGGGAGCGTGTGGGGAATCGGGACGCGCTTACCCTCATCTCCCCGGTTGATGGTCGCGTGATGTTCTGTCTCCCCGCGGGCACGCAAGCGATCATTGGCACGACGGATACGTGGACTGACGAATCTCCGGAAACGGTGCACGCCTCCGTCGGCGACGTGGATTATCTACTTCGCTCGGCGAACGCGTATTTCCCGGGGGCTCAGCTCACTCAGGATGATGTAGTGAGCGCCTGGGCGGGAATCCGGCCGCTCGCGAGCAGTCAGGCCGCAGACCCGAGCGCGGTCTCGCGCGAGCACAGCATCCTGACCGATGGCTCGGGTGTCATCAACGTCACCGGCGGAAAGCTGACGACGTACCGGTCGATGGCGGCCGAGATCGTAGATCGTGTTCAGGAGGCGCTTGGGCTGAAGAGGAGCGCGGCTCCCACCGACTCTGTCGAGCTTCCCGGTGTCGATCGCCAGAGAGAAATCGCGCGACTACAGCGCGAGGATGCATCTCTCGCAAAATCGCTGGTCGAAGGACTCGATTATACGGGAGCGCATCTCCTGTACGGCGTTTCCAACGAGATGGCGCAGACACTGAGCGATCTGTTGATCCGCCGCACTCACCTGGCGTTCGAGACGCGTGATCACGGCAAAAGTGTCGCTCCACGCGCAGCGGACATCGTTGCGCCGTTGCTCGGCTGGAACGATCAAACGAAGAGCGCGCGTATCCAGGAATTTGAGGAGGCTATCGCGCACATGTTCGCGATCAGCAAGCAGTAGCGCGTAAGTCGATCGCCCCGTCAGTATCGCGGAGTCCGCCGTAGGAATGCGCCACTGGTCAGGCCTCCACCGCTTCGACCGTGACAGCGGGCGGGGGCTTGAGCAACAGCTCCGTTTCCATCTCCACTTCCGTCTGCAGATTCCTGCGGTCCCGGTTGATCGTCGCCATTGCCCTGCGCTTCCCTCCGACCATATAGGAGACGGCACAGTCCAACTTCATCGCGTCGCCTTCGATTCTGGTTTCGTCCCAGCGCTCGACATGACCGACATACCGAATTGACAACTTGTCGTAGTGCTCACTCCAGAAGAACGGAATGTCGTCGAAGCGAGCGCGGCCGCCGAGCATGTTGAGTGCGACAACCTGTCCCTGGCGCTCCGCGACCACCCAGTGCTCGATGCGGAGACGGAGATCGGAGTACGCGTCCGGCCACCTTGCCACGTCGCCGGCGGCAAAGACTCCACTGGCGCTGGTCTCGAGAAACTCGTCGACGGCGAGACCGTTATCGAGCATCAGACCTGCCGATTCGGCGAGCTTGAGATTTGGCCGCACTCCGATCCCGGCAACAACCAGGTCCGCATCGAGCCGGCTCCCGTCGTCGAGAACCACACTCTTCTCGTCGATGGATGTGACACTGCGACCGAGGCGGAAAGTGACACCCTGCTGCTGGTGAACGTTCATGACGAGCGTTCCCAGCTCGCGTCCGAGCACTTTTTCGAGGGGAAGTGTCTCCGGAGCCGCGACGCTCACCTTTAATCCGCGAGCGACGAGTGAGGCGGCAACTTCCAATCCGATGAAGCTCGCGCCAATGACAACCGCCGTCTTCGCGGCGCCGAGCATTCCGATGATTGCGCGACAATCTCCGAGGGTGCGCAGATAATTGATTCGATCTCCGCCGGGAACGTCGAGGCGGATGGGAGTCGCCCCAGTCGCTATGAGCAGACAGCCGTACTTGCGAACGCTGCCGTCGCTCAGATTCACCGTCTTCGATTTGATGTCGATCGTGCTCGCCTCCAGCCCGGAGAGAATCTCGATGTGCTGCGCGGCGTAAAACTCCCTGGGGTGCAGTGGAAGCCACTCCTCCGGCGCGTTACCGGCCAGATAGTCCTTTGAAAGGTTGGGCCGGTCGTATGGCGCATCCGGATCCGGATCAATGACGAGGATCGGTCCCCGATATGCCTCACGCCGCAGCATCTCCGCGCAAGCATTACCCGCTGCGCCCGCGCCGATGATCACAACCGACTCGGGCCCCGCGGTGGGCGTCTCTTCGAACAGACAACGTTCCGGCGCGCACGACATCCGAGCTCGGTGGCCTTCTCCTTTCTGTTGACCGTGATCTCGCTTGCGCGTGACTCGTACAATGTCGCTCTCGACAGCAACATCGTACGTGGGGAGATCGTTGAGGGCGGGCGCTCGGGATGCTGCTCCGTTGTGCAGCTCGAAGCAGGCATGGTGCCAAGGGCAACGGAGGGTTTCGCTGACGAGAACGCCCTCGGCGAGCGGAGCCCCGTAATGCGTGCACTTGCCCCCGATGGCGAACCAGTTTGGCTCGACGTGAACGAGTAGCACCGGCTCCCCAAACGCGTGACCGGCGATGAGCTGACCGGGACCAACGGTGCTGACCTCGACACCTTTGGTCAGGTCGGGGCCGGTCAGCTCATCGGAATGCTCGGTCACTTCTGGTCGTCGAGAAGGCTCTGAGCGCGGTCGCGGTGTGCCGCGAAAGCGGGCGCGATCTTCGTCTCCAAATCTTTCACCTGGGCGTTTTGAGTCGCCGGCAACAGTGTATGGGTCACCGCATCGAGCACCGCATTATGAAAATCAACCTCGTGTTTGAGAAAGGCACGGTCGAATGGTCTTCCCTTCAGCCTGCGGAGAGACCGCATCGCCTGAACGTGCGCCTTGGCGAGCGCGAAGTCCCGGGGTGGCGTCGGGGTCACGTTGAGCGACTTCGCGAGGTCGCGACCCTGTTGCCGGACGTTTCGATGATCGCGAACGAGCATTGCCCCAAAATCACGAACCGCCTTTGAGTGGCCCTTGCTGACAGCGAGCGATCCTGTCTCCATATCATACGTGTTGGCTGCATCAAATATTGCGACAATTGTGGGATCGTCGAGCCTGGGCGCGTTGGCCTGGGACCAAGCTGTTGCGACAGGCGATCCGAAAGCGATCGTCAACGCTGCCATGACGCCATACCTGAGCATGCTGCGGTTGTGCGAAATCATTCGTAACCTCCAAGAGAGACCGAACGGGTGAATTGCCTTGCTGTTCGAGGTTACCGGACTCCCTGGAATAAGTCAAGATTTTCTTTGACTTATTCGCCGGACGGCGTTAAACTGAGGGCAGATGACTAAAATCCGAGGCCGGCCTCCGAAGCTTCATACGGACGCGACACGCGCTCGACTCCTCGCCCTGTTGCGAGAGGGCGGGTGGACCGTTGATGATCTCGCCGAACGGTTGGGCGTAACCGATAACGCGGTGCGCTTTCATCTGGAGGCGCTCGAGCGCGCGGGAAACGTGCGTAAGGAGGGAGTGCGGAGAATTCGCGGCGCGGGACAACCCGCAACCCTCTTCGCGCTCAGCGCGGAGGGAGAGGAATCGTTCTCCCGGGCTTACGCACCGGTGCTGATAGCGTGCCTGGAGGAGCTCCGAGACCAAACCTCGGCTCCGCAGCTCGTCGCGTTTCTGAAGAGGGTCGGCAAACGACTCGCGCGCGATATCGGTCATTCCACAGGGTCGCTTTCGTCCCGCGTGACGGGCGCCTCGGATCTGCTCAACTCGCTTGGCGGATTAACGGCGGTTGAAAAATCGGGCGGGATGTACCGCATCGTCGGGCGCGCATGCCCGCTTTCGACCGCTGTCGAAGCGGATCACTGCGTGTGTGCCGCCGTGACTTCCCTGGTGGCCGAAGTGGTCGGCGAGCGCCCGAACGACCGCTCACGGTTGACAGTCGGCGATTACTGGACCGTGATGGTTCCCGACATCGCTGTCCCATGTTGGGTACAGTGATAGTTATAAGTTCCGGCAACGGCGAAATTCCTGCTGTAGGTTCCCTGATCCTGCGTCGGTGACATGGTGCCGTCGTCGAAGGCTACACTATGAGCCACGCAGGTCTGGCCATTGTAGCCATCGCCGGTGCAACTGTTCCACGCCCATTGCACCGTCGTCCCGACCGCGACGGTCTTCGTGGCGGGTGTGAACATGTTATTGGTGACGGAGATTCCTCCCGCCGGGGGTGGCGTGTTGCCAACTGGTGGGGTCGACGGCGGACTGGTGGAGCCATAGCCGCCACCGCAACCATAAAGGGAAGCGACTGCCAGCACGACAAAAACGACCTTCATAATGAAAACGCCTCCTGGCGCAACTGGTCCTAAGGAGAGGCTAGCGCGGCGCGCGTGGCGCAACAAGCATCGTGACTGGGCGTGGCGGTAGACGACCGCAAATAGGCGGTGAGCGGTGGCGACGAATCGCACCGCGATTACTCACACTGCGTCGTGTATCGTCTTGAGCTGGATGATCTTGAGGCGGCGCGTCGTTGCCGGCAGCTTGAGCACGACTGTTTCACCGACGCTTCGTCCCACCAGCGTCTTGCCGATCGGGGACGACATGCTCACGTGCCCCTCCTCGAACTCCACCGAGTCGCCGAATACGAGACTGTAGTTCTCGCGCTCGCCCGTCTTCTCGTCCTGCACCACTACCTGCGACCCGAGTCCAACCTTGTCAGAGGGGATCTGGGAGACGTCGATCTGTGACAGCTTGCTCAGCCGCTGGCGCAGCTGTCCCAGCCGTGCCTGGACGAACTGCTGGCGCTCCAGCGCGGCTTTGTACTCGCTGTTCTCGCGGAGATCGCCGAGCTCGACGGCGCGGCGAATTTCCTGCGGCAGCGTGACGCTCAGCTCGCGCTGAAGATGCTCGGCCTCTTCGCCGAGTTTTTTCTTGAGTTGGTCGATCATACGAATCGAGCCTTTTTGGGGGTCCCGCGCCTGAGGGGAAAAACGAGCGCCCGACCGCGATGAATGGCCGGGCGCCCGCTACTTCAAGGTAGAGGCTCTGGGGACAGCAAGCAATGATCTCGGCGTCGAGATCGATGTGGATCACTGGCAATCACAAAGCTGAGGCAGGGAGCTGAAAGCCAACTACGCTGATAGCGCGGAGCTTCCATACTGGCGGTCTCGAACGCCGCCTTACCGGTGCTGGGGCAGCTTCGAATCTGTATGATCGATCGTGGGCGCCTGAACCGAGGATTTCTCATACTCCTGCTGCAGCCTCGTCATCATCGCTTCCCGTCGGTCGAACAACCTCTTGATAGGTCGCGGCTGGTGCCGCGCAAATGCGTAGGATGTGAGCAGCGGCAGCGCGACCGTGGAATCGAGATAGCAGACCACAGCGTCGGGTAGCCGGTCCGGATCGATCTTGCCCCAGCTCACCGCTTCTGCCGGCGTCGCACCGGAGAGTCCGCCAGTATCCGGGCGCGCATCGGTGATCTGCAGGAAGTAATCGTGTCCCTTCTCGTCGATCCCGAGAACCTCCTGGATTTGGGGTTCCGTTTGGAGCATGAAGTTCTTGGGACTCCCGCCACCCAGGATCATGACACCGCTCTTTCCGCCGCCGCGCTTCGCATCGAGAACAATCGAAGCCGTTTCGTTCACGTCCCGGTTGGGATCGAGCAGGAGCTTGTTTCCGTCGAGCGCCAGCGCCGCGATGTTCATTCCGATCGAGCTGTCACCGGGCGACGACGTGTAGATCGGCACAGCGGCGGAGTACGCGGCCGACAGCAGCGATTTCTGCCCAATCCCGAGCGCTTTTTCCCGCTCGCGGACGTATTTGCCGGCGAGATTGTGAAACTCGGCGCTTGACATGGGGCGCTGGAATTCTTTTCCGGTGATGATCTTCCGGAAGAACGCATCGGTCGAGAGGAGCACGTCGTAATCGAAGAAAATATCGTAGATCCGTACAACTCCTTCCTCGCGCAGCACGACGTCCGACTCCTGCGCATTGCCGCGGTGCATCGCGAGCCCGAGTCCGAAGTGCGCGTCGTGGTAGAGATTGGCACCGGTCGAGATGATCCAGTCGACGAATCCGCCCTCTATCAGCGGGATGAGCGCCGACATTCCCAGACCAGCCGGCGTGAGCGCCCCGGTGATGGATAGACCGACCGTGACATCTGGCTCGAGCATCTTCCCTGTAAAGAGCTGGCACGCTTCGCGGAGTCGCGCGGCGTTGTAGGCGAGGTACGTCCCCTCGATCAGATCGGCGACCGTCTCTTTCCCATCGATGCGGCGCGGATCGATCCGCTGTCCCTTGAGAAAGCGGCTGGTTTCGTGCGCCGTGTGCTGTACTCCGTGCTTCTCCCGCTCTTCCGCGGCAAGCTTCTGTTGCGCCTTGGGTCCAGCCGCCGACGCTTTGCCGTGACGCGACGACTTGAAGCCACCGCGCCCTCGTCCCTCTCCGTTGCCCTTATTACTTTTTGCCATCTCGCTTTCCTTCCACGATGTCCTCTAACTGCTGTCCGGCGGTCTTGCCCAGCGACTTGTACGCGGAGATGATCGCATTGGCCGCTTCGGCAGGATCGTCCGTTATGAGCATGAGATCGAGATCTCCGTCCGAGATCTTCCCCTCGCTCAGGACTCGGGCCTGGAGCCAGCGCAGCAACCCCGCCCAGTAGTAGCGCCCGAACAGAATGACAGGAAACCGATAGATCTTCCCGGTCTGAATGAGTGTGAGCGCCTCGAACAGCTCGTCGAGGGTGCCGAAGCCGCCCGGAAAGATTACGAACGCCACCGAGTACTTGATGAACATCGTCTTCCGGACGAAGAAATACTTGAAGTGGATGAGCGTGTCGACGTACGGGTTCGCGCCCTGTTCGAATGGCAGCTCGATGTTGCAGCCGATCGATCTGCCTCCGCCGAGCCGCGCGCCCTTGTTGCCGGCCTCCATGATGCCCGGCCCGGCGCCGGTGATGATGTCGAACCCAGCTACTGCAAGCAGCCGCGCGGTTTCCACCGCCGCATCGTAATGGGGGTCGTCGGGACCGATGCGCGCGGAACCGAAGATTGTTACCGCTTTCTCGACCGACGCGAGAGTGTCGAATCCGTCGATGAACTCGCCCATGATGCGCATCACGCGCCACGGATCGGTTCTCGTGAAATCGATGCGCGGCCCCGACTGCTGAAGGAGTTTCTCGTCCTCAGTGACCGGCGATGAGTCGCGAATGGCGTCGTCGACCGTGCGCATCACAACTTCCAGTTTTCCCGGAACCTGTTGCGACGGAGGCGTCCTACCCGCCTTGAGATGCCCTTCCTCCGTCCGCTGTTTGAGCCCCTCGAGCGCCTTTTGCTCGGCGGACGCCATTACTTCGGGATTAAGCTTCTTTCCGCCGGCGGTGCGCGCCTTGGTTGATCGCAAGGGTCCCGGATTCGGCCGGCCGAGGTTGGATTTATCTTTTCTGTTCTTCATCGTTGGCCGCTGTCGCGGGCTTGGCGAACCATCTTGAACCGACAGTGAACGACCCTGCCGGCTCTCTTCATTGGGAAACTAAAGTTGCGTGCGTCTGCACAAAGCCCGCCAGGTGATGGTGCTCAGGTTGTCGTGATCATCGCGGATGGGGTGAGACCTGATTCTCTCGCTCACTCCATCGACAGCGGTCACTTGCCGGCCCTTGCTGCATTGCGGGAAGAAGGGGAGCTCTCGACGATCACATCCGCGTTTCCGTCAGTTACAGGTCCGGCCTACGCGCCCTTCCTGATGGGAAGATATCCGGGAAGCATCGGATTGCCGGGACTTCGCTGGTACGATCGCTCGCGCCGCGTCGCAAAACTGCCCGGCCACTCGAGGAGTTATGTCGGCGCTGAGATGCGCTTGGTGGATCGAGACATCGACCGCGCTTCGCCGACCATCTTCGAGCTGGCCAAGCCGAGCCTCGGCGCACTGAGCGTCATCCGGCGCGGGCTCCGGCACAGTGAGCAAATCGGTCAGAGTCCTGCGTTCATCGCGCGAGCGGCCGCGACCCACTTTCGCGGCAATGTGCGCGGGTGGCTCGCGATCGACCGGCAGGTGGGAGAGGAAGCCGCGCTGCGTTTGCGCACGCAGCGCGTGAGATTCGCTTTCATCGCCCTGACCGGAATCGATAAAACATCCCACGCCAAAGGTCAGGATGCGCGGATCGTCGTCGATGCCATGCGAATCGTGGATGACACGGTAGCGCAGATCCGCTCCGACGCCGAGCGCGATGGACGGTGGAAGAAGATGCACTTGTGGGTGGGAAGCGATCACGGACATTCGCCCGTGCGCGAGCACGAGGATCTCGTCGCGCTGATCTCCGAGTGGGGATACACCACCCTCGCGCACCCATGGGCATTCAATGCGTCTGCGGATGTCGCCGTGATGGTGAGCGGCAACGCGATGACGCACCTGTACCTGGATCTGGAGCAGAAGACTCGACCATGGTGGCCGTCACTCGCTGACAAGTGGAACGATCTTGCTGAAAGGCTTCTCGCGCGCGCATCGGTCGATCTTTTGATTCTGCCTACCAGTGCGGCTTCGTGCGAGATTCGCGCAAGAGGTCGGGGCTCCGCGACGCTCACATGGGCCGAGTCCAGGTATTCCTACACGCCTAGCAGCGGCGATCCGCTAGGCATCGGCGTGCAGAATTCTCTCGACGATGGTGAGGCATATGATGCAACTATCGCCAGTGACTATCCTGATGCGCTCGTGCAGATAGCGCACCTCATCGCGTCGCCCCGCTGCGGAGACATCGTGCTTTCAGCGGCGCGGGATTGGGATTACCGGGCCCGATACGAGCCGATTCCGCACGTCTCGTCGCATGGAGCGCTGCACCGGGAGCACATGCTCGTACCGTTGCTGTTGAACCGCGCACCATCGGGCATTCCTCGAAGGACCGTAGATGTGATGCCGAGCGCTCTGGCGGCGCTCGGCATCACCGCGCCGAAGACTCTGGATGGTATCTCTTTCTTCTAACGGGCGATTACTGGACGGTGAGAGTTCCTGTCATTCCCGGAGCGTGGATCGTGCAGTGAAAGCCGTACGTGCCGGGAGTGTTGAAAACACGAGTGTGAGACCCGCTGCCGAAATCCGCTATGTCCCCGGTGTCATCTCCCGCGTGCGCCGCAGTTCTCGCCGTCGCATCGTTCCAGGTGACATTGTGGATTACGCCGGAATCGTTCGTCCAGGTGACGACCGTCCCGACGGCAACCGTCCGAGCGGTTGGGGTGAACGTGGTCGAGCCCATACAGAAAGTGTTCGCGGGACAATTGCCCCCGCCACCGCCACCGCCGCCGCCTCCACCGCCGGTTCCGGTAGCATCGCCACCGCCACCGCACGAAATGAGGCCAATCGCCAGCATCAACACGCCAAGTAAACCAGAAAGCTTCCGCATCCTCCCTCCTCGTCGAGCTGAAATCCAGGTCGGAGCCGCAGCCGGCGCCGTGGCACCGCGCGGCGGGGCCAGACGGTGAAATAAGAGGCCCGTACACGGCGAGCGCAAAGCCGGACTTGGCAACGGTATGGCACCGGCCCGCCGGGAACAGTTTATCTCAGGTGAATGCTGAGCGTTCCACCTAGTCCTTCATCGCGCAAGTGTAGAGCCTCCAATCGGAATTCTCGGCCGCCACAGCGGCGATATATCCCGGGCGCGGCATAAAGAGCTTGTGTGTAAGGTTCGGACCCGGGTTGGTATGATCCGATCCCGACCAGACGCCTTTCCCCTCCGCCTTGAGACGCGCCTCGCGCACAACCCACGATCTGAGGAACGCCGCATCCCGCTCGTCCGGCGCGATGTTAACGAGTGACCTGAGCTCGTCATCCGACATGAAACGCTGGGCGACGTCGAGCAACCGTCTCACCGGTCGTTCGTTCTCGACGTCTACGCCGACGGAACGATCCGGCGCAAATGCAAAGAGGCCGAGATCCGCAGAGTGCGTAATGTTGAAATGGATGTGGTCGCGATCGACGAGAAAGGGCTTTCCGGAATTGCCGTACCTGAAGCGCAGCTTTTCCGCTGATGTCCCCGTAAAGCCCGAAAGCAGAGTTCGCAGGATACCGCGCGCCACGACGAACCGTCGCGCCGCTATCGGAGTGAGGCTCGCGGCCCTGTCCTTCTCCTCCGACGGCAGCACTCGAGCCAAGGTGTCGTAACGCTCATCGGTCACGTCGAGCGACGCCACCCACACCTGCACTTCTTCCGCCATCAACTCAAGCGAGGTCAATGATCTCCACCTCCGCCCTTCCGCGCGCGATTATCAGTCTTCCGACGTTCGGTGAAATGTTGAATCGTCTCGGCCCCGCGGCTCCAGGATTGACGAACAGTCTTCCATCGTGCCGCGTGACGAGCGGCCGGTGCGTGTGACCGTAAATGATCACATCCGCATCGTAACACGCGGCGAGCTTCGCCGGCGTGGGACTGCCGACCTCGTGCCCGTGACTCATGTGAACGCGCAATCCGCCGACCTCGAAGGCGATCTCACTCTCGAGTCCCGGCTCGCCCGGCGCATCGGTGTTGCCGAATACCGCTCTAACTGGCGCGATCAGGCGCAGCTCGTCGAGAATCGTGGACCCACCCACATCACCAGCGTGAAGAATCAGCTCTACTCCCGTCAGCGCGTCGTGAACGCCCGGACGAACCAGTCCGTGCGTATCGGAGATGAGTCCAAGCACGTGCGTATCGGAGAGAGGCATGACCCTTTCTATATATTAGGAGTGTCATGCCTTGGCCACGACTCGCGTTCCGATTGGCGTTGCGGGCAACACGCCGTCCGCGACTTGCGATCGATCTGATCCGGATCGCCTGGCGATTCAGGTCCAACAGCTGGTACCGGCAGTTTCCGTTTCTTCCATTGCCCGATCCTACGTATCTCCGCTGGCGTATGTACACCGCTTATGGTGACTACGACGCCGTGCCTTCCGTCACTGACGTCGAGCGTTATGCCCGTTGGGCGAGTGTAAACGAGTGATTGCCCCAATCGCTGAGGCTTTGTCCCTCGAACATTTGCTGAAGGCACAGGCATATGGACTCGGCTTCGATCTTGTCGGTATCACCTCGCTCGGTCCCATGGAAACAGCGGACGCGTTCGACTCATGGATCGAGAAAGGCTACGCGGGCGAGATGGACTACCTCTCGCGAGGGGCGGCGAAGCGCCGCGACTCGAGGCTGCCCGTTGCCGGTGCCATCAGCGCTATCGTAGTCGGCTTGAGCTATGGCGGTCGAGAGCCAAGCGGACCCGTTGCCCGTTACGCACGAGGGAGCGACTACCACGACATCATGACGGGCAGGCTCGAGGATTTGCATTGTTGGCTCGAGTCGGAGCTTCGTCGACCGATCGGTGGAAAGGCTTATGTCGACACGGGCCCCATTCTCGAGCGCGATCTGGCGCGTCGCGCAGGGCTCGGATGGTTCGGGAAGAACACGAACATGATAAATCCGCATATAGGGTCGTTCTTTTTCATCGGCGTGCTGGTCGTGGATCTCGACCTCGTCTCCGACGCTTCATTCGACGCGGATCGATGCGGTAGCTGCACTCGCTGCCTGGATGCCTGCCCGACCGATGCTTTTACGGGGCCGCGCGTACTCGACGCCACCAGGTGCATCTCTTATCTCACCATCGAGGCGAAGGGCGCGATTCCGCCAGAACAGCGCGAGAAGATTGGGGGACTCATCTACGGCTGCGATATCTGCCAGGATGTTTGTCCATGGAACGTCCGATTCTCCCAGGACCTTCGAGAAGAGGCATTTCGCCCGCGCGACATTCTGGAAGGCGACACGCGAGCGGTTGCAAGGAGAATTCTATCGATGGATGACGACGCCTACCGCAAGAATTTCAAGGGGTCACCGATGAAGCGGGTGAAGCGGCGCGGACTCGCGCGCAACGCCGCAACGGTCCTCGGCAACGTCGGAACTGCCGACGACGTATCCATTCTCGTCGCGGCACTCGAGGACCCGGAGCCCCTCGTGGCCGAGCACGCGGCGTGGGCGCTCGAACGAATCGGGAGCAAAAAGACCGCTCGCTGACGCCCGGATTACAACACAATCGCAAGCTTGCGACAAACGAGCGGTAGAATACGTTCCATTCAACAGAGCTCATGAATAAATCGTTCAGAGATACTCCAATCGTTCTTGCTCTGGCGCTCATCGCGCCCGCGACGGCATCGGCGCAGAACACGCCACGCTATACGGAAGCGGATGTGCGTTTCATGCAAGGGATGATCGGGCACCACGCGCAGGCGCTGGCGATGACGGCGCTCATACCAGGACGTACTTCCCGCCAGGATATCCGATCCCTCGGCCAGCGAATCACCGTTTCACAAAAGGACGAAATCGCGATGATGCGGCAATGGCTGACGGACCGTCATCAACCGGTGCCGACCAGCGACGCGATGCACGGTCACCAGGCCGCGGCAGAGCACCCCATGAACATGCCAGGCATGGCGATCTCGGATACTCTGATGCCTGGAATGCTCACCGCTGAACAGCTCTCGGAGCTGGCAAGGGCGAATGGCAATGAGTTCGACAGGCTCTTTCTAAAGGATATGATCCACCATCACGAAGGCGCGCTGGTGATGGTCGCCAGCCTCCTCGGCACTAGCGGATCCGCGCAGGAGGCGGAAGTTTTTCGTTTCGCGTCTGAGGTGGATTCCGATCAGCGCGCCGAGATTGCGCGCATGAATGCTCTTCTGGATACGCTCGGCTCCACTGGCGCAAAGATGCACCGTTGAGCAAATCCAGTCTGAACCACCACACCCACACCCAGAGAAAACGTAAATGACACCGAGATATGCGTTCCCGACTTCGTCCGTTCGACGACGCGTCCTTCACCTCCGGCATCTACTCGTACTTGCCGGGTCGCTTCTCGCGGCGACCGCCGGAGCGCAGGGCGATAGCGTCGCGATCAGCCACGATGACCCACGCATCGGACTCCACGCCGGCTACCAGGATGCCGCCGAGGTTGCCCGCAATCTGGAGTTGGTCGGTCACGGCGCACGGCCGCAGAATTTCGGGAACGCCCAGAACCTCGGCGATTTCGCCTTCCTCAACGGCGACCTCGCGTTCAAGGGGAACCTGGCGTTCCAGGGCGGATTCAACGGCTTCCAGATCTGGGACATTTCCAATCCGAGAAGCCCAACGCTGCGCACATCATTTGTGTGCCCCGGTGGTCAGGGCGATCCCTCCATTTACAAGAACCTGCTGTTCTTCTCTGTGGAGGAGACGCGTGGGCGTCTGGACTGCGGCACCCAGGGTGTGACTGATACGGTCAGCGCCGAGCGTTTTCGTGGCGTACGCATCTTCGACATCAGCGATCTCGATCATCCGAAGCAGGTGGCCGCCGTACAGACTTGCCGCGGATCGCACACACACACGCTGGTGATCGATCCGAATGATCCGGACAACGTGTACATCTACGTTTCCGGTACGAGCGTGGTTCGGTCGGGTTCCGAGCTGGCCGGGTGCGCACGCGGCGCATCGCTGTCAGATACGACTACATCGCTGTTCCGGATCGACATCATCAAGGTACCGGTCGCCGCTCCCCAGAACGCTCGGGTAGTCAACTCTCCGCGAATTTTCGCCGACTCTGCGGGCGCCATCGCTGGATTGTGGCTCGGCGGAGCGCACGGGCCCGGAACGCAGACCACCACGCAGACGAACATGTGCCACGACATCACGGTCTACTCGGCTATCGGCCTCGCGGCTGGCGCGTGCTCGGGGAACGGCATCCTGCTCGACATACGCGATCCGGTGCATCCGAAACGAATCGCCGCTGTGATCGATCCGAACTTTGCGTACTGGCATTCAGCGACGTTCAATAATGATGGGACGAAGGTGTTGTTCAGCGACGAATGGGGCGGCGGTATGGCGCCGCGGTGCCGCCCAACCGACAAAATCACCTGGGGCGCGGACGCGATCTTCTACCGTGCCGGCGACAAGATGACTCCGGCCGGCCATTACAAGCTGCCGGTAGCGCAGACCGATCAGGAAAATTGCGTGGCTCACAATGGCTCGCTCATTCCGATTCCGGGCCGTGACGTCATGACCCAGGCCTGGTATCAGGGTGGCGTCTCCGTTTTCGATTTCACGGATCCCGCGCATCCGAAGGAAATCGCGTTCTTCGACCGCGGACCGATGGATTCGACCAAGTTGCTGCTTGGTGGTGACTGGGGAACGTATTGGTACAACGGCCACATCTATGCCTCGGAAATCGATCGCGGTCTCGATGTGCTCGATCTCAAAGCGAGTGACCAACTGTCGCAAAACGAGATCGACGCGGCGAAGCTGGTGCGCTTCGAGGTGTTCAATCCACAGAATCAGCCGAAGTTGGTGTGGCCGGCGAGCTACGTGGTAGCGCGCGCGTATCTCGACCAGCTCGTCAGGGACAAGGGGATCTCATCCGATCGATCTTCCGCGATTGCGCGCGATCTCGATCGCGCCGAGAAGCTGAAAGGCGCGAGCGAGCGAACGGCGCTGACGCAGCTGGCAACCAGGCTGGACCGGGACGCAAGCACGGCATCAGAACCCGCGCGGGTCCAGGCTCTCGCGGTGGTGGTGCGAGATCTGGCCAAGAGATAGCGCTCGAAGAGCAACTGAAACTGCAGTCGCAGTTCAATGGAAAGCGCCGACGCCCTGAAAGCGTCGGCGCTTTTTCAGCCCAAGGGTCTGACGTCAGGTACGAGATCCCGCACCGCGTTCCGCAGATAGGCCGCGGCGTCGTTTTCATGGGTTGGATCCCACTCTTCGGCCAGCTCCGCCAGGTGGATGCGTCGCGCCAAAACGAGGCGCTCCAGGACCTGGCATCCGGACGTGGTGAGCTCCGAATGCGTTGTCGAATCCACGCGCGGTATGGTGACTAGTCCACGCCTTCGCAGCTCCTCGAGAGCAGCCTGTGCACGCTCAGGTGGAATTCCGCGGCGGCGCGCGAGCTCAAATGGTGAAACCGCTGGCTCGCGCTCGACTTGTACGAGGAGCCAGGCGGCGACCGGACTGAGCGTCTCTCCAGCGCGCGCAACGATCATCGCGATGTGCGCGCGCTGTACATCCCGATCGGCGAGCGAGGAGAGCGTGGCGTACAAATGTGCGGCGACGGCGTCCTCGTCCGATGCGCGCGCAAATGCTTCGCCCGCCTCGTTTCCCGCATCGCGTGCCGACGCCGCGACCGTTGCGCGGAGTGGGCGCTCAGGCAGGAACCAGGCGAGGACAAACCCAATTGCGCAGACAACGGTGGCGACGAGGAATACAGTGTCGAGCGACGACGTGAACGCGTCTGCGTACAGGGCGCGAGAGGAAGATGGGAGCTGCAACAATGCTTGCACGCTCATGTTGTGCGGCCCTCCAGTCGGGGCAGTACCTGGAGGCAGCAGACGAAGGAGATTGGCACTCAATCGCCCCGCGAATATTGCTCCGAGGATCGCGGTGCCGAGGGATCCGCCAATCAATCGGAACAGCGTCGCACCGGAAGTCGCGACTCCGAGATCGTGGTAGTCGACGTCGTTCTGCACCGCGATCACGAGAACCTGCATCACCATCCCAAGCCCGACGCCAAGAATGAGCATTAGCAACGAGGCGGTGGTGTTGGTGCTTTCAGGCGTGAGGCGCGACAGCAGAAAGAGTCCCACTGTCATGACGGCGGTGCCGAGCAGCGGGAATATCTTGTAGCGGCCGGTCCGGCTGATAAGCTGACCCGACATGATCGATGTCACCAGCATGCCGCCCATCATGGGCACCATCTGCATTCCAGATCCCGTCGGCGTTACGCCTTTTACGACCTGCAGATAGAGCGGGAAGTACGTAACTGATCCGAACAGGGCGAATCCGACGATGAGTCCCACGGTGGAAGTGACCACAAACGTCCGCTGCCGGAAGAGATGCAGAGGCAGCACGGGCTCGGCGGCTTTGCGCTCGACCACCGCGAATAGAACGAGGGACAGCAGCGAAACAGCGATCAATCCGATCGACATGGGCGACGACCATGGGTAGGTCCCTCCGCCCAGGTCGGACAGAAGCGTGATGCTGCTCAGTAGTACGGCGAGCAGCCCGGCACCGGCGTAGTCGATGGCGCGTGCCACTCGACGTGAGAACGAAGGGAGCGTCGCGGCCAGTACCGCCAGTGCGGCGATACCGACTGGGAGATTGATGTAGAAGATCCAACGCCACGACAGGTGCGTGGTGAAATAGCCGCCCAGCAGCGGACCGGCGATGCTGGAGAGACCGAAGACGGCACCAAAGATTCCCTGATAGCGTCCGCGATCGCGCGGCGGCACGATATCGCCCACCACTGCTTGCGTCGTGACGACCAGTCCACCCCCGCCCATTCCCTGGATCGCCCGGAAGAGAATCAGCTGCGTCATGTTCTGGCTCAGCCCGCACAGTGCGGAGCCGATGAGAAAGAGCACGATCGCCGATTGCATCACGATCTTTCGCCCGTACATATCGCCCAGCTTTCCGTAGATTGGCGTGACGATGGTTTGCGCCAGCAGATAACCGGTTACTACCCAGGCAAGGTGCTCGAGCCCGCCCATCTCGCTCACGATGGTGGGCAGCGCGGTCGAGACGATCGTGGAGTCGAGTGCGGCGAGCAGCATCGCCAGGACGAGGCCGCTGAACGCAATCAATATCTGACGGTGACCGAGCACCGCGGGGGCTGCGGAGCTCGATTGGCCCGCTCCGGTCATCGCGCTACCATCACTCGTTGTATCGCTTGCGTTCGAATCCCGCTGATTCGATCTCACACCTGAACTACGAATGCGACCTTCGTGCCGAGCAGCGCGATTGATCGCATGACATCGGCGTGAGCGAGAAAGTCAGACGTCGGGCGTCGTCGGCTTTTTTCTGAGCAGAAGATTGGCGATGCCCCCGATCACGCCGACCGCTAGCGCCAGTCCAATGAGTCCCGGCGTCCAGATTGCGGCGAGCCCCAGCGCGGCGTCGAGCGAGAAGGAACCGAACCCGATAAGCGCTACCCCTACGACTGCGGTCGCGATGAGGAGCGGCAACTCGACTCCGTTCGCGGTGGCGAAGAATCCGTTGCGAAGATGTACGCTTATGGATGCGACGAGCATCACCGCTAGAATGAGCGCCGGTCCGACTGGGCCGAAAAGCCCAAGGGCAAATAGCGACCCGCCCACGAACTCGCTGAACGCGGCGGCGGCTGCGAACATGTGTCCGGGGCGAAAGCCAAGTGATTCAAAAAAACCGCCAGTGCCTGCGAGACCGTACCCACCGAACCAACCGAAGAGTTTTTGAGCGCCGTGGGCGGCCATTGTCAGGCCAAAGATCACGCGAATCAGCAACAACCCAAGATTGAGCAGCACCGGATCACCGTATGCGATAGCCATGATTTCACTCGCGTTAAAGGTTGTTAGTCGGGCTGGTTGGAACCAAGGATCTTGAGCGCCAGACACGCGGCGCCAAATCCGTTGTCGATGTTCACGACTGCCACTCCGGGGCTGCAGCTGGCAAGCATTGTGTTTAATGCGACCATTCCGCCTTGAGCAACGCCAGTTCCCACAGAAGTCGGCACTCCGATCACCGGCGCGCGGAGCAAGCCAGCGATGACCGCGGGTAGCGCTCCATCCATTCCCGCGACCACGATGCATACGCGAGCTGCTGCCAGCTCGGGCAAAATCGATTGAAGGCGATGTATTCCCGCCACGCCGACATCGAAATGAGTGGCTATCGGAACGCCCATCGCATCGAGAGTAGTCGCCGCTTCCAGAGCAACGGGAATATCGGCGGTTCCGGCCGTAATGACTGGCACCAGTGGCATATCCCTCTTCGCGCGGGGATTGCGGACAGCCATGCGTGCTTCCGGGTAGATGGTCGCCAGATCGCTGAGGACCTCCATTTGCTCTGCGCTCAACCTCGACGCCATGCGAAGCTCCGCCGTGTTCTCAAAAATCTGACGAAGATGCGCAGGTGTCTTCCCCGGACCATAAACCACTTCCGGAACTCCGGTACGCGACTCGCGATCGACGTCCCACCGAACCTGCGTCACGACGCCACCACGGGGAGCGAGACACTTCCACTCTGGAGTCCCCCCAAATCTAGCGCGACGAACCTGAACCCGGCCTTCCTGCAGGCGCTTCGCAGCTCCTGGCGAAGCGGGTCCGTCACGACGCGCTCGAACATCTCCGGCGGAATCTCCAGGCGAACTACTCCTTCGTGCCAGCGTGCCCGGGCGGGCCAGATGTCGTGCAGGCGCAGGAATTCTTCGACCACCTCGATCTGCGCCAGCCGCTCCGGTGTCACTTCGATTCCGACTGGAACTCTGCTTGCCAGGCACGGGGCAGCAGGCTTCTCCGCGTTCGACAGATTCCATCGTCGCGCGAGAGCGCGTACTTGCGACTTGTTGAATCCGGCATCGACGAGCGGCGCAACGACGCCCCGCTCCATCGCCGCCTGGAGACCGGGCCGATGCTCGCCCAGATCATCGACGTGCGTTCCGACGAAGATCACCTCGTCCGAGTTTCGCGTAGCGGCGAGTGCCTGAACCGTGTCGTACAGCGCGCTCTTGCAGTAATAGCAGCGATCGCCGGCGTTGGCTCGATATCCGGCGAGCTCCATCTCATTGGTCTCGACTTCCTCGACGCTCGCCCCGATCTCGTTGGCGACCCGATGCGCGTCGTCGCGCTCCGCGGCAGCGAGCGATGGGCTTACGCCCAGCAGAGCAACCGTGTCGATGCCCGCCCGCACCGACGCCGCGAGCACGAGGGTCGAGTCGACACCGCCCGAGTAGCAGACATAAGCGATACGGTCTCGAGCGGCCGAGCGAACCGCGGCGATGAGTCGGTCCTCGAGATCCAAGTTATTTTCCTCGCGCCGTGGACGAAGCGAGATCGGCGTCATTGAGCGCGCTCATCACTTCCGATCGAATCTCTGCCAGTGGCCGTGACGTCTCTTCAGCAACGCGGCGCAGGTCGTCGAACTCCGGCTTCGCTCTTCGGGTGCCGTCGGGAAGCGTGGCGACCTTGACCCGGATGTCACGCCCATCGAATCGAACAAGGCGCGACTCGCGCTCGAGGGCGTTTCGCACCACGTCGAACGTCTTCACTCCGAGCGTCGAGAACTGGGTGAAGATTTTCTCCTCGAGCCGGGCGAGATCAGACGTCTGCACGAGCGCCTCGACGCGAGTTCCAAGCCTTCCTTTTTTCATGGTCGTGTGCAGCAGCACGACATCAAGAGCGCCTTCGGCGCGTAGCACGTCGGCAGCGCCCGCGAGCTCCTCCGGCGACATATCATCGATGTCCGCGCTGAGCACGTGGAGATGTTCCGTGTGTACGTGCTCGCGGTGGTGATGATCGTGGTGATCAACCGTGGTCTCGCCTACGATGATGCGGAGCGCGTTGAGCTGGCTCTGGATGTCGCGCGTGCCGGCTCCGTAACCGCTTTGCCGCGGACTGTACTCGTCCGGAGGCGCACCCTTCGACAGAACGCGGAGCAGCGCGGCGCCCGTTGGTGTCGTGAGCTCTCCCGATCCCGGCGGTCCGTGACGGACGTTGAATCCCTCGAGCAAACGGATGGTCGCTGGCGCTGGCACCGGGAGAACTCCGTGCGCGGTTTTCACCGTACCATCCCCCAGCGAGACCTTCGTGTTATAGATGCGCTCGATCCCGAGCATCTCGACGCCCCAGATCGACCCGATGATGTCGAGAATCGCGTCGACCGCTCCAACTTCGTGAAGGTGCAGCTCGTCCGGTGCGACGCGGTGGATCTCGCCTTCAATGGTTGCAATCGCCTCGAATGCGGCATGCGCCGAGCGCGCGACCTTGTCCGGAATCTTCACAACATCGATCAGGCGATGAATTTCCGAGACGGCTCTCCCGTGGGGCTGCGGCGGAATGTCGAAGTCCACTTTGACGCAGTGAACGTGCGAGCGTTGCACGTCGGTTATTCGCACGGCGACTCCCGACAACCCCAGCGTGGATGGCAGTCGCTCGAGCCACGCTTTGTCGAGGCCCACATCGACGAGGGCGCCGAGGAACATGTCTCCGGCGATGCCGCTGGCGGGGTCGAGAACGGCGATCTTCATCATCTGAAATCTAATCCCGAGTGGCGGGAATCGAACTTGCACCCGCGGCCGGCATGTCTGCACAACGTTACGATGTTGCAGTGGTCGGCGGCGGTCCCGCGGGACTCTGCGCCGCGCTCTGGCTCGCTCGTTATCTCCACAAGGTGGTCGTCGTCGACTCCGGCGATCCGCGCAACTGGGAGACGCGCGGCATCAACGGCTACCTCGGTCACCAGGGTATCCGCTCGCCCGAGCTGCGCGAGCTAGGTCACGCGGAGTGCGTCACATACGATGTCGAGTTCGTGAGCGGTGTCGTGGACACGGCGGTCAATGAGACGGGTGAGCTGTTCGCCATCTGCCTTCGCGACGGAACGACGATAGAAGCCTACAGAGTTCTGCTCGCAATCGGCATCAAGGATTTCTGGCCCGACATTCCAGGGCTCGAGCGCTGTTACGGCGAGACCGTTCACGTGTGCCCGGACTGCGATGGTTACGAGACGCGGGACAAGAAGACCGTCGTCATCGGCACTGGGCGGAAGGCTGTGGGAATGGCGCTCGCGCTCGCGACGTGGACCCGGCAGATCGTTATCTGCACGAACGGCGAGAAGCCGGATATGGGCCAGACTCTGCTCGACAAGCTCAAGGCGCTGAACATACCCGTACTGGAAGCACCGATCCAATCTGTTATCTCGAAGGATCGCGAAATCGCGGGAATCGAGCTGGAAGGAGCTATGACTCTCGACTGCGAGCGCCTCTACTTCGCGATCGGCCAGTACCCCGCCGACGACCTCGGTGCGCAACTTGGATGCAAGCGTGATGAGCTGGGCCGCTTGGTCATCGACGACCGAAATCACACGTCTGTGAAGAACGTCTATGCGGCGGGCGACATTGCGCCCGGTCCGCAGCTGGCGATTGTCGCCGCGGCGAGCGGAGCAATTTCCGCCATCGCAATTCATGCGTCGCTGCTCCCCGAAGCAAGGAAGCTTCCGCCACTCTAACAGGGTAGTTGGAATTCACAAACCACAGCGCCTGTGAATTCACAAACGACAGCGCCTATATAGAAGCTCCAGGCAAAAGGCTGCAAAGCTCCCGGCTCCCTGCTTCAGTATTGTGGATGCCGGTCCCCGTCGTATTGCCATACGCCGAGGCCTTACCAGCGAAGCGTTAGCTGCTGGGCCTTGTGTTTTCTGATGATCTGCAGGTCGACCGAGCGGTCGGTTTCATCCGCGTTCCTGATGGCGCGCACAAGATCGATTGGACTCTCGATCCTGATGTTGTCCGCCTTCACGACGACGTCACCGCCCCTGAGCCCCGCTGCCCTCGCCGGCGAGCCTTCGATCACACTCGTGACGAACACTCCCTCGGGCTTCACGCCGAGCGCTTCGCAAAGATCCGGATTGAGCGCAGTAAATTCGGCGCCCGCGAATGGATAGGTCCCGCCTCCATATCCCAAAGCGGGAGGAAGAAGCGCAGGCAGCGGTTCCGGTATAGGCATTCGAGTTTGCGCGCGGATCATTCCGTATTGTCGAATGGGCGCGCGGGCAATCGCTCCGCTTCTCTCCTCCATGATCTCCGGCACCGTGAGCTGGACGATCATATTCTGCTCCCAGTTATCCGGACGGGTGCCAAGCGTCCCCCTGACGACGCGAACTGCATCGTTGCGCCGGATCCTCAGCACGAAAGGCGCGCCCGCCCTGAGCCACTTGCTGAGCTCGACGGAGCCGCCGCGCATGTCGTGCGAGTTGAAAGAAAGAATCACATCACCTGGCCTGACACCCGCTTTCGCCGCAGGCGAAGAGGAGTCGACGCCGGTTACGACCGGGTATGAATCAAAGAACGCGTTGCCACGCTCGTCAATCATTGCCTGGTCCGAGATCCTCACCCCGAACCAACCCGTTGGCGGCTGCACGATCGCGGGCGGGGTTCGCTGCGCCTGGACTCCAAGAGGCAGGACGAGGAATCCAATCAGCCCCAGCGTGAACCGCGGCGCATTTCTCGACGGAGGCATCTTCCAGCTGACAGTCACCTTAGAACCCCCTCAATCCCACCGGACGCGCGACGAGCTGCTGCGTGGCCACACGGGCACCCATCGTCGCCAGGTAGTATTGGTTGATCACGGGATCGTGCGGCGCCGTCTGCAGCGCGCTAACAGTTGCGTTCTCGATCTTGTCGAGCGCCGCTGCTCGCTTCGTGTACATCGTCAGGCTGTCCCTACTACCCGTCGACGCATTGTTGACGGCGAGAAACTCCGACGCGCGCTGATACTCGTCAACCGCCCGATTGAGCGCGGCCGACGCATCATCCACGGACGCGAAATTCGCATTGGCCGCCGGCGTCGATTGGCCCGCCGTCGACTGAACCGCGCTTGGCAACGCTATCGTCTCCCGGCCAATCGCGATTCCGCCAACGAGGAGCAGCACCGCCGCGGCGGACCGCAGCCACGGTTGGCTCGACGCCCACCATCGCGACGACTGTGATTCGCGAATCAAACCTTCCTCTCGCGCCCGGGCAGCGATCGTTCGCCAATCGTTGAGCGGGGCCTGCTCGCGCAAGCGTTCCTCCGCGATGATCCGGTCCAGTTGCTCTTCAGACAGGTGCGACATGTGCCTTCCCCTTTACTACGACGGTTGGTGATTCATCCACTAAGTGCGCGAGCAGCTTCCGCAGCTTTGCGCGCGCCTTGAACAGTTGCGATTTCGATCCGCCCGACGTGATTCCGAGCTCCTCTCCGATCTCGCCGTGCGTAAACCCTTCGATGTCGTGAAGCACAAACACCGCTCTGGCCCCTGGCGACAGCTTGCTCATGGCCTGTTCGATAGATTCCGCCACGAACGTCCGGTCGGTATCCGTTTCGGTCATCGCGGAATCGTCCTCGATGTCCACCTCCAGCTTCGCGATGCGCCTGATTTTGCGTAGTGCATTCAGCGTTCGGTTCACCGCGATGCGGTGGGCCCATGTTCCGAACTGCGAGTCGCCCCGATAGCTGGGAAGTGCCCTGAATATCTGCATCCAGACCTCCTGCGAGATGTCGGCGGCCAACTCGGCATCGTCACAAAGCCTGCGAACGACCGCGTCGATGTGCGGCGCATGCTGCGACCAAAGCCGCTGCATCGCCCTCTCGTCGCCGTCTATCGCGCGCTTGAGGTCGAGTTGATCGAATGGCATCTCGGACTCTTGATTAGTCACTGCACATCACCCTATAGTTTCCGCGAAAAACCCGGTGACTTTCCCTCTGCGCAATCGTTTGCAACGGTACGCCTCGCCATTCCGCGGAGCAGCAGGTTTTAATCGGGTTCGGAACTTCGGTCTTCGCGGACAGTATAAATTACAGTAGTTAAAGGAGTTAGCGTTGCTTAGAGTCATTCTCACCGCCTTGACGATGACAAGAGCAGGCGATGGCCTGCCCGTCAAGTCACCGACGGAAGTCGGTATGTCCAGCAGCCGTCTCAACGCGATTGAGAGAGTCGTTGAGCGCGGAATCAAGGCTGGCGGCTACCCCGGCGCCTCTGTCATCGTCGGCAGAAAGGGCGCGGCGGTGTTCGAGAAGGGATTCGGCAGGCTCTCCTGGAACGAGACCAGCACCCCGGTCGATGCCGAGCGCACGATCTACGACATTGCGTCCCTCAGCAAGGTCGTCGGTACTACCACGGCGATCATGATTCTATACGACGAAAAGAAAATCGGGCTCGATGACCCGGTCGTTAACTACATCCCGACATTCGGCGGCGGCGACAAGGACAAGGTCACCATCCGTCAGCTCCTCACGCATACCTCCGGGCTCCCGGCGGGCCGAGATATCTGGCGGATCGCCCAGACGCCGCTCGAAGCGCGTGCCCTGGTCCTTAGCACCCCCCTCGAGGGCCGTCCCGGCGCTCAGTACATCTACTCCGATTTGGGCGCCGATGTTCTTGGACTCCTGGTCGAGGTCGTCGCTGGCGAGCCGCTGGACAAATACCTGACAAGACGCGTCTTCGAGCCCCTCGGGATGAACGAGACAATGTATCGTCCCGCCGACTCGCTCAAATACCGCATCGCTCCTACCGAGGTCACGCCGCCACGCGGCTACCCCCTGAGGGGCGAGGTCCACGATGAGAACGCCTACGCACTGGGTGGCGTAGCCGGCCACGCCGGGTTGTTCAGCACGGCGGCCGATCTCTCGGTCTTCGCCCAAATGATGCTGAATGGCGGTGAGTACAACGGCGTCCAGATCATCAGCAAGCCGACCGTTGAGCTCTTCACCTCGCGGTCGTTCGGTCACCGTGCTCTTGGCTGGGACACGGCTGAGGGAGACTACGGATCGGGCCGATATCTGGGACCGACCGCCTACGGCCACACTGGCTTCACGGGTACCTCGATGTGGATCGATCCCGAGCGCGAGATGTTCGTAATCCTTCTCACCAACCGGGTGCACGCGGCCCGCGCGCTCAGGCCGGCGAAGGTCATTTCCG
>WNGI01001444.1_pt1 | contig 34321 bp, 28 predicted proteins | sample 5400621 | NCBI WGS metagenome assembly WNGI01 (sample SAMN13153374, study PRJNA577476) | soil metagenome | isolation source: 20 cm soil or saprolite under Garry oak tree replicate 1 | place: USA:California | collected 2016-06-15
GATCTGCGCGACACGCATACTCTGATCGGCACCGGCGGCGTGTTTATCCACAATCCGTTCGCCGGCCATATTCTTTCACCAGGTGCGGCCAGCGATGACCGCGTGCAAGTTTTGCGGCCGAAGAATCCCAATAAGTTTCTCGATGCGTCCTATTTGTTATACGCCGTGGGACTGCTATCGGAGCGATATCCCGATGTTGCGCTGAAGTTGTTCAAGCAGCAGTTGCGGCCGTTGTCGCAGTAAGCGGCGCGCTAAAAAATTGTGCCGGGATAGATAAACCACGCCAATCGCAACGCGCATCGATCATCAGGGTAACCACGGCTAGGTATGATCAACTGGTTGAAGTGGCGTTCGCTTACACCACGCGCGCCGCGATTTCAGCGAGCCGTTCCATTTGGTCAAAGTCTTCGGCGCACGGACGCAATATGAATTCATCCACGCCCATATCGGCTTGTCGCTGGATCGCGTCCTCCACCGCGCTCTGCGAAGCTGGCAGGCTACGCAAGCGCTTAGCGGCGAGCTCCGGAGGCTACGCAAGCGCTTAGCGGCGAGCTCCGGCTTGTAGCCGTAGTTGGCGTTGATGTATTGCGTCGCATGATCCACGGCATTTGGTCCCAGCGCAAAGTAACTGGCGCCCACCCAGCGAGGGTTGCCCTGGCGACCCGCCTCGCGCCAGGCTCGCTCGATCTCGCGCCACATTTTGAGCATGCTCTCGGGCTCGCCACCGCCTGGCGCCATGTAACCGTCACCCCATTTGGCGATACGCCCAACGATTGCCGGCACGTAACCGCCGATCAGTAACTCCGGCCCGCTTGGGCGGCTTGAGCGAGGTCCGATAAGTCCTATTTCGCTCGACAAAGCTGCGCCAGCCCAGAGCCGGCGCAGGAGCGGCAATTGCTCTTCGACGCGACGACCGCGCCGGTGAAAGTCGAGTCCGGTGGCAAGATAATCGTTCTCGCGGACACCGATACCGATTCCTAACGTTAGCCGACCGTTGGAAATCACATCGATGGTCGCAGCTTGTCTGGCCAACAATGTCGTCTCGCGCGTGGGACCGATCACCACGCTGGTCATGAGCCGAATGCGCCGGGTTGCGCCACCTGCCATCGCCAAGACGGAAAGCGGCTCGAGGGCTTGGGATACCACGCGATCGGTGACAACCACGCTGGAGAAAGGCCCGCGATCGGCGCGCGTAATCCATTCGAGCATTAAGTCTCCCGATGCACCGACGATCCGGCTGGGTAAGCCTATTGCGATCCGCATGATCCCTCCGATTGGAAACTATCGGCACTCGAAAGATGTTTAAATTAAATAAGCGATGATTTACTGAGATCAACCGGCTATTCCGGCAAAGTATCGAGCGACGGCGGGTAATGTCAAACGTCCCTGCACAGGAGCGTCGATTCAGCGCGGCAAATTTGCGCCCGACATGCTATCTTGAAGGCCGGTGCATCACCTTTGCTTTGACTCTTTATCATCCGCACGTGGGTAGTGCCGGCTTATACCGATCAGGAGGCCATTTTTGACGACTTGGTTACTGCAGCAGTGGCAGAAGCTTCGAAACTCTTTGGTCCATACGCCGCAGGCTTTGCGGCTCGTTTGGCAAGCCAATCGCGGTGCGACCGTCGGTTTGGGTTTTCTGACGATCGGCGGCGCGCTCCTGCCGGCGACCCAAGCCTGGGTCGGCAAATTGATCGTCGACGGCGTTGTTGCTTCGATCCAGAAGGGTAATGACCCGAAACAGGCACGGAGCGTTTTTTTCTATCTATTACTCGAACTGATCCTGTTTTTACTCAGCACCGGCATCAATCACTCGCGCCGGCTGATCCAGCAGCTGATCCAACTCCAGCTTGCCAATCAGATTCGCATCGAAATCATCCGTAAGGCGCTGACGTTGGACTTGGCTTTCTTCGAGCACCCGGATTATTACGACCGCTTGCAGAACGCGCGCCGCGAGGGCAGCTACAAACCGGTCGAGCTGATCAACGACACGTTTCAAATCGTCCAGAGCATGATCACGTTGATCTCTTTCGCCGCGCTGATGTTGCGCTTCAGCCCATGGCTGGTGTTGATTCTATTGGTGACCAGCATCCCCTCATTCATCGCCGAGACGCGTTTTTCCGAGCAAGGTTTTCGCTTGCTCACTCGGCGCGCGCCCGAGACGCGGCAGATCAATTATCTGGCGCGGTTACTGACCGAGGATAGCGCGGCCAAAGAAATCAAACTGTTCAATCTCGGCACTACGTTGCTGGGCCGCTACATGACGCTGTTCGACAAGTTTTTCCGGGAAGACAAAACGCTTGCGGTTAGGCGCGCGGTGGTCGGTTTCAGTTTGGGACTAATCGCGACTTTAGGATTTTACGGCTCCTACGCGTGGATTGTCTGGCGCACGGTGCAGGGAACCATTTCGCTCGGCGATATGACTTTGTACTTAAGCATCTTTCGCCAGGGGCAAACGACTTTTCAATCCATTCTCGCCGGCATCGGCAGCATCTATGAGAATAATCTTTTCATGGCGCACTATTTCGAATTTCTCGAACTCAAACCGCAGATGCAAGTCGCGGCGCCGCTGGAAAAACTGCCGGCTTCGCTCGCCCGCGGTATCGAGTTTCGCGGCGTCGGCTTTCGCTATCCGGAAAGCGACGAGTGGGTTTTGCGCGACATCGATTTGACGATTCTTCCCGGCGAAAAGATCGCTCTCGTGGGCCACAACGGCGCGGGGAAAACGACTCTGATCAAGTTGCTGAGTCGGCTCTACGACCCAACCGAGGGCAGGATCTTGATCGACGGCATCGACATTCGCGGGATCGATCCGCTCGAACTGAGGCAAAAGATCGGCGTCATCTTTCAGGATTTCGTGCGCTACCATCTGCCGGCCAGCGAAAACATCGGTTTCGGTCAGATCGAGCAGGCAGATCGCATGGACAAGATCGTCGAATCCGCGCGCAAGAGCGGTGCCGACGCGATGATCGAAAATCTGCCGGAAGGGTACCAAACCATGCTCGGCCGCTGGTTTCATGGCGGCCACGAACTATCGCTCGGACAGTGGCAGCGAGTCGCGCTCGCGCGCGCGTTTATGCGTGAAGCGGAAATACTCGTTCTCGACGAGCCGACGGCATCTCTGGATGCCCAGACCGAATATGAAATCTTCCAACACTTCAAGCAACTCACCGAAGGAAAAATGGCGATCCTGATCTCGCATCGGTTTTCCACAGTGCGTATGGCCGACCGCATCGTGGTCATTCAAGGAGGCAGCATCGCAGAGATCGGCAGTCATGAAGAGCTCTTGCGCCGCGAGGGAATCTACGCGCGGCTGTTTAGTATGCAGGCCGAAGGCTATCGATAGCGCGCAATTTTCATGCGCTTGAAAGACAACCTCGCGACCAACATTCTCTAATAAACGACAACGCCGGTGCGGCGCGGTAAGAGACCATCATTTCCCGCCGCGGGTGGGATGCCAGGGCGTCATGCGATCGTGAGTACCATGCATTTCGCGCTGCCGCCGGCTTTGATGAACTCATCGAGCGGCGTCTCGTGTACCGCAAAGCCCAATTGTTGCAATCTCTCCCGCGCCTGGGGGCAGCCCTCGTTCAGCACGATCGCATTATCTGCTACGATCGCATTGCAGGCGAATCGCTGCGCCTCCGCGGCGCAAACGGGAATCAACTCGGCGATGCGGCTCTGTAAGACCTCCTGGCCATAGCGATCGAAAGCAGCCGGATAGTAGAGTGCGCGCCCTGAGCCCAAGGGACAAAAGCAAGTGTCGAGGTGATAAAACCAGCGGTCGGTCAATTCCAGAGACAGCACTTCGGCTTCGATGATTTCAGCAACCCGTTGGTGCGCGAGGACGTCCGAGCGAATGTGGTAGCCGGCAAACCAGACATCGCCGGATGCCAGCAGGTCTCCTTCGCCCTCAAAAAAAAGCTCATCCGGCAGCCGAACGATCTCAAATCCTCGCCGGCGAAACCATTCGATGAAGTGTGGAACCTCACCGCGCCTCACTTCGTGGCGAAAGTTGCTCGAGATGAACTTATGCCGCCAGACGAGGCCGGCATTGGCCGTGAAGACCATATCTGGCAGTCCGGCGACGGGGTCAACAAACTCCATCTCCAAGCACAAGCGCTGCTCGAGGATATGGCGCAGATCGGACCACTGCCTGCGCGCGCGCTGCGGGTCACTCTGCCGGGTTGTGCTCATCCAGGGATTGATCTCATATTGGATGCCGTAGTGAGCCGGCGGGCACATCAACAGGCCCATTTCGTCCTCCGCTCAGTATTGCAGAGCATCATTGACGTGCATCCGCGGGGTTGTCGCCCTGCCTGAGGTACTGGGAGAGCTCTCGCAAGAAAGGCTCGACGTCGGTCACGAGACCAAGCGCTTGAAAAGTGCCGCGATCACAGAGCTTGGTGACGACGGCGGGATTGATGTCGACGCACACCGTTTTGACGGTTGCCGGAAGAAGATTGCCGGTGGCGATCGCATGCAGCGTTGTCGCCATCATCAAGGCAAAGCTCACGTTGCGCGCCTTTTCGCGCATCGCCTCCTGAGCTTCGAGCGTGTCGGTAATCACGTCGGGCAGCGGTCCATCGTCACGGATGGAGCCTGCCAGCACAAAATCCACACCTTTTTTGACGCAGCTATAAAATATGCCGCGCTGAACCAAGCCTTGTTTGACCGCTTGGGAGATTCCGCCCACTTTTCTGATCGCGTTGATCGCACGCAGGTGATGCTCGTGGCCTTCGCTGGCGCGAATGTTTTTATCCAAATAGACCCCCAAAGAAGTTCCGTAGAGCGCGCTTTCGATATCATGAACGGCCAATCCATTGCCAGCGAAGAGAACCTGGACAAAGTCGTTCTCGATCAGCTCGATCAGATGGCGCGACGCGCCGGTGTGCACCAGCCCAGGACCGGCCACGACGAGGATGCGACCTTGCGCTGCTCGCACGCGGATCATCGAGTCGGCGATTTCTCGGATCAGCAATCCCTTTGGCTGTTCCGTCGAAACCGAGCTGGACATGAACTCAAATGGTTCCCGCGGCACGCGCCGCTCCATGGGCACGATCTTCACGCCGCCATGTCCGACCACGATGAAGTCGCCTTTTTTGACCCGGTGCACGGGTACGGTTTCGGCGCGCCGGCTTTGCGGGAACACTCGAATGCCGCAGTCCATTTCCGGGTGCTCTACGTCGATCCACTGTCCATCCAGGCGTATCAAGGTCGGCAAATTTGTCGTCGCGTAAAAATCATCGGGAAAAATGCCGTCCGCAGCGGCGGGTGCAAAACGAACGGCCTCTTCTTCGGTGTCCAACGGCAAGGCACCGTGCTCTTTTACCTTGGCTAATATTTGTTGCAATGATTCTTCGGTGGGCGCGTCGATCTGGATCCGCGCCGAGCTGCGATCGGCGCGGCGCTGTCCGATATGAATATCGAGGATCTGGAACTCGGCGCCGAGACTGATGATGATGTCAAGGATCTTGGGTAGAATCAGGGAGTCAACAATATGACCGGAAACGTGCACGATGCTCCGCGGCATAGGAACCTCCAAGGCAGGCGTTATTTTACTAGCTCGCTCGGACAACGCAATACAAAGACTTTGCTCGCCAAACCACCGATTTCGCGGGCGCGGTTGTGCTATATTCACCCGAGCCCAATGGCCTTTCAGGTAACACAATTGAAGCTTAAGAAACTTTTTTACCTAACCCTTATCGGCCCGATACTTGCGCGCGGGGCAGGACTCTTCGCCACCGAGCCGTTTCGTGTCGGCTTTCCTTCGCTCGCCACCGGTTTTGCTCCGTCGTGGGTAGCCGCGGACAAAGGGATCTGGAAGAAGCACGGGATCGAAGTAGAATTGATTTTTCTCCGCGGCGGATCGCGCACCGTCTCCGCTCTCATTGGCGGCAGTGTCGACTTTATCATCGGCTCGGATCTTGGCGTGACCACGGCGATCCTGCAGGGCGCGGCGCTGACGCGGGTCGGCGTGACGACCAACACATTGGGCTATTCGATGGTCACGCAACCAAGCATCAAGACGATCCACGATCTCAAAGGAAAAGTCGTCGGCATAACGCCCGGGCGCGATGCCGCCTACGCCCGCGTTGTCAAGCTCTTGCGCGACAATGGCATGGACGCGAATAAAGACGTGACTTTTCTTTCGGTCGGGGACGGCGGGCCGGCAGCACGGGTGGCGGCTTTGTCCAGCGGCGTCATTCACGCGACCATGTTCACCCCGCCGTCGGACATGATCTCCGAAAAGGCGGGCATGCGCATCCTGACGAAGATCGACGTGGCCAACGTCGGCGGCGGATTGAACACCTCCACAACAGCGGCGCAGAAGAATCGCGCTCAACTCTTGCGTTTTTTGCGCGGGTATATGGAGGCGATTCAGTATTTGAAATCGCACAGAGATGAAAGCCTGAAAATCTTTTCCAAATATGTTCGTAACCCGGATCTCAACATCATGGGATATTTGTACGACGAGATCTCGATGCGCGCTGAACCTAGCTTGCGTCCCCAGGTGGACGCGGTGCGCGCGCTATTGGATTTGGCGGCGTTGGATTTTCCCCAAGCCAAACGCTTGAGCGAGAAAGACAACTGGGACTTGAGCCTGCTCGACGAAATCCAAAAATCGGGTTTCTTCGAGCAGTTGTACCGCTAGGTTGTGGCGTTTGTGCTGCTGAGCCGTACGCTGGCCAAGAACGGCGTACGCCGTACGCCCCTACAGAACTCATAGCGCCTGCTCCGTCATCAAGGCAGTAGCAGCTTCATGGATCGATATTTCTCGTCGTCCGGGCTGCTGCGCGCAATTATTTTTCGGTCCCGAGGTACTGCGACATGGGCATTTTTTGTTCGGCGCGAAGATTTCTGATGACGGTTTATTGACTTCAGATGCCGGCCGATGCTAATCGGACTGATCTCATTCTGCCGCGATTAAGGAGTTCCGTATGCGGAAAAAGCGGCTCTTCCTCAGCGTTGCGTGGTTTGCGGTGGTAATGGAAGTAGCGTGGAGCTTTCCAACCGAAGCGGCGCCAGCGAATGAAGCTCTCACGATTGGCTATTCCTCGTTTTCCGGTCACTACGTGCCGCTTTGGATTGCGGTAGAGGATCGCCTGGGCAGGAAGTACGGACTCGATCTCAAAGCCGTCTATGCCGGCCGTGCCCGTCCACAGCAATTGTTGATGAGCGGTGAGACTCCACTCGTTGTGGCGACGGGAACCGGCGCTCTGACTTCCCACGTGCTCGGCGTGAAAGATCAGGTAATCATCCTCACGTTCGTTAATCGCGTGCCAGGCGTGATCGTCAGCAAGCCTGAGATCAAAAGCGCCGAAGATCTAAAGGGCAAGGTGATCGGTACCGGCCGCCCTGGCGCACTGGCGGATACCATGGTGCGCTATGTGTTGCGCAGCAAAATGAATCTCGTTCCCGACCGGGACGTGAAACTGCTGCCGGTCGGAGAACCGGCTTTGGCTCTACAGTCCATGGAACGGGGAGTCGTCGATGCCGCCTCGTTTTCCGGTCCCCAGGCTTTGCTCGCCAAAAAAATGGGATTTCGAGAATTGGTCAGCTACGAAAAGCTGGGGATCGTCTATCCGTACAATACCGTGACGACGTTGCGCCAGACAGTTAGCAAAAATAGTGAGCTGCTAGAAAGGGTTTTGAAAACCCTGATCGAAGGCATTGCCATCTTCAAAACCAATAAGCAAAAGAGCATCGCGGTTTGGCGCAAATACTTGCGTGGTGCGAGCGACGAAGTTATGGAGGAATCGTATCAATCGACAGTAGGCGAGATGGAGCAAGTGCCCTTGCCGTCGCTGCCGGTCATCAAAAGCGGACTGCATATCTTATCCCTCGAATACCCTCAAGCCAAACAGACCGATGCTAATTTAATTATAGACTCGTCTTTGGTGAGGCGGATCGAGCAGAGCGGGTTTATTGACGGGCTTTACAAAAAATAACGGAGAGCAGTCCCTTAATTTCCAGCCGTCCTTGCCGAGGGTGTCGTGAACAAAAACTCGCCGACAACCTCGCGTAAGGCGCGAGCGAAAAAGTCGGCTACAGCACCTCGGCTCCGGTGGGCAATTTCACCGAAGTGCTGTGGCCAAGCCTACAAGCGCTATCGCGATTCTGCTGGGGGTGCACTGCCTCCATCGCTGGACTGGCCTGTCTGCTGAGGACATCCCGTGAGCGCTAGAAACGAAACTAGCAAAATTGCGCTGCAAATTTTCTTGACAACCGACATATCTCATCCTCCTCTGGAATTGTTGAACATGCCGTTTTTTGATTAGCATGCTTTCTGGCGTTGGTTCCGCAATTGCGATGCCAACAGATGACGGACACAATTTAGCGATAGATCCAGGCTAGCTCGGTAGGAATAAGCTAACGGCCGTTGCAAGTTAACCCGGAAATGGGAGTACACCGACTGCGATAATTCGAATTGTTAAGCAAACTGAGTTTGACCATGGTGTTGCAAATACCCACACCGCGATGCGTATTGCTACATCGATTTGGCGATGAGATCGAGAATATAGTCTGCGCAGTAAATTGAGAGTGCCAATGAAACTCGGAACCAAACTTATTTTGTGGCTAGTGACGACCCTGATCATCACCATGTCTGTCCACGGCTATTGGAGTATAAAACAGGACCAAGAAAATATAGTGCGAGAAATGCAAGTGGGGATGCTAGGGTTGAGTCGTTCGATTCAGGCGGCTCTGCGTTATATTTACAGTGACGAGCGCGATATTAAAGCAACGCAACGCTTCATCGACAGTATCGCAAGGTCAGGAAATATACATGGTGTTGTGGTATATGACACATCCGCCAAACCGATCGCGATCTCGGCCTCGCTGACTGACACGACAGGGTATCCTGATCTTGACCCTCGGGCAATGCTCGAGATCGATCCAAGACCGGTGTTGGCAAGCGGCAGGGGGATTGATGGTTATATCGAGAGCCCTGCACATCCGGTCTACTATCGAATCGAGCCAATCTTAAACAGTAACGATGATCCAGTGGGGGCGTTTGTTCTCGGCCGCCGGGGTGTGGGTTACAACCTGATCCTAGAGACCCGGCGCAACCGCATCATTTTGACCACCTTCATTCTGATCGCTGTGCTGACGCTGGTCATTCTGCTACTGGTGGGCCGCAGTCTTACAAGACCGATCAAGCTGCTGATCCAGGGAATTCGCGATATCGGCGAAGGAAGCTGGGAAAAACGCCTCGAGGTAAAAGGCAAAAATGAAATCAGCTCGCTCGCTTTGGAGTTTAACCACATGTGCCATCGGCTGCAGGATCTTTACGGTAAACTTCTTCAGGAGCAACGTGAGCGCTTGAACTTGGAGCGAAGTCTGCGGCAGTCCGACAAATTAGCCTCCGTGGGCCAACTCGCGGCCGGATTGGCGCACGAGATCGGCACGCCGCTGAACATCATCGGCGGCCGCGCGGAGTTTCTTTTACGCCGGCCGCGCACTCAGGGAGAAATCAACGATAATTTACAGATCATTCGCTCCCAAATTGACCGAATCGCCGGAATTGTCCGCCAGCTACTGGAATTCTCACGTCGGCGCGAGCCGGCGTTTCGCAGCGTCGAGATTTTACTGCTGCTTGAAAAGGTGATTGGACTCCTCGAACACAAAATTGCCGAAAAGAATGTGAATATAGACCTGAAGGTGGACAGATCGTTGCCTTCGATCGCAGCCGACGCCGATCAATTGCAGCAAGTGTTTCTGAACCTCTTGTTGAATTCGCTGCACGCTTTGCCGCCCGGCGGCCGGATCAAAATCGGCGCCGCGATGGTTCCGGGCGAAAACGGCGGTGTAAAAGAGAAAGAGCCCCGGCTGTGTATCGAATTTGAAGATAACGGCGCCGGCATTTCTCCAGAACACGTAAGCCAAGTGTTCGATCCTTTTTTCACGACCAAAGACATCGGCGAGGGAACCGGACTTGGCCTTTCGGTGAGTTACGGCATTGTCAGGGATCACGGCGGTGAAATCCGCGTGGAAAGCCAGCCCGGACAATTCACTCGCTTCACTGTTCTTCTGCCCATGCACGATCTAAAAGACACGCTTTTGGAAAAGAGGGCCGCCATTCAATGATTCCAGCCGTCCAAGAGCCGAGACCCAAACCCGGTCGGATTTTAATCGTCGATGATGATCGCGCCATGTGTCAACTGCTGATCGATCTGTTAGGCGAGGAAGGGTACGAAACGGACGTGGCTTATGACGGCGAAACGGCGCTCAATAAGTCCCGAACCACACGTTTCGACCTGACGATCACCGACCTCATGATGCCGAAGATGCGAGGCATTGAATTGGTTCAGCGTCTCCGCGACATCGAGGGCGGCGCTTTGGTCCTGCTGATCACCGCGTTCGGCACCATCGAAAGCGCGGTGGAGGCGATGCGCGCGGGCGCGTTTCATTACGTGACCAAGCCGTTTCACAACGAAGAGATTCTGATCCAGGTCAAGCGCGCCTTGGAACAAAGAAGGCTCGAACAAGAGCTCAAGCGACTGCGCACCGAAGTGCAAGCGCGGAACCGTTTCCAAAACATCATCGGCCAAAGCGCGGCCATCCAGCGGATTTTTGAGACTGTCGCTCAGGTGAGCGACGTGCCCGCGAATATCTTGATCGAAGGTGAGAGCGGCACCGGCAAGGAGTTGATAGCCCGCGCCATTCACTCCAACAGCTCGCGGGCGAGCGGGCCATTCGTGGCGGTGAACTGTGCGGCGATCCCGGAAACGCTGCTGGAAAGTGAACTGTTTGGCTATGTTCGTGGCGCCTTTACCGACGCCCGAAAAGATCGCAGTGGTCTGTTTCGGGAAGCGGACGGCGGCATCATATTTCTGGACGAGATCAGTGCCATGTCGACAACGCTCCAGAGCAAACTGCTGCGCGTCTTGGAAGATAAAGAGGTGCGTCCGTTGGGAGCGAACCAAAGCGAGAAAGTGGATGCTCGTGTGCTTTCCGCCAGCAATCGAAATCTCGACGAACTGGTGCGGACCGGCAAATTTCGCCAGGACCTTTACTATCGTCTAAACGTCATTCGGATCGAGCTCCCGGCGCTGCGCCAAAGGCGCGACGATGTGCCGCTGCTCGTCCAGCATTTTATCGAGAAGTTTGCCGACGGCGCCAGACGCAAGGTGGAAGGCATCGAGGCCGACGCCTTGGCAGCACTCAAGAGTTATGACTGGCCAGGGAACATTCGGGAGCTCGAGCACACCATCGAGCGGGCGGTGCTTTTGGGTAAAGAATCTCGGATCGGCCTAGAGGACCTGCCGCCGAACATCATCGCAAATGGCCAGTCGTCGATCGTCCTGGCTCAATCGCTTAGCCGACAGCTCACGCTGCGCGATCTCGAACGGGAATACGTCGCCAAAGTCTTGGAAGCGACCAACGGAAACAAGACCGAAGCGGCAAGAATTCTCGGCGTCGACCGCACGACGCTCTACCGCAAGCTGGAAGAATACAAGTTCAAGATTAGCGATGGATAGTTTTGAAGCCCAAGCAAAAACGTTGAGGCAGTCTCTATCCCAACGCGCCGATCTCGGCCATGCTGGCGTCAAAGGTGATTTTCTCGTTGAGCTCGGGTCGGCGCAATATCCAGAACGGATCTTTGCCTGCGCGCACTGCGTCGATGGATTCCTTGATCGTGTTTCGTAGCAAAATCACGCCTTGATCCGATGCCCCAAGATGTTCTTTGCTGCGGTCGTAGATGTCGCCCTGGCTTTCTTGCGCGACGCGATCTTGGTCATGCGACGCGATGCCCCACCAGCCGTCTTCGACGCGCGTGTAGATCCCGGGTTTGTCGTCTTCGAATCCGACGGTTTTCAAGACTAACGGCTCGCCGCGGTTCGCTTCATCGTTCGGCGTAAAGCGCAGCCAAAAAGTTGTTGTCTTGGTATCGTCGGTCGGCACGCGAAAGCGGATGGCGTGATCGGGGATACGCCCTTTGCGCGCGGTGGTATGGCGCGTGTGCGAGGGGAAAACCCAGTGCGAGTGCTTGGGCTTGGAAACGCCTGGAACATGCATGGTAATCTTCGCGCCGTACGCGGTTTTTTGCCAGCCGATCTCCGGGCGCTTCAATGCCATGTGTGGATATTCCGGCGCATGCAGCGCGACTAGATGAGTTTGATCCACTGAGTTCTCGGCACGCTGCAGCCAGTTGCAATATTCCGTGCCGGCGCCGATGACGCGCTCGCCGTTCTCTTCGAAAAACAAATCGTAGCGTGGCAGGAGCGGCGCGGGATCGGGTCCGATGTAAGCGAAAATAAACCCACCAATCTCCTGCGCTTTGTACGCCGGGTGTTGGATGCGGTCTTTGAACGTGCTGTCCGCCGGCTCGGCGGGCTGTTCGAGGCAGCGGCCGCGCACGTCGTAAAGCCAGCCATGATAACAACAGCGGATTCCCTGATCTTCGACTCGACCGAATTCAAGCGACGTGCCGCGATGGGAACAGTGCAGTTCGACCAGGCCGAGCCGTCCGCCGCCGTCCCGGAAGAGCACGAAGTCTTCGCCCAGCAAGCGAACTTTGGTCGGGCTGCTTTTCTCTTTGATAAGCTCGCTGAATCCTATTGGCCACCAATAACGGCGCAGCATTTCGCCGGCTGGCGTGCCGGGTCCGACTCGGGTCAGAAGTTCATTTTCGTCTTTGGAAAGCATCGACAAAACCTCCTGCGGATACGTTCAAATCGTTCAAGCCGTTCAAACAGTTCAAATCGTAAGGGCGGGTTCGAAAACCGCCCGACAGATCAGCGGCGACAATCACGAGCCCTTTAGTATTTTCGCCAATTCTTCTTTGAACTGCAGGCCTTCGGCGTCTTCGGTCTTGAGGTAATAACTGATCGACAGCTTCGGCTCCTGGACGGCGACTTTGTTTTCCTTGAGATACTTTTGCATCAAGGTTCCATCGACCAAGTGGGAACTGCGCGACTCATGTTTTTGCATGATCCCTTGCGCCTCTTTGGCAGCCATGAAAGCCACGAAGAGTTTTGCCAAGTTCGGGTGAACGGCGTTCTTCGGTGCGCTCAATTGAAAGTAGTCGGTATTGATCGGAGTGACTCCAGGGACAGCAACCAACGGCGCGCCCTTGGGCTGCCACGACCACATCGCGCTTAAAGCATCGCCGAAGTTCGCCATGATCGGAAATTCGCCGCTCACGACCCGCTCCTCTTCGCTGTAGCGCAAGCGGCCACCGCTGATCGCGACGAGCTTGCGCGCGTAGTCTTTGACTTTTTCCTGGCCCCAGACGAGCGACAGCTCGGCCAGCCAGGCGACGTAGGGCGGGATGGCGATCTTACCGGCCCACGTCGGACTCAACTTCGGATCGATCAGGTCGGCATAGTTTTTCGGCGCTTTGTCTTTGGGAATCAAGTTGGCGTTGTAAACGATACCGTTAGGTGACGTATAGGTCAGCACCGTTTCGTTTGGAAAAATTTCCATCTCCTTGGTTACCCAAGGAAAGATCGCCGAGTAGTTTACTTTTTCCAGGGCGTTTTCCCGGTGCAGCAGCGCGTGGTGCGATTGCGAGCCCAAGAAAATGTCCGACGATACTTTTCTTCCGGCTTTGATTTCGGTGATATGCCGAGCCGCGCGCGCGTTCATGTCCGGGCCGGCCGCGAAGCTGATCTTCATGTTGAGACCGAAACGTTTATTAAACGCGGACTCGATTTCGGCGAGTCCCTTGCGCCCGCCGAAGGTCTGTGCGCCGGCGATGAAGACGAGCTCGTCTTCTTTCTTAGCGCCCGCGATCAGCGATTCCATCGTCTCGGCAGCACGCAGATGTGATGCGGTGAAAAGCGCCAATGCGAGCAGAGGCAGGCTGATTCGGATTGCTTTATTCACCAACCGCTTCATCATCATCTCCGATCAGCTTATCTGAAATTCGCCCGGCACCGGGCTCAGAATTTCATTTTTCGCCGGATCGCGGAGGATTCCCACAGGATCTTTACCGTTCTGCACCGCTTCGATCGATTGTTTGAACATGCGGCGGAGCATGATCACGCCTTCATCGGACACGCCGAGATGTTCGCCGCTGCGATCGAAAACCGGTCCCTGGCTCTCCTGAGCGCAACGATCTTGATCGCCGCGCGCGATCCAGTCGGTCTCGTCGTCCCAGCGATATTGACCCGGCGTGCTATCGCCCAAACCTTGCGCCGATTGATCCTTGGGCATTTTCGCCGACACTTTGCCGTCGACGATTGGCGCGAAGTAAAGCGTGAAGTGCATCGTATTGGTGTCGTCGACCGGAACGCGCCAGCGCAGCGCCTCGTAACCTTCGTGGGTGGCGGCGAATGCCGCCGGATGCTCTTCGTTCAAGTGATAGCCGACTTTGTTCATGTTCGGCATTAAAAAATGACTCACCGTCATGAACGAACCTTCCGGAACCGTGCGGGTGAAGGTGTCGCGGATGCCGAATTCGGTGATCTCGGAAGTCAGTTTCTCGTCGGACCAGGAACGGGTTTTCGGCGTGCGGTGGAGCCACTTAAAATGGTGCTGGTCGACGCTATTTTCGACCGTCTGAAGATAGTTGCAGTGAATCAATCGGGCGGCCAGGGAGCGCACGCCGTCTTCGCGCACGAGAACGTCCCAGCGCGGCAGCAGCGGCGCGGGCTCCGGGCCGATGTAGGCGAAAATAATTCCCGCGGCTTCCTGCGCTTTGTACGCTTTCTGCCGGACCCGATCCTTAAACGTGCTGTCGGGCGGCTCGCCGGGCATTTGGCCGAGCAGTCGCCGGCGTAGCGGCCGGCCTTTGAGCTCCGTGCTTAAGCCGATCGGATGCCAGTAGCGGCGCATCATTTCACCGCAGGGCGTGCCGGGACCGACGCGGGTGATCCATTCGTTTTCTTCAACGCTAAGAGCCATGATGAGTCTCCTAAATGGGTATCGCTAACTGAGCGAAGAATATTCGAGCACTAAGCGCGGTGTCAACCGACGAAACGAGCGATCAGATTTCTCACCTCGTTCGAAATGACACGCTTGCAATAGGCAAATCTGAGCTTATCTAAGTTCGTCATTCCCGTATGCTTTTAGCGGCAATCCAGGCGAAAGTTCAATTGGGCGTCCGAGAAAATTCGCGTCGATACCCGCTGCTTGCCGGCTGGGTTGTGCCCGAAGCTCGCGCGAGGGTTGTTAACTTATTCCCTTCCGTTCCAGAAATGCTTTGAAGCCTTCGCGCGGCGAGTTGGCTTTGAGATTATTCTTGCGCGCGTTTTGTTCGGCGTCGAAACGCTCGCGCCATTCCAGACCGACGTCATCATTGAGCAATCGTTTGATGCCTTGTACCATGCGTGGATCGTTCTCGCTGATTTGCTTGGCCATTTCGATTGACGCATCGCGTAGCTTTGCGCACGGCACGACTTGATTGAGCAAGCCGATGCGTTCCGCTTCTTCGGCTTTGATCGGCCGGCCGGTGTAGAGCAGCTCTTTGGCTTTGGGCATGCCGACGACCAGCGGCAACGACCACGTCGAGTTGGCGCGACCATATTTTGCTGCCAAAAATTGAATCTCGGCGTGCTCGCAGCCGATGCGAATATCGAGCATCGTGGTCAACTGCGCGCCGGCGCCGTAGGCGATGCCGTTGATGGCGCCGATGATCGGCTTGGTGAATGTCGCGAGGTGCCAGTTCGCCTCGCGGCGGATATCGGTGCGCGCGGCCATTTCTTCCGGCGTCGATTTTACCATTTGCATGATGTCGCCGCCGGCGGAAAAAGCCCGCGGCCCGGCGCCGGTGAGGATCACCACGCGCGCGTCATCGTCGTTTTCGATCTTGGTCAGCTCCTCGTCCAGCTCGCAGGCGAGCTCGTAGCTCAGGGCATTGAGCTTTTCCGGGCGATTCAGTGTAACGATGGCGACTTTGTCGATGCGTTCGGCAAGAATGTTTTGATAACTCATCGATTTCTCCTTAGAATCTACGGCGCATTACAACAGAAAGGGGAGAAGGGAGCAAATGAAGGATAAAGGATGAAGGTGAAAGGATGAAAAAGGCGGTGCGATGCGCCGCACCGCCTTTAAGCCCCAGACGCAAGACTCAAAACGTAAGACTTTTAGGTCCGATACGGCTCGTAGACAACTGCCTGCTTGATGGCAGCGTCGATTTGCGGCGCCATCGGATTGCGAATTTCCTCGGCGATATGTCCCATGACGCCGAGCGTACGGCCGATGAGGGCAAACGCTTTGGTGATCTGCCACGGAAATCCCATATCGAGGGCGATGGCGCCGATGGCGCCGGTGACGTTGACAGGTATCAATCTTTTGCGGCGTTCGGTTGCTAGTTTCGACAAGGCTTGGAGCAGCTCGCAATACTTGCCATAGATGGCGGTTTCTTTCGCGATAGCGAAGAGAGTGTCGGCGCGCGGATCGCCTTCGGCGTGGGTGCGGTGGCCGATGCCGGGCATGCGCTGTTTTCTCTTCGAATAATCATCCATGATCGATGCCGCTATGGCGGCAAACTCGGGGTCCTTTACATCGGCAGGCATTGCCTCAGTCAACATTTTCGCCGACCATTCCGACGAGCCGAGATGCACGCTGCCCGCGCCGCACAGTGCGGCTGCCACGGCCGCTTGGATCGCTTCGGGGGCGCAGTGAAATATCAGCCGGGCCGCGACGACGTGGGAAATCATGCCATGCTCGACGAGAATGACGAGCAAGGCGTCGAGCATCTTCGCTTCATTGGCCGTCGGCAATCGGCCGCGCAGGATGAGCGACGTCATATCGGTAAAAGTGATTTTGCCCACCAATTCCTTGTTCAGATCATAACCGCGCACGAGGATGCGGTGCAGCTCTGCTTTGCCGATGCCCGTGACGATTTTCGGTTGTTCCGCCATTTTTAACGCCTCCAAGAAAAAAATTTTATGCGAGTGCGATAGTAAGCTACGCTGCTGGGGATCGTCAAACGACCCGTTGCGTTCAAAGTTCAACGTTCAATGTTGAAGGCATGTCCTGAACGTAGTGAAGGAGCTTTTTAATTTGCGACAGATCCTTCGAAGCTCAGGATGCGCGAGGCGCGCACCTGGAACCTTGAACGGGAACGGACGGTTTATTTCTGCGGTTATTTGTGGCTAAAATGCCGCCGAGAGGCGATGCTTTAACGATGCCTGATTATATCAAGGAACACTACGATTTCCCTCTAACCAAAAAAAGCGCCAACAAGCCGCTCAAAGGTGTGCGCGTGATCGATGCCGGCAATATGGTCGCGGCGCCGTTCGCCACAGTCTTACTCGCCGACTTCGGCGCGGACGTGATCAAGATCGAGCATCCGAAGTACGGCGACGGCCAGCGCAAGCTGGAACCGATCATGAAGGGCGTGCCGCTCTGGTGGAAATCGGTGGCGCGCAACAAGCGCTGCATCACGCTCGATCTCGGCAAACCCGAGGGCGCGGAAATTTTCAAACAACTCATCAAAGGCACAGACGTGATCGTGGAAAACTACCGGCCCGGAACATTCGAGAAGTGGGGCATCGGACCGGACGTCATTCGCGGGATCGATCCGCGCATCATTGTTCTGCGCATCTCTGGTTTTGGTCAGACCGGGCCTTATAAAAATCGCGCCGGATTTGGCCGCGTCGCGGAAGCGATGAGCGGGCTCACCAATCTCATCGGCGAGCCCGACGGTCCGCCGATGTCGCCGGGTTATCCGCTCGGCGATTTGATCGCGGGGATCTTCGGCTCCTTGTCCGTCATGATGGCGCTCTATCATCGCGATTTGCGTGGCGGCGAGGGGCAGGTGATCGATCTCGCGCTCTTCGAAGCGGTGTTCCGTTTCCTGGATTTCGATCCGATCCAGTACGATCAAATGAAGACAGTTCATAAACGTACCGGCAACCGCGTCGCTTATGTCGCGCCCAGCTCGATGTTCAGAACGAAGGACGGGAAATACCTCACGCTTGCTGCCAGCACGCAGAGCGTGTGGTTGCGTTTGGCCGAAGCGATCGGACGCAAGGAGCTCACAACTGATCCGAAGTTTATCGATAACTCGGCGCGGGTGGAAAACTCCGTGGAGTGTAACGGCATCGTCGGCGGCTGGATCGAACAGCACACGCGCGATGAGGTGATTGAGCACTTCGACAAGCACGGCGTGGCTTACTCGGCCGTCTTCGACATGGAAGACGCCTTCCGCGATATTCAATACCGTGCCCGCGAAGCGATGGTGCGCGTGCCCGACGGTGATCTGGGTGAGGCGATCGTGCAGAACGTCGTACCAAAGTTTTCTGCCACGCCGGGCTCGGTGGATTTTCTCGGTCGCAAGCTGGGCGAAGACAACGAGCCAATCTATTGCGGCGAGTTGGGTTTTTCCGAGGAAAAATTGAAGGAACTTAAAGAGGCGGGGATTATTTAAGCCTGGTTGTTAGAACGTAGGGGCGGGTCGCGACCCGTCCTCGTCCTGGATTCCCGCGTCTCCGGGAATGACGGATTCGTAAAATAATCTTAGCTTGGATGAAGCGCAGCGAAATCCGGGGTCTGGTCTAACCTATGTGTCCGCCCTCCGGAACGGGCGACCACACAGGGTCGCCCCTACGGAGAAGAAGATAGAAAACGCCACGCCGTATTCGGTTTGACGCGTCGTGTGATGTGGTTTCAATGCGGGAATAACGACCGTAAGGCCTACAGTCCAACTCGCTTACGGCATAGGCGCAGAGGACGAGCTATTTGAGAGGCGGCACGGTCATCGCGTCCATGACGCCATCGATCCAATGGACGTTCTCGGAAACCACGGTGGAGGTTCCGCGAACGCGGTAGACACTCGGGTCGCGCGCGCCCGGCGGTACGGTTCCTTTTTCACGCAGAGCTCTCGCGGCATCGAGTAGCTTCATTCGGGCTTTGATCGTGCTGATATCACCGGCGCACAAGTGTTCTTTGGTGCGGTCCATGATCGGCCCGGGGCCTTCGTTCTCGGTGATGCAGACGTCCTGCAGGTTGACTCCGGCGATGCCCATGCGCCGTGCTTTGTGGATTTCCCAGTCGACCAGATAGTCATTCGATCGTTTCGCTTTCATCCGGATATGGCCGAACGGAACCGCGTTGGAGGGCGGATCGTAGGCTTCCTCGGGAAAAGATTCGCGAACGGCTTCTTGGGTTTTCTTTGCGATCTCTTCGCTGGGATACCAGCGCACCTGCCACTTGATGCAGTTCTCATCGTCGACCGGCACGAACGCCCGTGCCGCTTTCTGATCGGCGCCCGGCGGCATGGTGTAGAAGGGCAGGATAAACTGATTGACGCGCCACAAGTTTTTCCCGCCGCTAAGCGTCCGCTTTGCGCCGTAGGTGAAACCGGCTGCGCGGTCGAAAATTTCGACGTCCTCCGGCGTTTTTTTGACTCCTAGCTTATTCGCGGCTCTCTGTTGCGCCGGTTGCTGCGCGTTCATTTCCTCGTCTGACAAATCGTACGGCGAGTGTAACCACATCACGTGGGTCGGATCGATGCCACCTTCGAGGACTTGCAAATAATTCGCTTCCTGAAAAAACAGCCGATAGATGCGGTGCTCGTCCGGCACGCGGAGAAATTCGAAATCGGGAAGCTCCGGCAAGTCTTTCGCCAATCCCATGTACGTCCAAATGATACCGCCGCGTTCGACGCACGGGTAACCCGGATGTTGTACCTCATCCTTAAATTGTTGTTCCTCCGGTATGTTCGGCATTTCGATGCACTTGCCGTTGGGCGCGTACTTCCAGGCGTGATAGGAGCAGCGCAGGCCATCCGCTTCGACGCGACCGAAATAGAGCGGCGCGAGACGGTGCGGGCAGAAGGCGCCGATAAGACCGACAGCGCCGGCGCCGGTGCGAAACAGCACCAAGTCCTCGCCGAGGAGCCTCACGCGCAGCGGCCGGCCGCCTGGTTCTTTCAAATGCGTCGTCGGCACCACTGGAATCCAATATTGGCGCATGAGATTGCCCATCGGAGTCGCCGGACCAATGCGGGTCAACGTCTCGTTTTCCTCGCGCGTGAAATTGCGCAAATCTTCCCTGCGAACGTTGAACATACTTTCAGTTTTCATTGTGGCACCCTGCAGCTCTGAAGTTTTTCGCTTCTATCATATCAAGCTGGATTTTGATATTGGGCGATAATTAATAATATATTGCAATAAAACAGGTTTAAAAACATGATGACGAATCTCGCACCGCCGCAGATCCGAGCGATCAGCGGCCTGGAACTCGCTGCTGGGGTATTCACGAAATGCTCTGACGGACTGGCGAGCCAACTGAATATTTCACTCACGTCGGGTAAGAGAGATTCCGGGCCGACGGAATTTCGCATCGGCATCAACGGCGACGTTTACGGCGGCCTGCGCGCGCCGATCGAAGTCGGCACGCGGCGGGTGGATATCGCCTATGTCAATCCCTCCGCGGTGGTAGCGATGGCTTACCTCGGCAAAGGTTACTTTAAACAGAAAATGGCATTGCGGATCTTGGGCTGTTTTCCGTCCTGGGACCGCATCGCACTTGTGGTGTCGAAAGAGCTGGCGGTGAAGTCGCTGCACGACATCGCTCGGCGGAAAATTCCGCTACGGGTATCGACGAGATTCTCCGGCGTCAACAACGCAACCTACTACACCATCGAGACGATTCTTTCGTTCTACGGAATCTCGTTCGGGAAAATCCGGCGTTGGGGCGGGAAAATACAGGAATGCCCACGGCCGGATGCGCCGCAGCGGGGCAAAGGGATCGCCGAGCATTCGCTTACCGCGATATTCGATGAAGGTGTCAGCACGGTGGGCGGATGGCTGGATCAAGCGCTTGAGAACGGTTACGAGATCATCCCCATCGAGACGGAGACCGTCAAAAAACTCGAGCGATTGGGTTACAGTGGCACCGTCCTGCCGCAGAGTCGATATCGTCAACTTAGCCACGATGTCCCGACCATCGACTTCAGCGGCTGGGCGCTGGTGACGCACAAATGGCTGCCCGACCGAGTCGCGTACGCCGCCATCGAAACGATCGATGAAAAGCAGAAATTTATTCCTGTGGATGACGACCAGCCGCTCAATATGCGAGAGCTCTGCCAAGGTTCGGAAAAATGTCCGCTGCGAGTGCCGCTCCATCGGGGCGCGGCAAAGTATTATAAGGAGAAGGGATATCTAAAATAAACGTGTTCGTGATCGTGGAACGTGTTCGGAATTCTGCGATCACGTATCACGAACACGATCACGATGGCTTCTAGGAGGACTCACGTGAGCTATCAAATCATCGGACAGCCGACGCCCCGCACCGATAACACGGGAAAAGTCACAGGCGAGTCGCGCTATACTTCGGACATCTTGCTGCCGGGAACCTTGTGGGCGAAGACGCTGCGTAGTCCATATTCCCACGCGCGCATCAAGGGCATCGATACTTCTCGCGCGGAAAAAGCATCGGGCGTGCGTGCGGTGCTTACGGGCAATGACGTGCGCGGGATTCTTTACGGCCGCCGCTATCGTGATATTTCGGTTCTGGCGCAAGAGCGCGCCCGGTTCATGGGCGAGCGCGTCGCGGCCGTGGCGGCGGATACGCTCGAGCAGGTTGAAGATGCATTGACCCTTCTTCGAGTCGAATACGAGGAGTTGCCTGCCGTATTCGACCCGCAAGCGGCCGTACAGGAAGGCGCGCCGATCATTCATCCCGACGTGGCGAGTTACAAAGGACTGCCTAAACCGCTCCAACAACCGACCAATCGTTTCGTCCACGACGTGTTTACACGTGGCGACGTCGAGGCAGGATTCGCGCAGTCTGATGTGATTGTTGAAAATACTTTCACCGTGCCCCGCGTGCATCAGTCTTTTCTCGAACCGCACTGTTGCCTGGTGTGGATCGATGACCGGGATCGGGTGCAGATGTGGTCGCCCAACAAAGTGCCGCACGGATTGAAAGAAAGCATGTCGCAAGCCTTCGGCATTGCCAAGGAAAAGATTCGCGTCAATCCTGTGGCGATCGGCGGCGACTTTGGCGGCAAGGGCGCGCCCATCGATGAGCCGATTTGTTATTTGCTGGCGGTGCGCACGGGAAGACCGGTGAAGATGGTCATGGAATACCGCGAGGAATTTTTTGCCGGCGCGCCGCGTCACGCGGCGATCATGAAATTGAAGACCGGCGTCAAGCGCGACGGAATGATGGTCGCCCATCAAATGGACGCTTATCTCGACGCCGGCGCCTACGGGGGATTTAGACCCGGCGCCGTTGTCGGCGGCATCGCTCATGCGGGCGGCTGCTATCGCGCGCAGCACGCGCGCATCGCGGTCTCGCGCGTCTACACGAACAATCTTCCCGGCGGCCAGATGCGCGCGCCCGGTGAACCCCAAGGATTTTTCGCCGCGGAATCCCATATGGATTGCGTGGCGCGAAAGATTGGTATGGACCCGTACGAATTTCGCATGAAGAATCTCATGGAGGAAGGCGATGTCACGCTCACCGGCGCTCACTATCAAGGTATCAAGGCTAAGGCGACCTTGGAGGCCGCGGCGAAGGCTGCGGGTTATTCATCAACGAAAGGAAAATATATCGGCCGCGGCGTCGCGATGGGTTACCGCGGGCCCGGCGGCGGCACGACATCGTTAAAGGTCGAGCTCAATCCCGATGGCTCGATCGTGATTCACACATCTTTCTTCGAACAAGGCACGGGCACCTACACGACGCTCAGGCAGATCGCGGCTGAGGAGCTTGCTTGCGATCCCGACGAGATTCAGATCAACACTCTGGACACCGACTCCGGTGTTGCTTCCGATTCCGGCCTCGGCGGCAGTCGCGGCACCCGCGTTGCTACTGGCGCGGCATTCCAAGCCGCGCGGGCGGCGAAGGAAGAATTGCTGGAGCTCGCAGAGAAGCGGCTCGGCTGGTCGAAGAGCGATACAGCTCTGGCAGGTAGAGATCTCGTTAACAAGAAGACCAAGAAGCGGCAACGCTGGAATGAACTTCTGGCAGGAGCCGGCCGCTCGATCACGGGAGAGTCGTTTAATAAAGACGATGATCATTCTCCGGTGACCGCCTTTGCCGCCCAGGTTGCAGAGGTTGCCGTCGACCCCGAGACTGGAGAAGTCACATTGCGCCGACTGACAACGGCGCACGATACCGGAATGATCGTGAACCCCGTCGGCCATCAGGGACAAATCGACGGCGGCGTCGTTCAGGGGCTCGGCTACGGTTTGATCGAATATCTGCCGGTGCAGGATGGCAGAGTCGAAGTCGCGAACTTCGGCGAATACAAAATTCCCACCGCTAGGGATATTCCTCCGCTCAAGACTGTGATCGTTCCAAGCGATAGCGGTGTCGGTCCGTACAAAGTTAAGGGCATCGGCGAGAATCCTATTTCGCCGGTGGCGCCGGCGATCGCCAATGCGATCGAAGACGCCGTGGGTGTAAGAATTAAAGATCTGCCGATTACGGCGGAGAAAATCTATCGGGCGTTGCGCGGCGGGTAATGCGTTATCGGTCGAGATGCTTCACTTCGTTCAGCATGACAGCTGATTGCGGCACGCTCGTAAAACAGTCTGTTGTGTCATTCTGAGCCAGAGGCGAAGAATCTCGTCTAGATACACGGCGAAATACTGAGGCGGTTGGAGGTTTGATTCATGCCGTTCGATTCACTGGGTGATTTTATAAAAGCGGCAGATGCGGTCGGCGAGGTGCAATTCGTCGAAGGCGTCGACTTGGAGCTCGGACGTCGCCGGACTGACCGAGCTGACCGCCGAACGCAATGGCCCGATGCTCGTCGTCGATAAATTCGCCGGCCGACGTAGGGGCGCGATTTATCGCGCCCGATTCAGCCAAATAGCAATTAACTGCACGTAAGAAACGGGCGCAATGAATTGCGCCCCTAAAGTCCCACTCGCTTACGGTAGCCCATGACGGAACCGGGCTTCCTATCAGTGCCGCAGTCATGAGGGCCATCCGATTCATCGATGCCAACCAATGAGCGATTTCACGCTCAGTGCGTGACTTGGTCAATCATGATATCCACGTTTTTCGTTCCGACTTCCACTGGATTTTTCTTGTAATCGCCAGTCATATCGCCCGGAGTGCGGGTGACGGGATTGCCGTCTTTATCGAGGCGGACGGTGATGTTGATTTTGTCGGTGAAAGGCATGCCTTGCATCATGACGTTGTCTTGGCTCAGCGCGTAATCGAGAGGGAAAGTCGGGCGGTCGATTTTTTTGACGGCGAGCGGCGGGCCGCCGGCGCCTGCGGCGGGGCGGGCGATGATGAAGAGCGCGGCGTTGGGATCGATGCTGGCTTTTAGTTTTGGGTCGATGGTGATTTTGCCGCTGATTTGCGCTGAAGAGGATGAAGCCGCGGTAGTTCTTTCGGTTGCCTTGGTTCCGTTTGCCCTGCCGCCTGTTGCCGGGATTTCGGCAAGTACTTTGACGATCTCGTTTCGTTCTTCGCCGGGAGGAACTAGTTTCAAAAGCCGCTCGAGAATTTCACGGGCGCCGGCGTAATCTTTTTTGTCTTGATACAAGACCATGCCTTTGCCCCATAGCGCCATGGGAAAATTCGGCGCTTGCGACAGCGCTTTGTCGAACGCCATCAACGCGCCGTCGCCGTGGCCGGCTTGCACCAGGATAAATCCCATATAGCTGTGCGCTTCCGGGTTGTTCGGGTCGGCGGCGAGGACTTTCTTGAAAGCCTCGATAGCTTTAGGAAATTCCTGATTGCCGAAGGCTTTCTTCCCTTCGTCCAGCGCAGCACGCACGTCGCCGGATACCGAGGGCGTACCCGTGAGAAAGTCACCGGTCATCGTGTCGCTTTCCGAGCCACGCGGGCGAACCGCCTTGGTCAACATGACGCCGAGCGCCAAGCCAAAGAGCATGAGAAACGTTCCGCCGGCGATGATCTGCCAGCGGCGAAATTGAGATTGGTTAGCGCTGCTTTTGGCATCGCGGTCGCGGGACTTGCTAGCCGACCGGGGCTTAACCCTTGGTTCCCGCGGAAGTGAATCGAGCTGTTGAATGACAGTCGCGGCCTTTGCTTCGATTTCCTGCTTGAGCCCAGCGTAATCCGACTCGGAGAGCTTGCCCGATTGAAAGTCGAAGTCGAGATCGTTGAGTTCATGGCGCAGCCGGGCACGTTCGCGCAGGAGTTGCGCTTTGGCGCTGGCGTCTTCGAGATCGGGCTGCTCGATGTCTTCTCGTAACAGCTCACTTCGGAGTTGTTGCGATATTGGAGGTTGAGCCGCTGATTGCTGCGTTATTTTTTTCTTTGCCACCCAGCGCCGAACGAACCATAGCGCGGTGATGACACCCACGACAAGCACGACATACGGTAAGATCCACAAAAGCGCGCTGAAGCCGGTGGTCTTCGGTTTGAGCAGCACCCACTCGCCGTACTTTGACACGAAGAAGTCTTTGATCTGTTCGGGGGATTTGCCCGCCTGCAGTTGCTCGCGCACGATGGCGCGCATCTGCTGCGCCATTTCCGAAGGCGAGTCGGCAACCGAGAGGTTTTGACAGACGACGCAGCGGAGCTCAGTCGCGATGGCGCGGGTTTGATCGTCGAGATCGGGCGCAGGCGCGGCAAAAAGGCGACCGGCGAAGAAGATTAATTGGACGAGTAAAGCAAATAATGCGCGCCGGCTCATGATCGTCAACGAACAGCCGAGTAATCGCCTTTGCCTTCCTGGGCGCTGACGATGCTTTTGCCGGCTTCATCGAGTTTGGCGATGACCAACGCGGCGCGGATGCCGCCGACATGCTTGTAGGTAATGTGGCCTTGGGGATCGATAAAAAAACTTTCCGGTATGCCCCACGTGCCGTAGTCGACGGCGATCTTGCCGGACTCGTCCTTGCCGTTGGGATAGCTGACGTTGAACTCCTTTAAGAATTCCAACGAATTTTTATCGGTGTCCTGCAGCGCGACTCCGAGAAAGACCATATTCTTGTCTTTGACTTTCTGCCATGCCGCTTCGAGGTCGCGGGCTTCTTCGCGGCAGGGCACACACCACGACGCCCAGAAATTTACAAATATGGCTTTGCCGCGCAAGTCATCCAGTGTCAGCTTGCGGCGGCCATCGAAGAGCGTGATCGTAAACGGCGTCGCCGGTTTGGCGATCAAGGGCGAGACGATGTAACGCGAATCGCGCGTGAATCCATAGGCGAGCAACGCCAGGATCGGCGCGATAATCGCAATCGTGATCGTTAAACGGCGCCAGGGCATAAGTCCTCGCTCCGCCCGGAATGGCAGATTTCAGATCTCAGATTACACATTCCAAATTCCAGATTCCGAAAAATCATGGCTCCGAGAAGTCTGTTTTGCCGATCGGCGAGATACAGATCAATGTCCCGAGCGCGATGACAAAGCCGCCGATCCACATCCAGACCACCAGCGGGCGGACCAGCACTTTCAACGTCGCCTGATTTTGATCGACTTCACTAAAGCCTGAAAGTATCAAATAAATATCTTCGCTCAAGCTACTCTGGTGCACGGCGCGGCCAACGGGCGATTGCTGTGTCGGAAAGAATTTTAGCGCGGGATTCATGATGCCTTGATCGTCACCATTGTGAAAAACGTGGAAAGCGCCTTCGACACGAAAGTGGGTTGGTTGCTGCGAGCCCTTCAAGCCGTTGAACAGGATGCGGTAGTTGCCCACCTGCAGTTCCTGCTTGAGCGCCATGGTGGCTTCTTTTTCGATGCTGTACGACATCGACCCGGCGATGCCCATCATGATCAACACTACGCCGAGATGCACGACGAAGCCGCCGTAGCGCCGCTGGTTGCGCCGCGCCAGAGTCACGAGGCCGCGGATCATCCCTTCGCCGGCGATACGCTTGCGCGCGCGCAGCGCCGACGCGGTGTCGTAGAAAATCGAAAATACAACGAAGGCGAACAACGTAAATCCCAGGAGCGGCATAAAGTCGCGCACTTTCCAGGCAAATAAGCCCAAGCCCAATGCGAGCGCAGTGGCCGCCGGCCAGAGAAAATTGCGTTTCAGATTGTCCCACGAAGCGCGGCGCCAGGCGATGATCGGGCCGACGGCCATGAGAAAGACCAGGAATAAAAACAGCGGTACGGTAACGGAATTAAAATAAGGCGCACCCACGCTGACTTGAACCCCGGCGACGGCTTCGGAAAGCAAGGGAAATATCGTGCCGAGAAAGATCGTAAAAAGCGCTGAGACGAGCACGATGTTGTTAAGCAAAAAAGCCGACTCGCGGCTGACCATCGAATCGAGCTCCGGCTGCTCCTTGAGCATGTCGGCGCGATAAGCCACCAGGCCGAAGGAACCGAGCAGGATGATGGCGAGAAAACCGAGAAAAAAACCACCAACGGGTCCTGACGAAAACGCGTGAATCGAGGAAAGTATCCCTGAGCGGGTGAGAAAAGTGCCGAAGATGGTGAGACTGAAAGCGACAATGATCAACGACAGATTCCACACTTTCAGCATGCGCCGCCGTTCCTGAACCTGGATCGAGTGCAAAAAGGCCGTCGCCGGCAGCCAAGGCATGAACGCGGCATTTTCCACCGGATCCCACGCCCAGTAACCGCCCCAGCCGAGGACGTGATACGACCACCAGGCGCCGACGAGATTGCCAATGGTGAGAAAAAACCATGCGGTGATCGTCCAACGCCTCGTGCTAACGATCCAAGCTTCGTCGAGTTTACCGACGATCAGTGCTGCCATGGCGAAGGCGTAGGGGACAGTGAGACCGACGAAGCCGGTGTAGAGCAGCGGCGGGTGGGTCATCATGTTGGCGTCTTCGAGCAGCGGGTTTAAGCCGCGCCCGTCGAGCGGCACCGGCGAGATAATTTCAAAGGGATTCGAGAGAAAACCGACGACGCCGAGAAAAAACACCGATACGATGCAAAAGATCATGATCACCCATGGCATTGTGTCCTTCTGGCGATCGCGGTAGAGCCACGCGACGATGCCTGAAAAAATAATCAGGACCCATTCCCACAGAAGCAGCGAGCCTTCGAGAGCGCCCCAAAGTCCGGTGACCCGGTAATAGACCGGCGTGGCGCGAGTCGTGTTGAAGGCGACATACTTGATCGAAAAGTCGGTGGTGACCAGGCCGTAGATCAACGCCGTCGCGGCCAGCGTGACCAAAGCGAATTGGGCGAGAATCGCGTAGCGCGCCACCGACAGATATCGTTGGTCGCCCGAGCGCCCGGCAATGATGGAACTCACGATCCCAGCAAGCGCTACGATAAAGGCGAGCAGGATCGAGGTATGGCCGAGATTGGCTGTCACTTGGCGCTTGTTTCCTTGGCGGGAATAAAACTTTTTGCGGCTTCTTTGGCGTCGGCATGGGGGCTGTATTCTTCGGCGTGCTTCGCCATGATCGTGGTCGCGTGAAACACGCCGTCGCTGCCGATGCGTCCCTCGACGACGGCGCCTTTGCCTTCGGTAAAAAGATCCGGCGGGATGCCTTTGAAATACACCGGAAAAGTTGTGCTGCCGTCGGTGAGATCGAAACGGTAGGTGAGAGTTTGCAAATCTTTTTGCAGGGATCCTTTGACGACCATGCCGCCCATGCGCAGAAATTTGTTGGCCGATGAATTCTCTTTGGCCTTCAGTTCCGACGGCGTGACGAAATAGACGATCGCCTCTTTCATGCCGCCGACGACCAGGTAAGAAATTGCGGCCAGGATGATGATCCCGCCGATCAAGAAACGCTTATTCTTTGACATGGTTGTTTGTCTGTTCCGCCGAGCCAAGCGCGCCCAGCTCGGTTTGCGCGGTATGGTAACGGCGCTTCAACAAAAAAACGTACACCGCGATCGCGCCCCAAACAATTCCGTACGCCAGGGAAACAAAGCCCCAGGGTCGCATTAGCCGCCTCGCTCCAAGCGCTGCGCTTTAATCTTTTCCCGCATTTCCCCGAGCCTGTAACGCAATGATAACAGATAAAAGTAAAGTAACAGGAAGCCGACGAAACTGATAGCGAGCGCCGTCAGCATCGCCGGATGGACGTTTTCCCAGGGAGGTTTGTTGGGCTGCAGGATCGACGGCGGTTGGTGCAGCGTACGCCACCAATAAACCGACATGTGGATCAGCGGGATATCGAGAAAACCGATGATGCCCAAGACGGCGGCGGCCGACGCGGCGCGACTATCGTCTTCGATCAGCGAGCGCAGCATCAAGTAGCCGGTGTAGATCAGTAACAGAATTGCGGTAAGCGTCAGTCGAGCGTCCCAAGTCCACCATACGCCCCAAGTCGGCCGGCCCCAGATCGAGCCTTCGATGATCGTGAGTGCGGTGAAGAGCACGCCGATCTCGGCGGCCGAGTGGGCTAGGATATCATCGCGCTTCTCGCGCTTCCACAAATACATGCCGCTGCCGACAAAGACGAGAAAATAGGAAAGATAGGCGGTTAAAATACTCGGCAGATGCAGATACATGATGCGCTGCACTTCGCCCTGATAGGCGTCGGGCGGCGCGATCACCAGGCCCCAGTACAAACCGATGGCGATGGCGATGAGCGCCAGAGCGCCGAGAATGCCCTTGGGTTTTTTGGTCGGTTGCGCTGCTTGGCCCATCTTAACTTTCAATCACCCAATCAAAGAGGAGCACGCCGAGGGTCAGAAATATCACATCGAAACCTAAAAGCAGCCGCAACCATGAGGACGCCTCCCCGAGGGCGCCCGTGAGCATCACATTTTCCATGCAGCGGATGGTCGCAAGTATCACCGGGATCATCAGTGGAAAGAGCACCAGCGGCAGCAAAAGCTCGCGCGCTCGCGCGCGCAACGTGATCGCGGACATTAGCGTGCCTAACACACAGAAGCCGATCGTGCCTAACAAGGTAACCAGAAATAATTGCGGTAGCAAATTCCACGAGTTTAAATTGAAAAGGATCCAAAAAAGCGGCATGACCACGATTTCAACCAGGAGCATTAGAACCAAGTTGAAACCCGTCTTGGCGAGAAACAGCGCGCCGCGATCGAGCGGCGACATGAGCAAGGCATCGAGGCAATGATTGTCGCGCTCGGCTTGAAAGAGTTGGGCGAGACCGAGAGTGCCGGTAAAAAGAAACGCGAGCCAAAGCAGCGCCGGCGCCATTTCGGCGACTCTGTCGGGCGCCAGGTCGAAAGCAAAGTGAAAGACGAAGAGCAGCAGCGTGCCGAAAAAAAACATGGTCAATAGACTGTCGCGCCGGCGCAGCTCCAGGCGCAAGTCTTTTCGGAGCAACAGAAACGTTTGTTTTAGGAGCGCCATGGCTCTCCGTGGGGCAGAAACTCGCTGAAGGCTTGATCGAAGGTTGGCCAAGGTTGGCGCTTGATTTCATCGAACGCCACCCGACCTTGCTTGAGGATGACGGCGCGGCTGGAGATGTTGAGCACGCGAGAAACATGATGTGAGGCCATGATGACGACGCTGCCAGTGGCGCATTGCGCCTGAAGAAACTTTTCCAAAAGATCGACGCCGCTGCCGTCGAGCACGCCGTAAGGTTCATCGAGCAGTAACAGGCTCGGTTGGAGGAGTTGCCACTTGGCGATCGAGAGGCGACAGCGCATCCCGCTCGATAAATTCGCCACGAATTCGTCGGCGCGCGGGGCGAGCGCAACGTGTTCGAGCGCGGCGTCGATCGCCTGAGAATCCGTTGGCCGGTTATAGAGCGAGGTAAAAAAATTGAGATTCTCTCGTGCCGTCAGATTGTCATAAAGGTGATCCGTTGGAGTTAAAAATCCAGTCTTGGCACGCTCGGCGGGCGCCATGCGCGCCAGCGTAACGCCGTCGAATTGGACCGAGCCTCCGGTGGGGGCGATCAAGCCGGCGAGCAGTTTTAGCAGCGTCGTTTTACCGGCGCCGTTGGGACCGAGCAGGGCGACGAAATCGCCGGGCTCCAGAATGAGATTAAGATCCCGCAGCGCCCACAGAAAGCCGTAGGCTTTGGATAATTTTTCGATGGACAGCCGCAAGTCTTGGTCTCGCTGAGGGCGCAGGATTGACGATGTCGCTTTCGAGTTGAACGACTATAGTTAGCGCAAGTGTCGGTTTCAAGCGCGCTTCATGATCTGATTGTTTGCATCCTGGTTTGACATTTTTACCGCAACACCTCTATTTAGTAGTTACGCGGTCAGTCGCGCCTAAGGAGGAGTTAATGAATCCCATCGTCACCGTCACCGGGTTTTGGGATGCTTTTATCACCAAGATCGCGGTTTTTTTGCCGAATTTATTTTTCTCCATTGCAATTCTTTTGCTCGGCTGGGTGATTTGCAACGTGATTAAAAGGGTCATCGTCCGGTTACTCAAGCTTTGCCAATTCGACGCACTGGCAGAGCGAGCCGGCATCAAGCAGATTCTCGAGCGCGGCGGCATCAAACAGGAGCCCTCGGACATTATTGGACTGCTGGCATTCTGGTTTCTTTTTCTGATCGCCATAGTGACGACCTTGGAGACGCTCAACCTAAGCGGTGCCACTGATACGTTGCACACGATCTATCTTTACATTCCAAAAATCGTCGCCGCGTTGGTGACCCTGATCCTCGGGCTTTATTTCGCGAATTTTTTGGAAACCGTGACGCGAACTTCTTGCGCCAACGCGGGCCTCGATGCGGCGCAGTCGATCGGCCGCGCCGCTTATATCGGCACGACGATCTTCGTCGTTGCGGGCATCTTTGAGATCCTCGATATCGCTTCAGAGATCGTCATCTGGGCATTCATTTTGGTCTTCGGCGCGGTCTGTTTGGCGCTGGCTCTGGCCTTTGGTTTGGGCGGCAGAGACGTCGCCGGACGCTACCTGGAAAAGTGGCTAGAGCAGAAGAAAAACGAGTAGTTAAGCGCCTTGACTCGCCCTAGTTTATCAGTTAGTTTCGAGCAGTTAAAAATTCATTTTTAAGCAAATAGCCTAAGGCGCGTTTAGATTTGTAGAAGGCCCTTAGGCTATTTTTGCAGGTGAGGAGAACATGGCAGAGTATAAAGTGGTAAAAGTCCCGACGGGCGGCGCAAAGATCACCATGGGAGCCAACAAAAAGGTTCAGGTTCCCGACAACCCAATCATTCCGTATATCGAAGGCGACGGCACCGGCCGCGATATTTGGCGCGCTTCGGCGCGCGTGTTCGATGCAGCCGTGGAAAAAGCCTACAAGGGCAAAAAGAAAATCCACTGGATGGAAGTCTATGCGGGCGAGAAGTCTTTTAAGCAGTACAATAGCTGGCTGCACGAAGAAACCGTACCGGCGTTCACCGAGTTTCTTGTCGGCATCAAGGGGCCGCTGACCACTCCGATCGGCGGCGGCATGACTTCGCTCAACGTCGGCTTGCGGAAGTTACTCGATCTCTACGTTTGCCTGCGGCCTATACGCTACTTCAACGGCGTGCCGTCGCCGGTTAAGCATCCTGAATTTGTCGATATGGTGGTTTTCCGCGAAAACACCGAGGATATTTACACCGGCATCGAGTTTCCCAACGGCACTGAAGCCAACGCTAAATTCAAATCGCTGCTCAAGGAAAATTTTCCAAAAGAATATGCCAAGATTCGCTTTCCAAACACGGCAGCCGTCGGCTTGAAGCCGGTCTCGGTCGAAGGCACCGAGCGTTTGGTGCGCGCGGCGATTCAGTGGGCTCTGAATAACAAGCGTAAAAACGTAAACTTCGTCCACAAGGGTAACATCATGAAGTATACCGAGGGCGCGTTTATGGAGTGGGGCTACGCTGTCGGCAAGCGCGAATTTCGCAACGACGTGGTCAGCGAGCGCGAGTCGTGGATCCTAGGTAACAAGGAAGCCAAAGCGAATATTTCAGTGGAAGAAAATGCCAAGCTGATCGATCCGGGCTTCGACATGATGTCGCCGGCACAGCAGGGCGATATCAAAAAAGAAGTCGAAGAGGCGCTCAAGCTTTGGCCGACCCATGGCGACGGCAAGTGGAAGAAAAAGTTGATGCTCAAAGACTCCATCGCCGACGTGACCCTCCAGTTCGTGCTCATCCGGCCGAAAGATTATGACGTCATCGCGACGCTAAATCTGAACGGCGACTACCTCTCCGACGCTCTGGCGGCGCAAGTGGGTGGCATCGGTATCGCGCCCGGCGCTAATATTAACTACGAAACCGGCCATGCGGTTTTCGAAGCGACCCACGGCACGGCGCCGAAGTATGCCGACCTCGACAAGGTTAATCCGGGCTCGGTCATTCTTTCCGGAGAGATGATGCTGCGCTACATGGGTTGGGGCGAGGCGGCCGATCTGATTATTAAGGGGATCGAGGGCGCGGTCAATAATAAAACCGTGACTTACGATTTCGAGCGCTTGATGCCGGGGTCGAAGCTGGTGACCTGTTCCGGTTTTGGCGACGCGATTATCGCTAATATGTAGATCGAGCGCTCAATAGTCGGCTCCGAGGATGGAGTGTTACTGAATTATTATAGTTAGAGGGAATTATGGCAAGGAAGAAAATAGCGCTAATCGGTGCGGGAAATATCGGTGGGTCGATGGCTCATCTGGCGCTGCTAAAAGGGCTCGGCGACGTCGTCATGTTCGATGTCATCGAAGGGTTGCCGCAGGGCAAAGCGCTCGATTTATCCCACGCCGGGCCGATCGAAGGTTTTGACGGCAGCGTCATCGGCACCAACAAGTACGACGATATTGCCGGCGCCGATGTTTGTATCGTGACAGCGGGGATCGCGCGCAAGCCGGGCATGAGCCGCGACGATTTATTGGGCACCAACGCGAAGATTCTGACGTCAGTGGCGGACGGCATCAAAAAACACGCGTCCAATTCGTTCGTCATCGTGATCACCAACCCGCTCGATGCGATGGTTACGTTGATGCAGCGGGCGCTCGGCTTTCCGAAAAGCCGCGTCGTCGGCCAATCGGGAATTTTGGATTCCTCCCGCTATCGTTCGTTCATTGCCAAAGAGCTGAACGTTTCGGTGAAAAGCGTGCAGGCGACGGTGTTAGGCGGTCACGGCGACGACATGGTGCCGGTGCGCAGTTCCTGCATCGTCGGCGGCGTGCCAGTGGAAAAACTGATTCCGGCCAAGCGGCTCGATGAAATCGAAGCGCGGGTACGCAACGCCGGTGGCGAAGTCGTCGCTCTGTTAAAGACGGGTTCGGCCTATTTTTCTCCGGCGTCGGCGGCGATTCAAATGACCGAAGCTTATCTCTTCGACAAGAAGGAAATTCTCCCTTGCGCGGCATTGCTGGAAGGTGAGTACGGCGTCAGTGGCTATTACTTCTGCGTGCCGGTGATGATCGGCGCGGGCGGTATCGAGAAAGTCATCGACATCAACCTCAATGCCACCGATAAGAAGGCGTTCGATGAATCGCTCAGTCATGTCAAGGATATCGTGCAAGCGATGAACCGCGTGCTGGGCGTTGCTTAGCTAAAAAAGGCTCCAGCGATCTTGAGACCCTGAGGCTATTCGGTTAGTCTGAGGGTCTCGCTTTATCAGAGCCGCAAATCGATGAACATCCACGAGTTTCAAGC
>WNGI01000310.1_pt1 | contig 34272 bp, 33 predicted proteins | sample 5400621 | NCBI WGS metagenome assembly WNGI01 (sample SAMN13153374, study PRJNA577476) | soil metagenome | isolation source: 20 cm soil or saprolite under Garry oak tree replicate 1 | place: USA:California | collected 2016-06-15
ACACGCTGGGAGACACCGTCTATGCCGATGGCTTGTTCTTCCCGGCCCCGGGCCTGTCGGCGATCAGCGCGACGACGGGTCCGCGCTCGAATTCGAACGGGACTGAAGAAACCAAGAGCATCGGCGCCTACGGCCAAGAGCAGATCTCCTGGCGTGATCGGCTCTTCTTGACCGCGGGACTTCGGTCCGACGATCACAGCACCTTTGGCGCCAATTTCAACCGCGTGTACTACCCGAAGTTCAGCGCGAGCTGGATCATGAGCGAGGAGCCGTTCTGGAAGTACCGGTTCGTGAGCCAGCTGCGGCTGCGGGCCGCGTATGGGGAGTCGGGACGGGCGCCCCCGCAGAACGCCGCCGTTCGGTCCGATCAGCCCGCCACCGGCCCGAACGACGTGGATGCCGTGACGCCGCTGTTCATCGGCAACCCCGATCTCGGACCGGAGCGTGGCAAAGAGATCGAACTGGGTTTCGACGCGGGGCTGTGGAACGACCGCGCGGGCATCGAGTTCACGTATTACCGCAAGAAGACGGTCGATGAGATCCTGTTGCGCGAGGTCGCGCCATCGATCGGGTTTCCGCCGGTGTCCCCAGGCGGGCAGTACTTCAACGCCGGCGCAGTGCTGAATAAGGGAATCGAGGTCCTAGCCCGTGCCCGCCCCTATGATAAAGGCCCGGTGAGCGTGGACATGACGCTCAACCTCGGCACGAACAGCAACAAGATCCTGAGCCTGAGCCCGGGCGTGACCTTCGTGACGGCAGGGACCAACCTGCAGCACCGCGTCGGCTATCCCGTCGGCTCTTGGTTCACGAAGAAGGTCGTGAGTGCCGAGTTCGACTCGACCACCGGACAGGCGATCAACATCATGTGCGACGACGGGAAGGGCGGCGCGATCGCGTGCGCCAACGCCCCGGTCGTCTACATCGGCAGGACCACGCCGAGCTTCGAGGGGGGGTTCTCCACCACGCTGACGCTGTGGAACCGCCTGCGCGTGTACGGTCTGCTCGACTTCAAGACGGGCTATCGGAAGCTCGACGGCACGACGCGAGTGCGCTGCACGTTCTTCGGCCAAGTCTGCCGCGAGAACTTCTTCCCACTCGAGTTCGACCCGAAGCGCATCGCGGGAATTCAGTCGAACCGCAGCCTGGTCGATTTTTTGATCGCCGACGCGAAGTTCATGAAGCTGCGTGAAGTTTCGGTCGTGTACACGCTCCCGGACGCCTGGGCGACCGCCCTCCGCACGAGCCAGGCGACGGTTTCCCTCGCCGGACGCAACCTGCATACGTGGACCGGTTACACCGGTCTCGACCCGGAGGCGATGTTCCTCGGCGGCAGCCGCGGCGGGAACTTCAGCCAGTGGGAGCAAGCGGACCTGCCGCAGCTGACCCAATGGATTGTCACCGTCAACCTGGCATTCTGAAAGGCGGACCGATGAGACACACAGCGATGGTCGTGCTGGTGGGGCTCGTGGCCGCCGGCGGGTGCGACTTGTTCAACAACGCGCTCGAAGTTCAGAGCACCAGCACCATCCCGGCGGCCGGGCTCGAGGTCCCCGGGAACGCGGGACTGCTCGTGAACGGGGCCATCGGGGACTTCGAGTGCGCCGCGGGGGCGTACGCCGTGATGAGCGGGTTGATCACCGATGAGCTCATCGATGCCACCCAAACCGCTGACCGTTACCCATACGAGCTGCGGACGATGCTTTCGAGCGACCGCCGCTACGCGGTCAACGACTGCGTCGCACTCGGCGTCTACACCCCCCTCCAGACTGCGCGGTTCTCGGCCGCGAACGTGCTCTCCCTCCTGAATGGCTGGACCGTCGCTCAGGTGCCGGCTCGTGACAGCTTGATCGCCACGGCCTCGGCCTACGAGGGCTACAGCCTCGTCCTGCTCGGCGAAGGCTTCTGTACGATGGTCGTGTCGGGGCTCGATGCGAACCGCCAGGTCGTGTACGGAGGCGAGATTTCACGGGACAGCGTGTTCCGGCTCGCGGTCGTCGCATTCTCCGATGCGATCGCAGGCGGCAATGCCGATATCGTCAACATGGCCCACGTCGGGCGCGCGCGGGCCTACCTCGACCTCGGTCAACCTGCGTTGGCGAGGGCGGACGCGCAGCTCGTCCCCGCCGCGTACCTGAAGGTGGTGAGTGCGTCGGGGATCAACTCGCGCCGCAACAACCGCGTGTGGCAGGAGAACAGCGCAACGAGCGACAATACCTCCCTCGACGCGGTGTATCGCGCCATGGCCGACCCCCGCGTTCCATTCGCCGACAAGGGCAAGAACAGCGTGACCGGCATCCACCTCTACCGGCAGCTCAAAGACACGAGTGCCAGCACCTCGATCCGACTCGCGTCCGGTGACGAGGCGCGGCTCATCAACGCGGAAGCCTATATCAGGACGGGCACCTTCGGAGCGGCAGACAGCATCATCAACAGCTTCCGCACGCGCGGCGGCCAAGGCGCGATTACCAGCCCAGACTCGGCGACGGCGTCGGACTCGTTGTTCGATCAACGGAGGCGGGAGCTGTTCCTGGAGGGGCAGCACCTGTTCGACCTCGTCCGGTTCGGCAAGACGCCGGGTCCGGCGGCAGGAACTCCGTACGCGGGCGGTGGGGTGTACGGATCGGAGTTGTGCCTGCCCCTGCCGGACGTGGAGAAGCAAAACAACCCGAACTTCCCGTAGCCTCGGGGCCGTGGACTGGTAACATTTGAGGGCCCGGCAAAGCGCCGGGCCCTCTGTATTGTCAGCACTCGTGTCGTGATGCTGTATGGTTACTGTCACTCCCCCAGAACGGCAAACGCCCGCACCGGGAAGCTCCCCATTCCCTTCACTCGGGGGGGAACCGCGTAGAACCGGAATCCCGCGTCCGGCAGCTCGGCCAAGCAACACAAGTGCTCCACGATGGGGATCCCGGCCGCGAGCAGGATCGAGTGCACGGGGCGCACGCCGTCGGCTGCGTCGTCGATGTTGAGCGAGTCGATCCCGACGAGTGCGGCGCCGGCGGCGACGAGATGCTCCGCCGCGCCGCGCGTCAGGAACGGATGGCCGGTGCCATACCGCTCGGTCCGCCAGTGGACGTCCCACCCGGTGTGCACGAGCACCGCCTTCCTCTTCAGGTCCCACCCCCGGAACACCTCCGGGTCGAGCGCCCGGCCGGCGCGCCCCGTTGCCCGGACCACGACGCCCTCGAGGTTCGCCACGGCTTGCAGCGGATAGTCGGCAACGTCCTTACCGCCGTCGTACCGATGAAACGGCGCATCGATGTAGGTGCCGGTGTTGGCCAGGAGCTCAATCTTCCCTATCTGGAAGGTCGTGCCGGGGGCGTAGCGGGCCTGGGATGCAGCGCGCGGCAGCCAGTCGCTGACCACGGGCGCGGGGAGGCCGGGATAGGTGACCATCCCGTGCTCGATCGTATGGCTCACATCGATCAGCCGGCGGGGCGACGATGTCACGGAGCGGCTCGCCGCGCTGGATCCTGCCGGTAGAACTGCCGCAGCTGCGTGTACAGCGCCGGATGCTCGCGCTCGAGCTGGACCGGCTTCTCGAAGAACGCCTCCGTCGCGACGGCGAAGAACTCGGCCTTGTTGGTCGCCCCGTATTCGTCCAGCGCGGACCGCCGATCATCGGCGGCGTCCCGGCGCAACCGCTCGTACTCCTCTGAGAGCACGCCCCCCCAGGTGCGCAGGGCGCCCGGCGCCAGGATCGGCGCGCCGTCCGCGGCGCCGTCTTCCGCATCCAGCTGGTGCGCGAACTCGTGCAGCACGACGTTGTCCCCGTCCGCGGGATTGCGCGCCCCGCGGACCGCGTCGTCCCACGAGATCACGACGACGCCGTCGCCCCACGATTCGCCGATGAGCGGAACGGGGGACCGTGCGATCTCACCCGTCCCGGGAGACCCGGCAAACTTCGGAACGAACCCACGAGGATACACGAGCACCGTCCGGAGCGTCGGATAGCACGGACCCTCGAGATTGAGCAGCAACAGGCACGCCTCTGCCGCGATCCTGACTTTCATGTCCTCGGTCACGGTGAGTCCCCCGCATCCCTCGAAGTGTTTCTCGGTCAGAAATACCTGCACCAGACGTAGCAGGCGCTCCCGCTCATCCGCGCTCAACCATCGTGCGAGCGGGACGTCGTGCTCCACCACTCCGTACCACGAGTCCGGGATCGGGCCAGTCGGCAGCCGGAGCGACGTCACCGGAATGCGTCGCAGCACGGCGGACAGGCCGAGGTATGAGACCACAATGAGGACGAAGGCCGCGCCCACGACTGCGAGCCCTTCCATCAGGTCTCCCCCTCGCGACTCACTAGTCCCACGAGCAATAGAGCCGCCCCTCGACCCAATCGAACCCGATCCCGGTGAGGACGAACGGGTGATCGCGCTCGAGCGCCCGCAGCCAGGCGACGATGCTGTCGGGGCCGATGTCGTAGTTCCAACCGTTCGTCCCCATGAGCCGGAGAATCTCATAAGGATCGCTCCTGGGAAACAACGCGACGTGGACGGGCTGGCCCCGGAACGGCGGCAGCCCCTGCCACGTCATGACCCACGTACTCGTTAACGTCGGACCGGACCGCGGCCGGCTGTTACGGCGCCTGGACCGGGGAAGGTCCGGCGGGCGGCAGCACTCGCGCGAGCGCCTTGAGCAGCTGCCCGTCGGACGTGCCGCCGTCAGGAGCCTCCGCCAGCACGATGGCGAAGCGCCGCCGGAGCAACGGATCGCGCATGGCGTGGGCGGCGAATTGCAGGGTGAGAGGGATGAACCATGATGCCTGGCGCGCTCCGGCCCCGGCCCGCGCCACAGCGGCGTACTGCTCGAACACTGCGAGGAGAAACGCGCCCTTCGAGGGGAACTGCCGGTAAACGGCACCTTTGGTGAAGCCCGCCGTCTGAGCGACCTCGTCGAGCGTTGTGAACTCAATGCCGCGCTCCGCGACGACGGTCAGCCCCGCCTCCAGGAGCAGGGCTTTGGTCTCCGCCTTCCGCCTCTGACGGATGATACCCATAAGAATCTATGATACCCATAGGAATCGCATCCGCAAGCAAATGTCACGAAAAGCACAGTTTGGATACCGACTGGTATCTGAACCAGCACGAAGTCTATCACCGGCAAGGCCTTCCCACTCCCGGGTCGTTTCTCACTGCAACCCGTCCCGTGCGCTTCCAAGATAGGGGCCGCGCCCGCCCCATACCGGTTTCCAGGAGGCACTTGTGACTCAACCACCAGCCGGGGCTTCCGTCGGGAGTCTCCAGTTCGAGCGCGCCGAGCGCGACGCCGCTGCGTCCAGCCTCACCTGCGGGGGATGTGGCCAGCCGGTTACCACCTCGTATTACGAGGTCAACGGCAAGGTTACGTGCCAGCGGTGCCGCAATCGGATCATGGCAGGATGGAACCGCGGCTCTTCGGGCGGGCGGTTTGCGAAGGCGTTGGGACTCGGATTGGGCGCTGCGGTGTTGGGGGCGGGGATCTATTTCGGCATCGCGGCGCTGACCGGGTACGAATTCGGCCTCGTGGCGATCGTCGTCGGCGTCCTCGTGGGCGGAGCAGTGCGCACGGGTTCGAACGGCCGCGGGGGCCGGCGCTACCAGCTGCTCGCCATGTTCCTCACGTACACGGCCGTCGTGGTGACTGACTCGACGCTCATTGCCCGCGAATTGAAGAAGCAGTGGCGAGCGCGGGGAGACTCGGCTCAGGCGGCGGCCGGCTCGCCGGCCGCAGTGGCCCCTGGGCTCAACGCCGCCGCCGCCGCCGAGACGCCGAGGACTTCGCATCTGCCGCGACCGCTCGCGGTCGCCGTCGCTCTCGGGCTGATCGTCGTGCTCGCGTACGCGGCCCCCATCATGATCGGCATTACGAGTCCGATCCACCTGCTGATCGCCGGCTTCGCGCTGTATGAGGCGTGGAAGCTCAACCGGGGTGTCGCGTTCCAGGTCACCGGACCGTACCAGGCCGCGGCTCGCCCGGCGGCCTAGTTCCTCGCCGATGGTCGCCGACGTCCAGGGGCGGGCGCCGCGCGACTGCCCGCACTGCGGCACACAGATCGCGCCCGTCCTGCTGGCCTGCCCATCCTGCCAGAGCCTGGTCCATTCCGACGACCTGAATCGCCTCGCCGCGGAGGCAGCGCGGGCCATTCAGGCCGGCGACGTGAGCGCCGCCCTGGCCGCGTGGCGGCAAGCGCTCGATCTCCTCCCGCCCGACTCGACGCAGCACAAGGTCGTCTCTGCCCACATTCTCGACCTCAGCCGCGCCTTGGATAGCCGGCGGAGCGGGACGAAGCAGCCGTCGCCCTGGGCCAAGGGGGCGACCGGCCTCGGTGCACTCGGCGCTCTCCTCTTCAAGCTCAAGTTCGCGCTGACGTTCGTACTCACGAAAGCCAAGCTGCTGCTGTTCGGCCTGACGAAGGGCGGGACGCTCTTCAGCATGCTCCTCTCAGCGGGCGTGTACTGGACGATCTGGGGCTGGAAGTTCGCGTTCGGCATCGTCCTTTCCATCTATATCCATGAAATGGGGCACGTGCAGGCGCTGCAACGCTACGGCATCAAAGCCACGGCACCCATGTTCATACCCGGGATCGGCGCCGTGATCCGGCTGAAGCAGTACCCGACCGATGCGCGGGAAGACGCACGAGTCGGGCTTGCCGGTCCGCTCTGGGGGCTAGGCGCCGCGCTCGCGGTCTACGCGGTCTATCGCGTCACCAACGTCGCGGTGTGGGGCGCCATCGCGCACTTCGGCGCCTGGGTCAACCTCTTCAATCTGCTCCCGGTGTGGCAGCTCGACGGCGCGCGCGGCTTCCGGGCGCTGACCCGTCGACAACGCTGGATCGCAGTAGCCGTCATCGCGGTGATGTGGTTCGCGACCTCCGAGGGACTGCTGGTGCTGCTCGGTGTCGCCGCCGCGGCGACGCTCGGCTTTGGTCGCGCGGCAGATGAACCGGATGACACCGCACTGCTCCAGTATGCGTTCCTCGTGGGCATCCTGTCGCTCATGACCCGGATCGCGGTGCCGGCCACCAGGCCTTGAATGGGCGTGGGGCCCCTTACTATGTTTGCGATTCGGCGCGAATCTGGTGGCGCCGGAGCGACGCGACATGCCTGGAGCCTGAATGCCGTACATCATCGCAGAGCCCTGCATCAATGTGAAGGATCGGTCGTGCGTGGATGTCTGCCCCGTGGACTGCATCTACGAGGGTGAGGATCAACTGTATATCCACCCGGACGAATGCATCGATTGCGGCGCCTGCGAGCCGGAGTGCCCCGTCACCGCGATTTTCCCGGAGGAAGACACGCCTCCGCAGTGGAAGTCGTATATCGCCAAGAATCGGGACGTGTTCCAGAGCGCGAGCCCGCCCGGCAAGCCGCAGCGCAAGGGATCGTAAACGAAGCCCCGGGGTCGTCACCCCGGGGTTCTCGCTTCAGGAGGGGAGCGCCCTCAGGAAGTCGGCCAGCAACCGGCCGGTCGCCAGGGGCTGTTCGAGGGGCGCGATGTGTCCTGCGGCGGGCACGACGTGACACTGGGCGCCGGGGATGAGCTGCGCCATGGCGCGCGCCGTATCGGGGGGCGCGATCTCGTCGTCGCTCCCCACCAGCACGAGCGTCGGCACGCGCACACGCCGGAGGGTCTCGGTGGAGTCGGGTCGGTCGCGCAACGTCCGCAGCGCCCCGAGGAGTCCGGGCACCGACCACCGGCGCGCCATCTCTCGCACCTGTTCGGCCACCTCGGGCTGGGTGGCCTGCGTGGCCGGCGCGAGTAGCCGAGGGAGCAGCTGCTCGATCACGGCGTCCTGGCCCTCCTGCTCCGCCACTCGAGTGAGCTCCTCGCGCCCCCGCTTCGCCTCGACCGAGTCCGCCTGAGGCTTGGTATCGGCAAGGATCATCGCTTTCACCCGTCCCGGATGCCGACGCAACAGCTCGAAGATGACGTAGCCACCCATCGAGAGCCCGCACAGCACGGCCTCCCGCACCCCGAGGGCGTCGAGCACGGCCACGAGGTCGTCGGCGTACCGCGCCAGGGAATACCCGTCCGCCGCGGATGGCGCCTCCGAGCCGCCCACTCCGCGCAAGTCCGGCGCGATGCGCCGAACCCGAGACAGCGTGGCGAGCTGGTGCCGCCACACCGTGCGATCGAACGGGAAGCCATGCACGAACAGCACCGGCACGCCTTCGCCGCGCACGTCGACGGCGAGCTCGACGTCGCCCACCGACACCCGGATCGGCTGATGCCCGCCCCCGCCCCCGCCCCCGCCCCCGGCCGACGGGCGGGGTCCGAGAAATCGGGCGATCTCGTCCGGAATCGGCGTGGCGCGACCCAATCGATCGATGCACACGAAGACCATCTCGGCCTCCGCCACCGCGGCATCGTCCGAGACCCGCTGCACCACGTGGTGCAGGGTCAGGCTGGTCGTGCCGCGGCCCGCGACCGTCGTCTCCACCCGCAGGACGTCGCGCGCGAACGCCGGCGCTCGGTATTCGATCGTCGCCTTGCGCACCGCGGGCCACACGCCGTTCCGGTCGAACAGATCCATCCCCGGACCACGAGCGAGCGCGTCCCATCGGGCGCGCTCGAGCAACGTCAGGAGCGCCGCCTGGTTCAAGTGACCGAATGCGTCGCATTCGTATGGGTACACGGTCAGCTCGACCGGCCCGAAGGGCGTCACGGTGCAGGCTCCGGCTGCGGAACGGGCACCGCAAACGTATGCCAAAAAACCACCCGTTGCACGTTGCGCGTTCCACGACGCATGAGAAAGGCGAAGGCTTTAGCGCCGTAGGTGGCATCCAACACGAGGCCATGCTGCAACGCGAGCCGGCCGGCGGCCTCGCCCTCCGGCGTCGGGTGGCCGTAGCCCGGCCCCAACCCGTCCACTACGACCAGCGGGATGCGGGATGCGGGATGCGGGATGCGGATGGCGCGACGCGCGAGGAGCCTCCGAGCGGCGTACGCGAGCCACGTCGTCCGCCAGCGGTTGGCGACGACGATCGGCGCGACGCGGACGCCCACGATCCGGGTCGGCCAGCCGAGCGCAGCCACGGCGAGGGCGAGGCCCGCCGCCGTACCGCCGGTACCGAGCGGGAGAACGATCGCGTCCGGCGGCGCGGCGACCTGCGAGGCGAGCTCCAACCCCCCGAGCAGCTGGCCCACCACCGCGTGGGGATGCGCGCCCCCGCCGGGAATCCAGCGACGGGGGCCGAGGGCACCTGCGCGACGCCACGCGGCGAGCACCGCGAGCGGCAGCGATCCCCTCGCCCGAGCGCGAACGACGAGCGCCGCCTGCGCCCGGCAGGCGGCGGCCACGGCGCGGCTCGCGGGAGTGTCGTACTGCGGGAACTGCGCCAGTACCGCGCGGCCGCCGACGGCGGCAGCGTGCACGGCGGTCGCGAGGCAGTGAGTCGAGCCGGTGCCGCCCAGTGTGACGAATACCGTATCGGGCGGCGCGCCCGCAAACAAAAACTCGAGCCCGCGCACCTTGTTTCCCCCGCAGGACGCGGACGCGCGATCCTCCCGTTTGAGGGCGAGCTCGGCCACGCCGATGGCGCTGGCGAGCCCAGGAGCCGGCTCGAGCGGGGTGGGCCAGTCACCCAGGCGACAAGGCGCCAGCGTCGCACGTATCTTTTCAATCAGCTGTGCCGGATCCGACACCCGAAACCCCGATCCCGAGGACGCCGATGCGCGTTGCCACCGACTACATCCGTCACGCCGCGCGCGCCGCCCGCAAGTGCGTGGGCGATCCGCTGGGCGGCGCCCCCCAGCCGCCGGACGCAGAATTCTACAAGACGCTCGCCAAGGCGCTCGACGAAATCGCCGCCGGCCTGGACGCGCTCAGCCTGCAAGAGTGAGCTACATCCGCACACCGGAAGCGCTGGCCGAAGCGATCGCCGCCCTCTCGCGGGAGCCGCTCGTCGCCGCCGATACCGAGGCGGCGAGCTTCCACCGCTACCGCGACCGGATCTTCCTGATTCAGCTGTCGAGCCCGTCTCGAACCGAGATCATCGACCCCCTGGCGGTGGCGGACCTCTCGCCCGTCGGCCGGCTGCTCGCCGATGCGAAGGTCGAGAAGATCTTCCACGACGCGGACTACGACCTCCGGATTCTCGACCGGGACTACGGATTCCGGGCGCGGCGGCTGTTCGACACGCGCATCGCGGCCCAGCTCGCCGGCGAGCCGGCGATCGGCCTCGCCGCGCTCCTGGAAAAGTACGCCGGCGTGAAGCTCGCCAAGGAGCACCAGAAGGCCGACTGGTCGCGCCGCCCGCTCCCCCCCGCGATGCTCGCCTACGCGGCGGCCGATACGGCGCACCTGCCGGCGCTGCGCGAGCAGCTGCGCGCCAAGCTCATCGCGCTCGGCCGGCTCATATGGGCGGAGGAGGAATTCACGCGGCTCGAAGACCTCCGTTGGACGGGCGGGGGAGGGGGGGCGCCCGATGGAGCCGGTGGAGGAGGGGCTGGAGGACCGGACGCGTTCTTGCGCGTGAAAGGGGCCAAGGCGCTCACACCCCGACAACTGGCGGCGCTGCGGGAGCTGTACCGGTGGCGCGAGGCCGTGGCCGCCGAGCAGGATCGGGCCACGTTCCGCATCATCGGGAACGATGCCCTCCTCGCCGTGGCCAAGGCGCTGCCTGGCGCACCTCCTGAGCTGAGCGGGATCGCCGCGCTTCCGGCCAGCCTGGCCGCACGGTACGGCCCCGCCTTGCTCGATGGTGTGCGCCGCGCCCTCGCGCTCCCGGAGAGCGAGCTGCCCCGCCTGGAGCGGGTCCCCCGCCAGGCGCGCGATCCGGCGCTCGAGGCGCGGGTCGAGCGGCTCAAGGCGGCCCGCAATCGTGCCGCGGCGGACCTGGGGCTCGATCCCGGGGTGCTCTGCGGGCGCTCGACCCTCGAAGCCGTCGCCCGCGCCCAACCGCCCCCAAACGATCGCGCCGGGCTGTCCCGTATCGGGGAGCTCCGGCGCTGGCAAATCGAGGCGTTCGGCGATGCACTCCTCGCGGCGCTCGGTTAGGCACCCAGGCCCAAATGAGGCGAGAACGCAACGGAGGCCCATGGCGCGAGCGGGGCGTCCGTAGGATGCGAGCGGGGTAGAGTCTCCCATGGCGTTGTCCAACTCCGCACCACGGATGAGCGGGGCGCGGCGCACGGGCCTCGCGGTTCTCGTCTGTGTGATCGTCGTCGCGTGCGAGCGTCACGTCGAGCAGTCCACCCCCGGCGCCCGAGTGGCGACGGTGGAGGTCACGCCGCCGACGGCGACGGTGCCGGTGGGGCAGACGGTGCAGCTCACGGCGACGCCGCAGGACTCGACCGACGCGCCCCTGCCCGACCGCCCCGTCGCCTGGACGAGCGACAACCCCGCCGTCGCGAGCGTGGACGTCAACGGGGTCGCGACTGGGAACACCCCGGGCTCGGCGACGATCACGGCGACGAGCGAGGGGAAGAGCGGCGTCTCCCACATCACCGTCACCCAGATCCCCTCGGTGCCAGTGGCGACAGTGACCGTGAGCCCACCCACGGCCACGGTCGAGGTTGACCAGACTGTTCAGCTGACGGCGACGCCGAAGGACGCCAACGGTGGTCCGCTCACGGGCCGGACGGTCACCTGGTCGAGCGGCGCCACGGCGGTGGCGACGGTGAACGGAAGCGGCCTCGTGACAGGAAAGGCCTCGGGCGCGGCGACGATCACGGCCACGAGTGAAGGACAGAGGGGGACGGCGGAGGTGACGGTGACCGCGCGGCCGCCGGGCAGGGGAGAAGTGCTGGTGGGGGCCGGTGACATCGCCGACTGCGGCTCGAGCGGGGCCGAGGCGACTGCGGCGCTGCTCGATGCGATCCCGGGCACGGTATTCACCGCCGGAGACAACGCGTACTCGAGCGGCACGGCTTCGGAGTACGCAAACTGCTACGATCCGACTTGGGGCCGGCACAAGGCGCGGACGCGCCCAGCGCCCGGAAACCACGAGTACAACACCAGTGGCGCGGCGCCCTACTACGCCTACTTCGGCGCGAACGCCGGCCCGTCGGGGCGCGGCTATTACAGCTACGACCTGGGCGACTGGCACCTCATCTCGCTAAACTCGAACATCGATATGAGCGCCGGGTCCGCTCAGGAGCGGTGGCTGCGCGGCGATCTCGCGGCTACCACGAAGACCTGCGTCCTGGCCTATTGGCACCATCCGCGCTTCAGCTCCGGGAGCCACGGGAGCTCGACCGAGTCGCAGCCGCTGTGGCAGGCGCTCTACGACTACAACGCCGATGTCGTTGTGGTGGGTCACGACCACAACTACCAGCGGTTCGCGCCACAGACGCCAAACGGCGTCGCGGATCCCGTTCGAGGAATCCGGGAGTTCGTGGCCGGGACGGGTGGGCGAAGCCACTACAGCTTCTCCACGCCGATCGCGAATACGGAAGCCTACAGTACCGACACGTGGGGCGTGCTGAAGCTGACGCTCGACGCCGCCTCGTATTCGTGGGAGTTCATCCCGATCGCGGGGGGCACGTACCGCGACTCGGGGACCGGGGCCTGCCATTAGGAGGGATCGGCTACAGCCCCATCAATGCCCGAACCTTGGGATCCATCCGCTCGGGCGTCCAATACGGCTCCCACACGATCTCGATGTCGACGTCCTTCACGCCTTCGAGCCCGCGCAGCACTCGGTAGGCGTCGTTCGTGATCATCGGACCCGCGGGGCAGCCGGGCGACGTGAGGGTCATTTTCACGCGCACCTCGGCGTCGGCGATCTCGACGTCGTACACGAGGCCGAGGTCGATGATGTTCATGTCGAGCTCCGGATCCTTGACCTGCCGGAGCGCGTTGCGCGCGGCCTCTGCATTAAGCGCCACGGGTGCCGTCATCACGACTCCTCTCCATCCTGTTTCGGAACCTAGTGCCGTTCCAGCTCGTTTGCCACCGGAACACTCCAGGATGCCTCACCGGCCGCCAGCTGGAACGGCACTAGCCGACGCCCGAGCCCCGCACCAGGCAGTGCCGTCGCCGCGCAATCCAGGCGTACACCCGCCGCGCGATGGGCCGCACGCCCGGGATTCGGAAGCCCCAGGCCAACCAGCCCTTCCCAGGCAGCCGTTGCAGGAGCTCCGGGACCGCGTCCGCGCCGGAGAGCACCCGGCCGTCGGGGGGAGGCAGCACGAGATGCATCGCCGCCGCCAGAGCCGGAAGCGGGATCTTGAACGCCGCCACGCGGGCGCGATCCTGGAACGGGACCAGCGCGATGCGATGGTCCCGGTCCCAGCGCTGGAGCCAGTCGACCGAGCGCCGGCAGAAGCCGCACTCGCCATCGTAGATGAGCGTCGGGCGAGTGCGGTCAGCGCACATCGGACGCCCGCGCCGCCGCGTCGGCGACGCCGCCGCGCACGTGTTTCAGGAGCGTGAACGGGCGGCGGGCGCGCGGCGCGTACGCGCGGTTGGTGAGCAGCACCACGAACAGGTCGCGATCGGGGTCGATCCAAAGCGACGTTCCTGTCCAGCCGGTGTGGCCGTAACTCCTCGGGCCGAACAGCGTTCCCGCGCTCGAGACGCTCTCCCCGGTCGGGACCGCCTGCCATCCCAGGGCCCGGGCTTCGGTCCCGGCTGCGAACGTCGTCGCCTTGGACGTGAACAGACGCAGCGTCTCCTCACCGAGGAGGCGGCGGCCGTCGCGACTCGTCCCGCCGCGTAGCATGAACTGGGCAAATCGTGCCACGTCCGACGCCGTGGAGAACAGCCCGGCGTTGCCCGACACGCCTCGGAGTTTGAACGCGCTTCCGTCATTCACGGTGCCGGCGACGGGATGCCCGCGCCACAGCCCGGTCGGTGCGATGCGGGCGCGCAGGCGTGACGGCGGCCGGAACATCGTTTGGTGAAGGCCCAAGGGCACGAACACTTCCCGCGTCACGAAGGCGTCCAGCGGCTCGCCCGCCACGCGCCGCACGACTTCGCCGAGCAGGATCGCGTTCAGATCGCTGTAGATGACGCGGGTGCCGGGCGGGACGCGGGGGGTCTCGCGCAGTACGCGCGTCATGAGCGCCGCACTGTCGGGAATCGCTTTGAGCTCTGGGTCCGGGATGTCGGCCCGCAGCCCGGACGTGTGCGTGAGGAACTGGCGCACCGTGATCCCGGCGGTCGCCGACCCTTTGAGCTCCGCGATGTACGCCGAGACAGGTTCATCGAGGCGCACCTGCCTCCGCTCCACGAGCAGCATCAGCGAGGTCGTGGTCGCGATGACTTTGGTGAGCGACGCGAGGTCGTAGATCGTGCTGTCGGGATCGACGGGCGGGCTCGACACCGACCACGTGAGGTGCCCGTAGCCTCCGGCGAACAAGATCGTGTCGCGCCGCCCGACGACCAGCGCCGCGCCCGGATACACACCTTGGCGAATGCCGTCCTGAACGAGGGGGTCGAAGCGGGCGGCGGAAAAGCCGGCAGGCCCCGACGAGCTCGCCGTCTGCGCGACCAGCAGCAACGCTAGCACCACACACCCGGGATCCGGCGACCGCACTCCGGGCAGGCCCCCGGGGCGCCGATCCGCTGTTGCTGGATCACATATCCGTAGCGCTCGATCAGCAACTCGCCGCAGTCCGGGCACCACGTATGCTCCCAGCGCCCGACCCGGCCCGGGAGATTGCCCGCGTAGACGAACTTGAGGCCGGCCGCGGCCCCGATCTCACACGCCCGCACCAGCGTCTCGGCCGACGTGTTGTCGGGGTCGGTCATCCGGTAATCCTTGTGGAACGCGGTGACGTGCCACGGGATCTCCGGGCTCACCGACGCGATGTAGTCGGCGGCGCGGCGCAGCTGGGCGTCGTCATCGTTGAATCCCGGGACTACCAGGGTCACCAGCTCGAGCCAGAATCCCCGCTCGTACACCATCCGGATCGCATCGAGCACGTGTTGGAGCACGCCGCCCAGCTCCCGGTAGCGGCGATCCTCCATCGCCTTGAAGTCGATCTTGTAACAGTCGGTCCAGGGGCGGATGAAGTCGAGCACCTCGGGCGTCGCATTGCCGTTCGAAATAAATGCGGTCTTCAAGCCGTGGCCGCGCGCCACCTTGAACACGTCGAGCGCCCACTCGGCGGTGATGAGCGGCTCGTTGTAGGACGACCCGACGAGCTTCGCTCCCTGCCGCAGCGCGAGCCGAACCAGGTCGTCCGGGGTGACGTCGGTCGGGACTACGCCGGCGGCGTCGTCGCGGAGCGCCTGGCTCGTGAGCCAGTTCTGGCAGTATCCACAGTGGAAATCGCATCCCAGCATACCGAAGGTGAGCGTGTCGGAGCCGGGGAGGGCGTGGAAGAACGGCTTCTTCTCGGTCGGATCGCACTGCAGGGCGGCGACGTAGCCGGCGGGGACGTACAGCGTCCCGTCCTTGTTGAAGCGGACCTTGCAGATCCCCCGGCGCCCGGGCTTCACGAGGCAGCGGTGCCCGCATGCGAAGCAGCGCACCGCGTGGTCGGGAAGCCGCTCGATCAGCTCCCCCTCGCGGACCCGAGCGTCCAGCGCCTGGGCGAGGGTCGCCGCCCCGCCGTCCCGCGGGAGGGGAGTTTCGTGGGTGAGGAACGAGATGATGCTGCGCTGCGCCATGGAATCCGCCGACTGCGGCCTTTCCTCAATATAGCGCGACGCCCCCGGGCTCAGCCGCCGACCCGAAGCGGGCCCGGGGCGAGGTCGTAGAGGAGCGCGGCCGTGCGGACGTCGCGGGGCGAGAGCTCACGCACCTTGGGCTGGGCGAACATGATGTCGCCCGGATCGGGCGAGTGGTCGAGGCCGATCAGGTGCCCGATCTCGTGCAGGGCCAGGACCCGGACGTCGTCGGGGGCGAACGGTTGCCCCTTGGCATCGAAGGTGGCGAGGGTGACAACGCCGCCGGTCAGGCGTCCATCCTCGTCCCATTGCACGTCCGTCTGCCCCGAGCGCTCCCCCTCGAACTGGATGCGCCATTGGACCCGCACCTCGGCGGAGCTGGAGTCGGCGTCGAGGTTGAACCGTACGGGCACGACCTCCTGCCAGCGCTGGAAGGCGCTCCGCACGGCGTCGAGGAAGCCGGGCTGGAAGTTGGCGACCGTGGTGGGGGGAAAAAACACGCGCACGGGCGTCGACACGCGGCCGTCCCAGCGGTGCAGGATCGAATCCGCGTTCTGCGTCAGATTGTCGTTCAGATACGTGCTTCCGGCGCTGGCGCGAATCCGGCGGCGGATCTCGGAGCGAGCGAGGAGCACGATGTAACTCGGGCCTCCGGCGCCGACCGGCGGCACGACCGTTGGCGGAGGTGTGGGTGCCGCGGCCGTGTGGGCCGTGTCCCGCGCCGAGTCGATCGCCGAGCCCGCCGTGCGCACCACGGTTTGCACGGGAGCGGTATCGGGGGTCGCGCCGGCCGACGCCCGCGCGGGCGGTCGCACGAAAGCGTTCCACAGCGCGGCCGACGCGAGCAAGACAACCAGTGCGGCGACGAGAATGAACATGCGACGCTCGAACATGCGCGCAATATGCGAACAGACGGCGTCGCGCCGCTAGCTTTGGCCTGCTGGCGTCTCTATGATTGTGGCCTGCTTATGCTTGGCACGTAAGTGTTCGCGTTACCCGCGGCACCCATCATTCGCCGGCGTTGGTGGGCCATCGTGGCATGGGCGGCCCTCGCGCTGCTGTTCGGGCCGCGGGCCTGCCACGTCCAACAGGTGCTCGCGCTCCGGGGCTCCGGGGCCGAGGCCACGGAATCGAGCCGCGCGACCGAGCTCCTCAAGCAGGCGTTTCCGACGCCGTTCGCCGACTACGTGGCGATCGTCGTCCATGGCCAGGTCCCCTGGACCAACGCCCGTTTCGAAGCCGTGCTCGACACGCTCAAAGCCGTGGTCGAACGCCGCCCCTACGTGGAAGAGGTGATCTCGGCCCGCTCGATCGGGGAGTCGAGCTTCGTCAGTCAAGACCGCCGCACGACGTTCCTCATTGCGGCGCTCACCCGAGAGTCCACCAGCGACTTGAGCGCCAGTTTCGTCCCCGACCTGCGCGCGTCGATCCGGGACGCGCTGACACGAGTCCCCGGCTCGGAAGGGTTCGAGGTGATGGTGACCGGATTTCCCGCGCTGGACCACGATGTGCGCACCATCAGCGCGGAGGACACCGAGCGGGGCGAGCAACGCGCCCTGCCCCTCACGTTGGCCGTGCTGATCGTCGCGTTCGGCGCCCTGGTCGCCGCGTCGCTGCCGGTCCTGGTGGGCGTCCTCGCGATCACGATCGCGCTCGGCCTGGTCGCCATCGCGGCACGGTATACGCCCATGTCCGTATTCGTGCTGAACATCACCACCATGGTGGGGCTGGGCGTCGGCATCGACTACTCGCTGCTCATCGTCACCCGGTTCCGCGAGGAGCTGAACCGCGGTCTCTCGCCGGCGGACGCCGCCATCCGGACGGTCGAGACCGCAGGGTCGGCGGTCGTCACATCGGGACTGACGGTGGTCGTCGGGTTCGCGGCGCTGGTGACGACACCGCTCTCGGACACGCGCTCCGTGGGCGTGGGGGGGCTGTTGGTTGTCGGCGTCGCCGTCCTGCTCGCCACCACGTTCCTTCCGGCCGTCCTCGCCATCCTGGGACGCAACATCGATCGCCCCAAGTGGCTCGCCCGTCCGCTCGCGCGATTTCACGCGCCGACCGGCTGGGAGCGCTGGGCACGGTGGTTGGGCCATCGGCCGTGGCGCGCGGTCGCGGTCGGGGGCGCGGCGATCGCGCTGCTCACCTTCCCACTCAGCCAGATCCGCCTGGGTCTTCCCGCCACCAACTGGTTTCCGCCGGAGTCCGAGTCGGGCCAAGGTCTCCAGGCGCTGCGCGAGATGGGCGCCAGCGGCGTGATCCAACCCGTGCGTGTCGTGGTACAGCTCCCGGAAGGAGAATCGGCGCTCTCCGCCCACCGCCTCCCGGGACTCAAAGCCCTGACCGACTCGATCCGGAAGGACCCGCGCGTGCGCGAGGTCCGAGGCGTCGCGAGCATCAAATCGAGAATGTCGACGCTGCAGCTCGCCATCTACTACAGCGATCCGGCCGCAGTGCGCGCCAAGAATCCGAGGTTCTTCGACGCGTATCTGAGCGCCGACAATCGCGTCACGCTCCTCGACGTGATTCCGGGGGACACCGTCTCCCTCACGGGGCTGATGGACGTGGTGCGACGGGTGCGGGGCCTGGTGGCCCGCGACGTCCGGGGCCTCGCCGGGGCGGAGATCCTGATCGCCGGCTTCGCCGCGTCGAACGTGGATACTCAGCAAGCGCTCATGAAACGCTTTCCGGACACGGTCGCCCTGGTCCTCGGCATCACCGCCATCATGCTGTTCGCCGCATTCCGCTCGCTGCTCGTTCCGATCAAAGCCGTCCTCCTGAACCTCTTGTCGGTGGGCGGGGCATTCGGCCTCACCGTGCTCGTCTTTCAGCACGGCTACGGCGGTCGCGTGTTCGGGCTCGAGGGCCCGACGCAGGCGATCTGGGCGGTCGTGCCGGTGCTGGTGTTCGCCATCGTATTCGGACTGTCGATGGACTACGAGGTTTTTCTGTTGACGCGGGTCAAAGAAGTCTTCGACAAGACCGGTCGCAACGACCACGCCACGATGGAGGGTCTGTCGGCCACGGCGTCCACCATCACGAGCGCCGCCCTGATCATGATTCTGGTGTTCGGCACGTTCGCGTTTACGCGCGTGCTCGCAGTCCAGCTCATCGGCTTCGGTCTCGCGGCCGCCGTCTTGCTCGACGCGACCTTGATTCGGATGGTGCTGGTCCCGGCGATCATGCACATCGCGGGAAGGTGGAACTGGTGGCCGGGGGTGAGGGCGCCCAAGCTGGAGAGAGAGAACAGCGATTAGGAAACAGGACCATCCAACTGCTTCAGCCGCGCTCCCCACACGTCCCAATGCCACGCCGCTACCCTGACCCCTGTCCTGGGATCTTTCAGCGGCTTGTATTGCAGCCACTCCGGCTCGAGCCCGAGCGCCGGGCCGAGCGCGAGCAGCCGTTGCTGGTCGGCGCTCACGAGGTGCACCATCGGCTCGCCGCGCAGCGTGTGGCGATGAAGCCACACGCCGCCGTCGAGGGCGAAGCACATCCCCTCGCGGCGGCGCGTGAATTCACGATACGGCGGGCCTACTGACAGGTAATGCGGCCCTCCACTGTCGCCGGAGACAAGGGCGCAGCGTTCCCCGAGAACAGGGCGCATTGCCGGCCCGGCGCGAAGGCGCTCGTGGTCGACGCCGACCACCCCGACGCCGTGGCGTTGAGGGACATGGTCACGCCCGCCGACGGGTTGAAGTTGTTCATCAGCGCGAAGTTGGTCGTGTATTTCGCACTGTCGTAAAAGAAGGCTTCCTCCGCCGTCGCGAGGTTCCGAAGATCGGACTTCATCGCGCCGACGTAGGCCTTCTCCTTCGTGTTGGAGAACTTCGGGATGGCGATAGTCGCCAACAGCCCGATGATCACCACCACGATGAGCAGCTCGATCAGGGTGAAGCCGTTTCGAGACATCGCTTCCGAGCCTCCAGGCGCCAACGGGCCCCGAGCCCGTAAGTCCCTGGCTCGTTGCCACATATAGTGAGCGCCAAGGGGCGTTCCTGCAAGAGCCATGCTTACCCTTTGGCGTCGACCCAATTCATTCCCATGCCGACACTTACGACCAGGGGGACCCGCAGCTCGGCGGCGCCTTCCATATGGCGTTTTACCAGCTGTGTGGCAGCTTCCTCCTCCCCGTGTGGCACCTCAAATACAAGCTCGTCATGAACTTGCAGGATCATGCGAGACGCAAGCCGCTGCTCGTTCAGGGCCCGGGCGATGCGGATCATCGCGATCTTGATCAAGTCAGCCGCCGATCCCTGAAGCGGGGAGTTCGTCGCGGTCCGCTCGCCGAACGCGCGGATGTTGTAGTTGCGGTCCTTGAGCTCCGGGACATAGCGCCGCCTTCCGAACAGTGTCTCGACATACCCTTTCTCCCGAGCCTGGGCCACGGTGCGATCGAGCCAGGCCCGGACACCGGCGAAGCGGGTGAAGTACTGCTCGATGAACCGCTTCGCGTCATCCTGGGTGATGCCGAGCTGGCGAGACAGGGCGAACGCCCCCTGGCCATAGATCGTGGCGAAGTTGATCGTCTTGGCGCGCGCGCGCATTTCCGGCGTGACCTGATCGTGCGCCACGCCGAAGATGATCGCCGCCGTCTGGCGGTGAATGTCCCCGCCCTGCTCGAAGGCTGCGACGAACGCCGGGTCGCCCGACAGATGGGCCAGGAGTCGCAGCTCGATCTGGGAATAGTCGGCCGTGACGAGCATCGCGCCGGGCGGGGCGACGAAGGCACGGCGAATGGTCTCGCCGCGCGGCGTGCGCACGGGGATGTTCTGCAGGTTCGGGTCCGAGGACGACAACCGTCCCGTGGCCGCCCCGGTCTGATTGAAGCTCGTGTGGATGCGCCCGGTCACCGGGTTGATGAACCCCGGCAATGCATCTACGTAGGTGGATTTGAGCTTCGACAGCTCGCGGTATTCGATCAGCAACCGGGGCACCTCGTGCCCCATCGCGGCGAGCTGCTCCAGCACCTCGTAGTCGGTCGAGGGGCCGGTTTTCGTTTTCTTGAGGATCGGAAGCTGATGCTTCTCGAACAGCACGTGCCGGAGCTGCGGCGTCGAGTTGAGGTTGAAGTCGGTTCCCGCGGCGTGATAGATCGCGCGCTCCAGCGCGGTGAGCTCGCCGGCGAAGGCCTGTGAGATCTCGCGCAGTCGTGTCTGGTCGATGCACACCCCTCGCGCTTCCATGTCCATGAGCACCGGCATGAGGGGCAGCTCGATCGTTTCCAGCAGACGAATCAACTGGTGGTCTTCGAGCTCCGGCTGGAACGCGGCGTGCAGGCGCAGCACGATCTCGCTGCCCACGGCACAATAGCGCGCCGCGTCTGCCAGGGGTACCGCGGCGAACGGGCGCTCCGCCTTTCCCCGGCCCACGAGCTCGGCATGTGTCCGCAGCGCGAGGGACAGCCGCTCGCGCGCCAGGTCGTCGAGCGCGTGTGAGCGTCGCCCGGGATCGAGCACGAAGCTCGCGAGCATCGAATCGAACGACACGCCCGCGAGCTCCACCCCGGCCCGGCGCAAGACGAGCCAATCGTACTTCACGTCGTGCCCCGCCTTCGGCACGCGCGCATCGGCGAGCAGCTCCCGCAACGGCGCGAGCGCCTCGCTGGTGAGCGGCGGGAGGTTCCGCGGCGCGGCCCCGCCGGCGAGCTCCCCATCGGGCGCCACGTGCGCGAACGGGAGGTACCACGACCGCCCGGGCGCCACCGCGAGCGACAGACCTACCAGCTCCGCCCGCATCGGGTCGAGCGAGGAGGCCTCGGTGTCGAGCGCCAGCAGGTGTGCGCGACGGCATTCGGCCACGACATCCGACAGTTGCCCCGGGTCCTCGACGATCACGGGCTCCGCGCCCGCGGCAACGAGCGTCGCGGGTGCCGGGGGCCCCGCCACGGCGGGTGCCCGCTGGGCTGCCGGAGCGGGGTCCCCGGCACCCGCGACATCCAACGACGAGAGCTTCGGGATCAGCGACCGGAACTCGAGCTCGGTGAACAGCTCGGTGAGCCGCGCGACGTCAGGCGGGCGGACTCGCAGCCGGTCGAGGTCGAGCGGCACCGGCACGTCGCGCCGGATGGTCACGAGCTCCCGCGACAGCCGCGCCAGATCGGCGTACTGCCGCACCGCCTCTCGCGCCCGTTTGCCGGGAATCCGGTCCGCGTTCGTCAGGATCGCATCGAGGTCCCCGAACGTCTTGAGCAGCTCGAGCGCGGTCTTCTCCCCCACACCCTTCACCCCCGGCACGTTGTCCGAGCTGTCGCCCACGAGCGCCAGGTAGTCCACCACCCGCTCGGGCGGCACGCCCAGGCGCTCGCTCGCGTTGGCTTGGTCCACCCAGTGCTCTTCGACGGCTGCCGGGCCGCCGCGACCCGGGTTCAGGAGGGCGATGCCCGGCCCGATCAGCTGGTAGAAGTCCTTGTCGCCCGATACGATCACGACCTGCAGTCCACGCACCGCCGAGGCGAGGGTGCCGATCACATCGTCGGCTTCGTAGCCCTCCACGCCGACCAAGGGCACGTGGAACGCTTCGAGGATCTGCTCGATCCGCTCGACCGACCGGTCGAACTCCTGCTGCAGCTCCTCGGTGAGCTTCTCGCGCGTCGCCTTGTACTGGGGGTAGGCCTGGTGCCGGAATGACTCGCCCACGTCGTGCACCCACGCGAGATAGTCGGGACGCCGCCGCTCCAGGAGGCGCAGCAGAAAGTTGGTGATCCCCCAGGCCGCCGAGGTGTTTTCGCCGCGGCGCGTGGTGAGGGGGCGGGCGATCATCGCGAAGAAGGCACGGTAGATGAGCGCGTAGCCATCAACGAGATAGAGAGTGGCGGGGGGTGTCGAACCGGGGCCGGGCATGTGCCGAAGAAAAATAGCGAGGCCGGAGCGGGCGGGGGAATGAAAAACCCCGCCCGAAGACGCGGGCGGGGGGGGACGCCGAATGGCGCGAGGCCGGTTAGCCGCGAACGACGTTCGCGGCGTGCAGCCCTTTCTCGCCAGCCTTCACCTCGAACTCCACCACCTGACCCTCGGCGAGGGTCTTGAACCCGTCCATCTGGATGGCTGAGAAGTGTACGAACACGTCCTCGCCGCCTTCCTGCTCAATGAAGCCGTAGCCCTTGGCGTCATTGAACCACTTCTCTTTTCCCTTAGCCATTCGGTCTGCCTCCTGCGGAGTCGCACATGGGGCGCGGAGCACCCGGCCCGGCACCGTGTCGGGCGCGATAGATTTGACACGCGGCGGAAGGGTTGTCAAGAAACCCCGGCGGCACCCCGACCAGCGTCCGTAAAGCAAGCCCAGTCAATTGGTTGGCGCGACGTACAGGGCGTGATACAGCTCTCGATTGCGCAGTACCGCGCGCACGTAGCCGCGCGTCTCCTGGTACGGAATCAGCTCGATGAATTCGTCGGGATCGTCGGCGCCGGGCCGTTCGAGCCAGCGCCTGACGGGCACGGCGCCCGCGTTATAGGCGGCCGCTGCCGCGTCCACCCGACCCCCGAAGCGCTGGAGCAGCTCCTGTAGATGCGCGGCTCCGAGGTGGAGGTTCAGGTCGGGAACGGTGATCCACTCGGGATAGAACGTGACATCGAGCCCCCGCGCGGTGAGGGCCGCGGTGCCCGGCAGGAGCTGCGCCAGGCCGCGCGCGCCGGCGGGCGAGAGCGCCTGAGCATCGAACACGCTTTCCTGGCGCACGATGGCGACGAGGAGCAGGGGATCGACGCCGAACTCGGCGGCCTCCGCCTCGACGGCGCGCCGGTTCGGCCATGGGAAGATGATGCGGAGCACGCGTGAGTCGTTCGGTGACTTGAGCGCCGCTTGCCAGCCGAGGCGAACGGCGGCAGGGCCGAAGCCGCGGTTCGCGAGACCGTCGCCCCAGGCGAGGAGGGCGTCGATATCCTGCTGCGCCGCACGAGCGAGGACGGCGCGCACCTCCGCCTGCGCCGCGGTGTCCAGCCCGGCGAGGAGTAAGGTGTCGACGCGGCCGAACCAGGTGGCGACGGCCGGCGAGGGGCCCGGCAGCGGAGCGGCGGCGATGCGGAGCGGCGGCAGGTCGACCTCGCGGCGCGCGCGGAGCCCGTAATACCCGATCGAGTCCTCGCGCACCAGCGCGAGCCACGTCGCGCGCGCTCCCGCCGTGTCGCCCGCCAGGAGGGTGAGCTTGCCGAGCCAGAAGCGCGCCGTCGTGCGTTGGGGGCCGCCGGCCACCACTTCCGCCCGGAACAGCGCCGCGGCGCTGTCGCGCAGGCCGTCGCGCAACGCTTGCGCGGCGAGGCGGAAGCGCGCGAGCGACGCGCGCAAGTCCGCAGGATAGCGCGCGATCAGCTCGCCGAACCACCGCGCCGCCCCGGCCCAGTCCCCCCGATCCCCGAGCATGTCCCCGAGCATGTACAGGGCCGTCGGCGCGGCGGTATCGGAAGGGAACGACTGCGCGAACCCCGACAGCGCTTCCGACGCGCCGGCATCTCCCAGGCGGACCAGTACCCGCGCGCGGCGATAGATGGCGAGAGCGCCGAGTGCGGGATCCGCGGCCGCGGAGCGGTAAGCGCGTTCGGCATCGCGGTATCGGCCGGCGGTCGTGAGGAGCTCGCCCGCAAGGACGAGCGTCGCGGCGCTCGAATCACCCTGGCGGAGCGCGCGCTCGACCTCGAGCCGTGCGTCGGCTGCGCCTCCGTGGCCCTTCATCGCGCGGGCCAGCGCCACGCGCTCGGGCGGGGTCCGGGGCGGCAACGCGGCCAGCGCCACACCGACGGCCGCAGCGGCGTCGTCCGTTTCCGGCGCCCGCGCCATCAGGCCATACAGCGCGTCGCGCGCGCGGCTGGAATCTCCGTGCGCCAGCGCCAGCCGGGCGAGGTCGAGCGAGCGACCTGCCTGGGCGAGCGCTTCGAGGGCGGCGACCGAATCGCCGGCGGAAAGCAGCGCTTGCGCCCTGGCAGAGGCAGCCTCGCGCGCCGCGGGCGCCGGCAGGTCGGCGAGCAGGCGGAAGGCCACCGCGGTGTCGCGCGTGACACGCGCCTGGCGCAGCCGCACCCACGCGTCGATGGCGGGGAGGCCGGCCGCCCGCGCTGCCCCATAGGCGGCCGCCGCGGAGTCCCGCGCGCCCGCCGCCTCCCACGCGAGCCCCTCGCGCACCGCGAGCAGCGCCGCGCGGGAGCCGCGCGCGCGGGCCCGCGCCGCTGTGTAATGAGCCGCCGCCTGAGCCGCGAGACCGAGCCGCCCCTCCGCCTCCGCCAGCACCGCGAGGGCCGCGCCGTCGGCATAGTCCTCGAGCCAGGGCTGGCCGACGAGCAGGCTGCGCGCACGATCGTAGCGCCGAGCATAGAGCTCGGCCTTGGCGCCCTCCACGACGAACGTGGCGTTGAGCCGGGGCTCGCGGGCCGCAGCGGCCAGCAGGGTCTCCGCCGCATGCCAGGGCCGGCCCGCGAGCCTGAGGGATTCGGCGCGCTGGGCCGCGACGTAGGGAGAGGTCTGTTGGGCCGTGGCGGTGGACTGAAGAGGGGCCGCCGCGACAAACAGCAGGAAACCGACCGCCCGCGTCACTGCCGCCGGCGCTGCTGCGCCACGACGCGCTGGTACTCGGCCCGCGAGAGCGGCGTCAGGCGGAAGCGGCCGAATCCCGTATTGTCCTGGAAGAAGAGCGTCAGCCGCAGCGTGTTGTAAGTCCAGCGGACGCCGCGCACCCCTGAGCGCGATATGTCCGTCGTGAAGTCGAACACGTCGTCGGGATCGCCCAGCGTGATGAACACCTCACCCCGGTCCGTCAGCCAGCCGGGTTCTCCCGACTCCCGAAAGCGCTGGTTCGCGATCTGGATGCGGCGGAAGTACCCCTCAATCGCTTCGTTCTCCGGCGTGCTCTCGACGGGATCGGTCGCTTTGTAAAACTCCCGCCACACGGCGGGCCGCTGGTCCGGAGCCGCATGGCGAAGCTTGTCCACCCAGTCCTGGCGTTCGAAGTAGCGCAGGAGGCTGATCATCTCATCATAGTTGGTGATGGCCCATTGATCCGAGAAGCTCACCAGGAACGGCGCGCTGCGCGTCCCCGCGGCCTCGGCGCCCGGCCGGCCGATCTCGAAGCGCCCGGCGCCGACGGGCAGCGCCCCCGGACGCAGCTGCGCCAACCCGCTCGCCAGTGCCTCGGTTCCCGCCAGCGCGACCGTGTCGTGCCAGACCTCGTGGCCCGCCTGATCGAGGGCGCGTGCGACCAGCCGGGCGCCGGGCCGCTCCCCGTACGCCTCCACGTAGAACCGCAACGTGTCGGCCCCGTAGGACACCGTGGCGCGCGGGTTCACGAGCAGCTTCGGCACGTCGGAGGCGCGCGTGCGCCCCGGGCCCTGATAAACGGCGAGCGGCGTGCTCATCCCCTGCCCCGCAAACCGCGGCACCGTGTCGGTACGCTCCCGGCGCGACGCGGCGGGACCGTTCTGGTCCCGCACCGTGACCGTCACCTGGTAGACGCCGGGCGGCACGGCGATGAATTGCTGGAAGATCACACTCTCGTCGGCACGCTGTGTCTCCGGCAAGGTGCGCACCCGGACCGCCTCGTCGCTCGCGAACTGGCGCACCGAGCCCGTGTCGGCCCGAAAGGCGACCTCCACGTGGTAATGCGCGATGAACGCCGTGCCGTCCCGTTGAAAGTTCAGCCCGTGGTTCGAGAGCGACAGCCCGAACACCGCGAGCGTGGAGTCGGCCGTGGCGTCCGCCACGTACGTGAGCGTCGCGACGAAGGGCAGCGGCGGTCCTGCGACCAGCAGGCCCATGGCGCCGTACACCGAGCCGGCATCGAACAGCGTGGAGACGACCGCGCCGGGATCCGGGCGGGGTCCCGAGGCGGGCCGCTGTGCGGGACCGCACGCGGCCACACCGGTCGCGAAGAATGCCATTGCCGCCGCTCGTGTCACTTGCTCAACCTCAAATCCGGGCGTTAGTTTCGCCCGTTCCCATGCCCAACGAGAACCTCGCCGGTCGGACCATCGCCGGCTACCGCCTCCTCGAGCGCGTTGGCGAGGGAGGGACGGCCGAAGTGTACCGCGCCCAGCACCCGGGGCGGGGGCCCTGTGCGTTCAAGGTATTGCGGTCGCGGCTCGCCAGCGACCCCACGGCGGTGAAGCGCTTCCTGCGGGAGGCAGGGTACGGCTCGCGGGTCGAGCACCCGGGAGTCGTCCGCACCTACGATTACGGCGAAGCGGACGGCCTCTACTACCTCGCCCTCGAATGGGCCGAGGGCAAGTCCCTCGCCGAATACGTACACCGCGCCGGCCCCCTCGCTCCCACACTCGTGGTGGGCATCGTGCGGCAGCTGGCCGATGCGCTGGCGGCAGCCCACCAGGCGGGCATCATCCACCGCGACCTGAAGCCCGAAAACATCACCTACGATCCGGAGTCGCAGCGGGTGAAGCTGCTGGATTTCGGCATCGCCCGCGACGCGGAGTTGCCGCCCGAAGAGCGCCTCACACGCACCGGCTTCTTCGTCGGAACCCTCAAGTACGTGGCTCCCGAAGCTCTGTCCGGGGAGCTCGTCGACGGTCGGGCCGACATCTACAGCCTCGCGACGATTGCGTATTGGATGCTCACGGGGCAGCACCCGCATACCGGCCGCACGCCGCGCGAGCTGTTCCAGCAGCTCCTCACCCAAGACCCGAGGCCCCTCAGCCAAGCCGCTCCGGGCCTGCGGTTCCCGCCGGCGCTCGAGACGGCGGTGATGCGGGGCCTCGAGCGCGACCCGAGCCGCCGCCAGCCCACGATGCCGGCGTTCGCAGCCGATGTCACGGCGGCCCTCGCCACCGCAGCTCAGCCGAGGGGGCTGCTCGCGGCCCTCAAGCGCGCCGTCCGAGGAAAGGAAACATAGTAGTAGTTATAACTACTACTATCGTGATGGCGATAATCTCCCTCCCAACCCTTCAGCGACGCCTGCGCGAGCTCCTGCGGGACCGCTCGGTCACGCACGGGGATTTTCTCCTCGCGTCCGGCGGCCGCTCCAGCTTCTACATCGATGCGCGCCGCACCACCATGTCGGGCGAAGGCCTGTTCGTAGTCGGCGCCCTCGGGCTCGCGCGCCTCACCGCTCGCGGGTGGGCGCCCGACGTGGTCGGCGGGCTGACCCTCGGCGCCGATCCCGTCGCCTACGCCATTGCAACCGCCGCCTGGGCCCAGGGGCAGCCGCTCGACGCCTTCACGGTCCGCAAGCAGGCGAAAAGCCACGGCACGGGTAGGCGTATCGAAGGCTGCTTCAAGCCCGGTGTCGCCGTCGTCGTCGTGGAAGACGTGATCACCACCGGGCACTCGGCTGCGGAGGCGATCGCCGCCATCACCGCGGAGGGCGGACGCGTCCTCGGCGTCTTGGCCGTGGTGGACCGGGAGGAGGGGGGCCGCGCCGCGCTCGAGCAGGCCGGCCACCCGGTCGAAGCGCTCGTCACCGCCACGGAGCTGGGGCTGCGGTGACGGGAGATTGCCGCCCGGAACACCTGAGGTGTATCATCAGCCCCGGGTGAGCACGCTTCCGACAGGATCATCGCGGCCGTCTCTCGCCTCGCTGGTGCGAGGGTGGAAAGACGACGGCGCCGGCCTCGAGCAACGGCTCAAGGACCTGGAGACCATCTCGCGCACCCATCGGCTGCGGCGCGTGATGGTGGCATTCGGGTTCGCGCTCGGGCTGGTGGGGTGGGGGTTCGGCGCGGTGAAGACGCGGCCCACGACCATGGTGCTCGTGGCGGGCGGGGCGGCGTTCGTGAACGAGCTCCTGGGCCTCATCCACGAACGCGGCTGGTACCGCTGGTGGCTGGTGTATGCGTTGTCGCTGTTCGACGTGTTCCTGGTCGCCGTGCTGGTCGTCTGGTTCGGGCGTGGCGGGTTCGTCGCCGCGTTTTTCCTCGCTGTCCTCCCGTACGCGTTCGACCAGGGCCACACCGTGGGGAATTTTCTGGTGCTCACCGGGGCGATCGCGTACCTCGGCTCGAGCTTCCTGCACAACGCGCTGTACGACCCCGGGGCGAGCCTGACGAACGCGGGCCTCGACACGCTCGTGTTCATTCTCGTGGCCATGGCGCTCAAGCGGATTCCGGCCACGCTGATCGCGCGGATCCGCCACGCCCGAAGCGTGATGGGCGAGGCCGAGCGCGGCTACCTGGCCGTGCGCGCGCCCGCGGGTGAGTCCGACGAGCTCGGCTTCCTCGAGCGCAGCTTCAATCGGATGATCGAGGAGATCGGCGGCACGATCTCGACCGTACAACGCGAGGCCGACGAGGTGGCGGCGCTGGCGGAGCAGCTCGCGGCCTCCGCCGAGGAGCTCCATGCCACGTCGGAGACTGTGACGCAGACGGCGCAGCGGCTCGCGACGGATCTCGGGAAGCAACGCGAGATGGCGGAGGGAGCCCGCGGCGAGAGCGCCAAAGCGGCCGACCAGGCGGCGTCGCTGCGGGTGCGCGCGGAGCTGATGCAGGCGGATGCGGCGCGCCTGGTCGCCGCAGCGGAGCGGGGCCGGGAACGCGTGGCGCGCGCGAGCCAGACGCTGCGCGCGGTCGGCGAGGAGGTCCGAACCACGGCCGCGACGGTGGCCGGGCTCTCGGGGATGTCGGAGCGGATCGGCGTGTTCGCGCAAACGATCGCCCGGATCGCGCGGCAGACGCACCTGCTCGCACTCAATGCGGCGATCGAGGCGGCGCGGGCGGAGGAGCACGGCGAGGGTTTCGCGGTGGTCGCGGACGAGGTGCGGGCGCTGGCGGCGGAGGCGGGGAAGTCGGCGCGGGAGGTGGCGGAGCTCGTCTCGGAGCTGCGCGCCGGCATCGACGCCGCCGCGCGGGCGATGCAGTCGGGTGAGACGAAGGTGCGCGACATCGGCGCGGTGGCCGCGGAAGCCGACGCGGCCCTCCAGGAGCTGCATACGGGCATCGAGCTGGTGGGCGACCTGGTGAACGCCACGGCCGAGGTGTCCCGCGGGCAGGCGCAGCGCCTCGCCGAGCTGGCGCAGTCGCTCGAGCAGGTGGCGGCCATCTCGAGCGCCTCTTCGGAACGAGCCGACGGCGCCGCGGGCGCGACTCAAGCCGAGATCACGTCGATGGGCGATCTCACCGCCACCTCCCAGCAGCTCGCGCAGCTGGCCGAGCGCTTGCGCGGGAGCATCGCGCGCTTCTCGGTGCTCAAGCGCGAGCCGGAGGTGGGAGAGCCCCCCGTTACCCGCGCCGCGGCGGACTGATCACCCCGGCCGGGAAACGCGAGTCGCGTTCAGTCCTTGGTCCCACAAACCCGCGTTGAGTGGGCAGAACGCGCGCAGGGTCTCCCGGTACGGGGTGATCAAGAGGTCCACGTAGCGCTCGAGCGATACCTCGAAGGGGAAGCGGCGCCGGAACTCACCCGCGGTGACGCCCAGCATCGCCTTCAAGTGCCGCCCGAAGCTCTGCGGTGAGGAATAGTCGAGGCGGTACGCCACGTCGGCGACTGAGAGCCCGGGGTTGGCGAACAGGTAGGCGGCGTGCACGAGCCGCATGCCCGCGAGGTAGGTCTTGGGGGACGGGAGGCCCGCCCGATAGAAGCGGGACATGAGGGTGCTCGAGCAGATGCGGAGCTGCCGCGCCAGCCGCCGCACCGTGGAGAGGACCGGCGCGAGCCGTGCGACGGCCTCGAAGAAGGCGCGCACGTCTCCCGTCCCCTCCTCCAGCGCGGGGACGACGCGCGCGAGAATGCGGGCCGCGGCCGGCGACGCCGGATGGCCCACCAGGTCCCGCAGCCGGCGCCAGCCCGCTGGGTCCGTGCAATCCACCGCCGAGCGGACGCCGGTCGCGCCGAGCTTGAGCAGTGTCTCGGTGGCGGTGCGGTCGTGCCGCGACACCAGGGCGACCGCAGGGATGGCGGGAAACTCGCGCACGAAGCGCGCGACCGCCGGCAGCTCGTCGCCGCGGCAGGTGTGGACCGAGAGGACGAGGGCGTCCACCCGCTTGCGCCGGGCCGCTCGCAGCGCGTCCCGGAACGAGCTGGTGTGGAGCGTCGTGAAGCAGCCGTCGCCCGCGGCATCCAGGCGGGGACGCTCCGGCGGGGGCAGGACAGTGCAGACGGTCACCATGCGGGAGAGACGCTAGCGTGGACCCATCAACCCCGGCTCAAGCCGCGCCGGCACCCGGCCCGGACCCCGCGCGCGGAGCCCACGCCGCCTCAACCGCCGGTCAACGCGCGGCCCTGGCTGAGCGGCTGCGGCGTCATGTCGCGGGGCTCGAAGGTATCCGCCATCCGCGCGCGGCGCCCGAGCGTCATCGGGCCGCCCGCGACTACATCGCGAGCGAGCTGCGGACGCTCGGCCTCCGCGTCGACCTCGCGCCCTTCTCGTTCCGCGGACGCACGTACCACAACGTCGTCGGCAGTGTACCCGGGACTGATGTGCGACGGCCGCGGCTCTTGATCGGGGCCCACTTCGACTCGACCGCCCACACGCCCGGTGCGGACGACAACGCCAGCGGCGTCGCCGCGCTGCTCGAGTGCGCCCGCTTCCTCGCCTCCCGCAGGCCACAGGCCGGCATCGAGTTCGTGGGGTTCGACCTGGAGGAGTTGCAGACGGTGACCGGCCGGTACCGCGTCGGGAGCCACGCCCTGGCGCGGGAGAAGCGGGCGCGCCGCGAGAGGCTCGCCGGCGCGTTGATCCTCGAGATGGTCGGCTACCGCGACGCGCGGCCGGGTACGCAGATCGTCCCTCCGCTGCTCGGGATCGACGTGCCCCGGACCGGCGACTTCCTCGCGGCGGTGGGCGACGCTCGCTCCCGCGACCTACTCGAGGGTTTCGCCGCCGGGGCGCGGGCCACGGCGCCGGACCTGCCACTCGTCCCCTACGCGACGCGGCTGCGGGGCTGGCTCCTCCCGCTCACGCGCCTCTCCGACAACGCCTCCTTCTGGGACGCCCGCTACCCATCGCTCATGCTGACCGACACGGCGTTCCTCCGGAATCCGCACTACCACCGCGCGACCGACACGGGCGCGACGCTCGATTACACGTTCATGGCGATGGTCACAGAGGCGACGGCGGGAGCGCTCACCCGGCTGGCGGATGCCGCCTGAGGCGGTGCCGGCGTCGCCGCGGCGCGCCCGCCGCGTGGCGCTCCTCCTGCTCGGCGCCAGCCTGGTGCTCGCCGCGGGGGGCGCCCTGTGGTTCCTCCAGTTCGCCTCCCAGGTGCGGCGGGACCCGGCGCTGATCTATCGCGAGCCGGCGACGCTCGAGAAGCTGCTCGAGCGGGCGAACGACGCCGAGCGCACGGGCGACCGGGCCACGGCGATCACGACGTACCGGTTCGTGATGGCGGTAGGGCAGGGGGCGGGTGCCGACCTCGCGCCGTACGTCGTCGCCGCGCGAGCGGGACTCACTCGCCTAGGAGCCGGCGATACGCTTCCAGGTCCGCCTCGCTGAAGCACACGAACCGTACCAGCTCCATCGAGGTCGCCGTCCCGAGCGCCGCCCGCACGGTCGTAACGGCAATCGCCGCCGCCAGCTCGACGGGATACCGATACGCGCCCGTGCTGATCGCAGGGAAGGCGATCGATCGAAGCCCGCGTTCGGCCGCGAGCCGGAGCGCGTTGACGTAGCAGCTCCGCAGCAACGCCGGTTCGCCGCGCTGCCCCCCGCTCCACACCGGGCCCACCGTGTGAATCACATACTTGGCGGGCAACCGATGGCCCTGCGTGATCCGCGCCTCCCCGGTGGGACAGCCGCCGATCCTGCGGCACTCCTTCAGGAGCTCCGGCCCAGCGGCGCGGTGGATGGCGCCGTCCACGCCGCCGCCGCCCAACAGGGTCGTGTTCGCCGCGTTGACGATCGCGTCCACGGCCTGCTGCGTGATGTCCCCCCGAACGGCTTCGAGCCTGGACATATCGGGGGAATCTAGCGCCCGCCGTCCCGGTGCCTATTGTTAACGCGTTCCCGCGGGGGTCGGGTGCGGCGGCCGTTCATTTCGGGAGGCAGCGCCCCGGGCGCCACCGCGCGGGAGGGGACGCCATGCCGGGACGCGACCTGATCGAGCGGGTCCGCAAGGCCCTGGGGGACCGCTACACCGTGCTCACGGCGGTGGGTCGAGGCGGCAACGCGTCGATTTTCGCCGCCCGGGACTCGCGGGGCGCCCAAGTCGCCATCAAGGTGCTGCACCCCGAGCTGGCCGTCTCGGTCGCCGCGGACCGCTTCCTGCGCGAAATCCGCTTCGCGTCGCAGCTCAATCACCCGCACATCGCCCGGATGATGGACAGCGGCGAAGCGGACTATCTCCTCTGGTACGTGATGCCGTACCTGCCGGGAGACACGCTCCGCCAAACGTTGCGCCGCGAGGTCCGGCTCCCGATCCCCCAGGCGGTCGCCGTCGCCGCGGAAGTGCTCGACGCCTTGGAGCACGCGCACGCGCACGGGATCGCCCACCGCGACATCAAGCCGGACAACATCGTGCTCGCGCCCCCCCCTCAGGGCGCGGTCCTGGTTGACCTTGGTATCGCGCGCGCCATCGCCAGCTCGGGGGATGACCGGGTGACCCGCAGCGGGTTCGTGGTCGGCACCGAGGAGTACATGAGTCCCGAGCAGGCGCAGGGGGTTCCCGACGTGGACGGCCGTACGGACCTCTACTCCCTCGGCGTGGTCCTGTTCGAGTGCCTCGCGGGCCGCCCGCCGTTCTCGTCGCCCAGTGCGGCGGCCGTGCTCGACATGCATCAGCACAACCCGGCGCCCGACCTGCACGGCCTGCGGCGCGACGTGCCCCGGGAGCTCGCCGCGGTGGTAGCGCGGGCGCTCGCGAAGTCGCGCGCGGAGCGGTGGCAGCGCGCGCTCGAGATGCGGGAGGCACTGCTGCCGTTCGCCGCGGGGGATGCGTGAGCGCTGGACGATCGGGCGGGCGGATCGTCGCGACCATGCTGGCCCTGGGCTTCGGTCTCGCGACCCGTGGGTCCGGGCAGTGCCCCGATGGCTCCCCGCCCCCCTGCGGGACCGTGCGCGTGCCGCTCGACACGGCCCGCTACGCGATCCTGCCATTTGCGCATCGCGAGGGCGGCCAACAAAGCACGCTCGACGGCGCCGACTGCGCCGAGCTGCTCATCGAGGGATTTGCGCGCTGGATCGAGGTTCGGCTGGCCGATAAGACTCGCGTCTACGATGCGCTGACGCGCCACGGCGCGCACGCGCCGTTCCGCATCCCGTTCGACACCGCGCTCGCGATCGCCCGCCGGCTCGGCGCGGGAAGGCTGGTGATGGGACAGCTGTGGAGCTTTGGCGACACGGTGCGGCTGACCGCGGGCCTGTACGACGTCGCGCGCGGTGGCACGCCGGTGCGAGAGAGCACGACCCGGGTCGCGGCGAACGGCGCGATCGGGGCGGCGTTCAACGCGCTCGCCGATTCACTGCTGGGGGCCGATCTTGGCGCGGCTCGCGGGGCCGGCGCGGAGCAGACGCGCTCGCTTCGTGCCCTGCGCGCCTACGCGCTGGGTGAACGGGCTATTCGGGAGTGGGACTTGGGCCGCGCCGCGTGGGAGTTCCGGGCGGCGATCGCCGCCGATTCCGCCTTCGCGCGCGCGTACCTGGGACTCGGCCAGGCGCTGCTATGGACGGCGGATTCCACTCTAGACGGGACACGGGATCGGACCGTGATCGCCCGTCGCACGGCGGACCTGGTCGCGAGGCTCGGAAATGCCGATGGCGCCCTGTTGCTCGCCCAGCAGGCCATGTTCCAGCGGGCTTGGTCGGACGCCTGCCGTCAATATCGCGAGATCGTAGACGCAGACTCGACCAGTTTCGCAGG
>WNGI01001233.1_pt1 | contig 34212 bp, 33 predicted proteins | sample 5400621 | NCBI WGS metagenome assembly WNGI01 (sample SAMN13153374, study PRJNA577476) | soil metagenome | isolation source: 20 cm soil or saprolite under Garry oak tree replicate 1 | place: USA:California | collected 2016-06-15
TCGTTGCCGATCAGTACACCGAGGATCGCCACCACGACGGCGCCACCGATAGAGACCGTCATCGCCGCGAGCCAGGTGCTGAAGACCGGGAAGCGAGTTGCGCTCGCCAGCGCCAGTGAAATCGCGAGCAGGAGCGCGCTACCACCGGTGATCACGGCAAACAACCCCATGCCGATGAAGGCCCCGATCGGGTTCAACATCCGCCGGGCGTCGGTCCAATCAAAGCGGGCGAAAACCGCGCCGATGCCGACCATGAGGGTCGTCACCGTCACCGCCTGGGCGACCGCGAGCAGAATCGCCGTTGCCGCCCACAGCCACCCAGGTCGGATGAGGATCTCGGCGGCAATCGCCACCAGCGCAACCAGGAGGGCGGTCGGCAGCGCGGCTGACCAGCACTTGCCCTGCAAAAAGCGCAGGGTCGTGTTTGGCGAGACGGCGTAGACCCAGATGCTCTTGCCTTCCAAACTAACGGCGGTCAGTCCTAGTGAGATGCTCAAGGAGAAGAGCAGGATCCAGGCCGGGACGAGTCCAACCATTGCCGGAGCCGGTCCTTCACCGAGGCTCTGCACGGCGTTGCGCAAACCAGCGAAACGCAGGCCGAAGATGATGAAGATGAAGACGACCGGCATCACAAAGCGGATGAGCTGCGCGAGGTCACGGGTTCGCATCCGCCAGTCCTTGATCACGATCGATGCCAGCACCGGGCTCAGCAGCGGGAGGGCGCCGGTCAACCTGGGGGTTCGCAACCCCGGCAGGCGGCGCCGGCGTGGTGGGACCGCCTGGATCCAGCCGGCAAGATAGAGCCGACCGCTGAGGATCGTCCCTGCAGCGAAGATCGCCGCTGAGACGGCGAGGAGCAGGAGCGCCCAATCGATCGCGACGGCAAAGTCACCGCGCAGGATCGCCCCCGCGCTGCGGCCGGCCCACCCGGAGGGCAGCCAGGTCGCGCTGGCGACCGGCACATCGGGCAACGACGCGGGGACTCCTGGCCGGCGGGCGAAGCCGGAATCGCGCAATGCCGGGTTGAAGAGGAAGTTGAGCAGGTTGATGCCGAGCGCGAGGATGACACCGAACAGGGTCACGACCTCGCGGCCCCGTCCGACGGGAATGAAGCGGACCAGGAGCAAGCTCAGCAGCGAGATGATGACGACAACGGACACGGGATAGAGCAGGTAGAGCATCGCGAACACCAGCGGGATCAAGAGGTTGTGATTGGCGAATGCGAGGACGAGCAGAGCCGGCAGAGTAAACACCAGGCTCAGCACCAGGAGTCGCAGGACCTGGACCACCATTCGACCGGCCAGCACGCTCTCGACCGGGAGCGGCGCAACGAGCAGCAGGTCCAGATCGGGATTGAGGAGCAAGGCGTTGAGGCTGAAGACCAGGCTGCTGAATACCAGGACGCCGGTGTAGCCGAGAAACGCGAGGCTCAGCAGGTGAACGGTATCGAGCTGGATCGGCGCCCGATGGGAGGCTTGAACGCCGACCCAGGTGATGATCGCCTCCCATGACCAGGCGATGACGATGACGGCCGCACTGACGATGGAACCGGCGATCCGCCCGGGCTTATGGCTGCGCAGGGTCTGGTTGAGGAACATCTTCAGCTGGGCTCGCCAGAGGAGCAGCCCGACCTGGAGTCCGGCGACGACCCGGTCGATGGGACTATTCCTCGAGGCCGCGCAAGACGGCGCTGACGTCCTCCTCGCGGCTCCCCGTGAGCTCGAGGAAGATCTGCTCCAGCGATTGTCCGTCCTGTCCGACCATGTGGCGCAACTCCTGCAGGCTGCCCATGGCGACCAGCCGGCCGCGGTTGATGATGGCGAGCCGCGTACACATCCGCTCGGCGATTTCGAGAATATGGGTTGAGAAGAAAACCGTCTTGCCCTCCTTGCAGAAGTCCTGGAGAATGTCCTTCATCTGGCGCGCACTCTGCGGATCGAGGCCGACGGTGGGCTCGTCGAGGAAGAGGACCTGCGGGTCGTGAAGCAGGGCGGCGGCCAGGGATACCTTCTGCCGCATCCCGCGGGAATAGCCGGAGAGGAAGTCATTACCCCGGTCGTGGAGATCGAAGAGGTTCAACAGCGCCTCGATCCGGCGATCACGAAGCCGTTGCTCGACGTGATAGAGATCGCCGGAAAACTCCAGGAACTCTCGGGCGCTGAGCTTGTCGTAGAGCGTCGCGGCGTCCGGTACGTATCCGATGCGCGCCTTCGCCCGCTCGGGCTCAGCCAGGATGTCGACGCCCGCCACCCGGGCGGCGCCGCTGGTCGGGCGGAGCAGGCCGACCAGCATCTTGATCGTGGTCGTCTTGCCGGCGCCGTTGGGCCCCAAAAAGCCGAACAACTCCCCAGGTCCCACCTCCAGGTCCAGGTCCTCCACGGCGGTCAGGCTGCCGTAGCGCTTGGTGAGGAGCCGGGTGGAGAGCACCGTGCCCAAGTCTAGCGGGGGAGCCCGAAAAAGCCGCCTAAAATAGCCGCGTAAGGGCGGCTTCCGGCGAATTCAGCCCGAATTGGGCGGACGGCGGCCTCGGCGCAACAGGTTTTGCGCCGTTACAGCGTTGTTGCTTTGACCCATACCGAAGAGGCCGGTCAGCAAGATGCAGGCAGAACCGCAGGAGGGCGAGCTCGGCGTCCTTGTCAGCAGCCCGGAGTTCGCCCGGATGGTGGACCGGTTACAACGATCCACAGTTCCTCAAACGCAACGAGGAAACGATGGGGGTCTGCAAGTCGGGGGTCGGGCATTTCATCGCCCCGGTTCGCAGCGAGAAAGAGCTGCAGATCGGTGCCGTCCTGGGCCCGGCCGTGAAATTTGCCCCCAACTCGGTTGAAGAGTTAGCTGAGCTGGCGTTCCAGCTCCGGGTCTTTCCCGACGATTTGATCCAGGCCGCTGATGCCGTCCAGGAACGGGATGCCGAGAAGCTGCTCGGGGCGGGCGAGCTCGTCTCGGTAGGGCTCAACCTCCTGGCCGAGATGCAAGCCGCCGAACGGGTGGGGCACACGCTGCGCCGCCTGCAGTCGCAGATCGCCGAGTCGAACTCCCAGATGCTGTCGCAGCACGTCGTCGATGCCATCCTCTATCTGACCGGTGCCGACTACGCCCTGGTGCTGATGCTGGATGACAACGGGGCGGACCTCGCCTCGGGATACGACCAACCCGCACCGGACCGCCTCGTCGAGGCGAAGCGCCGGTTATTGGAGGGCATCGCCGAATGGGTGCGCCACGCCGACCGGAGCGTGAGCGTCCCCGACATTTCCAAGAGCGCCTGGTCACGCTACCTCACGGACGACGTCGTCAAGGAGGGGAGTATCCTCGGCGTCCCGATCACCGAGCAAAAGGGGAAGGGGACCTTCGGCGCCATCGTGGTGGGCTTCGACCGTCCGCGGGATGACCTCGAGGAGCCACTGGCCGCGCTCGAGAGCTTTGTCGGCGAGGGTCTGTATGCGTTGATGATGGGTCGCAAGCTGATCCAGGCGGAGAAGCTCGCCCTGCTCGACGCCCAGTCAGGAGCCCACAGCCAGGCGTTCCTGGTGGACCTCCTCGAAAAAGAGGTCAGTCGCGCCTCGCGTCACAACCACGACCTCGCGGTCGTGCTGTTCGAGATCGAAGCCTTCGAAGTCCTGCGCGGCAAGTACGGCGAGGGTGGCCTGAGCCGGATGCTCCGCGAATTCGTTGCGGTCATCCGTTCGAAGACGCGCCGCGTCAACACGCTGGCCCGCATCAAGGACGGCCAGTTTTGCCTCGTCGTTCCGGAAGCCGATCGGGCGATCGCGGTTCGGCAGGCGGATCGGCTGCGGTCGATTCTCGAGGAGCATCCCTATGCGGCTAGTCCGAACGGTGACATCGTCCGGCTCGCGGTCGATACCGGCGTGGCCGCCAGCGAGCGCGGTCAGTTCGATCGCGTGTCGCTGCTCTCCCTGGCCGACGAAGGCCTGCAGCAGGCTCGCACCGAACGCCGGATGCGTAGCTTCAATCCATAATTTCCTCCCCCGCTCGCGGGGGAGGGCCGGGTGGGGGCGCCTCCGCAATCAGGCCGCCGCCCGATCGCGGTCGCAGCTCGCTGCGGCGAGCATAGTAAGAGGATGAAAGTCCTGATCAGTGGTGGATCGGGCTTTATCGGCCGCCACCTGGTGGAGAGCCTGGCCAGCGACGGCCATGACGTGGTCGTTCTCAGCCGGCAACTGGTAATGAAGGACCCACCGAAGGGTGTTCGCTACGTCACCTGGGACGCGCGCAGCGCGCACGGCGACTGGGTGGGGGAACTCGCGGGAGCGCAAAGTGTTGTCAACCTCGCCGGCGCCAGTATCGGCAGCTGGCCATGGACGCGGCAACGGATGGCGGAGCTCCTCTCGAGCCGGTTGTCCGCGACGGCCGCCCTGGTGGAGGCGCTCGGGCGGACGCCGGCCGATCGTCGGCCAGCGGTGCTCGTCAGTGCCTCGGGCATCGACTACTACGGGGACCGTGGCGATGAGGCCATCATGGAAGACAGCGACCCCGGCGATTCGTTCCTCGCCCGGCTCAGCCAGCAATGGGAGGCCGAGGCACAGAAGGCCGAGCTGCTGGGCGTCCGGGTCGCCCGGATCCGCACCGCGATGGTGTTTGGCCGCGAGGCGCTCGCCTTTCGACTGCTGACGCTGCCATTTCGGTTCTTGATCGGCGGTCCGCTGGGCAACGGCCGGCAGTGGTTTACCTGGATTCACATCGACGACATCGTCGGGATCTATCGGCTGGCGCTCGAGGATAGTCGCGTGAGCGGCCCGGTCAACGCGGTGGCACCGGATATCAGGCGCGAGCGGGATATCGCCAAGGAAATCGGTCGCGTACTGCATCGTCCGGCGGTGTTTCCAGCGCCGGCGTTTGCGCTCAGGCTCGTGCTGGGCAAAGAGGCGCAGCTCCTGTTGCATGGCCGCCACGCTGAGCCGGCGAAGGCACTGACGTATGGGTACCGATTTCGATTGGGCGGGCTCCATGAGGCCCTCGAGGAAGCGCTCGGGCGCCGCTGACGACGTCCGGGCCGAGACTCCAGCCGGCCCGTTTGCCCCCGTGCTGGGCCGATACCGCCACCGCCTCGCCAGACCGCTCGCCGATCAATTCCTTGGCGCCGACCGTCGTCATCGGGTGCGCCTTGACGGAACGATGCATCACATCTGGCACCGCCACGTCTGGCTGCGCCCCTTGTTCTCGCTGCTGGCTCGATTCGACATCCTCTTTCCCGAGTCGGGCTGCGATGTTCCGGCCTCGATGACGATCGCCAGGGTTGACGAAGGCGCGACATGGCGACGCACCTTCGCCTTTGTTAAGTCGCGGCGATTCGACGCTACGATGAGATACCTGCCTCAGTCCGGTGTTGTGGAGCGAATCGGTCCACGCGGCTTGATCGAGGTTCCCTGGCGCATTCGTGTGCTCGCCGGCGACGCCATCGAGATCACAACGGGCCGCTTGCAGCTGCGCGCCGGCCGGTTGCGGCTGCCGATTCCAGGCGTCTTCCAGGTCGCCGTCAAGGCAGTCGAACGAGCCGTCTCGGAGAACATCTCGGTCGATCTCGTCGTCAGCCATCGGTTCTTGGGCGCGATCTTCGGGTACGACGGAACTTTCGCTGTCCGGCGCGAAGGGCTCAATGCCACGAGGCCCAACAGGTCAGAAGGCGTCTCGCTTCAAGGGTACCGACCGTGGTTTTACGCGGCGGCGGGCTACAACCTCGCCTGGGGCCTACTGGTCATCGTCTGGCCGGTATCGTTCTTCCGGCTGATTGGGATGACGCCGTCAAACGAGATTGCCAGCTGGCAGGCGCTCGGCATGATGGTCCTGGTCTACGCTCCGGCGTATTGGTGGGTCGCTCGTGATCCCCTGCGGCATCGTCATTTGGTGGTGATCGCGCTCCTGGGCAAGTTGCTGGGCCCGCTGGGGTTCCTTTGGGCCCTTCACGCACACACGCTGCCGCTGCTGTTCGGGCTCACCATTCTTACGAACGACTGTCTCTGGTGGCCGGCGTTTACGACGTTTCTGGTCAAGGCCGCACGGCGCTCCGGCGGGTGGAGGGCGCTGCTCACCGGCCGGTAGTTATTCGTCTTGACAAATACACAGATCTGTGTAAGGATGGCAGAGTTGTCGGCTGCCAATCCGCTCGAGGAGTCGCCCATGCGCCCATCGTGGAAACTCGCCTTGATCGGTGGCGAGGTCACCATGCTCGCCGCCTTCACCGGAATCGGGATTCACCTGGCGATGCAGCCGCACCGCATCGCCTTTCGCCCGCCACCCCTCGTGCTGCCGACGACGCAGCCGGGCGTGGTTCCCAGCGTTGGCACGCCGGCAGTGGTCCCCGCTCGGCGCCCGTCACCGCCGGCGAGTAGCGCTCCGGGGCTTGGGCCGGACCTCTTTCGCAAATTTGGCCAGCAGGACCATGACCTGGTGATCGAGCAGTGGGACGTGCTGCGGCGCCTGATGGCCGCGATCGAGCGTTATGTGCAATCCCAGGTCAGCGCGCGCTTTCCACCCAGTCGCTGATGGATCAGCTCAAGCACCTGATCGAGGTCTGGACCAGCTACGCCCAGGGTTTGACCGGCAGCATTGGCGCCCTGGCATTCGTATGCGCCTTCATTTGGAAGATGATCGCGATCGAACCTCGGAGTGTGATGGAGGCCAAGCGATGGATCGGCCGCATCGTCTTCGGCACCATCGGGGTGGAGATGGCCGGCCTGCTGGTCCGCGTCCTCGTTGATTCGGTCAATCACTAGCCGGCTTGAAACCTGTTAGAGATCTTCTCCGCTCTCATCACCGGTTTCTTCAACAACCTGATCAACGACGTTCGCGATTCCATTGCTGGGAACGTGGAGACCTACCTGCTCAGCACCCACGACCTTTCGACGCTCACGCCGCGTCCGTTGACCGACGAGCCCGCGTTGCAGGCGATGTTCCACCTGACACTGGCGATCGCGGACGTGCTGCTGGTGCTGGTCTTTATCTGGGCGTTCCTTCGCAGCCAGTGGGAACACAGTTTTCGCGCCCACTACACATTGAAGGTCACGCTGCCGCGGGCGATGGCCGCGATCGTCATGGCTCACTTTGCGCTGCTCTTCGGCCAGATGGCCATCGACTTGAACAATGCCCTGGTCCACGCGATCTGGACCCAGCCATTCCCCGGCGGGTCCCCACGGATGCCCTGGGCCTTTGCGATGACGAATGGCTTCGGCCTGCCTCTGTTCGAGATCGTCGTCCGGTTGGCGATCGCGGTGATGCTGGTGATCGTCGCCTTTACCTATGTCGTGCGCTTCGCCTTGCTGGTCGTGCTCCTCGCCGTCGCGCCCCTGGCATCGATCTGCATGATCCTTCCGGAAACCAAGCGATACGCGCAGTCATGGCTCCGCTTGTTTCTGCTCACTGTCTTCATGCAGTTTGGGCAGGTGCTGGTGCTGCGCTTCGCCAGCGTCTTTGCCGACCAAATTGGTGCCCGGCCGCTTGAGGCGCTCTACGGGGTTGCCGTGCTCTACCTGCTGATCAAGGTGCCGGGGCTGATGAACGCGTCCTCGCACTTCGAGTCGAAGGCGCAGCACTTCGCTGAGGGCCTGGGCAAGCAGGCGGTCAAGGGCGCCATGGCGGCCAAGACAGCCCGGACCTCGAGCGCATGACCCTGCTGACCTCGGCACGCCTCGCCGCCTTCGCCTGGTCCTGGCGCCGGCCACTGCTCACCGCCGTCGCCGCCTGCCTGATGGTCCCCGTGTTGATCGCCGGCATCGTCGTCCAGGCTGGGCAGGGTGGCGCCGGCTTGCTCCTGCCGCCGGTCGCGCACGCGACGATCACGCAGCCCTTCGGGTGCACCGCGCTCGAGATCGAGCCCTGGTCGGCGCAATGCGCCGGCCATCACTTCCACAGCGGGATCGACCTGGCCGGACCACTCGGCACGCCAATCTACGCTGCCACCGCCGGCACGGTGACGATCCGACGCGAGCGCGGTGGTTACGGCCTCTACATCCTGATTACCCGAGATCCTCAGTTGAGCACGCTCTACGGCCACCTCGACTGGCCGCTCGTGCAGCCGGGTGACGTCGTTGCCGCGGGACAACCGATCGCCCTCATGGGATCGACCGGCAACAGTACCGGACCGCACCTCCATTTCGAGGTGCGCATCGCGGGCGTGCCGGTCGATCCGCTCCCGCTTCTCGAATCCGGAGGAGGTGGTTGATAGAAGCAATCCACTGACGAGCATCCGTCACTTTTTGGAAGGGAGAAGCACATGGTCAACCGCGTCATCCTCGTCGGCCGCCTGACTCGCGACCCAGAAATCGTCGTCAGTCCCAAAGGACTGACGATCGCCAAGCTCCGGCTGGCGACCAACAGCTACTCGAAGGACGATGACGGAAACCGGCAGGAGGACGTTCAGTATCACTCGCTGGTCGCATTCGACCGGCTGGCGTCGATCTGCCAGGAGTTCTTGACCCGTGGCAAGTTGATCTATGCCGAAGGCAGGCTGCGCAGTCACGAATGGGACGGCAAGGACGGACTGCGCCGCTACACCACTGAGGTCGTGATGGACCAGATGAAGATGCTGAGTCCGAAGCCCGAGAGCCCCGTCGAAAACGGTCAGCCTTCCGCCGAGCCGGTCACCGCCTGAGGAGAGGACAACATGACGATCCCCGAACCGCATCCCTATGACCCCGACGACCCGACGTACTACGACGAGACGACCGAGGAGCTCGGCTACCTGGTTCCAGACCGTGGATTCCGTCCCGACCCCATGGAGGTCGACGATTACCTGAGCTACTAAGATCGCGTAGCAATGACGCTCGGCGTCGGTATCGTCGGCTTGCCCAACGTCGGCAAAACGACGTTGTTCAATGCACTGACGAGGGCGGGCGCGGGCGTCGCCTCCTACGCCTTCAGCACGGTCGAGCCGAACACCGCCATGGTCGAAGTGCCGGACAAGCGGCTCGACGTGTTGGCACAGATGTACAAACCCAAGAAAGTCACGCCCACGGTGATGAAGTTCGTTGACGTCGCGGGGCTGGTGGCGGGAGCCAGCCGGGGCGAGGGGATGGGCAACCAGTTTCTCTCCAACATCCGGGAGCTCGACGCGCTCGCCATGGTGGTGCGCGCCTTCAGCGATCCGAACGTACAGCATGTCGACAGCAAGCTGGACCCGCGCCGTGACATGGCGATGGTCAATCTCGAGCTGGCGCTGGCCGATCTCGACGTGGTCAACAAGCGGCGGGAGAAGATTGCCGGGACCGCGCGTCTCAAGCCTGGTGCCAAGGAGAAGGAGGAGCTGGAGCTGCTCGACCGGCTGGCTGCCCACCTCGATGAGGGCAAGCCGATCCGCACCATGAGCTTCGACGCCGAGCAGGCCAAGCTGCTCAAGAGCTTCTCCTTTCTCACCGCCAAGCCGGTGCTCTACGTCGCCAACATCGGTGAGGATCAGATCGGCAAGGACACCGCGGAGCTGCAAGCGCTGCGCGGCGGAGATCCGTGAGCTGCCGGACGAGGAGGCCGCGGTGTTCCTCGAAGACGCCGGCCTGAAAGAGGCGGCACTGCCGACGTTCATCCACGCCGCCTATCGCTTACTGAACCTCGTCACCTTTCTAACTGCCGGCGATCCTGAGGTGCGGGCCTGGACGGTTCGGCAGGGCGCGAAGGCGCCGGAGGCCGCGGGCGTCATCCACAGCGACATCGAGCGTGGGTTCATCAAGGCCGAGATCGTCGCCTACGATGACCTCATCGCGGCGGGATCCTACGCCGCGGCTCGGGAACGCGGAAAGGTGCGGCTCGAAGGCCGCGACTATGTGATGAAGGATGGCGATGTCTCGCTCTTCCGCTTCAACGTCTGACAACTGGCGCCTCCTCGTCGATGCACCGGCCGGCGGTGCCTGGAACATGGCCGTCGACGAGGTGCTCCTCGACGGTGTTGCCGCCGGCACAGCGCCGCCCACGCTTCGCTTCTACGAGTGGACGCCACCCTGCCTCTCGCTCGGCTATTTCCAGCCGTTCGACGTTGTCGACATTGATGGATGCAGGGCTCTCGGCGTCGAGGTGGTCAGACGGCCCACCGGGGGACGCGCTATCCTGCACGACCGCGAGCTCACCTACAGCATTGCGCTGCCCGCATCGGTGCTCGGGCAGGATGGCGGCGTTTTGCCCTCCTACTACCGGCTCAGCCTTGCCTTGCAGGACGGGCTGCGGCGGCTGGGTGTCCCGGCCACGTTGGCTCCCGAGTCGGCGGGTAGCGCGGCCGCGCACGGCCCCGTCTGCTTCGATCGCCCCTCCGCCCACGAGATCCTGCTCCAGGGGCGCAAGCTCGTCGGCAGCGCCCAGGTGCGGCGTGGCGGCGGCCTCCTCCAGCACGGCAGCATCCTGATCGAGCCTCGCCTCGACAAGCTGATGGCGTGTCTGCACCGCACCGATGGCGGCGGCTTGCGGGGCCTCGAGGAGGGGGTGGCTGGCCTTGCGGAGCTCGGCGTGACCGATCTGGGCCCGATCTCCTCCGCGATCAGCGCGGCCTTCGCCGCGGGGTTTGGCGTCAGTCTGGTCGAAGCCCCACTTCGGCCCGACGAGGAGGAGGTCGCGCGGGCCCTGGCTGGATCGAAGTATCAGTCGGCCGGCTGGACGGAGCGTCTGGTGTCGGCCATCGCCTAGAAACTCAACAAGGACCAGATGAGGAGGGGCATTGCAGCGGCGATGGCAGGACGGCTGCAGGGATCTGGCCCTTGTTGGCTCGCGGCTTCGGGTACACGCTATATGTTGTACCCGGGGGAGTTTGTACCACAGCCCGTTGGACGTGTCAAGCGCTTTTCCACGTTCGCGCTAAACTCCACTGCGCGTACGCAGCATATGTCCCGTAAGAACAGACGCTCGCAGCTCAGGAAGCCCCAGCGCGGATCGTCCGGTGCGGGCCGTGCCGCTCGGCCGGCCGGGATGCCGCCGGCTGCCCCCTCGCAACCCAACCAGCCCGGACAGCTGACCCCGGCTTCACCCAGCGCCGCTGCCGGCCCGGCACCCCTTCCCAGGCCACTACCCCGTACGCGCGGCCGGCAACAGGCCGGCCCGCTGCCCGCGGAGGACGCCGCGATCCCCTTGGAACGGGTGCCCTATTTCCGTTCCGACCTGCGGCGTATCGCGATCACGGCGGGCTTGATGTTCGTGCTGCTGATCGCCGGCTCGATCGTCCTGCGCAGTTTGCTCCAGGCGTGACCTTTTCGAGGGCAGCAAGAAAGGCGATCGCGTAACCGTTCTGGCACAAGACGCTAACAACTTGTCAGGAGGTTTCCCGTGTTCGACAAGAGATCCCCGCGCGAAGCGGCTCCCATCGTTGCTGAGACGGTGCTGAGCAACCAGATCAAGCTCGAGGGCCGGCTGCAGTCCACGTCCAACATCCGGTTCGACGGCGAAATGAACGGCGACCTAACGACCGAAGGTGACCTGTCGGTCGGCGAGCACGGCCGGGTCAAGGGCAACGTCACCGGCCGCAATGTTGTGGTTGGCGGGACGATCCAGGGCAACGTGAACACCACGGGTCGCCTCGAGATCCTGGCAACCGGCAAGGTCTTCGGCGACATCGTCGTCGGTTCGCTCATCATCGACGAGGGCGGCATCCTCCGCGGCAAGAGCGCCGTCCATGCCGAGGAATCGGCGGCCTCCACCGTTTCGGTCGGGGTCCGCATGGAGGCTGGCGCCGCCGCCTGACCCGTCGGGTTTCATTCGTTCATCAGGGCCCCGAGTCGTCCGGGCCCTTTTGCTTTTGGTGAATACTTACTACCGTCGTGCTGCTCAGCGATCCGGGCCGGTTCATCATCAACGCGCTCTACCTCGTGCCGGCGCTGATGCTTGGCCTGGTCGCGCACGAGGTGGCACATGCCGCCGTCGCCGTCGCGCGCGGTGACCAGACACCACGACTCGACGGCCGGCTATCCCTTGATCCTCGCCATCACCTCGATCCATTGGGCACCCTGGTCGTCTTCTTCATTTATTTTGGTTGGGGCCGGCCGCTTCGCCTCAACCCCTACCGAATGCGCACCAGCCTCGACCCGGCGCTGGTATGGCTCGCCGGGCCGCTGGCCAGCTTGCTGGTCGCCATCGCGCTTTCGATCCCGCTGAAGCTGCTGTTGGCCTCCGGGTATGTTGGCTTTGACTCACCCCTCCTCCAGCTGCTCCTGGTCGCGTTCTACTTCACCGTGGTGCTGGCGGTCGTCAACATCATTCCGATCCCGGGTCTCGATGGCTACAACATCCTCGGCGCGCTTTTTCGGCGGCGTTATTCGAGATTCTTCTTCAGGGTCGATGCCAGCCGGCAAACCATCCTGGTCGTCGTCGTCCTCGTCGTCCTCTTTGCGCCCTTTGTGCTTCGCAGCTCCAGTCTCTTCGACCTCTTCTACGATCCGGTCTCGCGCGTGCTCCTCGGCAGCAGTCTCCGGCCCATCGGTTTTTGATGGACACGCTCCGGGCGCTTCCCAGCGTTCACCAGCTACTCGAAGCGCCGGAGGCGAGCGCGATGATCGCGTCGCACGGACGGCCCCTGGTGCGGTTCGCCGTGCAGCGTGTGATCGACGAGGAGCGTCGTACCGGGGCAATCGCGCAACCTGAAGCACGCTGGTCGGCCATCGAGCGCGTCATCCAGGAGCTGCGGCGTCCCCGACTGCGACCGGTCGTCAATGCCACTGGCGTGATCCTTCACACCAACCTCGGCCGGGCGCCCCTGGCACCAGCCGCGGCCGAAGCGGCCGCCGCCATCGCGGGTCGGTACTCGACCCTCGAGTTCGACCCACAGACCGGCCGGCGGGGCCGCCGGCACGATCTGGTCGCCGATCTGCTGCGCCATCTGTCGGGCGCGGAAGGGGCGGCGGTTGTCAATAATTGCGCCGCGGCGGTGCTCTTGATGCTGACGGCCCTGGCGAAGGGTAAGGAGGTCATCGTGGCGCGTGGCGAGCTGGTCGAGATCGGCGGCGGTTTCAGGATGCCCGACGTGATGCGCCTTTCCGGCGCGCGCATGGTCGAGGTCGGCACCACCAACCGCACGCGAGCCGAGGATTACGCCGGGGCGATCACGCCCCACACGGCCGCCATCATGAAGGTGCACGCCAGCAACTTCCAGGTGATCGGCTTCACCGAAAGCGTGGAGCTCAAGGACCTGGCGGCCATTGCCCGGCAACATCAGCTGCTGCTCCTTCACGACCTCGGAAGCGGCGCCCTGCTCGAGACGGCCGGCTATGGGCTGGCCGAGGAACCCCGCATCCAGGACAGCCTTGCGTCGGGCGCGGATCTCGTGGCCTGCAGCGCCGACAAGCTGTTGGGCGGGCCGCAGGCAGGGCTGGTGCTGGGTCGCGCGGCGCTCGTGGACCGCGTGATGAAACACCCCTTGGCTCGGGCCGTCCGGGTGGACAAGATGACGCTCGCGGCTCTCATCGCCACCCTCGACCTCTACCTGACCCAGTCGATTGCCGGCCTGCCCATCTGGGACATGCTGGGTGCCTCGGCGGAATCGATTGCGGCTCGCGCCAGGGCGTGGCAGAGCCGGCCGGCTCGCTCCCGGGGGAGCGACTACCGACGACGGCGCTCGCCATCACGCCGCGGCGCCGCGGAGCCACCGACCTGCTACGCCGTCTGCGCGAGCACGAGCCGCCCGTCATCGGACGAATCGTCGAAGAGCGCGTCCTCCTCGATCCGCGCACCGTCCTACCCGGCGAAGACGACGTCATCGTCGAGGCGGTGATCGCGGCGCTGGCATGACCGGCCTGCAGCCAGGGTCGTTCGTCGTCGGGACCGCTGGTCACATCGATCACGGCAAGTCCGCGCTGGTGCTGGCACTGACGAAGATCGATCCGGACCGGCTGGAGGAGGAGAAGCGCCGGGGCATGACCATCGACCTCGGCTTCGCCTACATGCAGCTGCCCAGCGGGCGGCGGGTCGGGATCGTCGATGTGCCGGGCCATCGGCGCTTTCTCAAGAACATGCTCGCCGGCGTTCACGGGATGGATGCGGTTCTGTTGGTGATCGCGGCCGACGAGGGACCGATGCCGCAGACGCGGGAACATCTCGCGATCATCGACCTGCTCGGCATCGAGCACGGCGTGGTCGTACTCACCAAGTCGGACCTCGTGGACGAAGCCTGGCTGCGGTTGGTTCGCGACGACGTCATGGCGCTGGTCGCCGGGAGCTCGTTGCGCCAGGCGCCGATCGTCGCCGTGTCGAGCAGCACCGGCGCGGGCCTGGACGAGCTTCGGACGGCGCTCGACGCGGAGCTCGCGAAAACGGCCCCGCGTCCCGACCTTGGTCGACCGCGGTTGCCGATCGATCGCTCGTTTGCCATGTCGGGATTCGGCACGGTCGTCACCGGGACCCTGGTTGGTGGCGCGCTCCAGCAAGGCGCCGAGCTCGCCCTTCTGCCGGCCGGCCGCCGCGTGCGCATCCGTGGCCTGCAGCAGCACAACCAGCCGGTTGAGGAAGCCCGGCCGGGGAGCCGGACGGCCGTCAACCTCAGCGGGCTCGACCATTCGGAGATTCGTCGAGGCGACGTGCTGGCACTTCCCGGAACTCTGCCGGCGAGCCGTCGCCTGGACGCGCGGCTGGTCGTGTTGCCGGGTGTCCAGCCCTTGCGTCACCACCAGCAGCTGCAGATGTATCACGAGACCAACGAGGTGATGATCGAGCTCAACTTGCTCGAGAGCGATGAGCTTCGCGGCGGCGAGGCCGGGTGGGTCCAGCTCTTCGCGACGCAGCCCGTGGTCGCGCTCGACGGCGACCGTTTCATCCTGCGGGTTCCCTCACCGACCGCCACGGTGGCCGGGGGCGTGATCGTCGACAGCGCGGCGCGCCGGCACCGGCGCCGGGATCCCGCGGTCCTCGAGGATCTCGCCGCCCGCGAGCGCGCCGACCCGGCCACGTCGGCGGTCCTGGAGCTCGGCAAGCATCCTTGGGGCCTTAAGGAAACCGAGCTGGCGGGCCGGCTCGGTGTCTCCGCCGCGCAGCTGGAGACGATCCTTGCGCCTCTCATCGACCGCGGCGCCGTGCGCCGGCTGAACTCGCGCCGGTTGACCCGCCAGCAGTGGGAGCAGTTAATGACACGTGTGCTGAGTGTCCTGACTGCGTATCACGAAGCCCAACCGCTGCGGCGCGGCATGCCGAAGGAGGAGCTGCGCAGCCGCACCGGCATTCCCGCCGAGCTGTTTGCCGAGCTGCTCACCGTGCTCGCCGCCGACCAGGCCGTGGTCGACCAGGGCGGCGAGGTCGCGGCCGCGGATCACCACCCCACGCTGACCTCGGATCAGGAGGCGGCGATCGGCGCGTTCGTCGCCGAGCTCGAGGGACAGCCGTTCAACCCACCCCCATTGCCCGATCTCGTTCGCCGGTACCGGCTGACGCCGGCGCTGCTCCAGTACCTGGTCCTCGATGGTCGGGTGGTCCGCGTCAGCGAGGATACGGCCTTCGCCCGGTCCGCCTACGACGAGGCGGTCCGCCGGCTGCGGCGGCATCTCATCGAGCACCGGACGCTGACGGTGGCGGCGGCTCGCGACGTGCTGGGATCGAGCCGCCGCTACGTTCTTCCCTTGCTCGAGTGGTTGGATGCGCAAAAGATCACGCGCCGGGTCGGAGACGACCGTATCCTGAGAGGCTGATGCTGGCCGCTGCTCCGCGCGCCCGCACGGTGTTCGCCGGCCTCGCCGTCACGGTCGGATTTGCGGCCTGCGGCCCCCAGCCTCCACAAGCATCATCCTTGCTCAATCAGTCGAGCCAGCACATGCTCAACCTCAGGGGATTTCATTTCCAGATGCAGATCAGCGGCTTCACGGGCACCGACGAGCCAGTGCAGAGCGCGCAGGGTGACGCGCACCCACCGGACCTTCACGCTCGGGTGAACCTCAAGGAAGGCGCCATCCTGCTGGAGGTCGAGGTCGTGTTCGCCGCCGATAACGTGTATCTGAAGTCGTTCACGGGCGGCTGGCAGCAACTCACCGATGCCCAGGTCGGGGAGTTTTTCGATGCCCGGACGCTGTTCGATCCGAAGACCGGGCTGTTCGCCGCGATGCGCGACACCACGTCAGCTACTCGCGGCAATCGCGAAAAGGTCGCCGACCACGACACCTATCCGGTTGATGGACAGGTCTCGGCGGCGCGTATGCACCAATTGTTGACACTGATCCGCGACCAGGGAACCTATCGCGCCACCTACTGGATCGAAAGCCCTGGAAGTAACCTGTGGCGAGCACGCTTGACCGGCAACCTCTTCGATGCGTCTCAGGCGGCGACCATCATCTTCGACTTCTCGAACCATGATCACCCCGTTTCGGTCACTCCGCCGCCGCTCGGCTAACCGGTCGGTCCTCCTCGCGCTGACCGGCGCCGGGCTCTTCCTCGCCTCCCTCGACGCCTATGTCGTGGTGACGGCGTTGCTACCGATGCTGAAGTCGGTCAACATCGCCGTCAACCGTCCGGAACAGGCGACGCCGATCATCACCGGCTTCCTGCTCGGCTACCTCGCCATCATGCCGATTGCCGGCGGGCTCAGTGATCGCTTCGGGCGCCTGCGGCTCTTCGCCGGTTGTCTTTTGCTTTTCGCCTTTGGCTCCTTCCTCACCGCGACGGCCCCGTCGCTGTCGCAGCTGGTGACCGGCCGGGTGCTGCAAGGCGCCGGCGGCGGCGCTCTCGTCCCGGCCGTGCTGGCGCTGGCGGCCGACCTGTATCCCGCCGGTGGCCGCAGTCCCGTGCTCGGCGCCGTGAGCGCGCTGCAGGAGGTCGGCAGCGTGTTGGGACCGTTGTGGGGCGGCCTGATCACCGCCTCATCCTTTGGCTGGACCTGGATTTTCTGGATCAACATCCCCTTCGCGGCCCTGCTCCTCTGGGGACTCTGGCCGGAGATCCGGGCTGGAGGTGAACCCCACCGCGAAACCAGCCTCGACTGGCTGGGGGCCTTGCTGGCGACAGCGGGGCTGGCGCTCCTGACGCTGGCGCTCTACGCCGCCAACCCGGAGCAGAGCCCGGTGGGGGAGGGCTTCTTCTGGCAGGCGCCACTGGCCCTTTTGTGTTTCGGGCTCTTCGTCTGGCACGAGCACCGAACCCCCCAGCCGTTGATCAACGTTCGCCGCTTTCGCGATTCCTCGTTCACCGGGTCGGCGTTGACCAATGCGATCGCGGGTGCGGGCCTGATGGTCGCCCTCGTCTATATTCCGGTGCTCGCCAACGCCGTCTTCTCGATGAATGCCAGCGGCGCGGCGCTCTTGCTCTTCCGTCTGATGCTCGGCATCCCGATCGGTGCCCTCCTTGGTGGATTTGTGGCACAGCGGCTCAGGAGCTACCGCGCTGTCGCGGCGCTCGGCCTCGTCCTCGCCGCGGCAGGGTTTTTCATGCTGTCCGGGTGGAACGAAGGCTCGCTCAAGCCGCACCTGCTCGGTCTGCCCTTTACGGTCGCCGATGGCGAGCTGTTCCTCACCGGGCTTGGCCTCGGCATTGAAATCGCGCCGGTGAGCGCGGCCCTTCTGGACGCGGTCGGCGAAGCGGAACGCGGCGCCGGCGCGTCCTTCCTCATCATCATGCGATTGGTCGGCATGCTCGTCGGCTTCTCCCTGGTGGCCGGCTTTGGACTCTGGGAATTTCACCGCGCGACGGCGCACCTGCTCCCGCCGCTCCCTGGCCTGAACCCGAACTTCGCGACTCAATTCGCCATTTACGCGGGCAAGGTGAAGGGTGCCATCTTCGACGAGTACCACCTCATCTTTCGATCCACGGCCATCGCGCTGTTCATCGGTGCGCTGCTCGCGGCGGCGACCCTGCGGCCGTTGCCCCGGCCTCGCTGGCGATAGCGGGACTATTCTGAGCCGCGACAACTATGGGCTTGATCGGCGTCGACCTGGGCGGGACGCAGCTGCGCGTCGCGGTGGCGGATGATCGCGGACGCCTGACGACCGTCGTCCGACGTCCCACCGAGGCCGCGCGGGGGCGGCAGCACGTCATCGAGCGCATCGTGGCGGCGGTCGAGGAAGCCCTGGAAGAGGACGGCACCGCAGCGCGCCGGGTGCGGGCGCTGGGCATCGGCTTGCCCGGACCGGTGGATCCGGCGGCGGGACTCGTCATCAGTCCCGGCAACCTGCCCGGCTTCAGGAATGTCCCCCTCAATCGGATTCTGACCCGTGCCACCGGTATCCCCAGCTTCCTCCACCACGACGCACACCTCGCCGCGCTGGGCGAGCATCGTCGCGGCGCCGCGCGTGGGGCGAGCGAGATGATCTACGTCACGGTATCCACCGGCATCGGGGCCGGCATCCTGCTCGGCGGTGAACTCTACGCGGGGGCCCACGGCATCGCGGGCGAGGTCGGCCACATCGTGCTGAAGCCGGATGGGCCCCTCTGCACCTGCGGGCAACGGGGCGACCTGGAGTCGATCGCCAGCGGGACCGGGATCAGCCGCGCGGCGCGCGAGTTGGCCGCGGACACACCAGGCAGCGCACTGCACGGTCTCGAGCAGCCGCTGGCGGAGGACGTTGTTCGCGCGGCGCGGGCCGGCGACGAGCTGGCGACGGCGATCCTCGAAAACGCGGGTACCTACCTCGGCATCGCGATGGGAACTCTCGTCAACCTCTTCAACCCGCAACTGATCGTGCTCGGGGGGAGCGTGATCAAAGCCGGAAACTTCCTGCTCGGCCCCATGCGCCGATCGATGAACGTCTCCTCGTGGATGGCGGCGCGGCGCGGTCTTCGGATCGTCCGGCCCGCGCTCGGCGACGATGTGGGATTGATCGGTGCCGTCGAGTACGCACGCCTTCGCGCCCGGCATGCCCGTCTCGCTTAACCCGCCGGCGCTTTCCGATTGGGAGCGCCCGTTTGGCGTGGTGCGGGAGCAGGCTGAGCGGCACGGATTGCGCGCTCTGGTGGTCGGCGGCTACGTCCGCGACCGCTTGCTCGGCGCAGAGCGGGCGAAGAAGATCCGCGAAGTCGACATCCTGGTCGAGGGTCAGGGTGCGATCCAGCTGGCGACCGCGGTCAGCGCCGCGTTGAACCTCCATCCACCCGTCGTGTTCGAGCGCTTCGGGACGGCCCACCTGGACATCGACGCTGGCCACGCGTTGGAGTTCGTGTCCAGCCGGACCGAGCGATACGATCCGGCCAGCCGAAAGCCGGACGTCACCCCCGGGACGCTGAAAGACGACGTCATGCGGCGGGATTTCACGGTCAACACGCTCTTGATGGAATGGGATGGCACCGTCCTCGACCTGACCGGCCGCGGGCTCTCCGATCTAAAGGCGCGCCGGATCGTGACGCCGCTCGATCCGCGGACGACGTTCGACGAAGACCCGCTCCGCATGCTGCGCGCGGTCCGCTTCGCGACAACCCTTGGGTTCGCGCTCGATCCGTCGGTCGAAAGCGCCATCCGCGACCAATCGGGCCGGCTGCAGCCGCCCACGGTCTCCATGGAGCGCATCCGCGACGAGTTTTCGAAGGTGCTGCTTGCGGATCAGGTGCAGGGCGGGCTGGAGCTCCTCGATGCCACCCGGCTCCTGCCGCGCATGGTGCCGCAGCTCGAGGCCGGCAAGGGAATGCAGCAGGGCGGGTGGCACAGCCATGACGTCTTCGGCCACGCGCTGCTCGCCGCGTCGCTCGCGCCGCGGGAACTGATTACGCGCCTGGCGGCGCTCCTGCACGACGTCGGGAAACCGGCGGTCCACGAGCTGCGCGACGGGAAACCCACCTTCATCGGTCACCAGGAGATCGGTGCCAGCATGGCCGGCCCCGCGCTCCGCCATCTGCGATATCCAGGTGAGGTTGTCGATGCCGTCACAAAGTTGATCCGCCTGCACATGCGGCCGATCCAGTACGACCCGCAAGGCTGGGAAGACAAGGCGGTGCGCCGGCTGGTGCGCGACGCCGGCGACCAGCTGGACCGCCTGCTCGCATTGGCGCGCGCCGACATGCGGGCCAGCCATTACCCGGATGTCAAGAAGATCGACGACCTCGAGGCGCGCATCCGGCGGCTCGACGCGGACGCGATCGCCGCCATCCGCTCGCCGCTCACGGGCGACGAGCTGATGGCGCGCACGGGCCGTCCCGCCGGACCCTGGATCAAGCGGGTCAAGTCGGCCCTCGAAGACGCCATCGTCGACGGAACGCTGCCGCCTGACCCGCAGGCCGCCTGGCAGTACCTGGAGGCACACCCCGAGCTGCTCGCCTCGTGAACGCCGTGCGCCGCTGGCCGTGGCCGTTCTTGCTGCTGCTGGTGGGCGCCACGCTCGCCACCGCGCGCGTCGTGCCGGCATTCACCGTGAGCCCGACCCTGGTGCTGGCGGTCTTCTTGCCGCCGCTACTGTTCGACGCCGGCTTTTCCATGCGGGCCGCGGCGGTCCGTCGCGAGCTGCCGTGGATCCTGTTGCTGGGCCTGGCCGGAGCGGTGCTGACTGCAGCCGTGAGCTTTGGGCTCCTCCTGGCTGCGGGCGTTCCGTCCGATGAGGCTATCTTGCTGGCGGCCATCCTGGCGGCGACCGATCCCGTCTCGGTCTTCGCGGCCCTGCGCCGGCTGCGCACCCCGGAACGGCTGCGGGTCGCGCTCGAGGGCGAGAGCCTCGCCAACGACGGCGTCGCGGTGCTCCTCTTCGTGGTCGCGCTCGCCGTGGTTGAGCGGCGGGTGATCGATGCGCCGGGGGTGCTGGGCCTCGTCTTCTCCCAGACGACCGGGGGCATCGTAATCGGCATCGGGATCGGGATGCTCACGCGCCAGATCCTCGCGTCGCTTCCCCGCGCGCTCCAAATCGCGGTTACGGTGTTCGCGGCGTACGCCGGCTATTTGCTCGCCGACCGGATCGGGGCGAGCGGCCTTCTCGCCGTGATCGCGATATCGCTGATCGTTGGCACGGCCTACGAACCGTCGACGCACCACCAGGTCCACCGCTTCTGGCGCCGGCTCGGTTTCCTCATGTCGAGTGCCGTCTTTCTCCTGGTAGGTCTTCAGGTCCGTCTCGACGAGGTGGTCCGGGTCGGGGGACGCTTGCTCGTGCTCGTGGCCGTGCTGCTGCTGGCGCGGGCGCTGATGGTGCTCGCGGTCACCGCCGCACGCGCGGATCTCTGGCGCTGGTCATGGCGCCTGGCGATGGTGTGGGCCGGGCTGCGCGGCGCGCTCTCGCTGGCGCTCGCCCTCGGTGTGCCGGCGGCGGTTGCGCGGCACGACGAAATCCTGGTTCTGACCTTCGGTTTTGTCTTTCTCTCCCTGGTTGTTCAGGGTCTTTCCACAGGCCCGGTATTCAAGGCTTTGGGGATAACGCGACAGACAGCTGTCACAACCGTTCTTTAGGCTGTGCTCTGCTAAAATCTGCGGCGCCACGGCCGTCGGAGAAGGGTCGACGCGATCGAAGGCTCGCAGGGAAAAGAGGAAGCATGCTGTTCAGTCTCGGGCTGCTCCGCCGAATCGCTCGGGAACTTCCTCGTTATGGAAAATTGACCTACTGTCTCTATCGAGACCCACGCGTGCCTCAGCGCAACAAGATCGCCCTCGCGGCCGCCATGGCCTTGATCCTGAACCCGGTGGTCGATGTCCCGTTGCGTCTTCCGGTCTTCGGCGAGATGGACGCGGTGGCCCTCACCGTGCTCGCGGTCCGCTTGTTTGTGGAGAAGGCGCCCAAAGACGTCGTCGCCGAGCACCAGGAGCGGATTGCGCTCGGAAGCAGCATGTTCGACCAGGACCTGCGGCGCAGCCGCGCGGGGCTGCGGGGTCGGTTGAACGAATTGCGTGAGCGCGGCCTTGCGGTCGCCCGTTCGCGCCGGAGGATGGCATGAAGGTTGTCCTGACCCAGGATGTGAAAGGCACGGGAAAGGCCGGTGAGACCAAAGACGTGGCCGACGGCTACGCGCGCAACTTCCTGCTCCCGCGCAAGCTGGCCCAGCGGGCGACCAAGGGCGCGCAGGAGCAAGTGGATCGGGTGAAGGCCACGACGGTCCAGCGCGAGCAGCGCGAGCTGGATGAGGCGAAGGCCCTGGCCGTCAAGCTGGAGGCTATGCAGGTGGTGTTGAAGTTGCGGAGCGGGAAGGATGGCAAGCTGTTTGGTGCCGTGACGAACGCCGACGTGGCGTCGGCGCTCAAGCAGCAGCACGGGATCACGCTGGACCGCCGCAAGATCGAGTTCGATGAACCGGTGAAGGCCATGGGGGCCGGCACTGCTCATGTGAAGCTCCACCGCGAGGTCACGGCCCGCATCCCGTTGATGGTCACCTCCGCTTGACCGTTGACCTGAGACGCGCGCCGGCACCGCCGGCGGCCGGCGGCCGCGTGCCGCCCCACAATCTGGAAGCGGAAGCCTCGGTGCTCGGTTCCTTGATGCTCGATCGCAACGCCATCGTGCGGGTCGCCGACTTCCTGCGGCCCGAGGACTTCTATCTCGACCATCACGCCCAGGTGTTTCGGGCGGCGCTGAATCTCTACGACCGCGCCGATCCCATCGACCTGCTTACACTCGCGTCCGAGCTCGAGAAGATGCTGGTCCTCGAACGAATCGGCGGCCAGGTGTTCCTCGCGGAACTGGAAAGCCGCGTCCCGACCGCGGCCAACGTCGAGTACTACGGCCACCTCGTCGAAGAAGCGGCGACAAAGAGAAAGCTGATCAGCGCGGGCGGCCGGATCACGGCGCTCGGGTTCGATGACAGCACGCCCGCGGGCCAGGCGCTCGATACGGCGGAGGGCGTCATCTTCAACATCGCCGAGGGCCGCATCACGCAGGACTTCGTCGCATTAAAAGACATTCTCAAGACGACCTGGGATCAGATCGAGCAGATCCACAAGGATCAGTCCGTCCTTTCCGGCGTGCCGAGCGGCTTCAACGATCTCGATGCGAAGACCGGAGGCTTCCAGAAGTCGGACCTGATCATCATTGCAGCTAGACCAGGCGTGGGAAAAACGAGTCTAACCTTGAATATCGCGCAGCACGCGTCGATTCAATACAAGATTCCCGTTGCGATTTTCTCATTGGAGATGTCCGAGCAGCAGTTGGTTACGCGACTGCTCTGCAGTGAGGCGTCAGTTGATTCGTACCGCTTGCGGACGGGATTGCTCAAAGACGCCGAATGGCCCCGGATCGCTCAGGCGATGGGTGCGCTTTCGGAAGCACAGATTTACATTGACGATTCGCCGAGCGTCTCCGTTATGGAGATGCGAACCAAGGCTCGCCGGCTAAAGTCCGCCAATAACCTCGGGCTGATCATCGTTGACTATCTTCAGCTGATGCAGGGTCGCAACCAAGAAAACCGTGTGCAAGAAATCTCGGACATCTCACGCTCGCTGAAGAGCTTGGCGCGCGAACTGCAGATACCGGTGATCGCATGTTCCCAGTTGAGTCGCGAGCCGGAAAAGCGACCTGATCACAGGCCGGTGCTTGCGGATCTTCGTGAGTCGGGCTGTCTGACCGGAGACACTCCCGTTTACCTGCCTGATCTAGGTGTCTACACACCAATCGTTGAGCTCGTTGGGCAGTCCGGCTTCCACGTGCTGGCTCTGAATACCAATACCTGGGAATTGGAACGATGCCCGGTTGAGAAGGCCTTTAGCACGGGCCGTAAGCCGGTCTTTCGATTGACGACTCAGCTTGGTCGTTCCGTCCGCGCGACGGCGAACCACAAGTTCCTGACCATTAATGGCTGGCGGCGGCTGGACGAGCTGAGAAGCGGAGATCGTGTGGCCCTGCCCCGTCGGCTGATCGGTCCAACGGCGCAAACGATGAGTGACGACGAGCTCGCGTTACTTGGCCATCTGATTGGTGACGGCTGCACTCTGCCCAGGCACGCTCAGCAATACACAACAAATGATCTCGTTCTGGCCGAAACGGTCGCTGAGTTGGCAACCCGATTGTTTCCGGGAACAATCAACCCGCGTATCAGCCGCGAACGAGACTGGTACCAGGTCTACCTTTCGGCTGCGGGCCGGCTAACCCACCGCGTTCGCAACCCCATCGCCAAATGGCTCGATGAGTTGGGAGTCTTTGGGTTGCGCTCGTACGAGAAATTCGTACCGGAGAAGGTCTTCAGGCAACCGCGACCACAGATCGCTCGCTTTCTGAGGCATCTCTGGTCGACTGACGGCTGCATCATTTTGTCGGTAGGTGGAGATCACTACGCCAACATCTATTACGCGTCGAGCAGTGCTCGCCTGGCCAGAGATGTGCAGTCCCTCTTGCTTCGATTGGAAATCAACGCACGGATGACGCGCCACTCGCAGGGTCGGAAAGGCCGCGACCAATACCACATCGAGCTAACGGGAAAAGCCGATATCGAACGATTCGTCGCGTGGGTTGGGGGTCTTGGTGCCTCGAAATCCGTGCAGATGTCGGCAATATCCACATACATGGACTCTCGCGTGGCAAACACGAATCGCGACGTGATCCCCAGCGACGTCTGGAGGACGATGGCCGTGCCGGCCATGCAAGTGGCAGGTCTGACCACTCGCGCACTGCAGGCCGAACTCGGAAATGCGTACTGCGGCACGGCGCTCTACAAGCAAAATCTGAGTCGCGAAAGGACAGCCCGCCTCGCGACGGTTGTTGGCTCGGACGAGCTGATGAGCATTGCATCGAGCGACGTGTACTGGGACAGGGTTGCCTCGATCGAACCCGATGGCGAAGACGATGTTTACGACCTGACCGTGGATAACCTGCATAACTTCATCGCAGGAAACATCGTTCTCCATAACTCGATCGAGCAAGATAGCGACCTTGTGCTCTTCATTTATCGCGAGCGTTTCTACAATGACAACGTCGCCGAGGACCGGCGGAACGTCGCCGAGATCATCATCGCCAAGCATCGCAACGGGCCAACCGGAAAGCTCGAGCTGCTCTTCATCGACGAGCAAACGAAATTCGCCAATCTCGACCGGAGGCGCGGGAGCTAGCACATGGTCACCATCCTCGTAGGCGGCCAGTGGGGTGACGAGGGGAAGGGCAAGATCATCGACCTTCTCTCGGAGAAGGCGGACATGGTGATCCGCTCCCAGGGCGGCAACAACGCCGGACACACCGTTGTCAATGCCGGTCAGGAATTCCGCTTCCATCTCATTCCCTCGGGCATTCTGTATCCGACGACAACGTGCGTGATCGGCAACGGCGTCGTGCTCGATCCACGGGTGCTGCTCGAAGAGATGCGGCAAGTGCAATCGCGCGGGATCAGCATCGACCGGCTGGTCATCTCCGATCGCGCCCACCTGATCATGCCCTGGCATCCGATCCTCGACAAGCTCGAAGAGGAGCAGCGCGGCGATGACCGGCTCGGCACCACCTGGCGCGGCATCGGGCCCGCTTACGCTGACAAGGTGCGTCGCATCGGCTTCCGCGCCGGCGACCTGCTGAAGCCGCGCTTCTTACAGAAGAAGCTTGGGTTCGTCCTCAACAAGATCAAGAACCCGATCCTGCAGGAGCTTTACCACGTGCCGCCGCTCGAGCCGCAAGCCGTGCTCGACGAGTACACGGCGTATGGCGAGCAACTCGGCCCGTTTATCAAGGACATCTTTCCGATCGTTCACCAGGCGCTCGCGGGCAACGAGCAGATCTTGCTGGAGGGTGCCCAGGGCAGCATGTTGGACCTCGACTTCGGCACCTATCCGTACGTGACGTCATCGTCGCCGACTGCTGGCGGCGCGCTCACTGGCTCGGGGATTTCGCCGACCGCGGTCGACCTGACGATGGGCGTTTTCAAGGCGTATACCACTCGGGTCGGCTACGGGCCGATGCCGACCGAGCTCACCGATTCGCTGGGCGAACAAATGCGAAAGATCGGTGTCGAATATGGCACCACCACAGGTCGGCCGCGGCGGGTGGGATGGTTCGATGGCGTGGTGGCGCGCTACAGCGTCGCCCTCAACGGTATCCGTTCGATTGCGCTCACCAAGCTCGACGTGCTCGACGAGTTCGACCCGATTCGGATCTGTACCGGCTACATCAGCAAGGGCGAGCTCCAGTCCTATCCGATGTCGAACATCAGCCACCTGAAGCATTGCGAGCCCGTCTATGAGACGCTCCCCGGCTGGCGCTCATCGACTGCCGGCATTCGCCGTCCCGAGGACTTGCCCAAGGCGGCCCGTCGCTACATCGACCGGCTCAGCGAGCTCTGCGGTGCCCCCATCGACATTGTGTCAGTGGGCGCCGCCCGCGATCAGACGATCTGGATGCAGGGCGGCCAGACCGGACTAGCGGTGCGTCAGCGCGAACACGAACCCAGCCACCCCTAAGTACCACAGCACCGACACCGCGCTCAGCAGCAGCTTCGTCTGACGATTGAGAGATCTCTGAATCCAGGTCAGCCACAACCCGATGGGGTTGATGATCAGCAGGGCCGCCACGAGGAGGATCGGGTTCTGCCCTCCGCGCGACAGGGGCCCGCCGCGTGCGGCGGCGCTTCGCATCTGTCGCACCACATCGTGCGGGTCCCCCTGGGTGTCGTACGCCCGGATCGGGCTCGTGCCGGCGCCACGACGGTAGGCCGTCGAGACTGGGGACGTCGCCATCACCGGTTGGCGCACCTCCGGCCGCACCGGTGCCCAGAGCCGGTGGGGGTCGGGCGGCTCTGCCGAGTCGACAGCCAGGGTACGCAGGGACGCGGGCCGGGTCGCCGGTCGCGTACGCCGTCGCAAGAGGTCCTGGACGAGCAACACGACGGTCGTTACCGCACTGATCAACAGCAGCGCCTGCCAGGCGGCCTGCTGTCCATTCCCATACCAGCGGAGGATCATGGTTGCGGCACCCGCCGCGAGGCCGAAGGCAAAGGTGAATCGTTCCGGAATGAGCAGGCGCCGCCGGTCGGCGGCGATGTAGCCCGCCAGGAAGAGCGATGGGCCAGAGGCGAGCTGGAAGCCGAGGTCCGAACGGATCGCAATCGCGAGCGCGGCCACACCGCACAGGAAGCCAACGACCACGCCCAATGAAATCTTCCGTGTGTACCAGAGGTACGTGACGCCGAACAGCACGGCGGCGGCGGATGTCACTCCGATCGGTCCAGGCGCGTTCCCGACGTAGAGCTTGACCGGGTCGATGACGATCTGCAGCTTGTACCAGAGCAGCAGTGGGTCGTCGAGGCGATGGCCATCGAAGGGATTGGTGTACCCGATGTGCAGTGGCAGCTGGATCAGGTAGAGGACTCCAAACACGATCAGCGCGGGATGGATCATCACTCGTCGCAGCTGCGGCCAGAGGACGGTGTCGATGGCGATAAACAGAATCACCACGAAGGCTCCAATCCAGGCTGGAGTGTGAGGCGAAAAGAAGCAGGCGATCAGGATGCTCGCAACCAGTGGATGCGTTGCCTTGAAGCCGACCCAGGCTGGTAGCCCGAAGGTCAACCGGGCGAGTTGCAGCGCGAGCAGGCAGACGATTCCGGCGAGGAACGAAATGGCGAATAACAGGAGCGCGTCCTGCAAGAAGAAGACGATGCCGGCGATGACCAGGGGCAACAGGGCCAGCGCGTACGTGAGGTCATAGTTAAGCTGCTCCGGCTGGACCAGGAGCAACTGCGGGACACCGTGCAGCGCTCGCCAGAGCTGTCGCACGTCGAGCATTGTAGTCGAGCTTCGGGCGAATTTGGCCACAACTTGGACGCTCCGTCCAAAGAGCACGCCAGCAAGGTCCCACCGAAGAACGTCTGCTATCCTTACTCCGTTTTTCCGGGCACCCTCGTGAGATTTCCGCGCCACACACTGCTTACGCCCATCACGCTGGCCGCCGGGTTGCTCGCCACCGTCGTCGCTGCTACCGCGGCGGACACCAGCTGGACGTCGACGGGTGCCCAGCAACCTGGCACGCCGGATCGACCCGTCTGGTCGATCGCCGTCGCACCCGCGCATCCGGCGGTCCTGCTTGCGGCCACCCAGGGACGAGGTGTCTTGCGCAGCACCGACTCGGGCGCCACCTGGACCTCGGCCATCACTGGTATCGATAGCGCCTGGGTCGTTCGTTTTGACCCGCTACAGCCGGGGACGGCCTACGCCGGCACGCAGACCGCCGGGTTCTTCAAGTCCGTCGACGAAGGAAAGACCTGGATCGCGCAGAACCAGGGGCTCACCAACCTGGATGTCCGGTCGATCGCACTGGCCAGCGGCCTGGTCCTCGCGGGGACCGCGCAGGGTGTCTACTCCTCGATCGATAGCGCGGCGTCCTGGCATTCGCTGGGCCTCGAGTCACTGGATATCGCTGCGGTGGCGGTCCTGCCGAACGCCACGAGTAGCACGGTGTTTGCCGGCGCCGACAACGGCACGGCGGGTTCCGGCTTTCTGCTCAAATCCGAAGGTCTCGGCGGAAGCTGGGCGGTCGTCAAGGGGAGTTTCCCCGGCGACGCCGTGGTCGCCTCGCTCGCGGTCGCTTCGGCCCCCTCCGGCGGCACCGATCCACCGCTGCTGGCCGGGACCTCGCAAGGCCTCTTCCGCAGCGATGACCGCGGCGTGACCTGGAGCCCGCTCGCCGGCCTCCCCACCACCGACGTCAACATCGCCCTCTTCAACCCGGCGAATCCCGATCAGATCTACGCCGGCAGCGACGGCGACCAGGGGAACGGCGGCGTCTTCCGGTCGCTGGACCGCGGCGCCAGCTGGAGTACCTTCGGCGCCGGACTACCGGTCAAACCCCGGATCACGGCCCTCGCCCTGCAACCCCTCAGCCCGGCTCAGGTCGTCGCCGCTGCCTGGAACCCGACGAATGGCTCGGCTGGTGCCTATCGAATCGCCGATCCCGCGGCCACGGTCTCGGGCGTGACCGCCTCGGCGGCCCCCTCGGCCAGCAGGCCTCCGTCGGCCACGCCTCGCGCCGGCGCCGCCGGGCCGGCCCCCGTTCGCCGCTCCAGTGGAACGCCCGCCTACGCCACCTATGCCGTCGCGGTTACGGCGCTGCTCGCCCTGGGCGCCGTGATCCTCGCGCGGCGCTGGCGGATCCGGCGGGAAGACCAGAATTCGTTCCGTCCGTGACCGGTTGTCACAGCGAGCCCGGCCGCGTTAACCATCCCTTCACGGGTTCAGAGTGGTGGTTTAAGATCGGCCACGCTACCCTCGTCTTTACAGTTCGTCCAAGACGGGCTGAGGAGGTCGATCGCGGCTGCTCACCACACGGTCGAGACGGATCCTGAGCGTGGATTCGGCTGAGGCGACCCTGCGCGCGCTCGGTCTCGAGCTGCCGGATCCCCCCAAGGCGCTCGCCTCCTACGTGCCGGTCCAGCAGGTCGGCGAGTTGCTCTATACGTCCGGCGTCATCCCCAGCTGGAACGGCGAGGTCCAATTCCGCGGGGTCGTGGGCGGCGATGTCAATCTGAAGGACGCCGGCCGGGCAGCGGAGATCTGCGCGCTGAACATCATGGCGCTCATCCGCCAGCACGCCGGATCGCTCGACCAGGTCGAGCAGTTCATCCAGCTGAGCGGCTTCGTCCGCTCCGCGACGGGTTTCGAGGAGCAGCCCAAGGTGCTCAACGGGGCCAGCGACCTGATATTCAAAGTCTTTGGCGAGCGTGGGCGCCACACACGGCAGGCGCTCGGCACCAGCGAGCTACCCCTGGGCGTGCCGGTTGAGATCTCGGCGATCATCCGCCTGAAGGGTTAAGCGGCCAGCGGCAACCAGGCCGTGAAGGTCGCCCCCTGGCCGGGCTCGCTTGCCGCCTCGATCGTCCCCTGGTGCGCCTCGACGATCGACCTGGCGATCGCCAGGCCCAAGCCCGAGCCGCCAGCCGGCCGGTCGCGCGCCTTCTCCCCTCGGTAGAAGCGCTCGAAGATGTGCGGCAGGTCCTGCCGCGAGATCCCGGGGCCGGTATCCTGCAACCGGATGGCAGCCCGCCCATCCGCCGCAAAGACGCTCCAGCGCTGTTCAGCGCCAGGGGCGTATTTGAGCGCATTCTGGGCCAGGTTGGTGACCACCTGCTTGAGCGCCTCCGGGTCAGCCGTCACGGTGATCCCGGGCTGGATGTCGCGCGACTCCACGGCGCCCCTGTCGGGCAGACTCAGCTCGTCCAGCGCCTGGTTGACGAACTTGTCGAGCTGGAGCGGCTGTCGGCTGGGCACCTTGCCGGACTCGAACCGGGTAAGGGTAAGAAGATCGTTAACGAGCCGGGTCATGCGCGCGCTTTCCTGTTGCATCGCCGCCAGCGAGGCCTGGAGGGTCTCGGCATCCACCACGTCGCGCCGGCCGAGAACGTCGATATAGCCGGCTATCGACGTCAATGGCGTGCGCAGCTCGTGGGAGGCATCGGCGACGAAGTGGCGCATCTGTTCCTCGGATTGCCGGCGGACCTCGAAGGCATGGTCGATGCCGGCGGCCATCTGGTTGAAGGCGACCGCCAGGGTGCCGATCTCATCACGCGTCTTCGGCACGGTGACCCGCTGTTTGTAATCGCCGGCCGCAAGCGCCCCGGCCGTCGTGGACATCTGGTGGAGCGGGCGGAGTGCCCGGCCGACGATCAGCGGACTCAAGAGTCCGGCCACCAGCAGCACGAGCAGCGAGCCAACGATGGCGAGCTGGCGGTCTGCTCGCAGCGTCTGGTCGATCTCGGACGTCGGGATCGCGAGCTGGGCGACCGCCAGGGGACGCGTGCCGTTCCTGACCACGCTGAGGACCACCAGATAGTTCGTCGTGCCATCGCTCCCGGTCGCCAGGTAATAGGTCTTCGGCTTACTCCGGGCGGCGTCGATGTACGCCTGGGTGGTCAGAGTGGGAACTTGTTCTGTCCCCAGGCTGGCAGGCGTCAGCGCGACTTGCCCACCGTTCAGGTCGAAGACGGCCGCCGACGTATTGCGCGAGCGCAGCTCGTTGGTGAACTGCTGGGAGAGGATGAGCGCGCGCAGCGCCGCGGCCGGCCGGCTGGCATTGGCCTTGCGGAAGGCCGTAAAAACGGCGTTGTACTCACTGGCCAGCACATCGGCGTTCGTTCGAAATAGCACCTCGCGCGCGGCGAAGTACTGGGCGACGCCGCCGGCCAGCAGCAGCACGGCGAGGAGGCCCAAATACAGGAACGTCAGTCGCCAGCGCAGCGAGCGGAAGCGGGACATGACTAGCCGCGCCGGCTGCGGCGCGACCCACGGTTCATGTCTTGATCCGGTACCCGACTCCCCTGACCGTCTGGATCAGTTGGTGCTGCTCATCGCCGAGTTTCTGCCGTAGGTACCGGATGTAGACCTCGACGTTGTTCGCGTCGCCGAAGAAGTTATAGCCCCAGACCTGGTCGAGAATCCGATCACGGGGCAGGACCTGGTTCGGATGCATCATCAGCAGGCGCAGCAGGTCGAACTCGCGAGCCGATAGGTCGATGGCGCGGCCATCGCGACGAACTTCTCGGGTGGCGTCATCCATCGTGACGTCCTGGACGTGGAGTTGCGGACCGGCAGTTGGATTCCGCCGGCGCATGACCGCCCGAATGCGCGCGAGCAGTTCACCAAAGTCGAACGGCTTGACCAGGTAATCGTCGGCGCCCACCTCGAGGCCTTTGATCCGATCCTGCACCTCGTCCTTGGCCGAGAGGATGATCACGCCGGTGTCCTTGTTACCACGAATGGCCTCAGCGACCGCCAGGCCGTCCAGCTTCGGCATCATGATGTCGAGCACGACCACGTGCGGCCTGAACTCACTGATCAACCGCAAGGCCGCCTGCCCATCAGGCGCGGTCTGCACCAGGAAACCCTCGTATTGCAAGCCGAGACGGATGAAATCGACGATGCTCCGTTCGTCGTCGACGACCAGCACCCGCGGGCTGCGAGAGGCCGTCGGCTCGGGGGAGGCTTCTGCCATTTCGAGTCCCAATATAACGGCACTTTTGGCGAAATCCCATCTTGTCGGCGGCTTCTCAGCCGCCTCTCAGTAAGCTCTTGCGGTGCAGCCGGCTGACCCACCACAGCGCCCACGGGTAGGTCGCCGGCACTCCTGGCTCGTCCCGTCGCTGGTCGGCGGCTACCTGGCGGTCGTCACACTCTTCATGGTCTTCGTCCTCCACATATCGGTCTCTCCCGAGCGGTTCCTGCTGCTGATGCTGATCGCGGCGCTGGTCCTCGGCCGGGCCCGGCTCTTCCTCGCGGACTGGATCCCCTTCCTGGTGCTCTTTCTGTCGTACGAGTACTTGCGCGGCCTCGGGGGCAAGCTCGGGATGCCCATCCACGACGTCACGTCGCTTGAGCGCCTCATCAGTTTCGGGCAGGTACCGACCCTGGTCCTGCAGGAGGCCTTCTACCACGCCGGCCAGCTGAGCTGGTATGACGTGGCGGCCACGATGTTCTACTTCCTGCACTTCGCATTTCCGCTCGGACTCGGCTACCTCTTCTGGGTCGTGGACCGGCGGACATTCTTGCGATTCTCACGGGCGCTGATCGCGATGTCCTTCGCCGCTTTTCTCTTTTACTTGCTTCTGCCGGTCGCTCCGCCGTGGAAGGTCCTTCCCAGCGTGGTGAAGATCATCGATCACACGCTGCCGAGCTTCACCGACATCCCCGGCATCCCGGTACCGGCCACGGTCTACCACTGGCTGACGCCCAACCAGTATGCGGCCATGCCGTCGCTGCATGCGGCCTACCCCTTGCTCGGTACGCTCTTCGCCTTACGCCTCTGGGGTCGTCGGGCCTGGCCGGCGCTCGTCTACACCGCCTGCGTCTGGCTGAGCATCGTCTACCTCGGCGAGCACTACGTCGTCGACATCATCGGCGGCGTGGTCTTTGTGCTCGCCGTCTTCTTCGGCGAGGACTGGTTCACCCGGTTCTGGGCACAGCGGCCATCGCACCAAGCAGACGCGGAGCTGGTTACGAGCGCCAGATCTTCTTCATGATCGCGCGGGCCAGCTTATCGGGATCGTGGTGGGTCGAGACCCGCGGGTTCACGACATCGACCAGCACGGCGTGGATGCTGCGCTTGCTTACCGTGGCGGGATCGTAGACCACACGCCTGATGCCCGCCGCCTGGGCCGACGGCGGCAGGGTGAAGTTGTTGTTGCTGTTGACGACGACGAAATCGAAAATATTCGAGCCCAGGTGGCGTTCGATGGCCTCGAGATGGTCGCTGACCCGGAAGGCATCCGTCTCGCCCGGCTGCGTGGCGACATTGCAGACGAAGACCTTGATGGCCGGCGAGGCCTTGAGCGCCTCGGCCATCCCGTCGACCACGAGGTTGGGCAAGATACTCGTATACAGGCTGCCCGGGCCGACGATGATCATCTCGGCGTTGAGGATTGCTTCTTCTGCCTCGGGGTTGATGGTGGGCTCCGGCTGGAGAAAGACGCGCTTGATGGCGGTCGCCACCGCGCCATTCCCCTCGCTGTCTCCGTTGGCGTGCGGAATGCTGGATTCGCCAATTCGGGTCTGCCCGTCGGCCATCTCGGCGATTAGGGTGACGTCCCGCAACGTCGACGGCACGATCTGTCCCCGGACGGCGAGAACCCGGCCGGACTCGCGAATGGCGTGCTCGAAGTCTCCGGTGATCTCGGCCATCGCCATGATGAACAGGTTCCCGAAAGAATGCCCGTTCAGGCTGCCCTCTTTGAAGCGGTGCTGAAAGAGCGTGGTCATCAGCGGCTCGACATCGGCCAGCGCAGTGATGCACTGCCGGAAGTCGCCGGGCGGGAGGATCCGGTACTCCGCCCGCAGCTTGCCCGAGCTGCCGCCGTCGTCCGCCACCGTCACGATCGCCGTCAGGTTGCCGGTGTACTTCTTCAGCCCGCGAAGCATGGTGGAGAGCCCCGTCCCGCCCCCCAGGGCGACCACCCGGGGCCCCTTCTGCAGAAAGCGATAGTTATAAATGATCTCGGAGAGCGCCCTGTCCCGGCCCGGGAGGAAGGGGCCGAGGACCGACTGGGTCAGCTTGTAGAGGGCGTAGCCAATGAGGCCAAAGCCGAGTAGGCCGAAAAGCACGGCCCGGTAGCCGCGCGGGATGAACTGGAGGGTGAGCGGGCCAACGAACTTGGGGAAGCTCCCGTACTGGTAGAAGTCACGCAGAAGGTAGCCGATCCCGAGGCTGATGATGACCAGGCCGACCGTCAAAAGGACGAGCCATCGCTTGACATGGAGGCCGGGGGTGAACCAGCGCACCACCCGGGGGTTCATACGTAAGGGGGCCACCGGCGCCCCAAGCTTAGCACACGATTTTTGAACTCAAAGTCGGCCCATTTCGTTACGTCTTAAAGACCCTATCCGGGTCCCGGGAGCCGGGCATATAATCGACCCAGATGGCGATCAAGGCGGAGGGCGTCACTCGCGCCACCGAGGCCCGGCGCAAAGAGCAGGCACAGTACTGGGTCTACCTGGACGGCGAGTTCAAGCGGTACGGCGACGCCCGCCTC
>WNGI01001011.1_pt1 | contig 34190 bp, 32 predicted proteins | sample 5400621 | NCBI WGS metagenome assembly WNGI01 (sample SAMN13153374, study PRJNA577476) | soil metagenome | isolation source: 20 cm soil or saprolite under Garry oak tree replicate 1 | place: USA:California | collected 2016-06-15
GGATTCGACCGTGTCTTTTTCTCCCCATACGTAGGCATGGCCGAGAAAAGAAAGAATCACCATCGCTCTTTCCCTTTCTCGATCATCGCCGAGACTTGCCGCGTCCAGCAGCGGCAGCTGTGTAACGAAGCTTCGGACCTTGCCGGTCAGTAAAAGCTTCGGCAGCTCACGCCCGATCTCCTCCCAAGGAGAAAACTCCTCGGGCAGGCGGTCGAGCGGGTCCGGTTTGGGCAAGAACCCGCGCGCGCCATCCGCTTCGAAAGAGTGCAACTGGGTGAACATCTCTCTCATTGCTTATCCAGGGTCAAAGAGAATCGCCTTACCGACCGAAAAAACGGCTTGAACGATTTGAACGGCTTGAACGTTTTGAACTCCTCCGAATCACCGCCCCAACGGGTAGTCCAAATCGGCAATGAGATCTTCCATGTCTTCGATGCCAAATGACAAATGGATCCGTCGTCGAGCCCCGTTGCCGATTTAAGTCCAATGGGCCACCGAGGGTGGAATCGTCACGAAATCGGTGGCCAATTTTTCCACCTCCGGAATCGTTTCCAGCGTGCGGCGAATCTCGCTTTCGGAAACGGCCGAAGGAATGACTCCTGAAAGCGTGACCTCTCCCTGTTTTGCCTGGACGTTGATGTTTAAGTCTCGGAGCCGCGGGCAGGTGAGCAGATGCGACTCGATCTTGGCGCTCAGAGCCAGGTCTTCCAGCGCTTGGCGCGAGGCTTCGGTGGTCTGGTAGTCGATGAGCTGCGCCGCTGCGGCGATCAGCTTTTGCGCGCCGATCGCGCTGAGCTGCGCCCTATTCAGGACCAGTGCATACTGCCCGGTGTCGCGCCAATCGGTGCCGAACAGCGCCATCAGCCGCCGGGTGTGCGCCTTGTCGACTCGGGCGATGTAGCGGCGTGCCGCTTTGACTTCCAGCCCCTGGAGCTCGCGCACTCGTTCGACGCGGTAATCCATCGGCGCCGTGAGCAGCACTCTCAGCACGTGGCGGATACCGGGCAAAAGCCCGTGGCCGACATGGCCACAGTAGACGAGATTTCCGCCGAGCGCCGCTTCGCTCATGGCGGCCTGCAGCGCGATGCGATAGGGCCGCAAATTTTCCTGCCAGCCTTCCCACCAGTGCGGCTCTTTCTCGACGATATCGTTGAGCTTCGCCTCGGGAACTTCACAGCGCCGGCTCGCCGCGCTCAGTAGTTCGCGTCCGATGAAAGCATAGCCTAGCTGCGTGGCAACGTCGCGAGCGACTTCTTCATCGTCGCCTAAGGTCCCGGCAAAAATAGTTACGATTGCCATGGCTAACTCCCTCCTTTTTTGATTTTTTTCAACTCGCCTTTCTTATTTCGTCTACGGCCCGCGGATTCTCCAGCGCCGAGAGATCCCCAGGATCGGCGCCGAGATGGATGGCGCGAATCACCCGGCGCATGATCTTGGCGTTGCGCGTCTTGGGCAGATCGGCGACAAATTTGATCGCCGCCGGCCTGAGCGGCTTGCCGAGGCTTTGCGCGATTTTCTCTTTGAGTTCCTCTTCGAGCTTGAGTTCGCCCGCGCCGGGGTTTTTGAGAACGCAGAAACAGACAATCGCTTCGCCTTTCAACGGATCCGGCACCGAGACCGCCGCAGCTTCGCTCACCGCCGGATGGCTGACCAGCACCGACTCGATTTCCGCCGGACCGACCCGTTTGCCGGCAATTTTGATCGTGTCATCCGAGCGGCCGAGGATGTACCACAGGCCGTCCTCATCGATCGCCGCCCAATCGCCGTGAACCCAGAGGTCGGGAAAGCGGCTCCAATAGGTTTCGAGATATCGCTCCGGGTCGCGCCAAAAACCGCGCGTCATACCGATCCACGGCCGGCGGATAACCAGCTCGCCGACTTGGTTGCGCACTGAGCGGCCGCGCTCGTCGACGACATCGGCGGCCATGCCGGGAAGCGGCCCGGAAAAGGCGCAAGGTTTGAGCGGCGTTAAAACATTTCCCATGACGATGCCGCCGGAGATTTCGGTGCCGCCGGAGTAATTGATGATCGGCAAGCGCTTCTGACCGACCTTCTCGAACAGCCAGCGCCACGGATCGGGATTCCAGGGCTCGCCGGTGGAGCCGAGGATGCGGAGACTCGAAAGATCGTCCCCTTTAAGCCACTGATCGCCGTGACGCATCAAAGCGCGCACCAGGGTCGGGGATACGCCGAGCACGGTGACACCGTGATTTTTCACCAGCGACCAGAGCCGAGCGGGCGAAGGGTAGTCGATAGCGCCCTCATAGAAAACCGCAGTGGCGCCGATGAGCGCGGCACCAAAAACCTCCCACGGCCCCATCATCCAGCCCATATCGGTGACCCAAAAAAGGGTGTCCGATGATTGCAGGTCCAGGCCATGCGCCATATCCTGCGCCGCTTTGATGGGAAAGCCGCAGTGAACATGGAGCGCACCTTTCGGTTTGCCGGTGGTGCCGGAAGTGTAAATGATCATCAGCGGATCTTCGGCGTCGGTGCGCTCGGTGGGCGCCTCGGAAGATTGTCCAACCGTAATCTCATGCCACCAAAGATCGCGCCCCGCCCTCCAGGGAATCGCGATGCCGGCGTGCTTCAGCACGATTGCGCGCCGGAGCGAGGGCACCTGCGCGATCGCCGCGTCCACGATGGTTTTCATCGGATTTAAAGCGCCGCGACGATAAAAACCATCGCAGGTCACGATGACCTTGGCCCCGCCATCGGTGAGACGGGTGATGAGCGCATCGGCGCCGTAGCCTGAGAAGAGCGGCAGGATGATGGCGCCGATCTTCGCCGCTGCAAACAGCGCTACGCTCACCTCGGGAACCATCGGCATGTAGAGGGCAACGACATCACCCTTGGCGACGCCGATACTTCGAAGCGCGTTGGCGAAGCGATTGACCGCGCGAAAAAGCTCGGCGTATGTGAGCGAGCGCGCGCTGCCGTCTTCCGCTTCATAGCGGATCGCCGCACGTTCCTCTATCGGCGTGCCGATCCACTTGTCCAGGCAGTTGTGGACGATGTTCAGCTTTGCGCCCACACACCAGCGCGCCCAGGGAAGCCCCTGCGAGATATCGAGGATGCGCTCGTAGGGTTGGTAAAATTCGATCTGCAGCTCTTCGAACACCGCCTGCCAGAACCACTCGGGATCGCTGATCGACCGGCGATGCAGCTCTTCAAAGCTCGCCAAGCCGTAGCCTGCCATAAAACGTGTTAACCGGCTGCGCTCGACGACCTCCCGACTCGGCCGCCACACGATTTCGCCGCCGAAATTGAAAACGTCCGCTTCCCGGCTTGTTGGATTTGTTCCGCTCATCTTCACGCCGCCCCTAAAAACCGATCTTCGCCAAAATCGCCTGCGCCGCGCTGTAAGGATCCTGGCGCCGCTCGGCGATCCGCCTCACCCAGTTTTCAATGTGATCCTCGCTGACTTTTTTTCTCACCCGAACCATGAGCGCGTCGCGAATCAGCGCCAAAAGCTGCCTTCGCGACATCTCCATCAGTCTCTGCCCTCGATCTGCCGCCGTCGCGGATTCGGCCCAACGCGCGTCGATCTGGTCGAGGAGAGCCGCAATGCCGTCGCCCTGCAGCGCAGAAACTTTTACGATCGGCACCCGATCAAAGACCGGAGCGGCGGTGAATTTCACAAACAACTTTTCCGCGCCGGGCAGATCGGCTTTGTTGATAACCAGGAAATCGGCAATCTCAAATACTCCCGCCTTGATCGCCTGCACTTCGTCGCCGCTCTCGGGGGTCATTACCGTGAGGACCGTTTGCGCGACGCCGCCAATATCGATCTGATCCTGGCCGATGCCGATGGTCTCGATCAATATGTATTCCTTGCCCAGCGCATCGAGAAGCTGCGCCGCCTCGACGACCGAGCTGGAAATGCCGCCCAGGCTTCCCCTCGTCGCCAGGCTTCGGATAAACACGCCGTCGTCAAGAAAATGATCGCGCATGCGGATGCGATCGCCCAAAAGCGCGCCGCCGCTAAGCGGACTGGTCGGATCGACGGTCAGAATTCCAACTTCCTTTTTTCGCCGGCGCAGCTCTTCGGCCATGCAGCTAATGAACGTACTCTTTCCCGATCCGGCGGCGCCGGTGATGCCAACGACGCATGCGCGTCCGGTGCGAAAAAAGAGACGCTTGAGGACCTCTCGGGCCAACGGGTCTTGATTATCGATCAAGGTCAGCACTCGGCCCGCCGCTCGGTGATCGCCGCGCAGGACCGCGGCGGAAAGGTCGCTCGCATCGAGCCGAGCGGTTTGAGCTTTCTTAAGCTGCGCCTTTGCCATCGCTTTGCCGTAACAGCTCTTTGGCGATAATCAGCCGCTGAATCTCCGACGTGCCCTCGCCGATCTCGCAAAGTTTGGCATCGCGGAAATAGCGCTCCACCGGCAAATCTTTCATGTAGCCGGCGCCGCCATGAATTTGGATTGCCTGAGTGGTCGCCCGCGCGGCGACCTCGGATGAAAAGAGCTTGGCCTCGGACGCCATCCGCTTGAACGGCAAGCCTTTTTGCTTGAGCTCCGCGGCGCGGTACACCAACAGCCGCGCGCCGTCGATTTCCATCGCCATATCGGCGAGCTTCCATTGAATCGCTTCGAACTCACCGATCGCATGGCCGGACTGGCGGCGCTGTTTGGCGTAGTCGAGCGACTGTTCCAGAGCGGCCCGGGCAATGCCGACGGCCAGCGCGCCGATGCCGATGCGCCCGCCGTCGAGGACCGCCAGCGCATCTCGGTAACCGGAGTTTAACTTGCCCAAAAGATTTTCTGAGGGCACACGGACGTCCTCGAAGCGAAGCTGAGCGGTGTCGGAGGCGCGCACCCCCAGCTTATTTTCCACGCGCCCAACGGCGAGGCCGCTGCGCTCGCGCTCGACAATGAACGCCGAGATACCGTCGGCGCCGGACCCAGGTTCGGTGGCGGCCATCACGACGTAAAGACCGGCCACCGACCCCTGCGTGATAAAAATTTTCTCGCCATTCAGCACCCATCCGTCACCCTTCGGCACGGCGCGGCTTTTGAGAAATTTGGCTCCCGACCCGGCCTCAGGTTCGGTGAGCGCCCAGGCACCCAACTGATTGCCGCTTGCGAGTGAAGTTAAATAAGTGCGCTTCTGCTCTTCACTGCCGAAGGCGAGAATATGGCCGGCGCAGAGTGAATTGTGCGAAGCCAACATCAGAGCCACGGCGGCATCGATCCTGGCAATTTCTTCGATGATAATCGCAAAGCTCAGGGCGTCGAGGCCCGCGCCGCCGTACCGTTCGGGAATCATGACGCCGAAGAGGCCCAGCTCGGCCATCTTCGGCACAAGTTCGTGGGGAAACCGCGCCGATTCATCGCGCTCCCGCGCCCCCGGCGCAATCTCGCGCTCGGCGAACTCGCGCATGGTTTGTTTAAGCAGCTTATGCTGCTCGCTCAGATCAAAGTTCATGGCGCCTCGCCGCAGTATTCTTCGCGCGGCTCCGCCCCCCTGTAAGAGTCTTTACAAACGCGACGATATCGCCGAGCGGAGCACCCGGGCCAAAGATTTTTTTCACGCCGAGTTTTTTTAGCTTCGGAAAATCTTCGGCCGGGACAATGCCCCCGGCAAACACGGCGATATCGCGGGCGCGATTGTGTTTCAGTCCATCGGCGAGGTCTTTGAAAAGCGAAAGATGCGCCGCCGAATGAATCGAAATGCCGATGGCATCGACGTCTTCTTGAACCGCCGAACGGACAATTTCCTCGGCGGTGTTGTGAATGCCGAGATAAATCACCTCGATCCCGGCATCGCGCAGCGCCCGGGCAACGATTTTTAGGCCACGGTCGTGGCCGTCGAGTCCGACCTTGGCGACCAGGATACGCAGGTGTTGGTTAGCAGAATTCATACGAGAGCTTCTCGTTGGAGTGGTGGAGTGATGGAGTGTTGGTCACTCCACCCAGCCTCCGAAATTTCGAAACCCAGTACTCCATTACTCCAATACTCCAACACTCCAATCTTCTCTGAATACTCCATCATTCCACTACTCCATTCTTCATATCGTTCCAGTTTCGCGATATTCGCCGTAGACTTTTCTAAACACCTCGCAGATCTCCCCCACCGTCGCCTCGGCTCTGACTGCGTTCATAATCGGCGCCATCAGATCGCCTTGCTCTTCGGCAACCCGTTCGAGCCGGTGTAATGCGGCGCGGAGCCGCCGTTCGCTGCGCCGTTTTTTTCTGTCCCGCAGCTCTTGAATCTGGCGGCGCTCCACCCCCTGACCGATCCTGAGAGTTTTGACCGGCGCCTCGTGGGGCTCTGTGAATGCATTGACGCCCACGATAAGCCGCTCCCCCGAGTCGATCTCTTTTTGATACGACAGCGCCTCACGCTGGATTTCACCTTGCGGGTAACCGAGCTCGATAGCCCGAATCATGCCGCCCATTTCATCGAGTTTGGTAAAATAGCCGAGCGCTTCGCTCTCAAGGCGGTTGGTCAACCACTCGACGTAATAGGCGCCGCCCAATGGATCGATCGTATGGGTCACGCCCGATTCATGAGCGATGATCTGTTGCGTTCGCAAGGCGAGCTTCACCGCCTCCTCGGTCGGCAGCGCGAGAGTCTCATCGAGGGAATTGGTGTGCAGCGACTGCGCTCCGCCGAGAATCCCGGCCAGGGCTTGGAGCGCAACGCGAACGACATTGTTATAGGGCTGTTGGGCGGTGAGTGCGCAGCCAGCGGTCTGGGCGTGAAACCGGAGCGCCAGCGCGGCCGGATCTTTGACCGCGAAGCGATTTTTCATCTCCCGCGCCCAAAGGCGGCGGGCCGCGCGATATTTCGCGATCTCTTCAAAGAAATCGTTGTGCGCGTTAAAGAAAAAGGATAGACGCGGCGCAAAGTCAGCCACGCGCAACCCCGACTCGATGGCGGATTTGACGTAAGTCAGTCCGTCGTAAAGCGTGAAAGCAAGCTCTTGCACCGCGCTCGAGCCGGCTTCGCGAATGTGGTAGCCGCTGATGCTGATCGGATGATAGAGCGGCGCCGACTCGAGCGCGAAGCGCACGATGTCATTGATGAGCTTAAGCGACGGCGCCGGCGGCGAGATCCACTCTTTTTGCGCGATGTATTCCTTCAAGATGTCGTTTTGCAGAGTCCCGCGCAGCTTGGTAAAGCTCACGCCCTGCCGCTCGGCGACGATCAAGTACATCGCAAACAACACGATCGCTGGGCCGTTGATGGTCATCGACACGCTGACCTGATCCAAGGGAATGTCGCGAAAGAGCGTTTCCATGTCCGCCACCGAGTCGATGGCGACGCCGCAGCGGCCGACCTCGCCTCGGGCGCGCGGATGATCCGAGTCGTAGCCCATCAAGGTAGGCATATCGAAGGCGACGGATAGACCAGTCGTCCCTTGGTCGAGCAGATAACGGTAGCGCCGGTTGGTTTCTTTGGCGCTGGCAAATCCAGCGAATTGCCGCATGGTCCAAAGCTTGCCGCGGTACATGGTCGGATAAACGCCGCGGGTGAAGGGAAACTCGCCGGGACGATTTAAGTCGCGCTCGTAGTCGAATTCCTTGAGATCATCGGGCGTGTAGATCTCTCGGATTTCGATGTCGGAGAGATTCTTAAAAACTTTCTTAGCCAGATCCATCCGAAGGTGCTCCTTCCTGAATCAGCTGGCGCGCGATGACCAGGCGCTGAATCTCCGACGTTCCTTCATAAAGCGTGGTAACGCGTGCGTCGCGAAAAAAACGCTCGACGGCAAAATCCTTGATGTAACCGTAGCCGCCGTGGATCTGCAGCGCCTTATAAGCCGCGCGGTTGCACGCTTCCGATGCAAACAATTTGGCCATGGCTGCCGCAGCCGTTACTTTTCTCCGCTGCTGGTAGAGCCAAGCGGCGCGATGAGTAAGCAGCCGCGCGCAATCGATCTCCGTCGCCATGTCCGCGAGCATGCCCTGAACCGCTTGAAAATTGGCGATGGCTTGACCGAACTGCCGGCGCTCGCGGCTGTATTCGAGCGACTGATCGAGGCAGCCTTGGGCGATGCCGGTCGCTTGAGCGGCAATGCCGATCCGGCCGCCGTCAAGAGTTTCGAGTGCGATCTTGAATCCGTCGCCCTCTCGTCCCAGTAAATTTTGCTCGGCGACGTGACAATCCTCAAAGACGAGCTGGGCGGTTTCCGAAGCGCGCAGGCCGAGCTTGTCTTCAATCTTGCCAACGATGAATCCTGCCGATCGGCGCTCGACCAGAAAAGCCGAAATCCCTTGTTTGCCGCGGCTCGGATCGGTGACTGCGTAGACGATCGCGAGCTCGGCGCGGCTACCGTTGGTGGTGAAAACTTTGGCGCCGTTCAGGAGATAACCGTCCGACACACGCTTGGCCTGGGTTCGAATGGAACCGGCGTCGGAACCGGACGTTGGCTCGGTCAATGCGTAACAGCCGGTCCACTCTCCGCCGGCAACCAATGGCAGATATCGCTTGATCTGCGCTTCGCTGCCGTAGCGCAGGAGCGGGCCGCACACCAAGGAATTGTTCACGCTCATGATCGTGCCGAGGGAGGCCCAAACCTTAGAGATCTCTTCCAAAGCAATAATGTAAGAGACAAAATCCATTCCCGCGCCGCCGTACTCCTGCGGCGCAAACACGCCCATCAACCCGATCCGGCCGAGCTCTTTCACCAACTCCGCCGGATAAATTCCGTCGTGATCCATGCGCGAGGCGACGGGTTTGATCTCGCGCTCAGCGAAGCCGCGCGTCATTTCTTGAACCATGCGGTGTTCTTCTGTCAGCTCAAAGTCCATATTGCCGCTGAACTCGTTCAAAACGTTCAATCGCTACGCTCCGTTCAAACGCTTCGCTCGGTTCAAATCGTTGGAAACCTCCAGACACGACTTGAACGATTTGAACTGCTTGAACGGTTTGAACGCGCGGGCCAAAGCTCGCGCTATCGCTCCACCATCAGCGCCACCGCTTCACCGCCGCCGATGCACAAACTTGCAACTCCGCGCTTTAGACTCAAATCTTCGAGAGTATAAAGCAGCGTCGTGAGAATCCGCGCGCCGCTGGCGCCGATGGGATGTCCCAGCGCCACAGCGCCTCCGCGGATATTGACTTTGTCGAGAGCCAGCTCAAGTTCTCGATTCACTGCGACGGAGGACACCGCGAAGGCCTCATTGATCTCGAATAGATCAACGGCTGCCACACTGCGATCGGTTCGCTGCAGCAGTGCGGCAATCGCTTTGGCGGGCGCAGTCGTAAACCAAGCCGGCTCCGTGCCGTAAGTGGTGTAACCGACGATGCGCGCGAGCGGCTTGAGGCCCAAACTCCGTGCTTTATCCTCCCCCATCACTACGACGGCGGCCGCGCCGTCGCTAATCGAGGACGCGTTGCCCGCCGTGATCGTGCCGTGTTTTTCAAAGGACGGCTTTAAGCTGGGTAACTTCAGAACATCGACCCGCTTGGGCTCTTCGTCACCCTCCAAGATAAGCGAATCTTCGCTTCCTTCCTGCGACGCCCTCACGGCGACGATCTCGCGCGCAAATTGCCCACTCATCTGTGCTTTGCGCGCGCGCTCATAACTCAGGAGAGCAAAATCGTCCTGCTCCGCTCTGCTGATCTTGAGTACCCGCGCGCAAATTTCCCCGGCGGCACCCATGTGAAATTGGTTGTAGACATCCCACAGACCGTCGTGAATCATGCTGTCGACCAGCTCGCCTGAGCCGAGCCGATAACCGGTGCGCGCCTTGGGGAGCAAGTATGGCGCGTTGCTCATGCTTTCCATGCCACCGGCGACGATCACTTCGGCATCGCCGACCATGATCGCCTGCGCCGCCAACATGACCGCCTTCAATCCCGAGCCGCAAACTTTATTTACTGTCGTGCAGGTCACATCGTAACGAAGGCCCGCTGCCAAGGCGGCTTGACGCGCGGGCGCTTGCCCCAGGCCCGCTGACAGCACGTTGCCCATGATGACTTCGTCGACCTGATCGCCCCCCAGAGGCGTCCTGTTTAATGCCTCTTTGATCACCACGCTGCCTAGCTGCGTGGCCGACAGGCGGCTCAATTTTCCCTGAAAACTACCGATCGGCGTGCGACAAGCGCTAACGATGACGGCGCGCTGCATGGAGACCTCCGCTTTTGGCGCAAGGCGCCAAGTACGTCGTCGGGATGATGAAGAATTTTTCTCCCGGACACCGACGAAGGATCGAGCTGGCAATCAAAGACTGAGTAATTTCGCTGTACCGTCTCGTCAGCGCGTGACGAGCGGCAAGATCGTGGCGAACAAAGCTACCGTGGCGTCCACGGGTGTTTCCCTCGCGGAGCTTGTGAATCAATCGGAGATTCGGAGCTTGTCGGTACTGCCGAACCGTCACGCCGCGCCCCTCCTCGTTAACCGATGCGGTTTGCTTCTTGCCTACAGTGTAGCAGAAAAACCGAATGCCGGAAGACATAATTTTTGTCCCCGCGCTGCGGTCGAATCGGCATCGACCAGAAACGAGGCTAAATTCAAAAGAGATCTGGCGATCGAGCAACAAAAAAACTACACATTCACTTTTAGATTTTGCATGGTATACTGAATTGTATGATGTAAGCGGAGCGAAGCGAGCAGAAAGGATCCATCATGCCCAGGACGATCGCCAAGGATTTTAGGATCGAATGGCTCCAGATTCTGGACGAGCATGGCAATTGCGATCCGTCTCTCCGCCCTCCTCTCACCGAACAGCAAATCAAGAAGCTCTACGAAGAGCTGGTTTTCGCCCGCACCTTTGACGAGAAAGCTTTCAAGCTGCAGCGCGAAGGACGCCTCGGCACCTACGCTTCCATCCTCGGCCAAGAGGCCGCACAGGTCGGAAGCGCATTTGCCCTTGAGCCTGGCGATTGGATGTTTCCGTCTTTTCGTGAACCCGGCGCATCCTTTGTCAGAGGATTACCACCGCGCATGATTTTACAGTACTGGGCGGGCGATGAGCGCGGCAGCAAGATTCCCGAAGGACAAAACGACTTTCCGATCACAATTCCAGTGGGAACACAGATTCCGATCGGCGCGGGCGCCGCGTGGGGCGCGAAACTCAAAGGAGACAAGATCGCGGTGCTCGTTTACCTCGGCGACGGCGCCACGTCAAAGGGAGATTTTCACGAAGGCCTCAACCTCGCCGGCGTTTTCTCATTGCCGGTGGTCTTTTTCTGCCAGAACAATCAGTGGGCGATCTCCGTTCCGCTCAAGCGTCAAACCGCCGCGCAAACACTGGCGCAGAAAGCCATCGCTTACGGTTTTCCCGGCATTCAAGTCGACGGCAACGACGTTTTTGCGGTCTACCAGGCCACCCACGAGGCGCTCGAGCGCGCCCGTGCGGGAGGAGGCCCGACGTTTATCGAGGCAGTGACCTATCGAATCGGCGATCACACCACCGCCGATGACGCGTCACGCTACCGCAACAAAGAGACGGTCGAGCAGTGGAAAAAGAAAGACCCGATCGACCGCTTGATCCACTATATGATCTCTCAGGGTCTGTGGGACGAAACCTATGGACAGCAAACGGTGGCCAACGCGCGCGCTCGAGTCGAAGCCGCGGTTGAAGAGCTGCAAGCCGTCGCGCCGCCGCAACCGAAAGATATGTTTCGCTTCATTTTCCAGGAGATGACCGAGGAGCTGCGCGAACAAATGGAAACGTTATTAAACGGCAACGGGCGGTTTCACTAAACGAACATCCGCGGAGGCAAAGATGGCCAAGCTCACCGTCGTCGAGGCGATCAACCTGGCGCTCAAGCAAGCGATGGCAAGCGATGACCGAGTGCTCGTTCTGGGCGAGGATGTCGGAAAAAACGGCGGGGTTTTCAGGGCCACCCAGGGTTTATTGGAACTGTTCGGCGAAAATCGCGTCATCGATACGCCACTCTCCGAATCCGGGATCATCGGCGCATCCATCGGGCTCGCCGTCTACGGTTTGCGGCCCATCGCCGAGCTGCAGTTCGAAGGATTTGCCTTCGGCGCCATGGAGCAGTTGGTCGCTCATGCCTCGCGCATTCGAAATCGATCGCGGGGGCGGTATCAATGTCCTTTGGTGGTCCGCATTCCTTACGGTGGTGGAATCCATGCGCCCGAACATCATTCCGAAAGCAACGAAGCCTACTTCGTCCATACGCCAGGGTTAAAGGTCGTCGTGCCATCGACCCCCTACGAAGCGAAGGGGTTGTTGCTGGCGGCGATTCGCGACCCCGATCCGGTGATCTTCATGGAGCCCAAGAAAATATACCGTTCCATTCGCGAAGAAGTGCCCGAAGAAGAGTATACGATACCGCTCGGCCAAGCGCGCGTGGTCATGGAAGGGAACAACGTCACCTTGATCGCGTGGGGCGCCATGCTTCACGTAGCGCTGGAAGGCGCGCGACTGATGGCCGATCGCGGTGTGAGCTGCGAAGTGCTGGACCTGCGCACCCTTTCTCCGCTCGACACCGATGCGATTATCGAGTCGGTGAAAAAAACCAACCGAGCCGTGATCGTGCATGAAGCTCAGCGCAGTTGTGGGGTGGCTGCCGAGATCGCCGCGCGTATCAACGAAAAAGCGTTGCTTGATTTGGAAGCACCCGTCGAACGGGTCACGGGTTTCGATACGGCGATGCCGCTGCCCAAGTTGGAGCAGCGCTTCTTGCCCGATGCCCAGAGAGTTGCCGATGCCATCGATCGCGTCATGAGCGCCTGACTATCGACGTAAGCGAGCAACCATGATCAGGGAGTTTTGCCTGCCCGATGTTGGCGAAGGCATCAGCGAAGCGGAAATTGTCCGATGGCTGATCGCCGAAGGCTCCACGGTCAATGAAGACCAGGACATCGTCGAGATCGAAACCGACAAGGCGATCGTTGCCCTGCCCTCGCCGCACGCCGGAAAGATCGTCAAACTACACCACAAGGAAGGCGATCTCACCAAGGTCGGCGAGATCCTGGTGACGATCGAGACCGGCGAAGCCGGCCAATCCGAAACCCGGGCGCCACAAACCGATCGCGGCACTGTCGTCGGTTCTCTCGGCGACGAGGAAATGATCGAGCTGCCGACGCCGGTGAAGGCGATACCGGCGGTGCGTGCCCTGGCCAAAAAACTCGGCGTCGACCTCACTAAGATTCACGGCACCGGCAGCGAAGGGAAAATTACCCGCGAAGACGTCGAACGCGCAGTCCAAAATCTACCCCACGAGGCGGTTGACGACGGTGAGGCCTCGGGCCCCATCGAGAGAGTCCCGCTGCGCGGCCTGCGCCGCACCATCGCCAAGCGTATGCACGCGGCCCGCCAGCGCGTCTCCGACGTTACGATTTGGGAGGACGCGGACATCACCGACTTGGATCGCATCCGGTCAAAAGAAAAAGAAGTCGCCGCGCAAAAGGGAATCAAGCTCACTTACCTACCCTATGTCATCCAGGCCACGCTCGACGCGCTGAGGGCTCATCCCTACCTTAATTCGACGCTAGACGACGAGCGCGAGGAAATCCTGCTCAAGAAATTTTACAACATCGGTATCGCGGTCGACACCGCCGACGGCCTCATGGTCTTCGCCATCAAGCGCGCCGATCGAAAAAGCCTGCTCGAGCTGGCGCAGGAGATCAGCACCCTCGCGGAAAAGGCGCGCACGCGAAGATTGGAGCTTTCCGAGCTTCGCGGCAGCACGTTTACGATCACCAACTACGGAGTGATCGGCGCCACCTATGGCACGCCGATCATAAACTATCCCGAAGTGGGCATCTTGGGGATCGGGCGGATTCAAGACCGGCCCGTCGTCGACGACGGCGGGATCGCGATCCATAAGATCATGCCTCTTTCATTGGTGTTCGACCACCGGGTGGTCGACGGCGTGGAAGCCGCGCGCTTCTTAAACGTCATCATCGACCGCCTGGAAGATCCGCAGCCGACGCTGGCGGAGAAGAGCTAGCCAAAGGCAAGATCGGAAAAAACGATGTCTCCCGCCAAGGCGCAAAGGCGCCAAGGTTCGGAGAGTTCGAAGAGGCTTCTTAACTTGGCGCCTTTGCGCCTTGGCGGGAAAACTTTCCTGGAGTCCAACGCTAGAGCCCGGCTCTACGGTAGCGCGCCACGGCGGGATTGACGCCGATTTTTTTCCCTTTTTCCCAGAGATAAAAGCCTTTGCCGTTCTTGACGCCGTAAAAACCCGCAGCGACCAACTTGCGCAGCAAATCCGGAGCCCGATAGCTCGGCCCAAGCTCTTCACGCAGAACCTCGGCAATCGCGAGAGTCGTGTCCAGGCCGACGAAGTCCAAAGTGCTGATCGGCCCCATCTTGTGGCCCAGGCATAGGGTCGTCTTGTCGGCGTCTTCGCAGCTCATGATCCCCTCTTCGACCACTTTGACCGCCTCGATCAAGAACGGCACAAACATGCGGTTGATGCCGAAGCCGGCTTTGTCTTCGGCAAAGATCGGCTCTTTCCCCAGCTCGCCGCAGAAAGCCGCGACTTTTTCCCAGGTCTCGTTCGAGGTCAACAGCCCGCGGATGAGCTCGCAGCCGGGCTGAACCGGCACCGGGTTCATAAAGTGCATGCCCATGAACTTTTCAGGCGATGAGTAGGCGCTCGCCAGGCGCGTGATCGAAATAGACGAGGTGTTGGAGACTAGGAGTTTTTGATAGCCCAATTGCGCCAGGGATGAGATCAAGTGCGTTTTTGCCGGCTCATCTTCGACCACCGCTTCGATCACGATATCGCAATCGAGCAGATGGCTCCGCTCCGTTGAGGGCTTGATGCGGACGATGATTGCGTTTTCTTCATCCGGCGCGATACCGGACTTGCCGCTCGTTTTCTGGTAACTCTCCACCAGCCGCCGAAGGCTCGCGCGGATTCGTTCCATGCCTTTGGCGATGATCTCCGCGCTCACATCGACAACAACGGTATCGAAGCTCTTTGCGGCGGCGACCTGGGCGATGCCGCTGCCCATAAGACCGACGCCCACGACCCCAACTTTGCGGATGTCCGACGCCATAGACTCGTCCCCCTTTCCTGATTGCTCCCCTTGTGAGGTTTGCGGTTGGGGATGCTCGATTATTCTAAATTGCCACGCGACAATTTTCCATGTTAAGTTTGACTCATGGCCGCGCCGACCGATCGCACAGTCGTCATCCTGGCGGGCGCCCGCACGCCTTTTGGCAAATTCGGCGGCGCGCTGAAAGACCTGAGCGCCACCGAGCTCGGTGTCGTCGCGGCTCAAGCGGCGATCAAAAGATCCAAGGTGCAGGCGGAAGATATCGATCATGTCGTCTTCGGTAACGCGCTCCAGACCAGTGCCGACGCGATTTACCTGGCGCGCCACATCGGGCTTCGCGCCGGCATCCCGCAATCGACACCCGCGCTTACGCTTAACCGGCTGTGCGGCTCGGGCTTTCAGTCGATCATCACCGCCGCCCAAATGCTCCTTTTAGGCGAGGCGCAATTCGTGCTGGCGGGCGGCACCGAGAGCATGAGCCAGGCTCCTCACGTGATCCGAAACGCGCGCTGGGGAATCGCCCTCGGCGAGGAAGCAAGGATCGAGGACTCCCTGTGGTCGGCGCTGACCGACAGCTACTGCGATTTCTCCATGGCGCGCACCGCGGAAAAACTTGCGGCCAAATACGGCGTCGCCCGCAAAGAGGCCGATGAGTTCGCGTATCAAAGCCAGATGAGGACCAAGCTCGCCCTGGAGTCCGGGCGGCTTGGCCAAGAGATCGTCCCGATCGACTCGGCGTTGCAGCGCGACGAGCATCCGCGGCCGGAAACCACGCGCGAAGGACTTGCCGCGCTTAAGCCTGTTTTCAAAAAAGACGGGATTGTCACGGCGGGAAACGCGAGCGGCATCTGCGACGGCGCGGCGGCGGTCATCCTCACGACCGAGGAGAATGCGGAAAAATACCAGCTCAAGGGGGCGGTGAAAATTCGCTCCTGGGGAATCACCGGATGCGAGCCGAGCCTGATGGGCATCGGGCCGGCATCGGCGATACGCGCGGCTCTAGAGCGCGCTCGACTCACGCTGGATCAAATCGACCTGATCGAAGTAAACGAAGCTTTCGCCGCGCAATATCTCGCCGTGGAACGCGAGTTAGGCCTAAACCGCGAGCGGGTGAACGTTAATGGCGGTGCAATCGCTCTTGGCCACCCGCTGGGCGCCACCGGCGCCCGCATCACCGTTACTCTCATGTACGAACTCCACCGGCGCAGGGCGCGCTTCGGAATGGGGAGCGCTTGCATCGGCGGCGGACAGGGCATCGCCCTGTTGATTGAAAACCTCGAGCAAGCCGTATAAGAAATGGCCACGGAACTTTCGACTATGAAATATCCCGAAACTCATGGGGCCTCGGTCCGCCAAGAGCGGCTCAAAAATTTCCTGATCGAGCTCATTAAGATCGACAGTCTCTCACGCAAGGAGTACGATGTCGCCATGCGCCTGAAGCGCGAGATGGAAGAGCTCGGCGCAAAGGTTTTCATCGACGACGCCGGTGAAAAGGTCGGCGGCAACGTGGGCAATCTCATCGCTCATTTTCCCGGCAACGTCGCCGGCGTCGAGCCGCTGCTACTCTCGGCCCACATGGACACCGTGGTTCCCGGCGAAGGCATCGTGCCGATTTTGGACGGCGATATTCTACGCACCGACGGACGCACGGTTCTCGGCGGCGATGACAAGAGCGGGGTTGCGATCATTTGCGAAGTCCTGCGCGTGATCAAAGAAAACCGCATACCGTGCAGCGCTGTTGACGTGGTTTTTACGATCTGCGAAGAAGCGGGGCTCATCGGCGCCAAATGTCTCGACGTGAGCAATTTGCGCGCGCGCATGGGTCTGGTGCTCGACAGCGACTCCGTCGGCTTTCTGTTCACCAAAGCGCCGGCGGCCAATCGCATGGAATTTCGCGTGCACGGCCTAGAAGCCCACGCCGGCGTGTGTCCGGAAAAGGGTATCAATGCGATTAAAGTCGCGGCCGAAGGGATCGCGCAAATGCAGCTGGGTCGCATCGATCACGAGACCACGGCGAACATCGGTGTGGTCGAAGGCGGCATGGCGGTGAATATCGTGCCCAATCAGGTGATTCTGCGCGGCGAAGCGCGCAGCCATAGCGAGGAAAAACTCAATCGGCAGACCGAGCATATGAAGCGCTGCCTCGAAGACGCCGCTGCACGTTATACGCTTGAAATTGACGGCAAGCGCCACAATGCTAGGATCGAAGCCAAGATCGAGCGCGACTACGACCGCATGGATGTGCCGGAGAGCGCACCGATCGTGCAGCTCGTCCACGCTGCAGCGAAAAATCTCCAGCTCGAAGTCAAAACCCTCGCCACTGGTGGCGGTTGCGACGCCAACGTGCTCAATCAGAAAGGCTTGGTGGTCGCGAATCTTTCGACGGGCATGCGTGAAATTCATACGGTCAACGAATGGCTCGATCTCAAGGATCTATACTTATCTGCCCAAATCGTTTTAGAAATCGTAAAACTCAACGCAGCCCAGAATTCGTGAGGGGTCAGGTGTAAGGCGTGAGGTGTTTTCTGAACCCGTAACCCCTTACCTTCACCCCTTACCCGTCGAACCATGCAAGCAGAAGAAATCGGACTCCTGCTCAAACAGGAGCGCGGCCAGTTCCTGGAATTTATCAGCGCCTACGAATATCGCCGCGCGGCCGGCCAGAAAAAACGTGAAGAAGATCTAGCTCGCGAAGTGGTGCGCGCGCTTTCCGCCATGGCCAACGCCGACGGCGGCACTGTGCTCGTCGGTGTCGAGCCGGACAAAAGCGTCACCGGCATCCCGTACGATCACGATGAATTGCACGCCATCATCCAGGCGCCGCAAAACCTGTTGCGCCCGCAGCTGAGCCCGTCGTGCGAAAAAGTCCGTCTCGGAAATTTACAGCTACTTAAGTTCGAAGTCGCCTCGGGCCTGGAGATCTATCGAGTCGCCGGTGGCCGCTCATTTTACCGGATTGCCGCGGAGACCGCATCGCTTCCCGCCGATCAGATCCACGCCTTGAAGGAAGCAAAAAAACACGTCTTCTACGAGCGCCAGCAAGCGCTCAACGCCACCGCGTTCGATCTCGATGCGGATTTGGTGGCGGAGTTCGTCAACAAAACCCAGCCCGGTAAAGATCCTCAAGTATTTCTCAGCCAGACTTACCACCTACTCGATCATTCGCGCGCGCTTCCCTGTCCGAACATGGCCGCGCTACTGCTATTCGCCAAGGATCCGACCCGTTGGCATCCGCGCGCCGGTATCGACTTCGTCAAATATGATGGCGCCGAACGGCAGCATGGCAGCGCTCTCAATGTCGTCAAACGAATCCGCTTCGAGGCACCGCTGGTCAGGTTGATTGATGAAGCGGTCGGCCGGATCAAAGAACATATCCGCGAGCGCACGATCCTACACGATCTTTTTTTCCGCGAACGGCTCGAGTATCCGACCTTCGCCTGGCAAGAGGCGTTGGTTAACGCCGTGGCGCACCGCGATTACTCTTTGAGCGGTGCCTGCATCGAAGTGTGGATGTTCGACGATCATATTAGCGTGCGCAGCCCGGGCGCGCCGCCGGAACCGGTCACCTTGGAACAATTGAGACGCCAGAAAAGCATTCACTTTTCCCGCAACCCGCTGATCGTCCGCGTACTCGCCGATCTCGGCTACCTGCGCGAAATGGGCGAAGGCGTGCCGCGCATGTTTCAAGAAATGGAAAGCTACGGTCTTCACCCGCCCGAGTTGTCCATTGAAGGCTTTATTTTTACCGTCACCCTGCGCAACGCACCGGTCTACGACGAGGCAACGCTCAGGTGGCTCAATCAATTCAGCACCGCCCAGATCAATTTGCGCCAGCGCCGTCTGCTCGCCTACGCGTACTGCCACGGCAAAACCTTTTCGACGGCCGAATACGAGAGAATCGCCGAAGTGGACCGCGACACCGCGTATCGAGACATTCGCCTGATGGTAAAAAGTGGCATCCTCGCGCCGCTCAAGCCCAAGAGCCGAAGTTACCGCATCATCGAAAGACTCTAGGCAATGGAGCCATGACGCAACAGTTGGAACTGGAACTCATGGTCTCATTTCAACCACAGGGACGAATCCTTTCGCGGCGCACAGCAGCTCAAGGCAAATGAACTTTTCCCAGCTCATGAGCTTGGCCGGCGGCCATGTCGAGGCGCGGATCGTCCAGACCGCTGTGGAACTCCGCGTCTTCGACTCGCTAGGAAACAGCCCGCTCACTGCCAAAGAAATCTCCGGCCGTCTTAAACTCGAATCCAACGCAACCGAGCTGATGCTGAACGCCCTCGCGTCTTTGGAGCTGCTGCACAAAAACGCAGAAGCTTTTTTTCTCACGGAAGTGGCAAAAGAGTATCTCATCAGCAGCTCGCCGCGATACGTCGGCGGCATGATTCGTTTCGACGCCTCGCTATGGCGATGCTGGGAAACATTGTCGGACGCGATCCAAACCGGCAAACCGGCGCGGCCGCCCAATATGTATCAAGGCGATCCGCATGAAACCGAGACTTTTATCAATGCCATGGACTGTTTGGTTAAGGCGCGCGGCGATGCAGCCGTCACGGCAAGCGCGCTGGATTGGAGTGGCGTGGTGACGTTGCTCGACATCGGTTCCGGTCCCGCGACCTACCCTATCGAGCTGTGCAGACGATCTTCCAAGCTGCGCGCGACCGTCTTCGACTTACCGGCAACGTTGCGAATCACCGAGCGCTACGTGCGCGAAGCTGGGATGACAGAGCATATCGAACTTATTGCGGGGGATTATCGCAGCGATCCGATTCCGGGAACGTACGACGTGATTTTTATGTCGAACATCATTCACGGCGAAGATGACAAAAAGAACGAGGCGCTGATCGGCAAGCTCGTTACAAATCTTAAATCGTCGGGGCGGCTCGTGATCAAAGATCATATCCTCCACGAGACGCGCGCCGAGCCGCGGGTTGGCGCGATCTTCAGCTTATTGATGCTGCTCACCACCGACGGCGGCCGTTGCTACAGCTTCGGCGAGATTCAACGCTGGATGGAGCTCGCAGGCTTAAGACAAGTGCGTCAGATCGATCTGCCGCCGCCGCTCACTTCGTCTTTGGTCATCGGGACGAAGTAATTAGCTTCGGGAAAAATTGTGCTAGACTAATACCGAAGTCGCAGCAAAGAAAGGTATCGGGCCATCGACGAGCTAGAACAAAAAGCCAGAGAGCAGGCGATCATCGAGAATCTCAAACCCGCTTGCCTGTGCAACAAGATCCGCAAAGGCACCGTAGTCAAAGCGATCCAGGCGGGCGCCAAGACTTTTGAGCAGGTCAGCAAACGCACCGGGGTCGGCACCGGCCCCTGCGGCGGTCGCCGCTGCGGGTCGATGGTTCGAGGCATGCTAGGAGAGCCGGTGGTGAACTGTCGCGAATGTGGCTGGCCGGTCTTGGTCGGATTGGTCTGCCCCCGTTGCGACTACGCCAAGCAGGAAGGCTGACTTCACACCCATCTGCCACAAGTGGATTCCCGCGGACCAAGTTCAACGGGTTCGGTCTCTGCGCTATCGAAAGTCCGGCGCCGGTCGTTTTTCGGTCACGCCGGCTCTGCGAAGTTGCCTTCGTTGTCTTTCGACATGGTGTTTGTCTTGGCCCCTGCCGGCCTCAGGCAAACTATTTCTTGTCGCTGGCAAGTTTTCTTAAGAATCGTTTACGCTGATGGGCGCAAGAGGTCGCTTTTTCTTTGGCCGCCTCCTCCGTTTGGCAGCCCATGCACGCCGGGCAAATCCAACCGCCGCAGGCGCAACGTCCGCACGCTTTGCCGGCTAAACCGGGTTTGCTGTGGAAAGCTTTATGACAACGGGCGCAAAGGATCTCTGTCGCAGCGTCGAGGACTTCTAGATCATCGAAGGGCGCGATATACCGCATCGACTCGCCGCTGACCAAGATGCGATACTGAAAAGCCTCTTTGGTGATCGGCATCGCCAATAAAGCTCCGCCCTTCGTGAAGCAAGCTTTGATGGCAGTCGTGCCTTCGATCTTCCCTTCATACCCCCTCTGTTTATGCCGTACCAATGTCCCGTCGCGCAAACTAATCTCGATTTTTTCCAACATACCGACCTCCCATCGAAAAAAGCCTCCGGCTCGTTTAAAGCTCGGAAGCCCCCGCAAATACGTCGAATAAGCTCTAAAGGAGTCGATAGACTACCACTTAAGCGCTTCATAAGCGAACGCGCTCCCGACCTTGCCTCAGTGTTCCATAGCGTGCGGCCCGTCACCAAATCCATTGAACTATTCCGCAGCGCCAAAGCTTAAGACGAGTAAATTTGGACATCATTTTCCTCGATGCGGCGTCCGCGCGTGATCAATTTTAGCATGCTGCAGACATCTCGGCTCACCTCCCCGATATCCGTTGCGGGATACCCGTCTTTGACATATTTGCCGATAATTTTTTGCTCTCCCTGGTTGATGATTTGAAGGTAATCATTGTCGTCAGTCCCTTCGAAGTATTGCTTCGTGCCTGGGGCTGGACTATCCAACTCATTTTGCAGTCCCTTGGAAATTTTGATTCCCACAAATAATCGCTTGGCCAAGTCAATCACCAGTTATTCTCCTTTGCTCTTTCTTTGCAGTAGATATCCCGGGCCGCAGCATCACCAAGCGGCAACGCTATGCTTGAGATCCGAGGGTTTGCAAAAGGCAACCCGATCTAAACCAATCCTGTTCAAGATCATACCAAGATGCTGAAAGCTAACGGAATGGCAACCATCAATAGAGGATGCATAATTCTCCCTCCTCGTGCAGGGCTTTGGCTAGCCTGCGGACTTAGGAAGAGGGGGAGTGGCAAGACCGGAAAATCATTCGACGTAATATCTACGCCGCAGTCCATGCCGGAGTGGAGTTTGTCAGCCGGTCTTCGACCTCTTGCGCACCAATAGCGTCAAGGCATGACCTTGCCGGATTGTATCCGAAGATAGTAGCGCTGGCAAACAAAGCTTCCTCGGATAGAACATTTGAAAGATTTTCAATAATCATTGGAGCGGCGTCCTGAAAATCGCCGATGCGAGATTGCAAGCACGACGCGTAGTCTATACATTTTCGCATATGGTTGTTCGCACCGCATCTGTTGTCTTGAGCTTGGCCGGATTACTTGCATTGATTCTGGGCTTGCTTCTCTGGACCGGCGCCGCTTTAAATTTACTGTCCATGCATATGCTCGTCGGACTGCTGGCGGTGGGCGCGCTCTGTGTGATCGGCATCGCGCAAGCGTTTGCCAACCGAGGCAGCTGGGTCATCGCCATTTCTGCGCTGACCGTCGGCGCGCTGACCCTCGTCATCGGCATGATCCAGTCAACGCTCATGGTGGGGGAGTTACACTGGGTCGTGCAGGTCGTTCACGTTGTCCTGGGCATCCTCACGATCGGCGTGGGTCACATCGGTGTAGCGCGCTATCGGAAAGGCAGCGCCGCGTAGCGACCAGTAGACCGCCATAAGTTAATCATGTCCGCCGTTCGTGGTTCGACGAGACTCGCCACGAACGGTTTTCCTTATCCGTTCGCCCCGAGCTCCGTCGAAGGGCTCTTCGAATTTGGACGCGGCTCAGCGGATCAATTGTTACATTTCACTAAATATCAAAAATCGCGATCTTCTATCCTCCATCTTCAATCCCCGGTTATTCTCTAAACCGGCCAACTGTCGAGCGGCCAACTGTCGAGCGGGTAAGCCTGTTCCTCGGAACAACGCAGGTTTGAGCAACAGCCCGTTTACTCTTGATAAAAAAGATTTTGGAGAGCCGGCGATGACGTTTTCTTGACCGACGATTTCAGCGAACGCGATGATGCGATTCGGCTACCAGTTCCGGGTGCTAGATGAGATCGATGGCGTGGCTGACGACGCCGGGGATGAGGATCTTTCCCGCGGGGAATTTCTGGTCGCGCCAGACTTTGAATTCATGTTCGTGACGGACGTTGCCGGCTTCGATCAACTCCTCGTTAGTTCGATTGACCCGTTGCGAGTACCAGCGTGTGGTACGTGCAATCCGTGACCATCCGGCTAGAATTTCTCCACCCATGGCCGCAATTCGATGTGCGACGCCCAACTGCTGCGATGCTGGCGGTGTAGGTGAAGGTACGTTTGCGCGATGGCATCCGGGTCGAGGTTGCCGTCGGGTCCGCGCGAGGTGAGACGCTCCGGCCGTTTGGTCGGCTCGTAGATGCCGCCGTCGATAACGACCTGCGCGACGTGGATGTTCTGCGACTGCAGTTCGCGCGCCATACTCTGGACCAGGCCGGTCAATCCCATCTTCCCCATGGCGAACGCCGCTGAATTGGCAAATCCCTTGATGCTCGCCGACGCGCCGGTGAACAGGATCGTGCCGCGCCCAGCCTGGATCATCCGCTTCGCCGCCGCCTGTCCAACGAGAAATCCGCCGTAACAAGTTATCAGGATCGTGTTGCGTACCGCTTCCGCATCCAACTCGGTCAGCGGACCGCGCGCTCGCCCGCTGGCGTTATAAACAACGACGTCCGGTTCGCCGAGATCATGGCTCAACGATTCGAACAGGCGATCTACGTCTTTGGGGATGCTCGCATCGCACGCGTAGGCTCGACCGTTGATCTCCTGGACTAGAGCCGCCAACTTTGTTGTATCCCGCGCGGCCAACGCGACCTGCATGCCTTCTTTGGTAAAAAGCCGCGCCAGCGACGCGCTCAGGCCCGGTCCGCTGCCGACAATCAACGCGATTTCCTTTTGCGCCATAGCCATCCTCCCGTGATCTCACTATCTATGATACCTGCGATACGTTTCATCGCCTTCTAAACGGCTTGAACGATTTGAACGTCTGGAACGACTTGAACCTTCATTTTTACACCCGCCACTTCTCCATTCGATACGCCTGCTCCCAGAACAGGAATTCGTACCGACTGCTCAAAATGAAATGCTCCGTCATGAGCCGCTTCTCGCCGCCCTTCGCCGCCGCGCCCAACTGATTCATCAGCTCGATTTGCTCGCGCACCGGCCGCCAGAAACTCTCGGACGCATAGATCTCGATCCATTCGCGGAAGATTTTCGGCTGGCGCGGCCGGTTTTTATACAAGCGACCGCCGACCTCGCCGTAAATCCAATAGCACGGCAGCACCGCCGCGACGATCTCCCCGAGCGTGCCGCCGCGCGCCACCGATTGCAGATGGCCGATATAGGCCTGGGTCATCGGCCCCTTACTCACCTCGTCGAGTTGCCTGCGCGTCAGACCGAGACTTTTGCCGAAGCTGGCGTGAAAGCTCCGCTCCACCTCCACCGCGCCAAGCGCGTGACGGCAGAATAATTCGAGAGTTTCGAGATCGGGAGACTTGGCCGCGCCCAGAGCGAGCACCTGCGCGAAGTCGAGAAGATAGACGTAGTCTTGCAGGATGAAATAGGTAAAACGATTCATCGACAATGTGCCGGCGTGAAGCTCGCGCAGGAACGGATGACCGTCGATGGCCCGCCAGATTCGGTCGGCGCGGGATCGTAATTGAGCACTGAATCTTTTTGTCATCGCCCGCGTACCTCAATCCCGGCGGCTTCCTCTTGGAGCCGAAAGAGAGACGCCGTGCTTTGTTCCGACCATCCGCGATTGAGCGCCTGCACCAAGATTTGCTCAACCATTGCGGCGATCGGCATCGGCACGTTGAGTTGGCGGCCCAATTCGGTCGCAAGGCCGACGTCTTTACGTGACAGCGTGATATCGAAGCTCGCCGGCGCCTCGTAGTTTCCCTTGAAGATCGTCGCCGAAAAAGAATTTGCCAGCTGCTGGAGCTGCACTTCCAACCCCCAGCGCATGCAATCCCAGAGCAGTTGCGGCGCCACGCCGGCCTTGGCGCCCAAAACGATCCCCTCCCCGATCGCCAGACCGATGCCGCGACGAACCAAGTTATGCGCGAGCTTGATCACCGTGCCGGTTCCCAGTTTTCCTGTATAGACAACCGTGTCGCCGAAGCTCTCGAGCAGAGGCTTCACTTCCGCGAATATTTCGGCATCTCCCGAAGCCAAGATTTCGACGCTTCTACTGGCGATGCCGCCTTTGCCGACGATGAGCGGCGCGTCCATCACCTGCGCCCCGTGTGAATGAAACTCGGCCTCGATACGACGTATCAGGTCCGGGCTGCTACTCGAAAGATCGACATAGACGCTGCCTTGGTAAACTTCTTCGATAAGACCCTTGGCGCCGAGCGCCACTTGTTCCACTTCCGGCGGACCGGGGAGAGAGCTGAACACCACCCGGCAATGCCGCGCGACTTCGGCGGGCGATTCTGCGAGCTCTGCTCCTGCCTCAACCAACGGCTCGGTTGCCTCCGGCCGGACGTCGCAGACCATCATGGGATGACCGGCCTTCTGAATATTTTTAGCAACCGCGCCACCGATGGTGCCTAGACCGATAAAGCCGATCCTGTTCATTTCCTTGCCTCGTGAACTGTAACTTGATCAAGCTATCGCAAACCATAAATCGCGCCGACTTTGTCGATGAAACCGCTCTCGTCGAGCTTGCTGATCAAGCGGCCATCGATCAGCTCTTCGATTTTTACGCTCGCCGCTTTCGGATTGAGCATGGCCAACAGTCTGCGGATATTGCGCATGCCGTCTAAATTCGGGATCGGTTTGCGCTCCACGCTGGTGAGATAGTCTTGATAGCCTTCCTCCGCCACCGCCGGGTCGCTGATTTGAAAGCGCCGCATCATGGTTTTTATCACGACCATTTTATTGACCGGAGCCAGACTGAACGCGAGACTCTCCACCAACGTCATCAATATCTTCTCCGCGGTGTCGGAGCGTCTCTGTAAAAAGTCCGGGTGCACGACGACCGCCTGGTTGAGCATCGGGATCTTCGCCGGCTGCAACTCAACGATCGTCGAGAAGCCCTTGCTGCGAAGCCTGCGGACAAGCGCACCGTCGAGCACCGCCGCGTCCACCCGTCCCGCCTCGAGAGCCTGGCCAATCAACACCGAATCGCCGATGCTGAGAATATTGATGTTGTCGCGCTTGGGCTCCAGTCCGACATACTCCAGCGCCAGCATGGTGTGCATCCAGGTACTGCTGCCCATGTTTTGAATCCCGAAGCGCTTGCCGCGCAGTTCTTCAACTCGCTTGATCCTCGGATGCGCCATCATCGTATGCGTCAGTGTGCTGGAGATCGACGAAAGAATGCGCAAATAAGTCCCCTGCCCCGCGGCTCCCACCACCGACGTGCCGCCGGTGTAGCCAACTTCCATTTCCCCGGAAACGAGGCTCGCCACCAAGGTCGGCGCGCCGCGAAACAGGACGATCTTCGCGTCGAGACCGTACTTGGAAAAAATCCCCTGCTCTTGCGCGATATACAGCGGCGTCGTCCGCGGACTTACCGCCGCATAGCCGATGGTGATTTTAGTCTGCGCGGACGCTACGCCAATTGTCGAAACGACGGCTAACAACGCGAGAACTGAATTCAGATCACGCATGAATCTCCTCCTTTTCAGTCGGAGTAGTTTAGCGTTTACGGGAAATAACCATTCAAGCCGTTTCACGGACAAGTTGGTGACATCAAGATAACAGAACTAACTGATCCATTTCTTTCAAACTCGGACGGACGCGAGAAACTCGCTGGTCATTTCTCCGGCGCAGGCCGTTTCACCGGCTCCAGCCCGGGACGATATTTTTTTTCATCCAGGAACTCGCGCATGCCCCGCGCCCGCGTCTGTTCGGGATCGGCGGCGCGCAGCGCCATGCTCTTCGCGCCCAGATATTCGTACGCTTGATCCATGTCCATGCCGCGCACCGCGCGGATCGCTTGCTTGGTATACGCCAGCACCATCGGACTCTTCGCGATCAGCTCGCGCGCGATCGTCACAGTTTCCTCGCGCAATTTCTCCGCTGGAACGGACAGCGTAGCGATGCCCATTTCCACTGCCTTGCGGCCGTCGATGGTGCGTCCGGTCATGGCGTAGAAGAGCGCGTTGCGGAACGACACCATGTCGCCGAATACCTTGCTCACGTTGCCGCCGGGAATGATGCCCCAGTTGACCTCCGACAAACCGAAGGTAGCGCTCTCCGCCGCGATCACGATGTCGCAGGCGGCCAGCGAGATGAACGCGCCGCCGTAACAATAGCCGTTCACCATGGCGATGGTCGGCTTGCGCGACCAGGTGAGTAACTCGGCCCAACGGCGGTGCGCCGTCATGGCGCGAAAGCGCGCCACCGGATCCTTGTCGGTCTCACGAAAATACTGCTGCAAATCCATTCCCGCGCTCCAGCTGTTGCCCGCGCCGGTGATCACGATGACTTTCGTGTCGTCGTCGGTCTCCAGCTCGTAGGTAACCTGCTCCATTTCGGCGAGCAGCGTCGGATTGAAGGCGTTGCGCTTTTCCGGCCGGTTGAACGTGATCCAGGTGATGCCTTCGTCATCAGTCTCGACCAGAACGCAGGTGTACTCCTTGTTTTTAGTCATGTCGATTCTCCTTTAAACTTTTGTACTACACCGCTTTTTCGCCATAAGAGCGAAGCTAGTCGATTTACTTTTAAACAGTCAAGAAGAAATGAGTCATGCTTTACCCGCTACCGCGTCGGCCACACTGTCTTTGGCATATACTGGCGAATCCTTGCCGTGCTCCATTCGCAAATGAATTTAAAAATCCCGGGAGCAAAATCCATGCGTCGCTTGTTCAAGCTGATGCTCATCGCTGTTTTTCTCCACGTAACTTTTCCATTCTGCTCAGCCGCCCAAGACGGTCATGCACAAACGTTGATCGACGGCGCGTACAACACCAAGCTCGTGTCGCGAGATCAGGCGCCGAAAAGTTGGGAAGACTTGCTCGATCTAAAGTGGAAGGAAAGATCGCTCTCGATGAAGAGAACTACTCTTTGGTACGGCGCCCTGGCGCAGAAATGGGGACGGGCAAAACCCAACGCTACATGCGTGCGTTAGCCAAACAAGACATCCAGCTGCGTAGCGGTCAAACGCTGATCGCTCAACTGCAGGCGAGTTTTCCGTGGCGATGGTGCTGGCGCCTCGGATGGAAAAAATGAAGGAACAAAAAGGCACCCGACCTCGGCGAGCGCTACAATCAAATCCAAAGAGAGTTGCGAAAACCCTTCGGGCGCTAGTGTTTGATATCACCGATTTTCGTTTGTTGAAGAACGAAGAGATCCTTCGTCTCGATAGGTCACGGCTGCTTGACGTGCAGATTTCGGCGATGCTGATCAGTATTTCGCCAAAATATCGAGCAACTTCTTCGCGCCGTCCGGTGGCTTTACGTCGCCGGCGAGGATGTCCACCGGAAACACGGGCTTGCCGTAATACGCCTCGTTGGCTTCGTAGCGCGTCGCGATCACTGTGCCCTCGAGGGAAATCCCGGCAAAAATTCCCTGGTTCCGGCTGTAAGTATAAATGGCCGCCTGCGGAGCCACTCCCGCTTCGGCCGAACGGCCGACGGGGCCAACGGCGGCGCTCAAATTGCCGCCGAGAGTGACGTTACCGCCCTTCGAGAACGCGCTGACTGCCTCTGGGGTATTGAGAATGATCACATACTCAGAAACTTGCACGCCGGCTTGAAAGCCGACCCCGATGCCTCCCGTGCCAATCGCCGATGGGCCGCTCCAACCTTTGTCGTTGCGCGCAACGACAACTCCCGTCCCGCCCCTGCCGCTGACGATGAACCCGGCTTTGGTAACGGTGATGATCGCTAAGCCTTTGGCATCACGCAAAACTCGCGGCGGAATAGCACTCTCGGGAATCTCTTCGAACCGCTCGATAGTCGAAACCGCTCGATCGACGTCGTCCTGCAGATCCGCATGCGCCGCCGAAGACGTCACGCAGAGAGCGAAAACAATCGTAAGAAATAAAATCGATCTGGCTTTCATCGCGCCCCTCCCCACTGGCAACCGCAGGAACTGAAAATCGCGTCTTCAGCCTAAACTATAGGCATCGATGCCACAACAATAGACAGGCTTTAAAGACCCGCCCAGTGTCACTTAGTGCCTGACGTAAATCAACCGTCGTATTCTGACAACTGGATTTTTCCGCGCTCATGCGGCCCTGGTGACATCGCCGCCAATTAGTGTATGAATCAAACCTTCAGAACTTCACCGTACCGTCGTTTCGTGGTGCAAAATTTGAATGAAGCGATGAACGACAAATCACCGCCGGAGATGCTGTCGCGCAGGCTGCGGCTGGATTTGGTCGGTCAGCGGCTTGCTCTAGTCGCAGTGGTGATTGCTGTTTGGTGGTTCGCATCGCTCTCGGTGCCACATTATATCTTGCCCGGGCCGGCGCGCGTATGGGACGCTCTTCGGCTTATCGCTGCCAACGGCGATCTGTGGAACAATCTCGGCATCACGCTGTGGCGAGTGACCATCGGTTTCGTCGTCGCGGCGCTTATCGGATTGCCCTTTGGTATCCTGCTCGGAGCGAACCAGCGCGCCGGCGAGTTTTTCGAACCGGTGATTCCAGTCTTGAACACGGTTTCGTCGGCGATCTGGGCGATCTTCGCGATCATCTGGTTTGGGATTTCTAACGCCACCACGATATTCGTGGTGTTCATGACGGCCATGCCGTTGATCATCACCAATGTCTGGCAAGGCACGCGCACGGTGAACGCCGATTTTATCGAGCTCGCTCAGGTGCTGCGCATGCCACAGTGGAAAGTGATGACGAAGATTTATCTGCCGACTATTCTTCCCTACTTCTTCTCCGGCGCCAGGCTCGCTTTCGGTTTCAGCTGGCGCGTGTCGTTGGTGGCCGAAACCATCGGTTCTTCCAGCGGCGTCGGCTATCGTCTGCGCCAAGCCGCGGACTTGATCAGAACCGATCAGGTTTTCGCCTGGACTTTGACTTTGGTGATCATGATGGCGACGATTGAAATGGGCATGCTGAAACCCCTCGAAAATTATTTGTTTCGCTGGAAGAAGGGTGCGGAAACACAGTGATTGCTTCGCTCCGCACCGGTAACTTTCATCCGTCATGAGTCAAACTGAGCTCACGGCGGAAACTTGCAATGACGGGGCGACGTCGCCGGCCATCCGATTGAGCGGCATCGGCAAAAGCTTCGCCAACGGCAACCAGACAATAGAGGTGCTGAACAATGTAAATCTCACCGTCCCGCCGCAGGCGATCATCGCATTGATCGGCACATCGGGTTCCGGCAAGAGCACGCTGCTCAATATTATCTCCGGCATCGTGAAACCTGACCGCGGCCAGGTTTGCATCTGCGGAGCGGCCAGTGAAGAGTTCAACGACTGGCGCTCGATAAGCTACATGTTCCAAGACGATCGTTTACTGCCCTGGCGCAGTGCGCGCCGCAACGTCGAGTTCGCACTCGAAGCCGGCGCCATGGCGAAAAACGAGCGTGTGCCACGCGCGTTCCAAGCGTTGCAATTGGTTGACTTGGATAGCTTCGAAGAGGCGTTTCCGTATCAGCTTTCTGGCGGTATGCGCAGCCGTGTAGCGCTCGCGCGGAGCCTGGTCACCGAGCCGCGCATTTTGCTGATGGACGAGCCGTTCTCGCGCCTCGATGCCCAAACCCGTGCACTCATGCATGAAGAGCTGCTGCGCATTCACCCGCTCAAGCGCATGACCGTCGTCTTCGTGACCCACGACGTCGCGGAAGCTGTGCTACTCGCCGATCAGGTCGCGGTGATGTCACCGAGGCCGGGCACGATCCGCGAAGTGGTCGACATCGCGCCACCGCGGCCGCGCGACATTACCCAGCCGGAAGTGACCACCTATATGCAACGGCTGCGCGCATTAATATGACTTGTGACGGCCAAGAAAATCTTGCAATGAATAATTTATCCTTTATCCCTTATCCTTCGTCCTTGGACTCCGGGAGGCAAAAATGAAAATAACCAAATTATTCGCTGCCGCGTTTGTCTTAGCGGTGGCGCTATCCGTTCCCAGCCAACTGTTGGCGCAGAAAATAAAGGTCGGCTACTGGACCAGTGGCTTCAGCCTGGGGTTTGGCGCGGTGATGGAGCAGATGAAGTTTGCGGAAAGCCAGGGCCTCAACGTCGAGTGGGTCAAATTTGCCGAGGTCAACGGCCCGACGCGCGCGATTGTTTCCAATGCCATCGATGTCGCCTTCGCCGCTCCTTCGACCAACGCGGTCGGTATCGCGGCGGACGGTGTGCCGGTGAAGATCGTCTTGGCGACTCAGATCGCCGAAGCGCAAATCGTCGTGCTCGACGGTTCGCCCGTCAAAACCGTCGGCGATCTCAAAGGCAAAAAGATCGGCATGTCGCCGCCAGGCAGCGCGACCCATGCCATCGCCACCGCAATCCTCGAGCATAACTTCGGTCTCAGACAAAATGACTACAGCATCGCGCCGGGAAACGAAGCGCAGCTCGCGCAGTTTTTGAGTCAGAAGGAAATCGACGCCGGCGTGCTTCGCTCCGTCACGCTGGCGCAGATGGAACAGGCCAAATTAAGAAAGTTGGCAAGCGTGGTCGACGAGTGGAAAAAGCTCACGAAGGGAAACGCCCCACCGATCCTCGCCGTGACCATCGTGTATAACGACTATTTAACCAAGAACGCAGACGCCGTAGCAAAATTTATCGCCGCCACGCGCAACGCGCTTCAATACGGCTCTAAAAACAAACAGCGCGTCGCTGACATACTACAGAAAGCCGCGAACATGAACGTCAATGACGCGCGCGCCTACGCCAACCAGTGGGACGGCGCGTACATCGCGAGCTTCGAGCCGGCCGATATCGCTTCGCTGAAAACAATGTATGATATCGTCAAGGCTGCCGGAGGCGCCACCAAGGATGCGCCCGACAGCGCCTTCGATACCGGACCTTACACGCGGGCAAAGAAGATCAAGTAGACGCCCTGCGTCACACGGGCAATCCTTCACGACGGGATCAGAATCAGGGAACATCGAAGCCGCCGATCTCCGCGATCGGCCGGCCGAGCGAATTTCGTAAAAACCGGAGGATTTCTAGCGAAAAGTCTTCCTCGTGGAAGTACAAACAACCAAAATATTCTTCATGGTTCCATTGCATAACTAAAATGCAATGCGCGGTTTTTAGGATGTTGGGCGCGCGCTCCACGCGCATGAGCACACCCACCTCTCCGCGAGGCGGCGGATTGTTCGGCCCATACGGACCCGTCCACTCGGGAGGCCAGTTCGAGCGGCCCAGATACGTCATGCGAGGGTGTTGTCTCAGCTCCATAGCGAGGCCCTACGCTTTTTTTCATGCATGAGCGCTAATTCGCTTCGAACGACGAATCCTTAGGGCTGCCCTCGATCAATTGACGAAGTTTTTTCGGGTTAATGATAAGGCGTCGTCCTTCCCTCAAAATGACCTTCTCGCGGTCGAATTCATTCAGGTATTCGGTGACCTGCTGGCGCGAGGCACCGACGATGCTAGCGAGCGTCTCATGACTGATGGCCAACGTGATCAAGGTTCCACGCGTGTCGGCTGATCCAAAATGATCAGCCAAACTCGAAAGCTCGAGTGCGATCCGTCGTCTGACATCAAGGCCGATGCCTCGGATGCAGTGGATGTACGATTGTCTATTCAGATGCAGGGTCGTGGCAAACCCTGGTAGAAAATTTTCATACGAGGTGCCTAGAAGCGTTTCGACGAATACCTGCGGCTTGATCGAGCCTATCGTCGAGGTTTCAAAGGCGTCGCATCTGAAAGCATGTTGCGTTTCGGGCACGAGCGAGTCGAGGCCAAAAAACACTCCCGGTGGAATCAGATTGACAATGGTTTGTCGCTCATAAGCATGATACGTGAGCCTGACGACTCCCGAGATGTCCAGGTAAATGAGGGCGGCACGCTCGTCCTGATCGTAAACAATTTCGCCTTTTTGGAAAATCTTGACGGTCAGATTTCTGGCGAGTCTGTCTAGTTGAGCCGTCGATAAGCGGTAGAGATTTTTGAGCTGCTTAAGATCTTTCGTATCGACGTTTGTCAAAGAAGTGTTTTTGGCCATAGATCCGATGCGCTCCAACAACGTAGTCAAACGTTAAATGAATTCTCCTCCCGCCATTGAGTCATCCATCTTTGTCATACCGAGCAAGCACTTTCGGTCCCGCAAAGTCCATTGGTTTGATCTAAAACAATCAACGCATATAACGAAATTTGCCTGATGTGTCTGTCAGATACCTGACATCCCGTTAATAAAAACTCGGGGTTGAGACTGACGGACACAGACGTCTCCGACCATCGGAGCGCTAAGGGTCACGATTAGATTCGCATCCCGGTTAAGATTCACTTCTTGCGAAGCCTTTGTCAGAACACCAGGCAAACGCGAGAAGTCCGACTGCTAGGTTGACTTCGCAATCAGCGGACCACTCGGAAAAATCAAATTTTGAGCGTCTTTTGGCGATTCTTTTGAGAGGATCATGTCGGGACGAGCTACTTGCGTGGGGCAAATCTCTGACGACTCGATAGCCGTTTTCATACCGTGGATTGCTTCCGTTTTACAGAGCGTCTTTAGGGTCAAGGTAGTTCTCTATTCGATCACAATTTGGAAATATGATGATAGACATTAGATTGACGTGTGGCATATGCCGGCGGCCGTACCGGCGCCGCAGTTCGAGACCGCCACTAGACAAGGTAAGGTCATTCACGGGGCCGGTTTGCCGGGGCGAGTATGGAGCACTGGCAAGCCGGGTTGGATCACCGACGTGACGAGAGAGCGGAATTTCCGGCGCGCGACCATAGCCAAGCGAGAGGGATTGCATGGCGCCTTTGGTTTCCCGATCAAGCTCGGCGACAAAATCCTGGGTGTCGTCGAAGGCTTTAGCCGCGAAGTGCGGGAACCGGACGACCATTTCCTCCAAATGGTCGGCGATATCGGCGACCAACTCGGCCGGTTTATCGAGCACCGGCGCGCGGAAGACGACCTGCGTCAAACCAAGGACGAATTAGTCAGCGCCAATGCAGAGCTGGAAAGAGGAGTTCAGGAGCGCACGGCGGATCTTGCGCAAGCAACCGCCGCGTTGCGCAAAACCATCGCGGAGCAAAAAATACTGGGCCAGCAAACTTTGCGCGCGCCGGAGATCCAGGAAAGCGCGGTCGATTTTCTTATTGATCACTTGCAAATCTAGCACCCATTCATGCGCACGACATCGTCTTGACGCTCAACGAACTGATCAAAACCTTTTCCAAGACCATCACGGTCGCGCTCAATCTTGATACCCGCCCGATGCCGGTCTTGGCCGATCGAAATCAAATGAGCCAAGCGCTGCTCAATATCTGCGTCAATGCCAGGGATGCCATGCCGGTGGGCGGCAGACTCACGATCAGTACGGAGAAAGTCGACGCCG
>WNGI01001896.1_pt1 | contig 34167 bp, 37 predicted proteins | sample 5400621 | NCBI WGS metagenome assembly WNGI01 (sample SAMN13153374, study PRJNA577476) | soil metagenome | isolation source: 20 cm soil or saprolite under Garry oak tree replicate 1 | place: USA:California | collected 2016-06-15
GTCACACCACGTCTAGACGACGGGAGAGGCGGGAAAGATGACCGGCATGGGAGCGAGGTGTCGGACCGCGCCCGAATCTCCAGAGCCTACCGTAGCGTCCGCACCGCTCGCGTGCCAGCCTGACCGGCCTCGTCGCGCAACCACCGGACGGCGCGGCTCGTCGCATCGCCGAGGGCGTCCCGCGGGCCCCGCAGTCGCCGTCGACGTGCGCGATTTCGGCCCCGCCGGGGATGGTGTAGCCGACGACACGGAGGCGATTCAACGCGCGATCGACGCGTGGTGCGCTGTTGCGGCTCGTCGGCGCGATCCTCACCGAGCAGGACGACGAGTGGGCGGTGGCTCTTGCAGCCGATCACCGGCGAGTTCCAGCAGGATCTCATCGCGGCGGTCGCATGAGCGAACGCGACGCACGCAGAGCCCGCTACAGCCACGCAACGCGGGGGAGTGACCTACCTACGGAGCGATGCGGCTCTTCGACTGTGACCGATCCCAACCACATGCAACAACGGGAAGAGCGCGCTGGTCAATTTCCACCACTTGACGGGACGCAACCCGATCGAGGCGATCCGGCGGTCGCGGCTAGGAGTCTGCGATCGGCCCCCGACGACCTCGGATGAGTTGAGCGAGTGCTAACTATGCGGAATGGCAGAGTGGAGCCGAAGGGAGTCGAACCCTCGACCTCTTGAATGCCATTCAAGCGCTCTCCCAACTGAGCTACGGCCCCACAAGGCGGGACGGGACGACGTGGCGGGAAAGTGCCCTATACCGCGCGTCCGAAAGAGGGTCAAACACGACGGTCAATCCACGAGGTAGCGACGCGGGTTCACCGGCTCGTCGTTCTGCCGTACCTCGTAGTGAAGATGCGCGCCGGTGGCGCGCCCCGACGCGCCGACCGCGCCGAGCTCCTGGCCACGGCTGACACGCTGGCCCTCGCGGACGGCGATCCTCGAGAGGTGCCCGTACAGGGTCTCGAGGTCGCCGCCGTGATCGACGACCACCAACCGGCCATAGCCCGCGTCGCGGCCGGCGTAGATCACCTCGCCGGCGCCGCCCGCGGCTACGGGCTCGCCGAACGGCGCCTGGATGTCGATGCCGGGATGCATCTCGCGCCCGTCGCCGTAGGGCGAATCACGGACGCCGAAGGTGGAGGTGACGACCCCATGCACCGGCCAGACTGACGGCGGCGCGCCGGGCTCCTCCGATCGCTGCTTCAGGAGTGCTGTGACGACGGCGAGCGAGTCCGCGGCCGTGGCGAGCTGCGCTTCCACCCACGCCACGTCACCGAGGGCGCGCGCCGCGTGGTCGGACATGAACCGGGCGCCTCCGAGCACCGCCTGCGCCGATGACTCGGTGACGGTCTCCTTGCTCTCCTCCATGTGGACAGCACGGCGGGCCTCGGTCGCGCGGTCGTGCAGCACGGCGGCGGCGCGGACGAGCCGATCCGCCGCGGCGATGAGCTCGGCGTTTTCCCGCCGTTCGCGATCCACGTGCGCCCCATCGGTGACGAGGCGTGCGCGCAGCCCGCGGACCTCTCGTGCCGTCCCCCGCACGTGCGCGACGGTCGACCAGACGACCTCCACGCCGAGCAGTACGGCGACACCCGCGAGCAGCGGGACGAGTCGGAATTCACGGAGCGCGGCGCGGACCTCGGGCATGACCACCTCCTTCACTCTCGAATGGCGTCGCGGCGGGGCCTGCGCGGCCTCGCCTGCTGCAGGAGATGCTCGGCGTGCTCGCGCGTCTCCCGCGTGAGGCGCGCACCGCCGAGCATGCGAGCCAGCTCGGCGACCCGCTCGGTCGTCGAGAGCGGGCGCGCGCTGGATGTCGTGCGGCCGCCGTGGACACGCTTCGTCACCGCGATGTGATGCTCGGCGAAGGCCGCGATGAGCGGCAGATGGGTGATGCACAGCACCTGCCGCGTCCGACCGAGCTGCGCGAGCTTCCGCCCGACCGCCTCGGCGACGGCGCCGCCGATCCCGGCGTCGACCTCGTCGAAGATGAGCGTCGCCCCGTGCTCCTCGGCGGCGGCGAGAGTCTTCAACGCGAGCATGATGCGCGACAGCTCGCCGCCCGACGCCACGCGGGCGAGCGAGCGTGGCTCCTCGCCCGGATTGGCGGAGAGGAAGAACTCGATCTCGTCCCAGCCTTCGGGCCCGAGGGTCCGGCCTTCGCCGAAACGGACGGCGAAGCGGGCATCCTCCAGCGCAATCGTGGCGAGCTCGCGCCCGAGGTCGCGTTCGAGCTCACGCGCGACCCGTCGGCGCTCGACCGAGAGGCGGCCCGCCCAGTCGGCGGCCGTGCGGCGGGCGTTCTCGGCCGCCGCCTCGAGCGCCGCCACCTCGTCTCCTCCGCCCTCGGCGCGCTCGACCTCCGCAACGATCTCGTCGCGGCGCCGGATGAGGTCGTCGAGCGTGCTGCTGTACTTCCGGCGGAGCCGCGCGAGCTCGCCGAGGCGCTGCTCGACGGTCTCCAGGCGTGCCGGATCGGGTGCAAGGCTGCCGAGGTAGCGGCCCAGGGCGGCGCCCGCTTCCTCCACCTCCGCGAGCGCCGATTCGAGGAGCCGGCGCGTCGGCTCGAGACCGCTGTCCAGCCGCTCCCCTTCGCCGAGCGCGCCGAGGGCGCGCCCGAGCGTCGCCACGGCCGACGCGTCCGCGGAGTACACGGCGGCCTCGGCGCCGCCAACGAGCACGGCAAGCCGCTCCGCATGCGCGAGCCGGCTCCGCTCGACGCCGAGCGCCTCCTCCTCGCCGGCGACGAGGTTGGCGCCGCGGAGCTCGCTCGCCTGGAAGCGGAGCAGCTCCAGGCGCTCCGCGGCAGTCCGCTCCGCCGCGCGACGCTGGGCGAGCGCCTGCGTCGCAGCCTCGAGCCGGGCGTGCCGGCGCCGCATCTCGTCGACCGTTCCGTCGAGGCCGCCGATCGCGTCGAGCAGCTCCGCGTGGCTCTCGACGCGCCGGAGCGCGTGATGCTCCTCCTGCCCGTAGGCGCGGAGCAAGTGCGGCGCGAGGTCGTGGAGCAGCGCGAGGGAGCCGAGCGCCTCGTTGACATAGGCGCGCGTCCGTCCGCCGGCGGCAATGACGCGGCGAATGACGACCTCGCTGTCGGCCGCGATGCCGGCCGCCGCGAGCACCGCCAACGCCGGCGGCGCGACGCCCGTGAAGAGCGCTTCGACGACGGCCTCCTCGGCCCCGGTGCGGACGAGGTCGGCGTCGGGGCGCCCGCCGAGCGCGACGTCGAGCGCCTGGAGCAGGATCGACTTCCCGGCGCCCGTCTCGCCGGTGATGACGTTCAGCCCCGGCTCGAGCACGAGCTCGAGCTCGTCGATGATCGCCAGGTCGCGGACCTTCAGCGTCCGCAGCATGTCGTCCCTGTCATCGGCCGCCCCAGCCGAGCTTCGAGCGCAGCACGTCGTAGTAGGTGCGGTCGGGCGAGCGGACGAGCGACACCGGCGACCGGCCGCGCCGTACGGTGACGACGTCGCCGCCGGCGAGCCGCCGGGCCTCCTGCCCGTCGATGGTGAGCATCGCGTCGTGCTCGCGCCGCGCGATCGTGATCGTGACCAGCGCCCGGGGGCGGAGCACCACGGGACGGTTCGTCAGCGTGTGGGGGGAGATCGGGGAGAGCAGCAGCACCTCGGCCGTGGGCTCGACGATCGGCCCGCCGGCCGACAGCGAGTAGCCCGTCGAGCCGGTCGGCGTGGCGACGATGATGCCGTCGGCGCGATACGTCGTGAGCGGCAGCCCGTCGACCGCGACCGTGAATTCGATGATGCGGGCGTGCGCGCCGTTGGTGACGACGACGTCGTTCAGCGCGCGGAAGGCGCCGAGCCGGCGCGCGGAACGCTCGAGCGTCGCCGCGAGCGTCAGCCGCCGGTCGAGCCCGTAGCGTCCGGCGAGGACGCGCGCGAGCATCGGCATGGCCTCGGCCTCGACGACTTCCGTGAGGAAGCCGAGCTCGCCGAGGTTCACGCCGAGGATCGGCACGCGCGCGCCGGCCCGCCGCGCGATCGAGAGCAGCGTCCCGTCGCCGCCGAGGACGACGATCAGATCCGCCTCGCGTGCAAGACGGTCCTTGTCGAGCACCGGCGCACCTTCGAGTCCGCCCTCGGCGTCGAGCAGGACCTTCAGGCCACGGCGGCGGAGCCGCACGATCATGCGCCGCGCGAGACGCGCGGCACGGGGACGGTCGCGCTTCACGACCAATCCGACCGTCCGGATCCGCGCCATCACCCCCGACCACCACCCCGCCGCGCCCTCCTACCATGGCGATCCCAGCGATGCCAGGGATTCCGCGCTGTGATACCTAGGAAAAGATGCCGCGGCAGTCTGAATTGTTCCACGGCGCGCCGGCGAAGAAGGCGACGGCGGCGCATGCACCGCTCGCCGAGCGCATGCGGCCGCGGACCATCGACGAGTTCGTCGGCCAGGAGCATCTGCTCGGCCGCGGCCACGTGCTCCGCGACATGATCGAGAGCGGCCGCGTCGAGTCGCTGATCCTCTGGGGGCCGCCCGGCAGTGGGAAGACGACGCTCGCTCATCTGCTCGCCGCCGCGTCGGGCGCGCCGGCGGTGTCGTTCTCCGCCGTCCTGCAGGGTGTCAAGGAGCTCCGGCAGATCATCGACGAAGCGGAGGTCGTGCTCGAGCGATCGGGACAGCCGACGGTGCTCTTCGTCGACGAGATCCACCGTTTCAACAAAGCGCAGCAGGACGCGTTCCTGCCGCACGTGGAGGCGGGAACGATCACGCTGATCGGCGCCACCACGGAGAACCCGTCGTTCGAGGTGATCGCGCCGCTCCTTTCGCGGACGCGCGTGCTGACGCTCGAGCCGCTCGGCGATGCGGAGGTGGGTGCCGTGATCGACCGCGCCCTCGCCGACGTCGAAGGCGGCCTCGGCCGTCAGAAGCTCGTGCTCGACGCCGAGGCGCGGGGCTTCCTCGTCGCCCACGCACAGGGCGACGCGCGCGTCGCGCTGAACGCGCTCGAGCTCGCCGCCCGACTGGCGCGCACGCGCCGCACGCACACCGTCGACGTGCCGCTTCTCGAGGAGGCCGCGCAGCAGCGCGCGCTCCGCTACGACAAGGCGGGCGAGGAGCACTACAACGTCATCTCGGCGTTCATCAAAAGCCTCCGCGGCAGCGATCCCGACGCCGCCGTCTACTGGATGATGCGCATGCTTGAGGCGGGCGAGGACCCGCTCTTCGTCGCGCGCCGCATGGTGATCTTCGCCGCCGAGGACGTCGGCAACGCCGAGCCGCAGGCGCTCCAGGTGGCGGTCGCGGCCAAGGACGCGGTGCATTTCGTCGGGCTGCCGGAGGGACGCATCCCGCTCGCACAGGCCGCGACGTTCCTCGCCACCTGCCCCAAGTCGAACGCCGCGTATCGCGCGATGCTCGGCGCCTCGGAAGACGTGCGCGCGAGCGGCGCCCTACCCGTCCCGCTCCATCTGCGGAACGCGCCGACGCCGCTCATGAAGGGCCTCGGCTACGGCGCCGAGTACCGCTACCCGCACGACTACGCCGATGCGGTCGTCGAGCAGGACTATTTGCCGGAGCGGCTCGCCGGACGGCGCTACTACGAGCCGACGGACCGCGGGCGAGAGCGCGAGATCGCAGAGCGCCTCCGCGGCTGGCGCGCGCGCCGCGAGACGAAGCCTCAGTAGCGGACGGCGACGAGCACGAGGCCGTGCGGCGGCGCCGTCGGTCCCGCCTGCGTGCGGTCGCGGCTCTCGAGCACCGCGCGCATGGACGATGGCGGCCGCTCGCCCCGGCCGATCGGGACGAGCGTGCCGATGACGTTCCGGACCATGTGCTTGAGGAACCCCGTCGCCTCGACCCGGTACACGAGGAGCGGCCCCTCGGCGCGGAGCGCGCTCTCGAGCACGCGACGGACGGTCGACCGCTGCGGCGCCGGGTCGGCGCCGCGAAACGCGGCGAAGTCGTGCTCCCCCTCGAGCGTCGCTGCGCCGGCCGCCATCGCCGCCACGTCGAGCGCCAGCGGCACGTGCCAGGCCTGGCGGCGCCAGAAGGGTGACGGCACGGGCCCGTTCCAGATGCGGTACTCGTAGAGGCGGCTGCGCGCGTCGCGGCGGGGATCGAAAGTGTCGTCGGCGAGCGCGACGTCACGGATCGCGCTGTCGTCGGGGGTGAGCGCATTCAGGCTCAACCGGCGGCGCTCGAGATCGGGCGGGATGCGGCTCACGCGGACGGCCGCGACCTGGCCGCACGCGTGCACGCCGGCGTCCGTCCGCCCGGCGCCGCGCACCCGCACGGGCTCGCGGAGCACCGTCGAGAGCGCCCGCTCCAGCACCTCCTGCACCGTGGGTCCGCCGGGCTGGACCTGCCAGCCGTGGTATGCCGTTCCCTCGTACTCGACGGTGAGCCGGAGCTGCACGTCAGAGGTGATCGCGCGCCAGGACCTCGGCGATCTGTACCGCGGTGAGCGCCGCGCCCTTGCGCACGTTGTCGAGCGCGATCCACAGCGCGAGCCCCGGCGGATCGGCCGACGCATCGTCGCGGATGCGGCCGACGTGCGTCGCGTCCGAGCCAGCCACCTCGGCCGGCGTCGGGTAGGATCCGCCCGCGTCGTCGTGCAGCAGGATGCCCGGCGCCTCGCGCAGGATGGCAGCGGCCGCGGCGGCCGCGAGTGGCGACTCCGTCTCGACGTTCACGCTGAACGCGGAGCCGAAGAAGACGGGCACGCGGACCGCCGTCATGCTGACCGAGAGCCCCGGCAGGTCGAGCAGCCGCCGCAGCTCCTCGACGGCGAGCAGCTCGTGCGTCGTCGAGCCGCCCGGCTCGAGCGCGCCCACCTGCGGCACGCAATTGAACGCGATCCGGCGGGCAAAGCGCCGCCGCCTCCGAACCCCGCGCGCGCCCAGCAAGTCCACGGTCTCGCGCGAGAGCGCGCCGACCGCGCGCCGGCCCGCGCTCGCCACCCCCTGATACGTCGAGACGACGACGCGCCGGAGGCCCGCCTGCACAGCGAGCGGCGCGAGCACGACCGCGAGCGCGACCGCCGTGGGGCTCGGGCAGGCGACGATCCCGCGCTCGCGCCAGTCGTCGAGCTTCGCGACGTTCACCTCCGGGACGACGAGCGGCACTTCGCCGTCCAGGCGGAAGCGGCTGCTCACGTCGATCACGGCGGCGCCCGCCGACGCGGCGCGGGGCGCGTGCTCGCCGGCGACGCTCGGCCCCGCCGCGAAGAACGCCAGCTCGACGCCGTCGAAGGACTGCGGGGTCAGGAGCGTGATCTTCGCCGCGCGCCCCGCTATTTCGACCTCGGCACCTGCGGTTCGATGCGTGCCGAGCAGACGGATCGAGCCTACGGGCAGCTGTCGCTGCGCGAGCAGCTCGAGGATCTCGCGGCCGACGAGGCCCTTCGGACCGACGACGGCGACGGTGAGCTTCGTCCCCATCCCCGGGAGCCTGCTGAAGACGCCGGCTCGTGTAAAGAGGCGTCTCCGCCTACGCGCCGACGCGCTCGCGGACGAGCTGCCCCATCGCGCGACAGCCGATCGAGGATCCGTCGGCCGCGAGGTCGGCCGTACGGTGCCCCGCCGCGACCACCTCGCCGACGGCCCGCTCGATGGCGTCGGCCGCTCCGGGGCGGCCAAGCGAGTACCGGCAGAGCATCGCCGCGGACAGGATCGTCGCCAGCGGGTTCGCCCTGTCCTGACCCGCGATGTCGGGGGCGGAGCCGTGAATCGGCTCGTAGAGGCCGCGGCAGCGCGCCCCCGGAACCGGCGGCCCGGCGAGCGAGGCCGAGGGCAGCATCCCCATCGAGCCGGCGAGCATGGCGGCTTCGTCGGTCAGGATGTCGCCGAAGAGGTTCTCCGTCGCGATCACGTCGAAGTCGCGCGGCCGGCGGATCAGATGCATCGCCATGGCGTCGACGAGCACGTCCTCGTGCTTCACGTCGGGATACTCGCGCGCGACCTCGTGCGCGATCTCCCGCCAGAGACGGGACGACGCGAGGATGTTCGCCTTGTCCACCGAGGCGAGCCGGCGCCGTCGCTGGCGCGCGAGCGCGAAGCCGGCGTGCAGAAGCCGGGCGATCTCCTCCTCCGAATAGACGAGCGTGTCGACCGCCTCGCGGCCGGCCGCCGTCGTCCGCCGCTCGCTCGGCTTCCCGAAGTAGATGCCGCCGGTCAGCTCGCGGACGACGATCAGGTCGACGCCGGTCAGGATCTCCGGCCGGAGCGGTGACGCCGCGACCAGCTCGGGCCAGGCACGGACCGGGCGAAGGTTGGCGTAGAGGCCGAGCGCCCGCCGGAGTCCGAGCAGCGCCTGCTCGGGCCGGACGGCCGCGGCAGGGTTGTCCCACTTGGGACCACCGACCGCGCCGAGGAGCACCGCGTCGGCACCGCGCGCGCGCTCGAGCTCGGCGGCCGGCAACGGGGCGCCGCAGGCGTCGATCGCCGCGCCGCCGATCACGCCGCTCGTGAACGTAAGGTCGAGCCCGTGGCGTGGCGCGGCCGCCTCGAGGACGGCGACCGCCTCGGCCGTCACCTCGGGACCGATCCCGTCGCCCGGGAAGACGGCGATCGTCGCGCGCGCCACGGGCTCAGTCGTCCGGGCCCGCCTGTGGGCCTCCACCGGCTGCGGGTGTCGTCTGCGCGCGCGCGCCGGCGATCATGCCCGTCTGGCGGGCATAGGCGAAGAGCCCACCGGCGTCGATCACCGGACCAGCGTCGCCGAGCGGCCGGAGCGCGTGCACGGCGCCCGTCGTCACGTTCGTCAGCGTGTTCGCCTCGAGGTCGAGGACGACTTCCTCGTTGGTGCGAAACACGTCCACGAGGCGCGTCGGCGTCTCGCAGGGATAGAGCTCCCCAGTGGCCACGCAATTCCGGAAGAAGATGCGGGCGAAGGGCTCGGCCACGACCGCTTTGGTGCCCGCCCCGCCGAGCGCGACCGGCGCATGCTCGCGCGACGAGCCGCAGCCGAAGTTCTTTCCGGCGACGATGACCGTGTACGGCGTCGTCATGCCGTCCGGCGGGACAAACGGCGGCTGGTCGGGCGTCCGCGCGAGCCCGGCGAGCGCGTAGCTGCCGAGCTTTCGGTACTCCTCGGGAATGGTCGGCACGAGGTTCAGGTACTCGGCGGGGATGATCTGGTCGGTGTCGATGTTGTCGCCCAGCACGTAGACACGGCCACGGATCGTCATTGGAGGAGCTCCCGCGGGTCGGTGATGCGACCCGTCACGGCAGAGGCGGCCACGGTGTAGGGCGAGGCGAGGTAGACCTGCCCTTCCTTGGCGCCCATCCGACCAGGGAAATTCCGATTCGTCGTGGAGATGCACACCTCGGGGCCGTTGATGCGCCCGAAGGTGTCGCGCGGTCCGCCGAGGCAGGCGGCGCACGAGGCGTCGACGGACACCTGACAGCCGGCGTCGCGGAAGATGTCGAGCAGCGCGCGGCCGTCGATCGTGTGCGTGCGGAGTCCCGTCGAGACCTCGGTGGTGGAAGGCACGAGGAACGTGTCCACCGCCACGCGACGTCCCTTCAGCACCCGTGCCGCATTGATGAAGTCCGTGATCTTCCCGCCCGTACACGAGCCGATGTAGGCGCGCGTCAGGCGGACGTCGCCGAGCTCGCGCGCGAGCGCGCGGTTGTCGGGCGAGTGCGGCTTGGCGACGACCGGCTCGAGCCGGCGGGCGTCGTAGCGGCGGTCGGTCACGAAGCGCGCGCCCGCGTCGTTCGCGACCTCCGTGTATGGCCGCGTCGTGCGGGCGCGGAGGTACGCACGCGTGGTCTCGTCGCAGGCGATGATGCCGTTCTTGCCGCCCGCCTCGATCACCATGTTGGCGAGCGTCATCCGCTCCTCCATCGAGAGCCGCATGACCGCCTCGCCCGCGAATTCCATCGCGCGATACGTCGCCCCGTCGACGCCGACGTCGCCGATGATCTGGAGGATCATATCTTTGCCGAGGATGTACGGCGGCACCTCGCCCTCGAACGTGAAGCGCATGGTCGGGGGCACCTTCACGAGCAGCTTGCCCGTACCCATGACGAAGGCGGCATCCGTGTTGCCGATGCCGGTGGCGAACTCGTTGAAGGCGCCGGCCGTGCAGGTATGGGAATCCGTGCCGAAGAGGACCTCGCCCGGACGGGTGTGTCCTTCCTCGGCGAGGGCGATGTGGCACACGCCTTTGTAGCGCGCCGTGCCGACGTCGTAGAGGTGCGGCAGCCCCTGCTCCGCCGCGAATGCGCGGAGGATGTCGACGTTGCGGTGGGCCTTGTCGTCCTTCGTGAAGATGTAGTGGTCGGGGATCAGGACGACGCGTTCGCGGTCCCAGACGCGCGCGCCGGCGCCGAACTCGCGCTTGAAGATGCCGATCGTGCCCGGTCCGCAGACGTCGTGGGTCATGAGGACGTCGGCCGCCACCCAGACGTTGTCGCCCGGCGCGACCGCCTGCTTCCCGGCGGCGCGCGCCAGGATCTTCTCGGTCATCGTCATGCTCACGGCCCCACCTCCGCCGTCTGGACCTGCTGGCGATGGAGACGCCGGTAGGCAAGGCGGTTCAGCGCGTTCAGGTAGGCGAGCGCGCTCGCCTGGATGATGTCGGTGTGGCTCCCCTGCCCGAGCACCGTGATCCCGGCCTCGGAGACGAGGCAGGACACCTCGCCCTGCGCGTCGGTCCCGCCGGTGATCGCCTTGACCGCGTACCGCTCGAGGCGCGGGTGCTGCCCCGTGAGGTCGTCGATCACCTTGTAGCAGGCGTCGACCATGCCGTCGCCCGTCCCGGCGCCCATCACCTCCTCGCCGTCGATCTTGAGCTTCACGGTGGCGTGCGGGACAGCCATGCTCGAGGAGGTCACGTTGAGGTACGTGAGCACGTAGCGGTCGCTCGCGCCGCCGCGCACCGACTGCTGCGCGACGAGCGCGATCAGGTCCTCGTCGTAGACGCTCTTCTTGGCGTCGGCGAGCGCCTTGAAGCGCTCGAAGACGACGTTCATGTCGACGTCGGTCGTGTCGAGGCCAAGCTCGCGGAGGCGCGCGACGAACGCATGACGGCCCGAGTGCTTGCCGAGGACGAGGCGGTTCGAGTCGAGCCCGACCGACTCCGGGCGCATGATCTCGTAGTTCAGCCGGTGCTTCAGGACCCCGTCCTGATGGATGCCGGCCTCGTGCGCGAAGGCGTTGTCGCCGACGATCGGCTTGTTGAACGGCACGGTGAGGCCGGTGATCTGGGCGAGCAGGCGGCTCGTCGGGTAGATCTGCTCGGTCACGATGCCGGTGTCCACGCCGAAGCGGTCGCCGCGGGTCTTGATCGCCATGACGACCTCCTCCATGGCGGTGTTGCCGGCGCGCTCGCCGATGCCGTTCACCGTGCACTCGATCTGCCGCGCGCCGTTCTGCACGGCCGCGAGCGAGTTGGCGACGGCCATGCCGAGGTCGTTGTGGCAGTGGGCGCTCCAGATGACGCGGTCGCCACCCTGGACGCGCTCGCGAAGCGTCTGGAAGAGCGCGCCGTACTCCTCGGGCAGCGCGTAGCCCGTGGTGTCGGGGACGTTGATCGTGCGTGCCCCGGCCTCGATCACCGCGGAGAAGACCTCGATGCTTGTGCTTCAGATGGATGTCCGAGGTGGCGATGAAGATGTGGATGCCGGGCCGCTTGGCGCGCTCGACGGCACGGATGGCACGGTCAACGTCCTGCTCGCGGGTCCGCGCGAGCGACAGCACGATGGGCCCGGACACGGCCTCGGCGACCCGCCGGACGGCCTCGAAGTCGCCCTCCGACGACGCCGCGAAGCCGGCCTCGATGACGTCGACGCCGAGGTGCTCGAGCTGGCGCGCGATCGCCAGCTTCTCCTCCACGTTCATGGTCGCACCCGGCGACTGCTCGCCGTCGCGGAGCGTCGTGTCGAAGATCTGTACCCGGTCCATCATCGTCTCCTTTCGTCCGACGGACCGCCCGTCCCGTGGCCCAGAAATAAAAAAGCCACGAGCGGGAGGTCCGCCCGTGGCACTCTGCCGAGGTTGGGTCTCTTGTCCCTACGCTCGGGCGAGGGCCGCGGGCGGGCTGCTAAGCAGCAGGCCCAGGGCCAGTCCGAGCAGGAGTAGGGACAGCGCGTTCACTGAATGAAGGCGTTATCCGCGTGGCGTCGGCTTGTCAAGCACAGCAAGGTCGGCAAGACCATCATCGCGGCATGGCGCGGCGACCGGACGCGCGTCGCGAGGACCCGCGTGCAGGTCACCGCGATCGAGATCCTGAACGCCTTGAAGCCCGTGCACCCCGCCACCAACGAGCGGATGCGCTGCTCCGAGACCTCGAGCCAGGACTGCAGCGCGACGCCGTGCCCCCCGGGGAGACGTGCCGGAAGTTCGGCGGGACCATCCCGGGATGGGAGGTGTTCCTCAAGGCGAACGGCAACTGGCTGAAGCTCGCCGGTCTCGATGGCATCGTCGCGCCGGCGACCGTGCCCCAGAGCCTCGTCTACGACGAGGCGATCCCGCTCACCGGCGGCGTGCTCCGCCTGCATGCGACCGGCCATAGCCTCGACTGCCGCGAGTCCGTGTACGGCATGTCGATCCGCCGGGACGTGGAGATCTTCGGGCCGACCGACACCCTCGCCTGTCTCCTGGACGCGGAGAGCCATGACATCGGCGACTTCGACCTGACCCTCGACGCCGCAACCCTCCCCGCTCCCGGGAAGTCGGCGTCCTACGTCACGCAGAGCGTCGGCGGCGCGGGCGGCAGCTGCTCGACGTCGACGGGCCAGCTCTGCCCACCGACGCCGACTGTCCGAGCGGCGAGACGTGCGCGGTGACCGGCGGCTCGTACCGGCTGCACTACACGATCCGGCGCCGCTGAGTTCTGCGCGCGAGCCCGCGGCCCGCGCGTCCGCATGTTGACATGTGGCGGACATGTGCCTATGCGTATCACATGTCGGTGATGGTGCAGATCCGGAATGTTCCCGATCCCGTTCACCGCAAACTCAAGGCCCGTGCGGCGCTGGCCGGCATGTCGCTGTCGGACTACCTACTGGCCGAGCTGCAGCGAGCCGCCGAGCGGCCCACCAGGGCAGAGTTGCTGGAGCGTCTGGCGCGCCGCACCGCCGTGCAGCCGCGTCCCCGCCCCGCCGCGCTCGTCCGCCGCGAACGCGAACGACGGTGATCGTCCTCGACGCCTCTGCCGTCATCGAGCTCATGCTCGGCACCCGCGCCGGTGCCGCCGTTGCGCGCCGGATCGCGCCGCCTGCGGAGACTCTCCATGCACCGCATCTGATCGACCTCGAGGTGGCGCAGGCGCTGCGACGGTACGCACGCATGGGTCGGATGACCGACGAGCGGGCGCGGGAAGCGCTCGAGGACCTCGGTGACCTCGACCTGAACCGATATCCGCACGACGTCTTCCTGTCGCGGATCTGGACGCTTCGACGCAACGCGACCGCCTACGACGCCGTGTACCTCGCGCTCGCCGAGTCGCTTCCCGCACCGCTCCTCACCACGGATGCACGGCTCGCGAACATCCCCGGCGTACAGGCGCGCGTCGAGGTGGTTTAGGAGCGCGACCCGAGACGCATGTCTCGGGTCGGAGGCAGACGCGAGCGTGAAGGGACAGTACCACGCGCGACTGCCGTGCCGCGGCTGGCAAAGCCAGCGCGGCACGAGGTACACGCCCGGCGCGCATCGCTCGATCGGCGGATGCCGCCGCAGCGGTGAAGCCGCCAGCCTTCGGCGTGCAGCCTTCGGCGTGCTGGACAGGCATCGCCACAGAGGCGTCGGCTGGGCGGCCGTACCTCGTCTGTCGCGCCGGCTTTCGCCGGCCGCGACATGCGGCGCGCGCGGGTCACCGAGCGTTCCCCGCTCGCGTCCGGTCCCGACCCGAGATGTATCTCGGGTCGGCCTCCTAGCTGCGGGAACCCTACGGCGGCGGCGTCGGCGCACCGCCGCGGACGCCGCCGACACGACCGGCGGGCGCCTGACCCGCCCGCGCCGCGAGCCGCCGCCGCCCGGACAGCAGCCGGCCAAGGTAGACGACGGGTCCCGAGAGCGCGTAGGTCACGATCGCCAGGAACAGGACGGGCTGCGGCGCGGCGATGGTGAGCATGATGAGCACGATGAGCCCGAGCAGCACCTGGAAGGGATGGCGATGGTGGAGCTTGATCTCCTTGAACGAGAAGTACCGGATCTCGCTCACCATGAGGCCCGCGACCGCGTAGATCACGAGCAGCATGAGGATGCGCTTGTTCGGCGCACCGGCGCCGCCGAAGTAGTAGAAGAGCAGCACGGTCGTCGCGATCACGTCGGCCGCGGCCGGGATCGGGAGGCCGACGAAGTGCCGCTTCTCGACCGACCCGACCTGCACGTTGAAGCGCGCGAGCCGGAGCGCGCCACACGTCACGTAGAGCGTCGCCGCAAGCCAGCCCCAGCGCCCCCAGGGCACGAGCGCCCACTGGTAGACGAGGATCCCGGGCGCGACGCCGAACGCCACCAAATCGGCGAGCGAATCGTACTGCTCCCCGAAAGAGCTCGACGAGCGGGTGAGCCGTGCGATGCGCCCGTCCAGCACGTCGCACGCCTGGGCGACGAGGATCATGATGGCGGCGAGCTCGTAGCGATGACCGAGCGTCGCGATCACGGAGTAGAAACCGGAGATCAGGCCGGCGGACGTGAAGAGGTTCGGCAGGAGGTAGACGCCGCGGCGGAGCGGCGGAATGCGACGTCGGCGCCGCCCCGGAATGATGCGGATGCCAGCACTGTCGCTCACGCGGGCTCCTCGGCAATGACCGTCGTGCCGGCGTGCACCCGGTCGCCGCGCGCGACCAGCGGGCGGACGTCGGCGGGGAGGAACAGATCGACGCGCGACCCGAACATGATGAGGCCGAAGCGCTCCCCGCGGCGCGTGCGGTCGCCGGGCGCCACCTTGCAGACGATCCTGCGCGCCACGGCGCCCGCGATCTGCACCATCAGATAGCGCCGGCCGCGGCTCTCGAGCACGACGGCGTTGCGCTCGTTGTCGAGCGACGCCTTGTCGGCGAAGGCCGCTCGGAACTTGCCATTCGTGTGCTGCACGCGTTCGACGGTGCCGCTCACCGGGTTTCGATTCACGTGCACGTTGAGCGGCGACATGAAGATGCTGATGCGGGTGGCGGTCGTGCCGAGGAACCGATCCTCGCGCTCCGGCACGACGGCGACCACCCGTCCGTCGGCAGGAGAGACGACGCGGTGCTCGCCCGGCGGCGCCGCGCGCTCGGGATCGCGAAAGAAATTGAGGCACAGGGCGAGGCCGATGACGAGCGGCACGATGGACGCCGGGTGCCCGGCGGCGGTACCTACCACGGCGACGAGCCCGAGGACGCCCGCCGCCATCGCGATCACCGGCCAGCCTTCGCGCGCGATCGGCAGGACGCGGCTCACCTCCTCAATTGCGCGAGCGGTCGACGAGGCGGTTGGACGCGAGCCAGGGCATCAGCGACCGGAGCCGCGTCCCGACGCCCTCGATCGGGTGCTGCGCGGCTTCCTTGCGCAGCTCCCGGAAATGCGGCGACCCGCAGCGGTGCTCGGTGATCCACTCGTCGGCGAACTTGCCGGACTGGATGTCGGAGAGGATGGCCTTCATCGCCTGGCGGGCCTCCGGTCCGACCACCCGCTTGCCGCGCGTCATGTCGCCGTACTCGGCCGTGTTGCTGATCGAGTAGCGCATGTTGGCGATGCCGCCCTCGTAGATGAGGTCGACGATGAGCTTCACCTCGTGCAGGCACTCGAAGTACGCCATCTCGGGAGAGTAGCCCGCCTCGACGAGCGTCTCGTACCCCGCGCGGATGAGCTCGGTGAGACCGCCGCACAGCACCGACTGCTCGCCGAAGAGGTCGGTCTCGGTCTCCTCCTTGAAGGTCGTCTCGAGCACCGCGGCGCGCGTGCCGCCGATGGCCTTGGCGTAGGCGAGGCCCACCTGCTTGGTGTCGCCGCCCGGGTCCTGCGCGATGGCGAGCAGACACGGCACCCCGCGCCCCTTCTCGTACTCGCTCCGCACGAGATGGCCGGGGCCCTTGGGCGCCACCATGAACACGTTCACGTCGGCGGGCGGGACGATCTTCTTGTAGTGGATGTTGAACCCGTGGCCGAAGGCGAGGAAGTTGCCCGCCCGGAGCCCCGGCCCGACGTCGCCCTCGTAGATCTCGGCGCCCTGCTCGTCGGGCACGAGCATCATGACGACGTCGGCCTCGCGGGCGGCGGTGGCGGTGTCGACCACACGGAGGCCGGCCGCCTCGGCCTTCTTCCGCGACGCGCTGTCGGCGCGGAGGCCGACGCGGACGTCCATCCCGCTGTCGCGCAGGTTGAGCGCGTGCGCGTGGCCCTGACTGCCGTAGCCGAGGATGGCGATCTTCTTGCCCTGAAGCGGCGCGAGCGTCGCGTCGCGGTCGTGGTAGATGTTCATGAGGCCGCCCGCTCCTTCTCGTCGCCGTCCGCCGCGAGGGTCCGCGTGCCGCGGAACATCGCCACCTTGCCGGTGCGGACGATCTCTTTGATGCCGATCGGCTTCAGCAGCTCGATCAGCGCGTGGATCTTGTCCTCGGTCCCCGTCACCTCGATGACGTAGGAACTATGCGAGACGTCGATGATCTTGCCGCGGAAGATGTCGACGATGTTCATCACCTCGCCGCGCGTCCGCTCCTCGGCGTCGACCTTGATGAGCACGAGCTCGCGCTCGACGTGCTCCGTCCCGGTGAAATCCGTGAGCTTGACGACGGCGATCAGCTTGTAGAGCTGCTTCTCGATCTGCTCGAGCACCTGGTCCTCGCCGCGCGTGACGAGCGTGATCCGCGAGACGGTGGGATCCATCGTCTCGGCGACGGACAGGCTCTCGATGTTGAAGCCGCGTCCGCTGAAGAGTCCCGCGACGCGGGCGAGGACGCCGAATTCGTTCTCGACGAGGACCGAGATGGTGTGGCGCATCCGCTCAGTGTGGTCGGTAGCGGCCGAGGATCTCCATGATCTTGTCCTTGCCCGCGAGCTTGAGCTTCTGGAGGCGCTTCTTCTCGATCTCCTCCTCGGTGGTGAGGTGCACCTTCTGCTGGTAGGCGGCGAGGCGCTTCTCGAGATCGAGGTGCTCCTCGTAGTACTGGCGAAGCTCGGGCTCGCGATCCAGGAGCGACTGGATGAGCTCCTCGTCCTTCTTCTCCATCGGGGGAAAAACCTTATCGCGGCGTAAAACGGCTTGTCAACGCGAGCCGAAGCGCACGAGCTCGGCCTCCGGTGGACGAACGTAGACGGGCTCGACCTCGCCCGGGTTCGCCGCTGCACCCGCGAGGAGACGCTGCCATCCGAGCCTTGCCACGATCCCGCCGCGCGGGTGGTGGGTCGCGAAGGGACGGATCGTGGCCCGGGCGCCGAGCACGTCGCCGTACACGGAGCCGGCGTCGCCGACCAGCACGCAGGGCCGCTCGAGGCGCGCCGCGAGGTCGACGGGTCGCAGTGCCAGATCCTCGCTCAGGCGGTGCGGCCCGGCGGCGGTCGCCGCGAAGAGCGCCGCGTAGACCTCGCCCTTGCGCGCGTCGAGCGCGGCGCAGACTTGTTCCCCGGCGGCGGCGTCGGCCGCCCAGGCGAGCGCCTCGAGCGTCGGCACCGTGACGAGCGGGATACGGGCCGCGAACGCGACTCCCTTGGCCCAGCCGAGACCGATGCGGAGCCCGGTGAAGGATCCGGGGCCGATCGACACGGCGAGCGCGTCGAGTCCCCCGAGCTCGACGCCCGCCTCGGCCAGCGCGCGAGCGACGAGGCCGGGCAGCGATTTCGCGTGCGAGCGGGATTCCGGTTCGGCCGCGTCGGCGAGCACCACGCCGTCGCGCACCACCCCGACCGCCGCCGTCCACGTGGCGGTGTCGAGGCCGAGCAGCGTCAGCGGGCGGTGATCGCCCGTCGGATCAGCCCTGAACGAGCCGATGGATGTCGTTGTAGAAGACGAAGACCATCAGCGTGATCAGCAGGAGCAGCCCAACCTGCTGCGCGAGCTCGCGGTGCCGCTGGCGGAGCGGGCGCCGCAAGAGCCCCTCGATGCCGAAGAACGCGAGATGTCCGCCGTCGAGCGCCGGGATGGGCAGCAGGTTCAGCACCCCGAGGTTGATCGACAGGAACGCGAGCATGGTGAGGAAGTAGCGGGCGCCGGCGCGGGCCTGCTGGCCGGCGGCGCGCGCGATGGCGATCGGGCCGCCGAGCTCGCTCGGTGACACGCGCCCCTGCAACATCAGGAGGATCCCCTTCAGGACGACGGCGGACGCTGACCAGGTCTGCTGGGCCGCCATGAGGACCGCGCGCGGCGGGCTCACCGACGTCCAGTCGCGCGAGGCCTCGATGCCGATCCGGTAGACGCGTCCGGCGTCCTCGCCGAACATGGTGCGGTTGTCCCGCAGCTCGGGCGTCACCTCGATCGGGGTCTGCTGGCCGTCGCGCTCGACGGTCAGCCGGAGCCGGCGCCCCTCGGAGCCGAGCACCGAGTGCGAGAGCTCCTCCCAGGTGGCGATGGGCCGGTCGTCGATGGCGATGACGCGGTCGTCGGGCTTGAGGCCGGCATGCTCCGCCGGCATGCCTGCGCTGACCCCGCCGATGCGCGCCTCGTGCGACGGCATCTCGGCGCCGACGGTGGCGAACAGGACGGCGTAGACCACGAAGGCGAACACGAAGTTCATCGCGGGTCCGGCGAAGACGATCGCGGCTCGCCGTCGCGCCGGCTGCGTCGAGAAGGCGCGTTCGGGCTCGGCGACGACCGCCGGGTCAGTCTCGTCCTCTTCGCCGAGCATCTTGACGTAGCCGCCGAGGGGCATCGCCGAGAGGGCATATTCCGTCTCGCCGCGCCGTCGCGCGAAAACGACCGGCCCGAATCCGATCGAGAAACGCTGCACGAGAATCCCGAGCCGCTTGGCCACCATGAAGTGGCCGAGCTCGTGCACGAAGACCAGCACTCCGAGCGCGACGGCAAAAGCGAGCAATGAGACCAACGGTCCGATCATGGTTCTGAGGCCTTTCTCGACGCTACCCGCGCGGAAACGCGGTGTAGTAGTAGACGAACACCATCGGGAACAGCAGGCTGTCCAATCGGTCCAGGATGCCACCGTGGCCCGGGATAATCCAGCCGGAATCCTTGGCACCAAACGCCCGCTTCAGCGCCGACTCGCAGAGGTCGCCCAGTTGCGCGAGAAGGCTGATGGCTCCGCCGAGCCCGAAGGCCTCCCCTAGCGCCAGCCGCGGGAAGAAGATCACGCGGCAGAGCACGGCAATGAACATGGCGCCGGCGATCGCGCCCACCGATCCCTCGACCGTCTTGCTCGGGCTGACCGCCGGCAGGAGCTTTCTCCGGCCGTAGGCGCGTCCCGTGAAGTACCCGCCCGAGTCCGACCCCATGGCGACGAACACCGTGAACAGCACCCAGCGCCAGCCATCCGGTCCGCCATGGCGGAGCAGCACGATGTGCGGCGTGACGAAGCCGACATAGAGCACGCCGAGGACGGTAAGCCCGAGCCGGTGCACCGCGCCCGCGAGATCGGCGGTCCGGACGAGCGGAAACACGAGGCCACCGATCACCGTGAGCCCGAGCCCCGCCCCCCAGAACTCCGGCCGCCGCGACACGATCCCCGCCCCGACCACGAGCCCCCACACGATGCCCGCCACCCGCTCGATCGGCTGCTCGGGCAACGCCATCGCGAAATACTCGAACAGCCCGCTCGCCGTCACCGCCACGATGAACCCCGCAAACAGCGGCGCCGGCAGCTTCCAAACGATCAGCCAAATGGCGGGAATCGCCACCGCGGCCGTGAGAAGCCTCGTCCTAAGCATGGACGAGACACCCTATTCGACTGCGGTGGGAGCCGGGCGCGGCTTCGCCGCGCCCGAGCGACGGGGTCCGGGGCCATCGGAGGAGCGCAGCGCGCGCAGCGCGCGAGCACCGCACGGGGCCCCGGAATCTAATTGACGGCACGCAGCCGTTGCTGGTCCCGCTCCACCTGAGCGGGCGTCTTGCCGAACCGGCGCTGGCGCTGCTGATAGAAAGCGAGCGCCTGGAGGAACTCTCGCTCGCGGAAATCGGGCCACAGCGTGTCGGTGACGTAGATCTCGGTGTAGGCGATCTGCCACAGGAAGAAGTTGCTGATCCGCATCTCACCGCTCGTGCGAATGAGCAGGTCCGGGTCGGGGATGCCGGCGGTCCCGAGGTGCTGCGCGACCACCGCCGACGTGATCTGCTCCGGACGCAGCTCGCCTCGATCGACCCGCCGGGCGATGGCGCGCGCCGCGCGTGCGATCTCCTCCCGTCCCCCGTAGCTGACGGCGAGGATCACGGTCATGCCGGTGTTGTGCCGTGTGGCTTCGATCGTGGAGCGGAGCGCGTCGCGCACGGCGGGAGGCAGGCGGCGCAGGCTTCCGACCGCGAGCAGCCGGATCTGGTGCCGCATCATCTTCCCGAGCTCCGTCTCGAGGTAGCGATGGAGCAGCGACATCAGGCCGTCGACCTCGCGCGGGGGGCGGCCCCAGTTCTCGCTCGAGAACGCGTACAGCGAGAGGTACGGGATGCCGAGCCGGCGGCTCGTCTCGACGACGGCCCGGACCGAGTCCTTGCCGACCCGGTGTCCGTGGAGGCGCGAGATGCCGCGTTGCTGCGCCCAGCGGCCGTTGCCGTCCATGATGACGGCGACGTGCCGCGGCATGCGAGAGGGATCGAGCTCCACCATCAGACGGCCATGATCTCGTCTTCCTTGGCCTTCAGGACCTGCTCGATGCGCTCGATGTACTGCTTGGTGAGCGCCTCGACCTTCTCCGTCCCGTGCCGCCGGTCGTCCTCGGTGATGTCCTTGTCCTTCTCGAGCTCCTTCAGCATCTCGAGCGAGTCCCGCCGGTGCGTACGCATCGACACCCGGTAATCTTCGGCAAGTTTGCGGCTGTGCTTGACCAGGTCGCGCCGCCGCTCCTCGGTGAGCGGCGGGATCGGGATGCGGATGAGCTTCCCATCGTTCAGGGGGTTCAGACCCAGATCGGAGCCCTGGATCGCCTTCTCGATGGCGCCGACCACGCTCTTGTCGAACGGCGTTACGACGAGCAGGGTCGGCTCGGGCGCGGCGAGCGTGGCGACCTGATTGAGCGGCGTCCGGGCGCCGTAATAGTCGACGGTAATCCCCTCGAGGATCGCCGTAGAGGCCCGCCCGGTGCGCAGGTGCGACAGCTCCCGGCGGAGCGCCGTCAAGGTCTTCTCCATGTCCTGCTTGGCGCTGGTGAGGACGTCCTCGGTCATGCGCGCCCCCCGTGGACCAGCGTCCCGATGCGGGCGCCCGTCACCGCTTTCTTGATGTTGCCGGGGCGCATGATGTTGAAGACCAGGATCGGCATGTCGTTGTCCATGCAGAGGGAAATGGCCGTCGCGTCCATCACCTGGAGCTGGCGGTTCAGCACGTCGATGTAGGAGAGCTGGTCGAAGCGGCGCGCCTCGGGGTGCTTCATGGGGTCGGCGTCGTAGACGCCGTCAACGCGCGTCGCCTTGAAGATCACCTCGGCGCCGATCTCCATCGCGCGCAGGCTCGCGGCGGTGTCGGTGGTGAAGAAGGGGTTGCCGGTCCCGGCCGCGAAGATGACCACGCGGCCCTTCTCGAGATGCCGGGTGGCGCGCCGCCGGATGTAGGGCTCGGCGACCTCCTGCATCTCGATCGCGGAGAGGACCCGCGTCGGCACGTCGAGCTTCTCGAGGGCGTCCTGGAGCGCAAGCGCGTTGATGACCGTCGCGAGCATCCCCATGTAGTCGCCGGTGGCGCGGTCGATGTGCGAGCGTCCGGCGAAGCCGCGAAAGATGTTGCCGCCACCGATCACGAGCGCCAGCTCGCAGCCGAGCCCATGGACGTCCTTCAGCTCCGCCCCGAATGCGGCGAGCACCTCGGGGTCGATCCCGTATCCGGCGGGACCGGCCAGCGCCTCGCCGCTGATCTTGAGGAGCACGCGGCGATAGGTGGGAGCGGCGGCCGTGGCGACGGCCGGCGGTTCAGGCTCCGGGCTCGCCTCCAGCGGGGGTCTCCTTGTTGTCCGCACGCCGCTCGAGCGATTCCCCGAGCTGGAAGCGGGCGAAGCGGCGCACCGCGACGTTGACGCCGAACCGCACGATCGCCTCTTTGACGACCTCCTCGACGGTCCGATCGCTCTGCTTGATGAAAGGCTGCTCGAGGAGGCAGACGTCCTTGTAGAAGCGCTCGACCTGCCCTTCGATGATGCGCTCGATGACCTTCTCGGGCTTGCCGGACTGCCGGGCCTGCGCGAGGTAGATCTCGCGCTCGGTCTCGAGCTCCTCCGCCGGCACGTCCTCACGGCTCACGTAGCGAGGTCCTGCAGCCGCCACCTGCATCGACAGGTCCTTCACGAGCTGTTGGAACTCGGTGGTCTTGGCCACGAAGTCCGTCTCGCAGTTGACCTCGATCAGGACGCCGATTTTGCCCCCCGGATGGATGTAGGCGCCGATCGCGCCGTCCGTGGCCGCGCGGGTGGACTTCTTCGCCGCCTTGGCGAGCCCCCGCTCGCGCAGCAGACGGAGCGCGCGGTCGAGGTCGCCGGCCGCCTCGCCGAGCGCCTTCTGGCAGTCGAGGAGCCCCGCCCCCGTCTTCTCCCGGAGCTCCTTGACGAGGGTGAGGCTCATGCCTGCGTAGCCTCGGCCTCCGCCCTGCCGGCCAGCGCACGTCCGCCGAGCGCCCCGCCGTTGGTGGCCACCTCGGGCTCCTGGCCCGCGCCACGCTGCCGCTCCTCGTAGAGGTTGCGTCCCTCGATGACCGCCTCGGCGACCGCCGCGCAGAAGAGGCGGATCGCCCGGATGGCGTCGTCGTTGCCGGGAATCTTGTAGTCGATCACGTCCGGATCGCAGTTCGTATCGACCACCGCCACCACCGGGATGCCGAGCTTGTTGGCCTCCTTGACGGCGATCTCTTCCTTCTTGGGATCGATGACGAAAAGCGCGTCGGGGAGCTTGCGAAGGCCCTTGATGCCGCCGAGCGAGGAGAGCAGCTTCTCTCGCTCCCGCCGCAGGGAGTTCAGCTCCTTCTTGGTGAGCGCCTCGGCGATCTGCGCGTCCTCGAGCATCTCGTCGAGCTTCTTGAGCCGATCGATCGATTGCTTGATGGTTTGGAAATTCGTCAGCATACCGCCCAGCCAGCGCGTGTTGACGTAGAAGGCGCCGCAGCGCTCGGCCTCCTCGCGCATGGCGTCCTGGGCCTGCTTCTTGGTGCCGACGAAGAGCATCTGGCCGCCCTGCGCCGTGAGGTCCCGGACGAAGTTGTAGGCGTCGCGGAACATCTTGACCGTCTGCTGCAGGTCGATGATGTAGATGCCGTTCCGCGCGCCGAAGATGTAGGGCTTCATCTTCGGATTCCAGCGACTGGTCTGGTGTCCGAAGTGCACCCCGGCCTCGAGCAGGTTCTTCATGGTGACGTCCGTCATACGATACCCTGGAGCGATCCCCCCCTTCGCGCAGAATCGGAAAAAGCGACGACTAGCAGAAAGCGGCGGCCCAAGGCAATGAACGTCGTCACTGGTTCATCGAGTCCAGGAACTCCTGGTTGACCTTGGTGCCCCGGACCTTGTCGTGCAGGAACTCCATCGCCTCGACGGTGTTCAGCTGCGAGAGGAGCTTCCGGAGGATCCAGACGCGGTTCAGCACGTCGCGCGGCAGGAGCAGCTCCTCCTTGCGGGTCCCGGACCGGGTGAGGTCGATGGTGGGGAACATCCGCTTGTCCATCAGGCGCCGGTCGAGGTGGATCTCCATGTTGCCCGTGCCCTTGAACTCCTCGAAGATCACCTCGTCCATCCGGCTGCCGGTGTCGACGAGCGCCGTGCCGATGATCGTGAGACTGCCGCCGTCCTCGATGTTGCGCGCGGCGCCGAAGAACTTCTTGGGGCCGCGAAGCGCATTGGAATCGACGCCGCCGGAGAGGATCTTGCCGCTCGGCGGGACGACCGAGTTGTAGGCGCGCGCGAGACGCGTGATCGAGTCGAGCAGGATCACGACGTCGCGCCCGTGCTCGACCAGCCGCTTGGCCTTCTCGATGACCATCTCGGCCACCTGCACGTGGCGTGTCGCGGGCTCGTCGAACGTCGAGCTCACCACCTCGCCCTTGACCGACCGCTGCATGTCGGTCACCTCCTCGGGCCGCTCGTCGATCAGCAGCACGATGAGCACGACGTTCGGGTGGTTCGCCGTGATGCCATGCGCGATGTTCTGGAGCATCATGGTCTTCCCGGTCCGCGGTGCGGCGACGATGAGACCGCGCTGCCCCTTCCCGATCGGCACCAGGAGATCGATGATGCGCGTCGTGAATTCCTCCGGCTCGAACTCGAGGCGGAGGTGCTCGTCGGGATAGAGCGGCGTCAGGTTGTCGAAGAGGATCTTCTCGCGCGCCTTCTCCGGCTCCTCGAAGTTGATCGTCTCCACCTTGAGGAGCGCGAAGTAGCGCTCGCCCTCCTTGGGCGGGCGGATCTGCCCGTACACGACGTCGCCGGTGCGGAGATTGAAGCGGCGGATCTGGCTCGGGGAGACGTAGATGTCGTCGGGACCGGGCAGGTAGTTGTAGTCGGGCGCGCGCAGGAAGCCGAAGCCGTCGGGCAGGATCTCGAGGACACCTTCGCCGCAGATGAAGCCGTTCTGCTCGGTCTGCGCCTGCAGGATCGAGAAGATCAGCTCCTGCTTCCGCATGGCCGCGGCGCCCTCGATGTTCATGTCCTTGGCGAGGGCGGCGAGCTCCGCGATCTTCTTCTCCTTCAGTGACTTGAGATTCAGCGTGCCGGGCTCTTCCGGGGCTGGTGCCTCGGCCTTGGCGCGTGAACGGACGGGATTGGTACTCAAGTCATTCCCCTCCCGAGTCATGTGCTATGCGTGATCGGCTTTGGGATCGCGCCGGCTCGTGCAGCGCCGGCGATTGTATCGGACGGGAGAGAAGAGAACGGTTCCTCTTCGGGGGACAATCCCGGGTGGTGGCGGCTGTGGGCACCCTATGCAATCGACCCAGGACTGTCAAGCAGAACGGGGTGTTTCCGCCGCGCTCCCGGCGACTTGGCGGAGTCGTGTGAGGAGACCCATGAGGTCCGGGGGCAGCGGCGCCCGCACGCCGAGCGGCTGCCCGGTGGTGGGATGGCGGAAGCGGATCTCCTCGGCGTGCAGCGCCTGGCGCGGGAAGTCCGCGAGGCCGGGCACCCTTCCGCCCCGCCCGCGGCGCCCACCGTAGACGCGGTCGCCGACGATCGGGTGGCCGAGCGCGGCGAGATGCACGCGCAGCTGGTGCGTCCGACCCGTGTGCGGGCGGAGGCGGAGCAGCGTCGCATCCGGGAGCCGCTCGAGCACCTCGAAGTCGGTGACGGCCGCGCGTGGGCGGCGGCTCCGGACGCTCATCCGTTTCCGCTCGCGCGGGTGCCGTCCGATCGGCCGGTCGATCGTCCCGCGCGCGCGCGCGACGCGGCCGTGAACGATCGCCACGTACCGCTTCTCGATCGACCGCTCGCGGAACTGACGCGCGAGCCCCTCGAGCGCCGCCCACGTGCGCGCCACGAGGAGGACGCCCGACGTGTCGCGATCGAGCCGGTGCACGATCCCGGGACGCTCCGCCGCGCCGGTTGTCGGCAACGCGCCCAGGCGATGCGCGAGCGCGTGCACGACCGTCCCGCGCCGCGCGCCGGGCGCCGGATGCACGACCATCCCCGCGGGCTTGTCGATCGCAAGCAGATCCGCGTCCTCGTGGAGGATCACGAGGGGCAGCGCCTCGGGCTCGATCGCGAGCGGCTCGGGCTCGCGCGCGTCGATCTCGACGCGCGCGCCCGCACGCACCGCGTGCGACGCCTTGCAGACGGCGCCGTCCACTCGCACGCAGCCCGCGTCGATCAGCTGCTTGGCCTGCGACCGCGTGCCGACGCCGCGTGCCGCTGCGACCACCCGGTCGAGCCGCCGGCCCGTGGCGTCCGCCGGCACGACGAGGACGACGCGCGCCACGCTCACCGCCCGGCGGCAGCCAACGTCGGCTCGGCCGCGAGGACGTGCCGCGCGCGCGCCACGTCGGCGGCGATCGCGGCTTTGAGCGCCTCGGGGCCGGAAAAGGCGCACTCGCCGCGCAGCCGCTCGACGAACTCGACGACGAGCCAGCGGCGGTAGAGATCGCCGCTGAAATCCAGCAGATGCACCTCGACCGTCCGCCGCGCGCCGCCGAACGTCGGGCGGACGCCGATGTTCAGCACGCCCGGGACGTGCCGCCCGTCGATCGCCGCCGAGACCGCATACACGCCGTCGGGCGGCAGGAGGAGCCGGGGCCGCGGATGGAGGTTCGCGGTCGGAAAGCCGAGCGTGCGCCCGCGCCGATCGCCGACGACGACGCGGCCGCGGAGCGCGTAGGGACGGCCGAGCAGGCGACGGGCCTGTCGCACGTCGCCACTCTGCACCACTTCGCGCACGAGCGAGCTGCTGACGTGCTGCCCGTCCGCCTCGACCGGACCGACAACGTCGACGCTGAATCCCAGCCGCGCGCCGAGCGCGCGGAGCGTGTCGACCGTCCCGGCGCGATTGCGGCCGAACCTCACGTTGTAGCCGACGACCACGTGCACGAGCTCCAGGTGACGGCGGACGAAGTCGTCGACGAACTCCTCGGGCGTGAGCCCGGCGAAGGCCCGCGTGAACCGCTGCACGACGCAGACGTCGAGGCCGAGCGCACGCAGCATCGCGAGGCGGTCGTGCAGCGGCTGCACGATGGGCGGCGCGCGATCGGGCGCCAGCACCGCGATCGGATGCGGCTCGAAGGTGAGCGCCACCGCACGCGCGCCCCGCGCCCGTGCCTGCTCGACGGCCCGTCGGAGAATCGCCTGATGGCCGACGTGAACCCCGTCGAAGTTGCCGAGCGTGAGCACGACGCGCGGGATCGGCTGAGCCACCCGGCTCAGATGCCGGAGAACGCGCATCGACGCCTCTTCTATACCGCCCGCCGCACCCCGTTCAAAGTTGGAGGGTGCCTGGGAAATCGACTCGACATCGAATCTCCGCGCGCGCCGCGCGCGCGGCCGAGCGAAGCGAGCGGGGAGTGAGGACCCGTCGGGCTTCGCCCGACGGGGCGAGGGGCGGAGCCCCTCGCTGAGTTAGTTAATGCTCCAGCTCCATGAGCTTCTGGCGCGCGCGGGGAGCCTCGTCGGAGGTGGGGTAATCGCGGATCAGCTTCGAGAAATTGATGCGAGCGTCCGGCGTGTCGCCCATCTCCAGGAAGAGGTTCCCCTGAGCCCACAGCGCGGCCGCCGCCCGGTCGCCCTTCGGATACTTCAGCGTGACGTCGTAGAATTTCGAGATCGCCTCGTTTTGCTTTCCGGTGACGGCGTAGCAACGCGCCGCCCAGTAGAGGGCGTTGTCGGCGAGCGGCGAGTCGCGGTGATTCGTCGCGAAGCTGTTCAGCTGCGGGACGGCACGCGCGCAGTCCTTCCGCGCAAGCACGTCGAGAACGGCGAGATAGTCCGCGCGCTCGGGCACGTTGACCGTGCCTGCAGCGGACTGCTCGCGCGTGATCTCGCGCCGCCATTCGTCGTCTTCCGTGGCGGCAGGGGGCGGCTTGGCGGCGACGGCGGGCGGCGGCGTGGTCGGCGGCGGCGAGACGGCAGGCGGCGTCTCCGGCGCCGACGGCGGCGGCGTCCCGCCGTGCTCGAGCGCGGCGATCCGTTGCTCGAGCGCGCTCAGCCGGTCATCGCCCCCGGGGCCGTGCTTGTGGCCGCCTTCCTCGAGGTCGCCGCGGAGCCGCTCGACCTCGCGCTGCACCTGCTCCAGCTGCCGGCGGTTCTCCTGGACGAGCGCGCGCAGCTGGCGGTCCTGCTGCACGAAGTCCGCGTGCGTCGCGCAGCCGGCGAGCGCCGGCAGCAGAACGAGACTCCAGTGACGCAGACGGCGCGTCACGGACCGAGGACGACGGCGTGCACCCGCCGGTTGCGCGCCCAGCAGGTCTCGTTTTCGTCGTGGCAGAGCGGCAGCTCCTTGCCGTAGCTGATGGTCGAGACGCGGTCGGCGGCGATCCCCTGCGTCACCAGGTAGTCCTTCACCGTCTTGGCGCGCTTGGCGCCGAGTGCCAGGTTGTACTCGATGGTACCGCGGCTGTCGCAGTGACCCTCGAGCTCCACCTTGGCGCGCGGGTTCTGCCGGAGCCACTCGACGTTGCGGCCGAGGATGTCGCGCCCCTCGCTGTCGAGATCGTAGCGGTCGAAGCCGAAGTGGACGTCCTTGAGGATGCCGTTCTCCTCGGGGCCGAGCCCACGCTTGGCGCGCTCGAGGCTCGATCCGCCGAGGCCTTCCTCACCGATCCCACCGCCGGCGCCGCCCGCGGCGCCCTCGCCGGGCCGCAGCCCCTTCTTCTTGCACGCGCCGCCGAGCGGAACGACGAGCAGGAGGGCCAGGGCCAGACACCAAGTCCATGAGCCCCTCACCATCCCCTCCCTCCACGCCTTCCGCTGCGGGCTCATTCGAGCCGCGCCGACCACGCGGGCGACGTATCATCACCCGCGCCGCGGGTCAATTGTTTCTGCGTCCTGCCGTCGCGATCGGCGAGAAAGAGATGATGGCCGCCGGCGCGCGTCGACGAGAACACGAGGTAGCGCCCGTCCGGCGCCCACGACGGGTCCTCGTTGCTGCCGGCGGAGCTGATGGTCTGCGCGTTGCCGCCGTCGGGCGTCGTCACGACCACCTGGAATCCGCCGCCGCCGCGGGTGGTGTACGCGATGTGATCGCCCTTGGGCGACCACGCCGGCGACGTGTTGTAGCTACCCGTATGCGACACGCGGACGACCTCTGACCCGTCGACGTTCATCACGTAGATCTGCGGCGAGCCCGTGCGGGCCGAGCAGAAGGCGAAGCGCCGGCCATCGGGCGCCCACGCCGGCGACACGTCGATCGCCCAGTGGTCGGTGAGCCGCTGCAGTACCTGGCCGCTGCGGTCGAGAAGATAGATGTCGGAGTTGCCGCCCTCCTCGCGCGTGACGAGGAGCCGCGTCCCGTCCGGCGACCAGGCGCCGTCGAGCACGACCCCCGGACCGGGCACGAGGCGCGCGGTCTGGCGGGAGCCGACGTCGACCTGGAAGAGCCGCGGGAAGTGCTCGCGATACGACGCGAACACGAGTCGAGTCGAACGGACCGCGCTCGCTAGTCAGGAATTCCAGGATGGCGTCGGCCATCCGATGCGCCATGCGCGGGACGTCGTCGCGACCGCCGCTGAAGCGCTTGCTCGCCTGCGGGACGTCGCGCCGCCCCGGCACGTCGAACAGCCGCACCTCGAGCGCGATGCCGCTGCCCGAGGCGCTGATGCCGCCCTTCACGAGCGCCTGCGCGCCGATGGCGCTCCAGCCGACGAAGTCGATCTCGCCCGCCGTGATGCCCGACGTCTCGCTCTCGACGAACGTCTTCGGGTCAACCAGCCGGAAGTAACCCGAGAGATCGAGGTCGCGCGTCAGCGCCTTGGCGAAGCGGGCGCCGAGCGCGCCGCCGGGGTCGCCGCCGAGGTCTTTCGGCGGCACCACGGCGATCGGAAACGACTCGCTGCCCGGTCCGAAGATCGCGCCCGTCACGACCGCGCGCGCGTCTCGTGCCGCCAGCGCCACCAGAACCACACCCACGAGGAACGTTCTCATCCGGCGCCCCGCCCTCCCGTCTCTTCGGAGTGAAACTCGATCAGGAACTCGCGAAAGTCGTTGGCATAGTGCGCCGGCGGCGGCGGGAGCGGGTTCGAGTGCTGCACAGCGCGGATGGTCGACAGGTCGTAGGCCGAGTTCCCCGAGCTCTGCTCGAGCCGCACGTCGCTCACGCCTCCGTCCGGCGCGATCTCGAACCGCACCTTGGCGACCAGCCCGGGCCGCGCGAAGACGTTGGTCCACTGCCCCTTGATCGTGGTGATGACCGCCTGGCGATAGGCGAGGAAGTCGAGCCCGACGAGCTGACCGCCGCCGCCCTTGCCCTCGCCACCGGCGCCGACCGGCCCCGAGCCCGTGTCGCTCCCGGCGAGACCGCCACCGCGCGATTTCCAGCGCTCGGCCGCGGCGGAGTACGCATCGCGGGCCGGCGCGTCCTCGCGACCTGTCGGATTGCCGGCCTTGCCGCGCGCATCGCCCGGCTTCGTCGCCGCTGCGGGCGAGGCCGGCTTCGCCTCTGCCTTGGGCGCCGGCGTTTCCGGCCGACGAGACGGGGCGGCTGCCTTCGGCGGCTCGGCAGGCTTCGCCGCGGGTTTCGGCTCGGGCTTCGGCGGCTCCGGCTTCGGCTCGGGCTTGGGTTCCGGCTTCGGCTCCGGTGGTTTCTCGGGAATGGTCACGGGCGGTGGCTCCGCCTTCGCGACCTGCTCCTCTACCTTTGGCTCTTGCTTTTCCTCTTGCGGCTTCGGTGGCGGTTGTGGCTCCGCAGCCTTCGGCGGCGGCTCCGGCTCCGGGGGCTTCGGCGGCGCGGCCGGCGGCTCGGGCGGCTTCGCGGCGGCTTCGGGTTGCCCCTTCGGCTCCGGCGCGGGCGTCTTCTGCAAGCCGCCGAGCTCGCCGGTCAGCGGACCCGGCGGCAGGCGGCCGCCCAGGACGCGCGAGTCGGTGAGGTCGACCGTGTACGCCGTCATCGGCACGGGTCTCAGCCGCGCGTACGGTGCAACCAGAATGACCGCCGCGACCACCAGCATGTGCGCGGCGGCCGACACTGCGACCATGCGGGTGTAGCGAGGGTCCCACTCGGGCGCGAGCCGGAGCGGACGGGGGGGCGGCACGGCCCTACCGCCGCCGATCGGGCGGCGGCGGCTCGGTCACGAGCCCGACCCGCGCGAGACCCGCATCGTGCACGGCTCCCATGACGCGCATCACCTGTCCGTAGGGCACCGTCTGGTCGGCCCGGACGTACAGCTGGCGATCGGGACGCGCGACCGCGATCGCACGCAGCTTGTCGGTCAGGGCGTCGGCAGTCATCGGCGTGTCGTTCAGGAAGACCTGCCCGCCCTTGGCGACGTTCACGACGAGCTGCTCTTCGTGACCGCTGAGCGGTCCCGCCGCCACCTTGGGCAGGTCGACCGAAACGCCCTGCTGGAGGATCGGCGCCGTCACCATGAAGATGATCAGCAGCACCAGCATCACGTCGACGAGCGGCGTGACGTTGATCTGCGAGATCGCGTCGGTGCCGGGGGATGTCTGGTCGAAAGCCATGGCTACTTGAGGAAATGACGCTCGGCGATGTTCAAAAATTCGGAGCCGAACGTATCCATCTCCGCGGTCAGCACGCGCAGCTGGCGCGAGAACCGGTTGTACATGACGACGGCGGGGATCGCGGCCGCGAGCCCGACGGCGGTGGCGATCAACGCCTCGGCGATGCCCGGCGCGACGGCCTGGATACTCGACGACGTGGTGGTGGAGAGGCCGCGGAACGCCGTCATGATCCCCCAGACCGTGCCGAAGAGACCGATGAACGGCGCCGTGCTCGCGGTGGTGGCGAGGAACGTGAGCCCCCGCTCGAGCCGCGTGACCTCCTGCGTCCGCGCGCGGTGCATCGCACGCTGCACCGTCTCGACGCCGCCGAACTCGATTGCCTCCTCATCGCTGCCGGGGTTGCCCCGCTTGCCCTTCGTGAGCCGCTGCAGCTCCTGATACCCCGCCCGGAACACCTGCGCGACGGGGCTCTCCTTCAAGTCCATGCTCGCCGTCTGGATCGTCGGGAGGTTCTTCGCATCCCAGAAGATGTCGATGAAGCGCTCCGACTGGCGCCGCGCGCGCCGCATCTCGACCGACTTGGCGAGCGTGATCCCCCAGCAGCCGACGGAGAACGCGAGCAGGATGAGCAGGACCGCGCGCACGACCGGTCCCGAGCCGACCACCATGTCCAACACGGTGTCCTGCCGACCGGGCAACGTCTCGGCGAGCTGGGCCAGCACACCGCCCGCAAAGGCGACGCTGGTCGAGAACTCAGGAATCATCGTGTCAGGTGTGCCCTACCAGCGGCCCCGCCCCCCACCGACCGCGCGACGGTACTCCACGGTCCAGAGGCAGTCAAACCCGCGGTGCTGGTACGCTCCTTTGCTTGACCGCTGGAGAGTGAAGTGAAATGGATTTCCGAGGAGGTGGTGGCTTCATGGCCAAGATCCGCGTCGGCATCAACGGGTTCGGGCGCATCGGCCGCAACGTCCTGCGCGCCTGCCTCGGTGACGAGGCGCTCGACTTCGTCGCCGTCAACGACATCACCGATGCGAAGACGCTCGCGCATCTCCTGAAGCACGATTCGGTCCACGGAGCGCTGCGCGAGCAGGTCCGTGCCGAGGACGACCGCATCGCGGTCGGCACGAGAATGATCCGGGTGCTCGCCGAGCGCGATCCCGGCAAGCTGCCGTGGAAATCGCTCGGCGTGGAGCTGGTGCTCGAGTGCAGCGGACTCTTCACGGACCGCGCCAAGGCGGCCAAACACCTCGAGGCCGGCGCAAAGAAGGTCATCATCTCCGCGCCGTCCAAGGACGCGGACTTCACGATCTGCTGCGGCGTCAACCACGACGCGTACGACCCGCGGAAGCACGACATCGTCTCGAACGCCTCGTGCACCACGAACTGTCTCGCGCCCATCGCCAAGGTGCTGCACGAGACCTTCGGCATCCGCCGCGGCCTCATGACCACCGTCCACTCCTACACCAACGACCAGCGCATCCTCGACCTGCCGCACGAGGACCTGCGCCGCGCCCGCGCCGCCGCGCTCTCCATGATTCCCACCAGCACGGGCGCCGCGCGCGCTATCGGCCTCGTCATCCCCGCGCTCAACGGCAAGCTCGACGGCATGGCGGTGCGGGTTCCCACACCCAACGTCTCGCTCGTCGACCTCACGGCCGAGCTCGAGAAGCCCGCCACGGAGGACGCGGTCAACGCGGCGATGCGGGAGGCCGCGGGCGGCAAGCTGAAGGGCATCCTCCACTACTGCGAGGAGCCGCTCGTGTCGGCGGACTTCAACGGCATGCCCTACTCGTCGATCTTCGACAGCAAGCTCACGCGGGTGCTCGACAAGACGTTCTGCAAGGTGCTGTCCTGGTACGACAACGAGTGGGGTTTCTCGATGCGGATGCGGGACGTGGCGTCGCTCGTCGGACGCAGCCTCGCTTGAAGGCAGCCGGGACGTGCGGTCGGTCGCGGACCTGGACGTCCGGGGCAAGCGCGTCTTCATCCGCGCCGACTTGAATGTCCCGCTCGCCGACGGCCGCATCGCCGACCCCAGCCGGATCGACGCCACTCTGCCAACCATCCGTTTCGTGCTCGACCACGGCGGCCGGCCCGTGATCGCGTCGCACCTCGGGCGCCCGAAGGGCAAGCCGCGCCCCGAGCTGTCGCTCGCGCCCGTCGGCGAGTATCTAGGGCAGGTGCTCGACCGGCGCGTCGCGCTCGCGCCCGACTGCGTCGGCGACGCGACGGAGCGGCTCGTCCGCGGGGCCGACGGCCCGGTCCTCCTCGAGAACCTCCGCTTCCACCCCGAGGAGGAAGCGAACGACGCGGGCTTCGCCCGGGCGCTCGCGCGTCTGGCGGACGTCTACGTGAACGACGCGTTCGGCGCCGCCCACCGCGCGCACGCCTCGACCGCGGGCATGGCGAAGCACTTCCGCGAGAAGGCGGCGGGCTTCCTCCTCCTCCGCGAGATCGAGTTCCTGGCGCGCCTTCTCCGCGCGCCCGAGTCGCCGTTCGTCGCCGTCCTCGGCGGCGCCAAGGTATCGGACAAGATCGGCGTCATCGAGAACCTCCTCGGTCGCGTCGACACCTTCTGCATCGGCGGCGCGATGGCGTACACGTTCCTCCGCGCCACCGGCAAGCCGGTCGGCCGCTCGCGCGTCGAGGAGGACAAGATCGGCGTCGCGCACGACGCGCTCGAGCGCGCCGCCGCGAAGGGGGTGCGCGTGCTGCTGCCCGTCGATCACCTCGCGGCGGACCGTCCCGAGGCCGGCGCCCGGACCGCCGTCGTGTCCGCCGACGACTTCCCCGCCGACCTCCTCGGCGTCGACATCGGCCCGCGGACCGCCGAGGCGTTCTGCGCGGAGATCGGCCGCGCGCGGACCGTGCTGTGGAACGGGCCAATGGGGATCTTCGAGGTCGAAGCCTTCGCGCGCGGCACGCTGGCCGTGGCGCGCGCGCTCGCCGCCTCGCGCGGCACCACGGTGGTCGGCGGCGGCGACTCGATCGCGGCACTGGCGCATGCCGGCGCGCTCACCGCGGTCACGCACGTGTCGACGGG
>WNGI01002713.1_pt1 | contig 34095 bp, 34 predicted proteins | sample 5400621 | NCBI WGS metagenome assembly WNGI01 (sample SAMN13153374, study PRJNA577476) | soil metagenome | isolation source: 20 cm soil or saprolite under Garry oak tree replicate 1 | place: USA:California | collected 2016-06-15
CTCCTTCCCGACGTGTCACGGATTCACCAAGAGCCTGCGTTCGACGTGAATCTGATTCTCAAGGTCCGACCGCAGTCCGCCCGAAATGTGCGCCCGCATGGTGTAGGTTCCGTCCATGGTGAGTTCCACGCTGACCCCGCGGGTGAGGGAGAGTGTTTCCTTGCCGTGGAACGACGCGAAATAGGTCTGCCGCTGCACCATCCCCGCGGCCGGTACCTGCACATCCCCCTCGCCGGAAATGCTGAACGTCAGCACCACCGTGGTATCGCCGTCGGCAACCCGAATTTCCTGAAGTTTCGTCTTCACCTTGCCGTGCAGCGCCCCGTTGAGGGGGCCTGACGTGGGGATATCGAACTCCAGCGGGGTCTCCCACGACTCCCCTCGTCGAACGGACCGCTCGGGGAGCAGCGGTTGAGGGTCGAATAGGGTTCGAGCCGCCAAGCGGCTCGTCGAGTCTCCCATAATCCGCAGGCGCCGGGTATCGGTGGCGACGACGAACGCTGTCGGTCTCCCGGTCCGCCCCATCGGGACCAACCGCTTGTCCTCGAGAAGGAACGTGGAGTCAATCGTGATCGCGAGGGTCACCGTGTCCGCGCTGTCCGCAGTGACGGCCAGCGTGTAAAAGCCCAGCGATCCGAGTGCGCGCGGCCCCTCGATCACACGACCGCCGAAGACCTGCTCACTGCGCACCAAGCAGCGCACCAGGGTACCGCGCGGCGGGTGGGCACGTAACAGCACGGGAGTCGTGTCGCCACTTGGAACCGCGACTCCCCCAACGAAGACCAGTGTCGTTGCGACCAGGAATTCCACCGTGCCTCAGTGCTCCGTCATCTTCATGGTCGCCTGCTGCTCCATGCTCATCGCCATCGTCTGGGTGCCGAGCGCCGGCCCTTTCATCTCCATGTGGATCGTGCCGCCCATGGTGGTTTGTACCGGTGCCCCCTGGCGCAGCGAGAACACCTGCTCGCCCGTCATGCTCCCCGCGAACCGCAGCTCCATGGTCTGTCCCTGCGCCGGAACGGTCACCGGGTCCTTGGGGAACGTCGTCTCGACGCCGAGCCGCACGGTGGTATCCCCGCCCGACACCTGGATGTCGTTCACCGTCACCTTGGTCGAGGTGCGGATCGGGGGCGCGCCGGGGAGGTTGCCCATGGGCAGCTCCATCTGGACCTCCCATGAATCGCCCGGCCCGACTGGATGGTCCGGGAACGGGAAGGCGAGGTTCTTGAAGCTGCTGGTGATCTCGTCGGACATCTGCGCCGGCATGCCGGGCGCGCCGGAGAAGTGCATTTGCTGCACGCGCATCTGATCGTCGTAGATCACGGTGCTCTTCATCCCCCGCATCTGCTGGAACGTCTGCTCCATCATCGCCCGCGGCATCATCGGGGACTCGGCGGAGATGGAATCGAAGGTCATCGTGACCTGGATCTTCCCGCCCGCGGGGGTGCCGACCTCCTGCGTGAAGTACATGCGCATGGTGAGCTGCTGCTCGCCCATGGCGGCCGCGGGGCCGCCCTCGAACTTGATCCTGGAGTGTTGCTCGAGGGCGTAGTGGTAGACGGCCCCGGCGGGCGGGTGGAAGCGCAGCGCCACCTTGGGACCGCTCTTGCCGCAGGCGGCGAGGGCGACGGCGAGGACGGCGCCGATCTGGGGGCGGAGCATGCGACGAGCTGCAATCATGCCGGTCTCCAGTCTCAGTAGGGTTCGTCGGTGATCGCGCCGAGCGGCGGCACTGCCGCCCGCTCGCGCGCCGCGTCGGGAGCGACGCGACTGCCCAGCACCTTCCGGAAATACGCCAGCACGTCCTCGGGCCGCCGGCGCCGCGTCTCCGCGAGCGCCCGGCGCACATCCTGTTCGTCCCGGCCCTCGACCAGGTCCCGCACCGTGTTCGGCCGCACCGCACGGTCGAGCCGTACCAGCTGACGGGCCACGGCGTCCGCGAACGGCAGGTCCGCCGCGGGGGCGAAGCGCTCGACCCCATCCCGCCCCCGCAGCACCGGCGGCCGTGGAAACCGCACGAAGATCGGTTGCGTGAAGTGCGGGTGGCGCACCATCAGCTCGCCGACCGGCAGCGTCGCCAGCTTGATCTTCGTGGCCGGGCTCAACACCTGGTACGCGGGGGTCGCCAGCTCGTCCATGTCCATCCGGCCGTAGATCTGGCTCCCCGCGTTCCCCACCACGCGGCGGTGCACCTGGGAGCGGAACTGCTCGGCGCCGAACAGCACGAGCCCCAGGTAGCGCCCGCGCTCGGAGATGTCGAGCAGCATCTTCTTGACGTAGGTCTCGGGCCCGTCGGCGGGGGCGTACTTGTTGAGCTCGTCCACGAAGACCACCACCGCGTCCACGCCCAGCTCGCGCCGCTCCAGCCCCTCGCGCAGCCGCGACACGACCCGGGCGAACACCAGGTCCTGCCCCAGCGGGTCCACGTTGGCGATGTCCACCACATAGACGGTGCGGTCCTCGAACGCGCCCCACGGCAGGTCGCTCGACGGCCCGTCGTCGGTCACCAGGCCCTTGCAGCGCGTCGACACGTTCGAGAGCCGGTTGCGCACTTTGCGGATCGTGGCGATGTGATGCGTGCGCCACATGTCGCTCCGCCCGGACGTCTCCAGCGCGTCGAAGATCGACCGGAACAGCCGGTCCAGGTCGGCGAAGGTCTGCACGCGGTGGCGGCCGGCGAGCGGATCGTCGAAGTCGCGGTTCAGCACGCGGTCGGCGAGGAAATCGATGAAGGCGTCCGCTTTGGCGTCGATGTCGTCCCGGTTGAGCAGCACCTCGGCGAAATCCAGGACCTCGGCGAGCCCCCAGACGAGCGGCTGCACGTCCCCCACCAGCTCCGGATGCGTGCGCAGGGTGTTGAGGTTGACCCCATCCCCCTTGAACGGCGCGAAGTAGCGCACCCGCTCGAACGGGCGCGGCGCGATCCCGAGGCGCTCGTAGCGGCGCCGGTCTTCGTCGTTCAGGTCGCCGGGTTGATCGAGGAAACAGAGGTCCGGTCCCTTCACGTTGAAGCACACGGCCGCCACCTTGCCCTTGTGCTTGGGGAAGTGCTCGAAGATCGAGCCCAGCAGGAACTCCACCGCACTCGTCTTGGTGGCGAGGCCGGACACCCCCGACAGGTTCAGGTGCGCCGCTTCCGGACCCAGCAGGAAGTCGGCGTCGAGATAGACCGGGGCCTCGAGCCCCCCAGAGGTGTAGAGGCCGACGGGGATCCCGGTCGGCTGCGCGCCGGTGAGGTACGCGTCCATCCGCAGCGCCTGGGCCACGTCCGCGTCGGTCGCGACGAAGACGCGCGCCAGCGGTACCGGCTGCAGCGGCTCCTCGGGCACCTGCCGCAGCACCGCCGCCGTCCACAACCGGATTTCTTGGCGCACCGTGGGACTCTCGGCGGCGCGCACCGGATCGCCTTCGGCGCCGACCACGTCGTGCAACGGGGTCTGCAGATCCGAGTACGCGAACCCGTCCGTGACCACGCCGTACACGACGCGCTCCGGGCCTTCCTCGACTTTGACGATCGCGCCGATCCCGATGCTCGTCTCGACCGCCGTCCAGAAATGGAACTGGTGCGGGGTAGCGGGTTTGAGCTCGGTCGCGACCACGCGGCCGATGGGGGCAGGCCGGGTTTTGTCGATCACGTCCCCGTTCGCGGCAGGCGGGAGCCGGACGCCGGGAGAAAGTCCCGGGGCGCGCGGCTCCGCAGGTAGGTCTCCACCTCGTGTATAGGATACAGCAGACGGTCCCAACGCGCGTCCGGCGTGGACACCGGCGCCCGCTCGCGGAGCAGCCACGCGCTCACCGCTCCGGCGGCGGCGAGCGTCTCCGTCGCCGCCCGCGCTTCGATCCGCAGCAGCCCGAACAGCAAATCGTTGCCCTCCCAGGGCCACAGGCGCAGGTACCACGAGTACACGTCGTTGCGCGCGTGACCGCCCCGCGCCCGGAACACGCTGCTGCGGTGCCCGTGCGGGAGCGTCAACGCCCGGCGCAGGGCATCGCCCTCGAAGAACTGCGTCCCGAAGCTCTTGATGACGCCCAGCGCCCGCGGATGCGCCGCGAGCTTCCCCGACACCGACAGCAATCCATCCACGATCAGCCACTCCCGCTCGCCCAGCGACCGCAGCGCCCGCTCGGCGACTGCCCGTTCCAGCGTCTGCCGCGCGCCATCTATCGCGCGACGGGCCGCCTCGATCACGGGCCCCGGCTGCGACGGGGGCAGATCGGGCAGGTCTACCACGTCGACGTGGGACTCCAGCGCCGCCCGCTGTGCGCGCCCGAGGGAACCCAGGGGCGCTACGGCGAACTCACGCGTGTCTTCGATCGTCGTGCGCAGGCGCCGGTCGGCGCCGCGGCGGCGCACCGCGGCCGCCACGTACGCCCGCACGATCGGCACCACGCCGTCGTATCCCACCACCCGCCACTGCTGAATCCCGTCGAGGAACGCCACCGCCGCCGCCGGCGCCGCCGCCGGGACCGCGTGCGTCGCGAGCTCTGCGCCTTCCATCACGTCGGCGGCGGCGCGCTCGACCGGCTCCTGATCGAAGCGGCCCAGGCTCGCGTCGGGAACGAATGTCGCGGGCGTCACCCCCGCGGCGAGCAGCGCCTCGATCCAGGCGCGCGCCATCAGCCTGTCCTCGCCCAGCCGAGGTAGGTGACGCTCAGATCGTCCGCGAGCGCGCGACGGCCGGTCTCGTCGGCACGGACCACGCCCTTCATCTCTTGCACGATGAGGCCCTGGTCGGCGAGCGCGGCGCGCAGCTCTTCGGGTGAGAGGAAGCGGCGGAACTCGTGGAACCCCTCGGGCATCGTGTGCTCCACGTACTCCTCGCGCCAGATGAGCTGCAGGAATGCGGCGGGCGTGCGGTTGTGCGTCAGGAACCCCACCCCGCCGCCGGGCTTCAGGACGCGGGCGATCCCCTCGAGCGTGCGCGGCAGGTCGTCCACGTGCTCGAGCACGTCCACGGCGAACGCGAGGTCGAACGGCGGTTGCCGGTTCCAGGTTGCCACCTGTTCCGCCGCGGCAGCGCGATAGTCGATGCGGAGACCGCTCTCCTCGGCATGCCGTCTTGCGACCTCCAGCGATTTCTCCGACGGATCGATTCCCGTGACGATGGCTCCTTCCCGGGCCAATGCTTCGGCGAGGATCCCGCCACCGCACCCCACATCGAGAATGCGTTTCTTCTGGAACCCCCCGAAGACTCCCCGAAAGTAATCTACCCGGGCGGCGTTGAGCTGGTGTAGCCCCACGAACGGGCCCGTGGCCCCCCACCAGACGTCCGGCAGCTGGTCGACGAGCCGCTCGTACTTGGCGGCCTCGGCGAGGCCCTCGACCCGCGGCAGCGTGTCGCTCACCGCTCCCCCGCCACCTTCACGCCGACGACGAGCCCGTCGCGGATCGGCGCCACGGCCGCGACCACGCGCGGGTCCGTGGCGGCCAGCCGGTTGAAGGCACGGACTCCCTCGGCCTGGGCCGAGCGGTCGCCCGGGTCCACCACGGCGCCGTGAAAGAACGCGTTGTCGCAGAGCAGCAGGCCGCCGGGTCGCAGCAGGCGCACGCTCCACTCGAAGTACTGCGCCAGCGGCTCCTTGTCGGCGTCCACGAACACCGCGTCGAAGCCGGGGGCCAGCGTCGGCAGCACCTCCAGGCAGGCGCCCTCGATCAGCTGCACGCGGGACTCCAGGCCTGCCTCCCGATACGCCTGGCGCGCCAGCGACGCGTGCCGCGGGTCCTTTTCGATCGTGACCAGGCGTCCGTCGGCCGGCAGCGCGCGGGCGATCCACACGCCGCTGTACCCGCCGAGGGCGCCCAGCTCGAGGGCGGTGCGCGCGCCGATGGCGCGCAGCAGCACGTAGATCAGCTTGCCCTCGTCGGGCGAGATGTGGATGGGGGGAAGCTCCTGCTCGGCGTGTCGCGCGCGCACGCGCGCGAGCACGGGGTCTTCAGCGGCGAACAGCTGCTCGACGTAGCGCTGCAGCCGCTCGTCCACGATCAGGCGGTCGCCTCCACGTTGGGGAACGGGGGCACCTCCAGCAGCCACAGCCCCGCCAGGCGCGACTGCTTGTCGACGTCCACGAGGAGGTGGTCGGCGACGCGCACGGTAGTGGCGCGGCGTTGCCGGCCCACACCGATGTGGAACACCGACTCCGCCTGGTTCTTCTCCACGGTGAGTGGGGTGTCCACCTCGACCGCGGCGACCCCGGGCTGGGAGCGACGCGTCGGGAACAGCACGCGACCGTCCGTCGGCGCCTCCGGCACCGCCAGCACCTCCACGGTGCGGATGTCGTCGGGCCACGTGACGACGTCGAGCCCGCGCAACGCGCCGCCGACGACGTCGAGAACGACGAATGAGCCGTCCGCGCCTTCGAGGTCCACGGTGCCGTTCATCCCCGTCGCCTTGCTGACGCCCTTGCAGGCGACCGACAGGATGTCGGTCTCGGGATCCCAGCGGTACGAGACCTTGGGGAGCTTCCCGTCCAGCGGGGCGATGCGGGCTTCGAAGGGCATGCGGACGACGCTACCGGGGTGTGCGGAGGGCGGATAATATAGCGCGAGACCCGATGGGAGTCAGTCCCCGAGTTTTTTCGCGAAACTCACGATCCGGTCCAGCGCCCGCTCGATGTCCGCCGTCGCCGCGGCGTAGGAGAGCCGCACCCAGCGGTTGTCGCCGAAGGCGGCCCCGGGAACCAGCGCGACCCCCTTCTCGGCGACGAGCCGCGTGCAGAACTCCGTCCCGCCGATTCCGCCGAAGGAGTCCACGCGGAAGAAGAAGTAAAATGCCCCCAGCGGCTCGACGAACTCCACGCCGGGCACCGCCTGCCGGAACCGCGCCACGACGAGGTCGCGCCGCCGCCGGAACTCCGCCACCATCCGCGCCACGTCTTCCTCGACACGCTCGTCGGACAGCGCCGCCGCCGCGGCGTACTGCGCCGGGTGGTTGGCGCCCGTCGTCGTATGGGACTGCAGGGCCGCCATCGCCTTGGCCACCGCGGCCGGCGCCAACGCCAGGCCGATCCGCCATCCCGTCATCGCGTAGGCCTTGCTGACGCCGTAGATGACGATCACGCGCTCGAGCAGCTCGTCAGGCAGGTCCAGGAACGACGGCGCCGGCCCCGTCCCGTAATGGATGCGACGGTAAATCTCGTCGGCGATCACCCAGATGCGGCGCGTCTTCGCCCAGGTCGCGATGGCCTTGAGCTCGCCGTGTGTGTACACGGAGCCGGTGGGGTTGCACGGCGAATTGAGGATCAGGCCCGTCGCGGCCGGGAGCATCCGCTCCAACTCGCGCACGCTCACCTTGAGCCCCCACTCGGGGTCGCCGGGTATCAGCACCGGCCGGGCGCGCGCGAGGTGCACGATCTGCGGGTAGGACACCCACGCCGGCGCGGGGATCGCGACGACGTCGCCGGGGCCGAACACGGTGAAGCAGGCGTTGAACAGGGACTGCTTGGAGCCGTTCGAGACCACGATGTGGTCCGCGTTCACCGGCCGGCCCCCGGCCTGCAGCGACAGGTGCGTGGCCGCGGCCGCCCGCAGCTCGAGGATCCCCTCGTTGGCGGGATACTTGGTCTTCCCCTCCCGGATCGCCTTGATGCCGGCCTCGGCGGGGATCGTCGGCGTCGCGAAGTCCGGCTCCCCGGCGCCCAAATCGATCACATCGTCCCCGGCCGCGCGGCGGCGCTTGGCCTCCTGCGAGATCGCGACGGTCGCGGACGCTTCCAGGTACTGCAGGTTGGCGGAGAGACCGTCGCTCATGGCGTGGAATCTATCGCGACCGCGAGCCACGCGAGACTCTCGCCCACGTGCGCGCGCCAGTAGCGCCAGTCGTGCCCCCCGGGCCACTCGGCGTAGTGGTGCGCGATCCCCAGCGCCGCGAGCTCGGCGTGAAAAGCGCGCGACTGGTCGGTCAGCCCATCTTCGGTCCCGCCATCCACGAACAACGCCGGGAACGGCCCACGGGCAGCGCGCAGCCGCCGCGCCAGGCGTGCCGGGTCCCGCGCCGCCCACGAAGCGGTGTCGCTCCCGAAGGCCCGCCCGATGGTCCCCCACGCCCAACCCCAGCTGGCGCGGAGGGAGTCCATCGAAACCGCATAGCGCGGCGGCGCCACGAACGGATGCGGCCCCGCGTACAACGGCGACAACACCCCGGAGTGGCTCGCGGCGGCGGCGAAGAGGTCGGGGTGCGCCAGCGCCAGCGTGACCGCCCCGTAGCCGCCCATCGACAGGCCCGCGATACCGCGATGACGCCGGTCGGCGCGGGTGCGGTAGATCGAGTCCACGTGCGCCACGAGGTCGTGGGCGACGTACGTGGCGTACCGGCCGCGTTCCGTGCAGTACGTGGTGCCGCGGCGGGGCAGCGTCGTGTCCGCCATGCACGCCGCGTAGCCGGGCGGCTCGACCCAGTCGGTATACCAGCCGTCGTCGCCGTCCGGCATCACCACGATGATCTCCGGTGCCCCCGCCGCGAACACCGAGTCGGCGACCCGGTCGAGCTCGGCGAGGGCCGCCCAATCCGATTCGTTACCGCTGTACCCGTGCAGGTAGTACGCCACGGCGTAGCGCCGGGCCCCACGCGCGTACGACGGTGGCAGATAAATCAGGTAATGCTTGGACACGCCGAGGGCCGCGGAGTAGAACGTCTCGACGCGCAGCTCGCCATGGGGCGACGACGGCGCGCGCGCCGTTTGGGCGACGAGCGGGACGGCGAGCATTCCCACGAACGCCAGGATGGACCTCATCGCGGAGCGACTCCGTAGCGTTTGAGAATCGCCGCGGTCGAGTCGAGCGGCAACGCGCGCACCGTGCCACGATATCCGCGCACCGTCTCGGCGCGCAACAGCGAGTTGTAGACCGCTTCCTCGGTCGCCTCGATGACGGCTTCGAACAGCGGGGACATGGCGTCGTTGCGGACGACGAGCACAGTGTCGACAGGGGCGGACGGGGACGGACGGGGGCGGACGGTTGAAAACGCGATCACATAATCCCCCGATCCGTTCGACATGCTCGAACCAGTTCGCGCCAATCCCGCCAGCGCGCGCCGGCCGAGACGCTCCAGTTGCCGATGGTCCAGCGGCGCGTCGGTCGCGACGACGATGATGATCGACCCATCCCCCATCCCCCTTCCCCCTTCACCTTGCAGGTAATACCTGCCGAGCTCCCGCCCCACCGGCGCTCCATTGATCGTCAGCACTCCCCCAAAGTTGGATTGCACCAGCGCGCCCACCGTCCAGCCACCGAGCGGGTCGGGGAGCTTGCGGCTGGCAGTGCCGATCCCGCCCTTCCAGCCGAACGCGACCGTGCCCCGTCCGGCCCCCACCGCCCCCTCGGCCACCGGGCCGCCGGTCGCGGCGCGGATCGCCGCGAGGACATCGCTCTCGCCGACGGGGCGGGCGCGGATGTCGCTCAGGAATCCGTCGTTGGTTTCGGCGACGAGCGGGTTGGCCGAGCGCACGTCGGCGTTGCCGGGGAGGTCGAGGAGGTAGGTAAGCACGGCGTCGGCGGCGCGGGGGACGCAGAGCGTGCACGTGAGCACGATCGGCGACTCGAGCTCGCCGAGCTCATTGACCTGCGTCGAGCCCATGAGCTTGCCGAAGGCGTTTCCCACGACGACCGCGGCGGGGACCTTCTCGCGGAACACGTTGGCGCCCGGCGGGAGAATCGCGGTCACGCCGGTATTGATCGAGTCGCCGCGGGCGATTGTGGCGTGGCCGACGCGCACGCCGGCCACGTCCGTGATGGCGTCGAGCGGCCCCGGCGGCAGCACGCCCACGACTATGCCGAGGTCGCGCGCGCGGGGCCGCGGGGTCTGGGAGAGCAGCGGCCCGGCGGCAAAACCGAGCAACAGCAGCGCGCGGAGTTGCATTTCGATTGCCCCGAAGCTAGCATCCGAGCCGCTTCTCCGCCCTTTGACAACCGAGGTCCGTGTGACGGATGTCAGCGCAGCGCGCGCCGCGCTCGATCGCGGCCGCCCCGTGGTGCTCGTGATGCCGCCCGCCGTCGAGCAGGCGGATGCAGTCTGGGAGCTCGTGTCTCCGGCGATCCCGGCGCTCGTGCTCTGTCTGGACCACACCGTGGCCGCCGAGTGGGCGGCCCGGGCCCCCGCCGGTCTGCGCGTCCACGCCGTCACCAGCCTCGGCCGAGCCGCTGCCCTCTTAAAGGAAAGCCCTATCGACGTCCTCGCCGGCGCGCCGGACGACCTGGCGGCGCTCGCGTCGAAAAGCGTCCTCAAGCTCGACACCATCCGCACCGTGGTCCTCGCCTGGCCCGAGAGCTTCGCGGCGGCCGAGCCCTCCGGCGCGCTCGATACGCTGCTCGCCGAAACGCGCGGCGCCACGCGCGTCGTGCTCAGCTGGAACCCCAGCGCCCTCCGGGATTTCCTGGAGCGCCACGCGCACCGTGCCGAGGTCGTGGGGGACTTGGCCCTGGACGCCGACGGCAAGCCGCTGGGCCCCGTGGGGCCGGCGCGCTACGTGATCGCCCCGGCGGCGCGACGCGCAGCGGCGCTGCGTGAAGGCATCGAGGCCGTCGGAGCCGCCCGGCCGGTGGTCTGGACCGGCGGAGACATGCCGGACACCGCAGGCGACGCCATCGTCTGCGCCGCCCTGCCGACGCGCGCTCAGCTCACGGCGCTCGCCAGACTGGGACGCCCGCTGCTGCTGCTCACGCCGGCGCAGCTTCCCTACGCCCGTGCCATCGCGTCGCTCACGCCCGTTCCTCTCGCCGACGCCGCCGACCGGTCACAGGTCCGAGTCGAACGGCTGCGGGCGCGAGTTGCGGAGCTGATCGAACGCGGCGCGGTGGACGCGGAGCTGGCGCTGCTCACGCCGCTGTTCGAGCGTTTTGACGCCGCGGAGGTCGCGGCGGCGCTGCTGGCCTTGCAGCGCGCCCCCGGCAGCGCAGCCGCGGAGCGGCCGGCGGCCCCGGCGCCGAGCTGGGTCAAGGTGTTCGTGGGTGTCGGGAAGAAGGACGGCGCCGCGGCAAAGGACCTCGTCGGCGCGCTGATCCGCGAAGCGGGTCTCGCCCGGGAAGATCTCGGTCGCATCGAAGTGCGCGAGACCTTCAGCCTCGCCGACGTCGCGTCCCACGCGGCCGACCAGGCGATCCAGCGGCTCGCGGGAGCGACGATCCGCGGTCGCCGGGTGCAGGCGCGGCGCGAGCGCTGAAACGCCGACGGGCCGCTCAGCGGAGCGGCCCGTGATCAGCGTGTCGCGAACAACCAGCGGGTTTTACCGCTTGCCGTTCAGCGCCATCTTCAGCTGTTTGCCGGCGCGGAACGCCGGAGCGATTGACGCCTTGATCTGGATCGTACCGCCGGTCTTGGGGTTGCGGCCCATACGCGCCGCGCGCTTGCGCGCTTCGAAGTTCCCGAAGCCGGTGATCTGCACCTTGGCTCCCTTTTTCAGCTCGCCGGCGATGATGCCCTTGTCGTCGAACAGGGCATCGATCGTGCGAGACGCGTCGGCCTTGGACATCTTCGTCCGCATGGCCAGCGCCGAGGTCAGCTCGGCTTTGTTCACGGCGGTCTCCTTGTCAGGGTCCAGCGGGTGAAATCCCTAGAGAATCCGCCCCTATCGCGGGGGGGCGCCCGAAAACCCGCATAAAACCAGCGTTATTATGGGGTATCCCCTGGAAATCCGCAAGATATCAAGCTTTTCGGGGGGTCAGCCGCCAGAGGAGTTCCCAGACGCCAAGCTGGAAGTGGTTGCCAGAAACTCCGTTGGCAGACCGCGTCGCGCTGACAACTCGAGTCTTGAAGCCACTGTTAGCTTGGCGTCTGGGAACTCCTCTGGTACCTGGCGTCTCTGACCTGAAGGCTGCGCGATGTTCCACGGCACCCGTCCGGGCTGGATCGAGGTCATCGCCGGCGTCATGTTTTCCGGCAAGTCCGAAGAGCTGATCCGTCGCGTGCGCCGGGCCGTGATCGCCCGCAAGCAAGTCCAGGTCTTCAAGTCCCACCTCGACGCCCGTTATGCCGGGCTCTACAACGTCTCCACGCACGACGGCATCACCGTCGAGGCCGAGCCCGTGGACAGCGCCGCCGAGATCGTACAGCGCATCCGCCCCGCCACGGAGGTCGTCGCCGTGGACGAGGCGCAGTTCCTCGACGACAGCATCGTCGAGGTCGCCAACGCGCTCGCCGATCGCGGCGTCCGGGTGATCCTCGCGGGCACGGACGTCGATTTCCGCGGCCTGCCGTTCGGCCCGATGCCGACGCTGATGTGCGTCGCCGAGCTGGTGGACAAGTTTCAGGCGATCTGCGTCGTGTGCGGCGGCCCCGCGACCCGCAACCAGCGGCTCGTCAACGGCAAGCCCGCGACCTGGGACAGCCCCACGATCATGGTCGGCGGCCGGGAGTCGTACGAGGCCCGGTGCCGGCATTGTCACAAAGTCCCGAGGGCCGATGAAGATCAGACTGCCTTACTGTAGACCTCAGACCTCAGACGTCAGCAGTGGGCTGATGTCTGACGTCTGAGGTCCGACGTCTCTCCCCATGCTCAACGTAGCTCTCACCGGCAACATCGCCGCCGGCAAGTCGACGGTCGTCGAGCTGCTCCGTCGCTGGGGGGCCACGATCATCGATGCGGATGAGCTGGCGCGGGAGGCGGAGGCGCCGGGCACCGAGGTGCTCACCGCCATCGTGAAACGGTTCGGCACCAACGTGCTCCACCGCGACGGCACCCTCGACCGCCCCGCGCTGCGCGCCAAGGTGATGGGCGACGACGCCGCGCTCGCCGCCCTCAACGCGATCGTGCATCCGGCCGTGCGGCGGCGGCGCGACGAGCTGCTCGCCGCCGCCCGCGCCCGGAACGATGTGCTCGTCGTCAACGACATTCCGCTGTTGTTCGAGGCGCTCGATCCGTCCCAGTTCGACGCCGTCGTGCTGGTGGACGCTCCCGTGCCGGTACGGCGGGCGCGCCTGCGGGCGCTGCGCGGGCTGTCGAACGAGGAAGCGGACCGTATGATCGCAGCCCAAATGGACGCCGAGCGCAAGCGCGCCCGCAGTCACTACGTCATCGACAACGAAGGCTCGCTGAAGGAGTTGGAGACCGAGGCGCGTGCCATCTTCAAGGAGCTGATGCTCCGGGCCAAGCGTACCAAGCCGTTGCCTTGACAGAGGTTGCCACCTCCGGTAACCTTCGCCGCGACTTCCTCACGCCTCCGGCCTCGAGCGACCGCCCCCATGGCCAACATCCCCAAGGATCTGCGCTACACCGCCGAGCACGAGTACGTGAAGCAAACCGGCGAGGCCGGCGTGGTCATGGTCGGCATCACGGACTACGCTCAGGGGGAACTCGGGGACGTTGTATATGTTGACCTTCCGAAGGCCGGGGCGACCTTCACCCGCATGCAGGTGTTCGGGACGATCGAAGCGGTGAAGGCCGTGTCCGAGCTGTTCTGTCCCGTCGCCGGGACGGTCGTGGAGGCGAACGGCGCGCTCGAGAAGGATCCCGCGGCGGTGAACCGCGATCCCTACGGGGCGGGCTGGATGATCAAGCTGCGGATGCAGAACCCGGCCGAGGTCGGACAGCTGATGGATGCGGGAGCGTACGCGAAACACATTGGACAATAGGGCGGTTGTCGGTTCTCGGTTTTCGGTTACCGACAACCGTGCACCGATGACCGACAACCTCTCATGCTGATCCTCACCTGGCACGGTCACGCCTGCTTCACCATCGAGGCTGAAGGGCGCCGTGTCATCATCGACCCCTTTCTGACGGGCAATCCCGCCGCGGACATCGGGCTCGAACAGCTGTCGAAGATCGACGCGGTGTTGCTGTCGCACGGCCACGGCGACCACCTGGGCGACGCGCTGGCCATCGCCGCGCGCGACCGCCCGACGGTGGTGACGACGTACGAGCTCGCCACGTTCTGCGAGACGCGCGGCGCCGCGGTGCACAAGATGCACCTCGGCGGGGCGCACGCGTTCCCGTGGGGGCGGGTCAAGCTCGTGCCGGCCTTCCATGGCGGCGGCATCGACAGCGACGACGCCGGCCGCTACCCCGTGACGCCGTGCGGCCTCGTGGTGACGATGGGCGGGAAGACCGTCTACCACACGGGCGACACCGCGCTCACCACGGAGATGCAGCTGCTCGAGGGCCGGGTGGATGTGATGCTGCTACCGATCGGCGACAACTACACGATGGGGATCGACGACGCGGTGCGCGCGGTGGACTTCGTCAGGCCGCAGATCGCCATTCCGATGCACTACAACACCTGGGACGTGATCAAGGCGGACCCACAGGAGTTCCGGCGCAAGGTCGGCGGCCGGGCCGACGTCGTGGTGCTCCAGCCCGGCCAGTCCCTGAAGCACTCCTGATGGATCACCCCGACGTCTTCGTCGAGCGCCACATCGGGCCGGGACCCGAGGACGCGGGCGCAATGCTCGAGACCCTGGGCTACCCCTCGCTCGACGCCTTCATCGACGCGGTCGTCCCCGCGGACATCCGGCTGCCGCGCCCGCTCGGCATCCCCGCCGCGGCGAGCGAGCAGGCGGCGCTCGCCGAGATCCGGGCGCTGGCCACGAAGAACGAAGTGTGGCGCTCGTACCTGGGGATGGGCTACCACGACTGCATCACGCCGCCGGTGATCCTGCGCAACGTGCTCGAGAACCCCGGCTGGTACACGGCGTACACGCCGTACCAGGCGGAGATCGCGCAGGGCCGGCTCGAAGCCCTGCTGAACTTCCAGACGATGGTGGCCGACCTGACCGGCCTCGAGATCGCGAACGCGTCGCTGCTCGACGAGGCGACCGCCGCCGCCGAGGCGATGCACCTGACCGAGGCCGTCGCCGACCGGACCGGCGCCGTCTACCTGGTGGACGCCGCCTGCCACCCGCAGACGATCGCGGTCGTGCGCACGCGCGCGGAGGCGCGCGGCGTCGAGACGGTCGTGGCCGATCCCGAGACGTTCCAGTTCGCCGGCGGCGTGATCGGCGCGCTGGTGCAGTACCCGGGGACCGACGGCCGCGTCCGCGACTTCCGGGCCCTGTGCGAGCGCGCGCACGCGGCCGGCGCCTTGGTCACCGCCGCGACCGACCTGCTCGCCCTCGTGTTGCTCACTCCACCCGGCGAGTGGGGCGCCGACATCGCCGTCGGCAACTCCCAGCGCTTCGGCGTGCCGCTCGGCTACGGCGGCCCGCACGCCGCGTTCTTCGCCACGCGCGACCGGTTCAAGCGTCACCTCCCGGGACGGATCATCGGCGTCTCGAAGGACGCCGCCGGCCGGCTGGGGCTGCGCATGGCGCTGCAGACCCGCGAGCAGCACATCCGCCGCGAAAAGGCGACCAGTAACGTCTGCACGGCGCAGGTGCTGCTGGCGGTGACGGCCAGCATGTACGCCGTGTATCACGGTCCCGACGGGATCGCGCAGATCGCCGCGCGCGTGCACGAGCAGACGGCCCTGCTGGCCGACGCGCTCAAGCGGCTGGGGCAGACGGCCCTGCTGGCCGACGCGCTCAAGCGGCTGGGCTACAAGCCGGCCTACGCGGAGTTCTTCGATACGCTGGCGGTCGACACCGACGCCGCCACGGCGACGAAGGTCCACAACGCCGCGAAGGCGAAACGCATCAACCTGCGGGCGCTGTCGCCGACGCGGATCGGCGTCGCGCTCGATGAGACGGTGGGACTCGCCGATGTCGCGGATCTGGTCGAAGTGTTCGCGCTCGGCAAACCGCTCGGGGCGAAACTGGCGGATCTTGCCGCCAAGACGCCGCGGGCCCTGCCCCGCGGTCTCACGCGCACCAGCCCGTTCCTGACGCACCCGGTGTTTCGCGCGCACCGCTCCGAAACCCAGATGCTGCGCTACCTGAAACGCCTCGAGGACCGCGACCTGTCGCTCACGTCGGCGATGATCCCGCTGGGCTCCTGCACCATGAAGCTCAACGCCACCGCCGAGATGATTCCGATCACGTGGCCCGAGTTCAACCGGCTGCACCCGTTCGCGCCCCGCGAGCAGACCGCCGGCTACGCCGAGCTGTTCCGCCAGCTCGAAGAGTGGCTCGCCGAGATCACCGGTTTCGCGCGGGTGTCGTTGCAGCCGAACGCGGGATCGCAGGGCGAATTCGCCGGCCTGCTGACGATCCGCGCGTATCACCGCGCCCGGGGGCAGGGTCACCGCACCACCTGCCTCATCCCGCAGTCGGCCCACGGGACGAACCCGGCGAGCGCAGTGATGGCGGGGATGCAGGTCGTGGTGGTGCAGACCGACGCGCGGGGGAACATCGACCTCGCCGACCTCGCGGCCCGGGCCGAGCAGCACCAGGGCACGCTGGCGGCGCTGATGGTGACGTATCCGTCCACGCACGGGGTCTTCGAAGCCGGCATCGCGGAAGTGTGCCGAATCGTGCACCGGCACGGCGGCCAGGTGTACATGGACGGCGCCAACATGAATGCGCAGGTGGGGCTGTGCCGCCCCGGCGACATCGGCGCCGACGTGTGCCACCTGAACCTGCACAAGACGTTCTGCATCCCGCACGGCGGGGGCGGGCCCGGCATGGGGCCGATCGGGGTCGCGAAGCACCTCGTGCCCTTCCTCCCCGATCATCCCGTGGTGCCGCTGGGACGCGGGCAGGCACTCGGCACCATTTCCGCGGCGCCGTGGGGGAGCCCCTCGATCCTCCCGATCTCGTGGATGTACATCCGCATGATGGGCGGCGCCGGGCTCACGCACGCGACGAAGGTTGCCATCCTCAGCGCCAACTACGTCGCCAAGCGGCTCGCCGGCATTGTCGAGCTGCTTTATGCCGGGGCGAACGGGCTCGTGGGGCACGAGTGCATCCTCGATACGCGGCCCTTCAAGGCGTCGGCGGGCGTCGAGGTGGAGGACATCGCCAAGCGGCTCATCGACTACGGCTTCCATCCGCCCACGGTCTCGTTCCCCGTCGCCGGGACGCTGATGGTGGAGCCGACCGAGAGCGAGCCCAAGGCGGAGCTGGACCGCTTCTGCGACGCGCTGATCGCCATCCGCGAGGAGATCCGCGAGATCGAAACGGGCGCCGCGGACCGGGAGAACAATCTTCTGAAGAACGCCCCGCACCCGCTCGCGGATCTGGTCAGCGACGCGTGGGACCGGCCCTACTCGCGCGAGCGCGCCGCGTTCCCCAGCGCCGCGACCCGCGAGCACAAGATCTGGCCGCCGGTGGGGCGGATCGACGGGGCGTACGGCGATCGCAATCTCGTGTGCGTGTGCCCGCCGCTGGAGGCGTACGCGAACGTCTGAGTGGGAGTTGCTGCTCGACGTCGCGGGCCGCTCCGGCCCGGACAACATGGCGACCGACGCAGCGCTCCTCGACGAAGCCGACCGCAGCGGCCGCGCCTTCCTGCGATTTTATCGGTGGTCCCCGCCGTGCCTCTCCTTCGGCCGCCATGAGCCCGCCGCGACCCGCTACGACCGCGCCGCCATCGCGCGCCTGGGGCTCGACGTCGTGCGCCGCCCCACCGGCGGGCGCGCGGTGTGGCATGAGCACGAGGTCACGTATGCCGTCGCGGCCCCAGTCGCCGCGTTCGGCTCGCTGCGCGCGAGCTATCGGGCGATTCACGAGCGTCTCGCTGCCGCGTTACGTACTCTGGGAGTCAACACGAAGCTTGCGTCTAACGGTCAGACGGTCAGACTGTCCGACAGTCCGGCGGGCTGTTTCGCGGCCCCCGTTGGCGGGGAGGTATTGATCGGGGATCGCAAGGTGGTCGGCTCGGCGCAGGTGCGCCGCGGCGCGGCATTCCTGCAACACGGCTCGATCCTGCTCGACGGCTCGCAGGACCTGGTGACGGAAGTGAGTCGGATGCCGGGTGCGGCCCCCCGCGCCACGAGCCTGTCGGCCGAGCTGGGACGGACGGTGACGTTCGAGGAGGTCGCCGCGGCGATCGTGGCTGCCTGGGGCGAGCCGCTTGTTCCGTCCGGCGGTCCGACTGTCAGACGGTCCGACGGCTTCTCGGATCCCGCCTGGACCTGGCGCCGCTAGACCGCTGGTAGAATGTTACCGGACATGCGTACACGAGCGGTGGTGGTGGTGGCAGCACTCGCGGCCCTGACGGCGTGTGGGCGGCGCCCGGGCTGCACGGGTGACTACTGCGGCACGCTGGTGATCGCGGGGCTGGGAGAGCCGAGTACGCTGCTGCCACCGGCGTCCGACGACGCGCACGCGGATGCGGTGGCCGACCAGGTGTTCGTCAAGCTCGCCGATCTGGGACCGTCGGGCAACACGTTCGGCGACGTGGGGTTCGTGCCCGAGCTCGCCGAGCGGTGGGAATGGGACAACCCGCGCACGATCACCTTTCATTTGGATCCCAACGCCCGGTGGCACGACGGGCGCCCGGTGCGCGCCGAGGACGTGGCGTTCTCGTTCGACGTCAACACCGACTCCATCGTGAACTCCCGGGCCCGGGCCGCGCTGGCGCGAGTCCGGCGCGTCACGACGCGCGACTCGCTGACGGTGGTGTTCCACTTCAGCGAGGCGTATCCCGAGATGTTCTACGACGCCGTGCATCACGTGCGCATCCTGCCGGCGCATCTGTTGCGCACGGTGCCGCGCGACCAGCTCCGCACGGCGGCGTTCGGCCGCGCCCCGGTCGGCGCGGGGTGCTACCGCTTTGTCGCCTGGAAGGCGGGCCAGAGTCTGGAGCTGGCGGCGGATTCCACTTGTTTCCTCGGGCGCCCGCACATCCGGCGCCTGCTGTGGCGGTTCACGCCCGATCCCTCGGTCGCGGTGACCCAGCTCGTGGCCGGCGAGGCCGACGTCTACGAAATCGTGCCGCCCCAGGATTTCGAGCGCGTCCGCGCCGATAGCCAGCTGGTCACATACCCGTACGCGGGACCGTACTACACTTTCCTCGGGTTCAACCTGCGGGCGCGTGGCGACACCTCGCTGCCCCATCCGCTGTTCGGCGATCGCCAGCTGCGCCGGGCGCTGACGCTGGCTACGGACCGCCAGCAGCTGGTGCAGAGCGTGTTCGGGGGGCTCGCCAAAATCCCTCCGGGCCCCATGCCGTTGTTGTGGGCAACATGGGACTCGACCCTGCGCACGCTGCCCTTCGACTCGGCGGCGGCCGCGCGCATCCTCGCGGCGAACGGCTGGCGCGACCATGACGGCGACGGCGTGCGCGACCGCGAAGGGCAAAAACTCGGCTTCGAGCTGCTGACGCCGACGACGAGCGCCAGCCGCCGGCAGTACGCGCGCCTCCTCCAGGAGCAGTTCCGCCGCATCGGCGTCGCGGTCGAGATCACCGAGCTCGACCCGAACGTCATGACGCAGCGCATGGAGACCGGCAACTACGACGCGGCGCTGGAGTCCCGTCAGGGCGATCCGTCGCCCATTTCGAGCATCGCCATCGTATGGTTGGCCGGCGGCAGCGCAAACTATTGTCGCTACGACAACCCTGTTTTTGCGGACGCCTATGCGCGGGCGACGGGCGCCACGAGCCGGGTCGAGGCGCTCCGCGCGTGGCGCTCGGCGTTTCAGGTGCTCCTGGACGACGCGCCCGCGATCTGGCTGTATTCCCAGCAGAGCGTCGCGGTGGTGCATCGCCGCGTCGCCGACGTCCGCATCCGTCCCGACGCGCCGTACGCCCTGGTGCGCACCTGGCGGATCCCCCCCGACCGGCTGATCGACCGGGACCGCGTGGAGCGCCGGTGACGGCGTGGCTGCTCAGACGCCTCGCGGCGTCCGTCGCCATCGTCTTCGCGGTCCTCACCCTCACCTTCATTCTCATCCACCTGGCGCCGGGGACGCCGTTCCGGCCCTCGGCGGACGACCGCACTGTGAGCCCGGAGGTCATCGCCCGGCTCAACCGGGTGTACGGCCTCGACCGTCCGCTCGCCGTGCAATACCTCAAGTACATCGGCAACGTCGCCCGCGGCGAATTCGGGGAGTCCTTCAGCCAGCACCGGCCCGTGGCGCGGGCGCTGGCGGACGCCGTGCCGAACACCGTGCTGCTCGGCGTCGCCGCGCTGGCCATCGAATTCGCGCTGGGGATCGCCCTTGGCGCGTACCAGGCCGCGCGGGCGCGGCGCCGCGTGGACGCCGCGCTCAGCCACCTCACCCTCTTCTTCTATTCCGTGCCGACGTTCTGGCTCGGGCTCGCCCTGCTGTTGGTGTTCGGCCAGTGGCTGCACTGGCTGCCGGTCGGCGGCGTCGGCGACCCCGTCGTCCACGACTCCCTGCCGTGGGCGGGCCGGGTCCTCGACACGCTGCGGCACCTGGTGCTGCCGGCCGGCACGCTCGGCCTGGTCGGCGCCGCCGGCACGGCGCGGTATCAGCGCGCGGCGATGCTCGAGGTCATCCACCAGGACTACATCCGCACCGCCCGCGCCAAGGGCCTGACCGAGCGGCGTGTGCTGCTGCGGCACGCCCTGCGCAACGCCGTCCTCCCTATCATCACGCTACTGGGGCTGTCGCTGCCGTTCCTGCTCACCGGGGCCGTGCTCGTCGAGACGGTGTTCTCCTGGCCGGGGATGGGGAAGCTCGCCGCGGACGCCATCTTTGCCCGCGACTATCCCGTCGTCACCGCCGCCGCCATCCTCGCCGCGGCGATGGTCGCCGTGAGCAGCGTGGCCGCGGACCTGCTCACCGCCGTCGCGGACCCGCGCGTTCGCCTCGGCGCGCGCGACGCCGCCTGATGCTGCGGACGTGGCTCAGCCTCGGCGCGCTCGTCGCCGCCGCGACCGGCGGCGCCTTGCTCCTGCGCCGGCGCTGCGAGCGCACGGACCGGGGACGGCGCTTCTTCCGCCACCCCACCTCCACCACGGGCGTCGCGGTCCTCGCGTTCTTCGTGCTGGTGGCGGTATGCGCGCCACTAGTCGCCCCGTACGACCCCGCCGCCCAGCCCGACCCCGTCGGCCTGCAGAACCGGCCGCCGTCTTGGCTGCACCCGCTCGGCACGGATCTCTACAGTCACGACCTCCTGAGCCGCGTCGTGTTCGGCGCGCGCGTGTCGCTCGGGGTCGGGACGCTCGCCATGCTCGTCGCCCTCAGCCTGGGCGCGATGGTGGGGGCGCTCGCGGGATACCTAGGCCGCTGGGTGGACGGCGTGCTGATGCGCATCGTGGACGTCGGCATCGCGGTGCCGCGGATGTTCCTGCTGCTGATGGCGGTCGCGCTGTGGAGCCGCCTGCCCCTGGGGACGCTGATCGTGCTGATCGGGGTCACGGGCTGGTTCGGAACGAGCCGGCTGGTGCGCGCGGAGGTGCTGTCGTTGCGGGAGCGGCCGTTCGTGGACGCCGCCCGGGCGCTGGGCGCGTCCACGGGGCGCGTTATCTTTGGCCACGTCCTGCCCAACGCCGCCGCCCCGCTGATCGTCTCGGCGGCCTTGGGAATCGGTCACGTGATGCTGCTCGAAGCAGCGCTGTCGTTCCTGGGGATCGGCGTGCGGCCGCCCGTCGCCAGCTGGGGCAACATGATCGCCGACGGTCGCGACCTGCTGACCACCGCGCCCTGGATCTCCCTGGTCCCGGGGTTCGCCATCGCGGCGGTCGTGATGGCGCTCAATGCCGTGGGCGACGCGCTGCGCGACGCCCTCGACCCGCGCGAGGAGGCGGCGTGACGGAGCGTGTCTCGGCGGGCAGCGCGCCGCTGCTCAAGGTCCGCGACCTCAAGACGTACTTCGTCACGGGGCGGGGAGCCGGGACGGCGCGCGCCGTGGACGGCGTGTCGTTCGAGCTCTATCCCGGCGAGACGCTGGGAATCGTCGGGGAATCGGGGTGCGGCAAGACGGTCACGTCGCTCTGGTGTTTCAGGAGCCGATGACCTCGCTCAATCCGGTCTTCACCGTGGGCGACCAGATCGGCGAGGCAGCCGTCGTGCATCAGGGGCTCTCCGGCTCGGCGGCCCGCGCGCGCGCCATCGACATGCTGCGGCTCGTCGGCATCCCCGCCCCCGAGACGCGCGTCGACGATTACCCTCACCAGCTCTCGGGCGGGATGCGCCAGCGCGTCGTGATCGCCATGGCGCTGGTGTGCCGGCCGCAGATTCTTATCGCCGACGAGCCCACCACCGCGCTCGACGTCACCATCCAGGCGCAGATCCTGGAGCTGCTCGAGCGGCTCCAGGCCGAGCTGGGGATGGCCGTCATGTTGATCACGCACGACCTGGGGGTCGTGGCCGGCACGGCGGACCACGTCGTGGTGATGTACGCCGGCCAGGTCGTCGAGAGCGCCGCGACCCCCGAGCTGTTCGCCCGCCCGCGGCACCCGTACACCGAGGGGCTGATGGCCTCGATCCCCCGGCTCGACCGGCCCGCCGACCGACTCTACAGCATTCCCGGGACCGTCCCCGCGGCGACGCACTGGCCCACCGGGTGCCGCTTCCACCCGCGCTGCCCCCACGCGTGGGAGAAATGCCGCAGCGAAGAGCCGCCGCTGCTCGACGTCGGAAGCCCCGGCCACGCCGCCCGCTGCTGGCTCATCGTCGAGCCGCAGCGCCGCCGCCCCCTGCCATGACCGCGCCGCTGGTCGACGTCCGCGACCTCGTCAAGCACTACCCGGGCGAGCGCACGTGGCTCGGGTTGGGCAAGCCCAAGCGCGTGGTGCGGGCGGTCGACGGCGTTTCGTTCACGATCGCGGCGGGGCAGACGCTGGGGCTCGTCGGCGAATCGGGCAGCGGGAAATCCACGATCGCACGGACGCTGCTGCGGCTCACGGAGCCCACGCGCGGCGCGGCGCTGTTCGAGGGCCGCGACGTCTTTACGCTGCCCCCGCGCGACCTGCGCGCGCTGCGCCGCCGCATGCAGATCGTGTTCCAGGATCCCTACAGCTCCCTCAACCCGCGCATGACCGTACGCCAGACGCTGCGCGAGCCGCTCGCGATCCACCGGCTCGCCGCGGGGGCGGACGCCGATCGCCGCGTAGCCGCGCTGCTCGACGAGGTGGGGCTCGACGCGACGCTCGCCGACAGCTACCCGCACGAGCTGTCGGGGGGACAGCGCCAGCGGGTGGGGATCGCGCGCGCCCTGTCGGTGGGACCGGCATTCATCGTCTGCGACGAGCCCGTCTCCGCCCTCGACGTGTCGGTGCAGGCGCAGGTCTTGAACCTCCTCACCGACTTGCAGCGCCGCCACCGGCTCACCTACCTCTTCATCGCGCACGATCTCGCCGTGGTGCGCCACACCGCGGAGCGGGTGGCGGTGATGTACCTGGGGAAGATCGTCGAGCAGGCGCCAGCCGCCGCCGTCTACCAGCGGCCGCGGCACCCGTACACGCGCTCGCTGCTCTCCGCCGTCCCGGTGCCCGATCCCAACGCGCCGCGGCAGCGGATCATCCTGTCGGGCGACGTGCCGTCGCCGGCGAACCCGCCCCCCGGGTGCCCGTTCCACCCGCGCTGCCCCCACCCCAAAAAGAACGAGCGTTGCCGCACCGAGCCGCCTGCGCTGCGCGAGCTGACTCCCGGGGATGGGCACCTCGCCGCCTGTCACTTCTCCGCCGAGCCGATGTGAGCGCGCACTGGCTGTTGCTGTTGCAGACGCTCACCAACCTCAACGCGGCCCCGGCCAGCCCGGGGGTGCCGCGCGGTTGGACGCTGGAAGCCGTGCGCGGGGCGGCCCCGCCGCGCTACCGCGTCACCCGCAGTCATTTTCTTCACCTCGAGCACGTGAGCGGAGCAGCGATCGCGCGTTATCACCTCCGCCAGCCCGTGCGGCCACCCGTGCGCAAGGGCACGCTCACGTGGGGTTGGCAGACCTCGACGCCGGTCCACACCGCCACGCTGCGCCAGCGCGCCCGGGACGACAGCCCGGTGCGCGTCTTTGTGCAGTTCGAGGACGGCCGCATGATCCTTTATTCATGGGGGAACACGGAAGGACGCGGGGAGATGTTTCTGAGCCCCGCGAGCGGCCTGCGCGCCGTCGTCGTGCTGGAACGTGGGGAAGACGCCGACGGGTCCTGGCACGTGGAGCGCCGGGACCCGTTCGCCGACTACCGCCGCGTCTTCAACCGCGCCGCCAAGATGATCGTCGCAGTCGGTGTGGCGACGGACACCGATCAGGTCGGCGGGCGCGCTGTCGCCGAGGTGGGCGACCTGGAGTGGCAGCCGGGGGCGAGCCCCTAGCCGGCATGCGTGACCGGGGGCGCGTTGCGCAACCCCAGAACTTCCGCCGCCACCCCAAGGACGTAGCCGACCGTGAACACCCATCCGCCGTACTGCAGGCCACCCTTGTCGAGAAACGCCGTCGCGTAGTAGACCGCGGGCAGTCCCACCGTGGTGAGCAGCAGCAGCGGGAGGCGCTGCGCCTTGGTGCCGCGCCGCTGTTGGTACCACAGCAGCCCGCCGCAGAACAGCAGCGTCACCAGCCAGAAGGGGAAGTCGTCCGCCTTGCCCTCCAGGCCGCGCATCAAGTAGGCGCCGGCGAGGAGGAAGAACACCGCCCGGAAGATGCCGTGCAACCCGGCCCCGTTGCGCTCGTGAAACCGCGCCAACGCCGGAATCAGGTTATGCAGTCCGTACGCCAGTGCCGCGAGCACGGGGACGCCGATGGTGAACAGGGTCGCGAGGTCGTCCCAGCTCGACCACAGCACCGTGACCGGCCGCGCATCGCACCCGTACGGCAGGGCCAACCCGACGAGCAGCAGCACCGCGGCGAGCTTTTTCAGCAACGAGGGGCGCATCGTGGCCTCCTTGGTGGCCCCAACATACGCAAGTCGGCAATTAACGCACGTCGGATAGCGGCCGGTGGTCGGCCCAACCCCGGGCGGCAGCCCGGGGTTAACGAATCCACGATTTGACGAGTTCGTTGTGGCCAGTACCTTGATGCGCAAACGCTCTCCTCGAGTCTTGAATGACCACGCCGCGCTATGCTGCTGTCCTAGTTCTCTGCGCGCTCGCCGCGACCGCGCCGCTCACCGCCCAGCAACCGGCGCTCACGCTCGAGCAGGCGCTCGCCGCTCCGTTTCCCGACAACCTCGTCGCGGCGCCGGCCGGCGGCGCCGTGGCGTGGGTGTTCAATGCCAACGGGGCGCGCAACATCTGGTTCGCCGCGCCACCGGAATACCAGGGCCGCCAGGTCACCGCTTACCCGGACGACGACGGCCAGGAAATCGGCGACCTTGCCTGGACCCCGGATGGGAAGGCGATCGTCTACACCCGCGGCGGGGGCGTCAACGGTCGCGGTGAGTTCCCCAACCCCAGGAGTCTCACCACCGGGGTGAAGCAGGAGATCTGGCTCGTGACCGTTCCCGGCGGCGCCGTCCGCCGGCTCGGCGAGGGCAACTCACCAGCCGTCTCGCCCAAGGGCGACCGGGTGGCGTTCCTGCAGCGCGGCCAGATCTGGTGGGCCTCGCTCACCGACTCCGCGCCCGCCGAACAGCTGATCCACGCCCGCGGCTCGGCGAGCGCGCTGCGGTGGTCCCCGGACGGCGGCAAGCTCGCCTTCGTCAGCAACCGCGGCGATCACGCCTTCATCGCCGTCTACGACGTCGTCGCCAAGGCGCTGCGCTTCCTCGATCCCGCCCTTGACCGCGACGACGACCCGGTCTGGTCCCCGGACGGCGCGCGCATCGCGTTCACGCGGGCACCGCCCGAGCCGGGCCGCGTCCCGTTCACCCCGCGGCGCGAGGCGCAGCCCTGGTCGATCCGCGTCGCCGAGGTCGCGACCGGCGCCGGGCGCGAGATCTGGAAGGCCGACCCCGGCGCGGGCAGCGCGTTCCGCGACATCGTCGCCGACCAGCAGCTCTTCTGGATGGCGGGCGACCGCATCGCGTTTCCGTGGGAGAAAGACGGCTGGACGCACCTCTACGCCGTGCCCGCTGCGGGCGGCCGAGCCGCATTGCTCACCCCCGGCGATTTCGAGGTCGAGTACGTGGCGGCGAGCGCGGACCGCACCACGCTGCTCTTGAACTCCAATCAGGGCGACATCGACCGCCGGCACGTCTGGCGCGTCGCCGCGGCGGGCGGCGCGCCCGTCGCCGTGACGAGCGGCGCGGGGATCGAATGGGCGCCGGTGCCCACCGCCGACGGCAAGGCCGTCGCGTTCCTGCGCAGCGACGCCCGCAAGCCCCCCCGCCCCGCCGTGCTGATCGGCGGGGGATCGGCGCGGGACCTCGCCCCGCAAGCCGTCGCCGCGGACTTCCCCGAAGCGGCGCTGGTCGAGCCGCAACAGGTCGTGTTCTCCGCCGCCGACGGCATGCCGATCCACGGTCAGCTTTTTCTGCCGAAGGGCCTGCGGGCCGGTGACCGTCGCCCCGCCGTCATCTTCTTCCATGGCGGCTCGCGCCGGCAAATGCTGCTCGGCTGGCACTACATGTACTACTACCGCAACGCGTACGCGCTGAATCAGTACTTCGCGAGCCGCGGCTATGTCGTGCTGTCGGTCAACTACCGCAGCGGCATCGGCTACGGCCTCAACTTCCGCGAGGCGCTGCACTACGGCGCCCAGGGCGCGAGCGAGTTCAACGACGTGATGGGAGCGGGGCTGTACCTGCGCGGCCGCGCCGACGTGGACCCCGGCAAGATCGGGCTGTGGGGCGGCTCCTACGGCGGCTACCTGACGGCGCTGGGGCTCGCGCGTGCGTCGGACCTGTTCGCGGCGGGCGTGGACCTGCACGGCGTGCACGACTGGAACACCGAGATCCAGAACTGGGTGACCGAGTACGACCCGGCGAAGCAGGCGGATGTGGCGCGCGTGGCGTTCGAGTCGTCCCCGATCGCGTCCGTGGGCGACTGGCGCTCCCCGGTGTTACTGATCCACGGCGACGACGACCGCAACGTGCAGTTCAGTCAGTCGGTCGAGCTGGCGGGTGCGCTGCGGGCGCGGGGCGTGGCCGTCGAGCAGCTCGTCTTCCCCGACGAAATCCACGACTTCCTGCTGCATGCCGACTGGCTGCGGGCGTATAAGGCAGCCGTAGACTTCTTTCAGAGAAAGTTGGGAAGATAGACGTTTCAGACATCAGACATCAGAGACTACTGACGTCTGATGTCTGACGTCTTCAGTTCGCAGTTCTCAGTTCACGCCCCCCATCAACCGCTTCATCGGCCTGAGCAGCAGCACCATCACCGCTCCGGCGCCGAGGCAGACCGCCGCTGTGACGCCGAAGAGCGTCGGCAGCGGTGTCGTGCTGATGAACCCGGCCGACCACCCCGCCAGCTTGTTGCCCAGCGCGTTGGAGAGGAAGAAGACCCCCATCATCAATCCCACGATCCGCGCCGGCGCGAGCTTGGTGACGACCGACAGCCCCACCGGGTAGAGGCAGACTTCGCCGAGCTCTTCGATGAAGTACACACCCACGAGCCACAGGGGCGAGATCTTCACCCCGCCTTGCGCGATCCCGCCGGCCGGCACCAGCACCAGGAACGCAATGCCCATGAACAGCAGCGCCAAGGCGAACTTCGCCGGACTCGACGGCTGCCGGGGCCCGAGCTTGATCCACAGCCACGCGAAGACGGGTGACAGCAGAATCACGAACGCCGCCTGCACCGCGACGAACCACGAGGCGTACAGCTTCATCCCCAGCAGCTCGAGATGGATGTAACGGTCCGCGAACAGGGTGAGCGTGGACCCGGCTTGCTCGTACGCGCCCCAGAAGAACGAGGCGAACAGGAAGAACACGAACACCGCGGCGATGCGCTTCCACTCCGCGCCGCTGAAGCTGCGCAGGGCATCCCACACTGCCCGGACCAGGTTCGGACGGGGAGCCGCCGCAACCGGGGCGGCCGGCACCGGCCGCTGGGCAGCGATCCGGTCCAGCGCCGGCTGGAGATGCCGCTTTCCGAGCACATACTGAATCAACCCCAGGGTCATCCCCACGCCGGCGCACGCGAATCCGAGGTGCCAATCGACCCCCTCGGCGAGGCGCCCGGCGATGAGGGGTCCGAGGAGCGCCCCGAGGTTGATGCCCATGTAGAAGATCGAGAATCCGGCGTCCCGCCGTGCGTCGCCCTGCTCGTAGAGCGAGCCGACGAGGGTGGAAGCGTTGGGCTTGAGCAGCCCCGTCCCGATAACGATGAGCGAGAGGCCGGCGTAGAAGAACGACAGTGCATGGAACGTCAGCGTGAAGTGGCCGAGGGCGATGATGATGCCGCCAATCAACACGCTGCGATATTGGCCCAGCCACCGGTCGGCAACGATCCCCCCAAAGATGGCCGCGAACCAAACGCTCATCGTGTAGTTCCCAAACACGCTGCCGGCGTGTCCATCGGTGAACCCGAGCCCCTTCGTCATGTACAGCGCCAGGAACCCGCGCATCCCGTAGTAGCTGAACCGCTCCCACATTTCCGTGAAGAAGAGCGTGGACAGCCCCGCGGGGTGGCCGAAGAAGCGCGTGCTCTCGGGCCTGGTCGCCATCACGTATCCTTTCTCACTCGAACAGGTCGTTCTGCGAAGCGGCGGCCGGCGCCGTGCTCGGCCTGAGCAGGTTCCCCAGCCGCTCTTCCCACTTCTCGACATCGAAGTGGTGCTCGTGCAGCAGCGCCCGGCGCAGCACCGGGGAGAACTCGTGAAGCGCTTCCAGTTGCTCGACGATCGCCGCGCGCAGCGCCTCGAGCTGGAAGCTGTCGTCGGTCGCGCCCAGGTCGGCGAGAATCGCGTCCTCGGTGCGCGAGGCGACGATCGCCTGCGCGCGGTCCTCGACGAACACGTCGGTGCGCCGCCCCGGTCCGCGGTCACCTTCGATCGGCACCAGCCCGACGATGCGGTCCGAGCGCCAGTACTTGCCGTAGCCGAGAAACACCATGCGGCCGGATTTGATGTCCATGAGACCTCCAGACGTCAGACGTCTGACACTAGACGTCAGTGCTGACGTCTGATGTCAGATGTCTGACGTCTTTGTCTACGAGCCAGGATGTCGTTCAACACGACTCGATCGATCTTCCCATCCATCCGCACCCGCACGTCGTAGTTCTCCCAGTACATGAAGTTGGCGAGCGCCTCGAGGAATGTCTGGTTCGCGGTGCCCTGCGGCGCGGCAAGCCACTTTTGGGGCTGGCCCACCGGCTCGTGCAGGAGGATCGGCTCGAGCTGCCGCACCACGTCCGGCGTGATCGGCAGCAGGTCCTCGGGCCGGCTCTGGAAGAAGTACAGCTGGTGCAGCGTGTAGAGCCGTTGCAGCTCGCGGATGGGGTTGGTGTCGTCGTAGACGCGGATGTCGATGTAGCGGTCGTTGCCGCCCAGGTAGCCAGCGTCGTGGCGGACCACGAGTAAGGCCGCGGACTCCATCCCCCGTTTGTCCCCGCCCCCCGCCTGCCCCGCCACGAGGGCGGCCATCAGCCGGTCGGCGAGCGAGCCGGTGGCCCGCAGGTACGCATCCGCCATGTTCTTCACCGTCTGGTCGGACACCATGATGTTGGCCTGTGCGGCGAAGCCGCGGCCCACGATCATCTGCCCCTTGCCCGCCGCGGCGATGTCGCCACCCGGGGTCAGCGTGCGCCCGCCCGCCCAGTCGAAGCACGAGTCCCCCGTCCAGCTGGCGGTGTTGCCGCGCGCGTCCACCATCCCGACCTGTCGCTGCGAGCGTCGCGTGTCGCCGCGCAGCACGATCCGCATGGCGTCGGGGGCGGAAGCCCCCAGGGCCATGAGCTCGAGCCCCCGTTCCCCGTACGCCGTGTTGCCCAGCGACTGCGTCGCCACCGCGCCCACGCCCGCCCGCGCCCAGGGAACGATGCCGCCGACGTTCGGAAATTTGGACTGCACCGCGACGCCCAGATCGCCGGTCGCCGAGTCGTAGGCGACGATCGAATAGGTGTGGGCGCGTTTCAGAAAGTCGGATGGGGCCCCAGTCGGGAAGGGCAGCTGCGCCAGGAGGACCACGGCGAGCAGGTGCATCCCTACTCCTTGCGCGCTCGGCGCTGCGCTCCGCTTCGGTGAGCGGGCGGTCGCGCTCGGCGGCCTGGAGCTGCGCTTGCATGTCGCCCAGCTCGCGCTGGGCGAGCGCCTGCTCGTCGCGCTGCGCCTGCAGCTTGCGCTCCAGCACGGCCACGCGCTCACGGTGCTTGGCGGCGAAGCGCTCGGCGACCTGCACCGTCTCCTGGTCCTGGATCTCTCCGGCCAGACGGCCGCGGCGCTCGGCGTCAGCGAGGCGCTGGCGCTCGGCGGCGAGCTCGACGTCGGTGCGCTTCAGGGCCTCCGCCAGCTCGCGGACGGCCACCTTGGCCTCCACCACCGCTTCGCGCATCTGGCGGGCGAGGTCTTTCAGATCGTGCGGCGGCGTCGCCGCGTCGAGCGCGGCCTTGAGCGCGGCCCGGAGACGCTCGAACATGGGGGCGATCAGCTCTTGCGGATCGTTTTCGCGAAGAACGCCGAGAGCAGCGGCTCGACGTCGCGCGAGCGGCACTGGGGGCACTCGGGGAGCCGCCGCCCGTGCTCGGCGATGGTCTCGGCCTGCGTGAAGCGGGTATCGCACTGGGTGCAGCGGTACTCGTAGATGGGCATACCGGCACCAAGAGTATTCCGCGTCGAAACGAGGGTCAAGTTGACGCCTCCCCCGGCGCGGCGGACATTGACTCCATGCGCTCCCGCGTCGCCGCGCTCGCCGCGCTGCTCGTCGCCTGCGATGGCGGCCTGGAGCCCGCGCAGGCACCGACCTCGTGTCCCAAGGACTTCACCGGCATCTGCGGAACGCTGACGATCCGCGGCACCATCCCGCCGAATACCGACAAGGTCTATGTCGTCACCTATCAGACGTTCCCCCAGAGCCGCGGCGACCTGTTCAGTTATACGCCGCTCGTGCCGCCCACCATCAGCCTCGCCGACTCCACCTACTTCTACACCCTGGCCGTGCCCAATGGCCGCTACGAATGGGTCCTGGCGGTGTGGAAGGAAGTGGGGGACCTGACAATCGCGAACGCCGACTCGCTGCTGCGCGAGGCGGGGTACTACAAGCGCACCGACGCCGACACGTCGCGGTTTGGGGCCGGCATCGTGGTGGTGAACAGCATCGGCACCGATTCGATCGACTTCGTCGTGGATTTCGACAACATGCACCCGGTGTCGTTCTATTTCCCGGCGGCGGTGGTGCGGCGGTGAGCCGGTTCTGCCTGCTTCCCCTCGCGCTGCTCCCGGCGGCGCTGCAAGGCCAGGCGACCGGCGTCGTGTACGGCGCCGTGCGCGATACCACCGGTCACGGCGTGCGGTCGGCGAGCGTTTCGATCACCGGCAGCCGCCTGCGAACCAACACCGGAAACACCGGCGCCTATCGTCTCGAGGCGGTGCCCGCGGGGCCGATCACGCTCCAGGTGCAGGCCCTTGGCTTTCAACCCGAGTCCGTTGTCGTAACGATCACGGCCAACGACTCGACGAGAGTCGATTTCACGCTGCGGGCCGTCCAGAACCTGGCCCCAATCGTCGTCACCGCCGGCAAACGACAACAGTCCCTCCAGGACGTCGTCACCAGCGTCGCGCTGGTCACCGACTCGGCGATCGCCCGGCGCGCCGTGACCTCCATCGACGAAGCCGTCGACCGTGCGCCCGGCGTCCAGTTCCTGAACGGCCAGGTCAACATCCGCGGCTCGACCGGTTACGTGCAGGGACTGGGCTCGCGCGTCCTGCTCCTCGTCGACGGCGTCCCCGCCAACCAGGGCGATCGCGGCGGCATCAACTGGGACCTCCTTCCCGTCGATGCCGTCGAGCGCGTCGAAGTGGTCAAGGGCGCCGGCTCCGCGTTGTACGGCTCGGCCGCGCTGGGCGGCGTCATCAACCTCATCACCCGCGATGTCCCCGACGACGCCCACGCCCGCATCCGCGTCATCGGCGGCGGCTTCGCGGGTCCGCCGCACGACGTCTGGAAATTCCGCGACTACACCGGGATCGAAGGCGGGGTCGACGTCATCGCGAGCTGGGGGCGCGACCCCTTCCGCGGCGCCGTGGCGGCCGGGACCCGGCACTCCGACGGCTACCGTCAGCAGGACCAGCGCGACCACTGGCAGCTCGCCGGGAAAGGCCAATATCGGCTCGACCCGGTCACGCGGCTCGACCTTTCCGGGGCGTGGGCCAGCGACCAGTATCAGGTGCCCCTCTCCTGGTGCATGCGCGGCCGCTGCGACGACCGCGGGCAGGCGTACCAGCCGTTCCTCGTGGACACCGGCGGGCTCGGCGACCACACCCGCTCGGACAAGGGCTACCTCACGGCCGTCGTCTCGCGCGAGCCGTCGCCGACGGTGAGCTGGCTGGCCCGCGGCTCGTGGCTGCGCACCGACTTCACCGACTATCAGCGCGCGGGCAATGACTTCGGAATCGCGAACCGTTTCGGCGGCGAGCTCCGCGCCGTGATCCACCCCGACCCCGGCCGGGTGGTGACGGTGGGCGGCGAGGTCGCGTTCTCGGACGTCACCAGCGACATCTTCGGCGTGCACACGCAGGCCGAGTACGCCGCGTACGGCGAAGGGGAGCACGGCCTCGGCGCGGCGCGCCTCACGACCGGGGCGCGCATCGATTTCCTGGCGGTGGATGGCGGAGGGCTCACCGCCGTCGTGAGCCCGCGCCTGGGGGGGGTGCTGCCGGTGGGACGCGGGGTGTGGCGGGCGTCGCTGGGCCGGGGGTTCCGCGCGCCCTCGCTCGCGGAGCGGTTCGTCACCACGTTCGTGAGCGGCATCCGCGTGGTTCCCAATCCCACGCTCCGGCCGGAGGAGGCGTGGACCGCCGAGGTGGGGCACGCGCGGGGCTTCGCGAACGAGCGGCTGCGGGTGGATGCGGCGCTGTTCTGGACCGAGGCGCGGCGCCTCATCGAGCCGACATTCAACACCGCGGCGCTCCAGATTCAGTTCCAGAACCTGGCGCGCGCGCGGCTCACGGGGCTCGATCTCTCCGTAACGGCGCCGCTCACGCCGCGCCTCTCCACGTCCCTCGCCTACATGTTCCTGTACGCCCGCGAGCTCGCCACCGACACCACGCCGGCGCGGCCCCTCCCCTTCCGCCCCCGCCACCTGCTGACGTTGAGCGCCGACTACGCCCTGGGCGCGGCCGCGCTCGGTGCCGACTTCCGGTACACGAGCCGGTTCGAGCGCGTCGAGCTGTACGAGACGGACCCCCGGGTCTCGGCCAAGGTGCTGGACCTGCGGGCGTCCTGGACGCACGGGCCGCTCGCCGCGCACCTGCTCGTGAGCAACGCGTTGAACTACATCTACAACCTCGTCCCCCGCACGCTCGCGCCGGTCCGCGCGGTGAGCGTCGCGGTGACGTGGACTTATTAGATTCCCCGCACCAAGGCACGATCGTGAGCGTCCCATGACCCTCCATCCTTCTTCTCTGGCCGCCGCTGTGCTGCTGCTCGCCGCCTGCGGCGGCGACCGCGCGCGCTCGCCGATTTGCGGCATCGCGCTCGTCACCGCCCCCACGCTCATCCACGAGCAACTCAAGAACGCGCGCGCCATCATCACCGACGTTCCGCGTGGGCTTCCCGAGAGTCTCCCGGCCCGTTTCGCCGGCGTGGGGGATTCGGGCGTCGGAAAAGTGCGGGTCAGCTTCGCGGAAGGCCGCAAGAGCGCCCTCGCGCTGGGCTGGGACGGACCGACCTTCCCGCGCCACAAGGACGCGTTCGCCCTGCTCGTCGTCGACGACACCTCCAACCGCGTCGAGGGCGTGATCCTCTACGACGTGCCCGGCCCGGACTCGACCGTCTACACACCGCTCGGGCACGTGTCGAGCGCCGATCTGAGTCTGCCACTCTATGGCGTGAGCGTGGCGTGGGCGGGCATGAGCAATCCGCGCTGCCCGCTGCTCGCGTTTCCGACGGCCAAGCAGCCGTCATGAGCGGCGTCGCGCTCGTCACGGCGACGCTGCGCACCGACGCCGGTCGCGAGCGCGTCGCGCTCAACACGGCCTACGTGCGGGCGCTGCTGCGCGTCGGCGTGATCCCGCTGGCGGCGCCGCCGCTCCTCGATCCGGCGCACGCCGCCGACGCGCTACGGCCGACGGACGGGCTGGTCCTGACCGGCGGCGAGGACGTGCACCCCGGGCGCTACGGCGCGGCACCGCACCCCGCGCTCGGCGAGGTGGACGAGGCGCGTGACGCCATCGAGCTGGCCCTGATCGGCGAGGCGCGGGCGCAAGGGAAGCCCATCCTCGCCATCTGCCGCGGCATCCAGGTGCTGAATGTCGCCCTCGGCGGCACGCTCTATCAGGATCTACCGAGCGAGCGTCCCGGCCCCGTCGATCACCGCGACCAGCTTGGACGGCACGCGCTCCGGGTCGCTCCGG
>WNGI01001101.1_pt1 | contig 34015 bp, 34 predicted proteins | sample 5400621 | NCBI WGS metagenome assembly WNGI01 (sample SAMN13153374, study PRJNA577476) | soil metagenome | isolation source: 20 cm soil or saprolite under Garry oak tree replicate 1 | place: USA:California | collected 2016-06-15
GGCCGCGTCCATCGACTTTGATCCGACCATCGGTCTTCACCTCGGCACTCAGGGCAGCGATCCTCCAGATCTGGCCAGGAGGCTGGGTACCACGCACGATGTTCCGGTTCACGACCTCGGCCGTCGTAGCAGTTCCCACGCCGCTCGACACCGGAACGACCCCGATCCCACCTTCGAACCTGACCAGGGAGTTCCCGGAGTCTCTGGAATCCTTGGAGTCTTTCGCGGCCAGGGCGACGGGAAGGAGCAAGACAACCAGGGGGCAAGCGCGAACGTTCTTTTCATGTTGGACCTCCACGTTAGCTTGGGGAAGCGATCACAACCCGAGCTTCGACAGCCGGCTAAACTCGCGAGGGGGCCTGCCGGTTCCTTCGGCGCTACCGCGCCGACAGTCGCTCGGCGGCTCGACTGCGCGTTGCCTCTCGAAGCGTCACGTGCTCTCGGAGCAGGAAGAGCCAGCCGACCAGCGTGACCGGCACGATCTGCGCGGCGTGGAAGAGCAGAGCGTAACCGACGGCGGTCTCTCGCGTCACTCCGAAGATTTCCAGGGCAAGCACGGCGGCGTAATGGAACACGCCGACATAACCGGGCGCCGATGGAATGCTGATGCTGAGTCCGACGAATGCCAATACCGTCCATGCCGCCGTGAGCGGCAGGTGAAGATCCATCGCGAGCAGCATCGTCCACGCGGACAGCGCGGGAACGACCCACACGAGAAGCGTCCATCCGATGAGCGGCACGAGGTTCCCGCGAGCCCTCACACCGTCCAGCCCTTGAACGAACGTGCTGAAGATCCGGGTCGCTCGATGCTCGACGTGCGGCCAGCGGACGGTGAGCCGCGCGAGCAGCCGGGCGGCGGCCTCGGGTGCGACGGCCAGCGTGACGAGGATCGCCACGGCGACGAGGTCGACGGCGAGCAGCGTGGCCGCGGTGTACTGGAAGATCTTCGGTACGGGGATGAGAAAGACGAGAATCGCCAGGGCGCCGACGATGGCGAGGCTGTCGAGCACGCGCTCGACGACCAGCGTGCCGAGCACGGCCCAGAAGCCGCGGCCCCACCGGCGAGCCACGACGTAGACGCGCACGAGCTCACCGGCGCGCAGCGGCAGGATGTTGTTGGCCATGTAGCCGATCATCATGGCGGGCAGGAGCCCCGGGGGCCGATCGGCCGGAGTGAACAAGTAACGCCAGCGCGCGGCGCGCACGCAGAGTCCAATCGGCGCGAGCAGGACGCTGATGGCCGTCCAGCCGAGGTGCGTGTGACGCAAGCGCTCGGCGACCTGCGCGAGGTTCACGGTCGTGAGCAGGTAGGCGAAGAGCGCCACGCTGATCGCGATGCCGAGTGCGAGCCGGAGGCGGCTCAACCGCGGAGCAACCGGAAGATCAGAGGCCCAGCTGAGCCAGCACCGCGTCGATAGCCGGCGGAACTGTGGTGGGCCGCGACGCCGACTCGAGCGCGGTGTCGGGATCCTTCAAGCCGTGGCCGGTGAGCGTCAGCACGAGGGTCGCGCCCGACTCGAAGCGCCCTGCCTTCACCGTCTTGATGAGGCCGGCCACCGTGGCCGCCGACGCGGGCTCCATGAAGATGCCTTCCTCGCGGGCGAGGAGACGATACGCCTGCAGGATCTCCTCGTCGGTCACGATGTCGATCCAGCCCTTGGAGTCTTTGAGCGCCTCGAGCGCGGGGCCCCAGCTCGCCGGATTTCCGATCTTGATCGCGGTCGCTACGGTGCGGGGCTCTTCGATGACGCGATTCTCGTAGATCGGCGCCGCGCCCGCGGCCTGGAAGCCGACCATGCGCGGCAGCTCCGACATTCGGCCGGCGCGCTGATACTCCCGGTACCCTCGCCAGTAGGCGGTGATGTTGCCGGCGTTGCCGACGGGGATCAGGTGATAGTCCGGCGCGCGTCCGAGCTGATCCACCACCTCGAAGGCGCCGGTCTTCTGTCCCTCCAGCCGGAATGGATTGACCGAGTTGACGAGCGTGACCGGGTGAGTCTCCGAGATCTGGCGGACGATCGACAGGGCCTGATCGAAGTTCCCGTCGACCATCAACACCTTCGCCCCGTGAATCGCGGCCTGTGAGAGCTTGCCGAGAGCGATGGCGCCCTTGGGCACCATGACGAAGGCCTTCAGCCCGGCGCGCGCCGCGTAGGCGGCCGCCGAGGCCGACGTGTTGCCGGTGGAGGCGCAGATGACCGCGCGCGATCCGGCCTCGAGCGCCTTGGACATCGCCATCGTCATCCCGCGGTCCTTGAACGAGCCCGTCGGATTGAAGCCCTCGCACTTGAGGTAGATCGAGAGCGACGGATCGGTCGCCTCGGCCAGACGCGGCGCCGGCACCAGAGGCGTGTTGCCTTCGCGGAGCGTGACGATCGGTGTCCGGTCACTGACCGGGAGGAACTCGCGATACTGCTCGATCACGCCCGGCCACGCCTTCATGCGGACCCGCCCTCCACGCGGATCATCGTCGTCGGCATGGCCACGACGCGCAGGCGGTCGATGGCGGCGAGCGCGGCCCGCATGTCCTTCTCCTGGGCCTCGTGGCTCATCATCACCACGGGGACTGCTTCCTTGGCGGCCCGTTCCTTCTGGAGCACCGACGCGATCGAGATGTTGTTCTCGCCGAGGATGCCGGCCACGCGCGAGAGCACGCCAGGACGATCCTGGGCCATGACGCGCAGGTAGTAGCACGAGCGGATCGAGTCCATGGGCCGGAGCGGCACGACGCCGGGCGCCGTCGCGGGCAGATCCAGCGCCAGCGCGGGCACGCCGTGGGCGATGCGGCGCGCGATCTCGACGATGTCCGACCACACCGCGGAGGCCGTGGGAAGCTGGCCGGCGCCCCGGCCGTAGAACATCAGGTCACCGACCGCGTGACCGGTGATGAAGACGCCGTTGAAGACGCCCGACACGGCGGCCAGCGGCGAGTCGGCGGGAATCATCGTGGGATGGACCCGCACCTCGACCCCGCCATCGTTGGCCTTGGCGATCGCGAGGAGCTTCACTCGGTAGCCGAGCTCGCGCGCGTAGGCGATGTCCTGCGGGGTCACGCGCGTGATGCCTTCGGTGTGGATGTCCTTCAGATCGACGAACGTGCGGAAGGCGAGCGTGACCAGGATCTGCAGCTTGTGGGCCGAGTCCAGGCCCTCGATGTCGAGCGTCGGATCGGCCTCGGCGTAACCGTGCGCCTGGGCTTCCTTGAGGACGACCCCGAAGTCGAGCCCTTCGCCCGTCATCTTCGACAAGATGTAGTTGCAGGTCCCGTTGACGATGCCGAAGACGGAGAGGACCCGGTTGGCGACCAGCCCTTCCTTCACGGCGCGGATGAGCGGAATGCCGCCGGCGACCGACGCTTCGAAGCCGAGCATGACGCCGCGCCGCCGCGCCTCATCGTAGATCTCGGCGCCGTGATGGGCGAGCAGCGCCTTGTTGGCGGTCACGACGTGCTTACCGCTCCCCAGCGCCTTGAGGATGAACGAGCGCGCCGGCTCGAGACCGCCGACCAGCTCGACGACGATGTCGACCTGGCCGTCGCCGAGCACGCGATTGGCGTCGGTGGTCATCGGCAGGCGGGTGATGTCGAGGCCCTCGCGGGGCCGCGTGACGTCGAGGTCGGCGACGGCGGCGAGGCGGAGGCGGCAGCCGGCGCGCTCCTCCAACATCGCGCGCTCCGACTCCAGCAGCTTGGCGACTCCGGCCCCGACGGTGCCGAGGCCGAGCAATCCGATGCGGACTTCTTTCACGCCGGTGCGATCAACGCCCGAGGCGCTTCAGGCCGCGCAGCGCCTGACGGATGCGCTGCTCGTTTTCCACCAGCGCGAACCGGACGAACCCCTCGCCGTACTCACCGAAGCCGATCCCGGGCGAGACGGCGACCTTCGCCTCCTGGATCAGGAGCTTCGAGAATTCCAGCGAGCCCATGCCCCGGAAATCCTCCGGAATCGGCGCCCAGACGAACATGGTGCCCTTCGGCTTCTCGACCGACCAGCCGAGCTTGTTCAGCCCATCGACCAGGACGTCGCGGCGCTTGCGGTGAACCTCCACGATGTCGCGCACGACGGTGGGGTCGCCCTCCAGCGCCACGATGCCGGCGATCTGGATGGGCTGGAAGGCTCCGTAGTCGAGATACGACTTGATGCGAGCCAGCGCGTGCACCATCTTCGAGTTGCCGCAGACGAAACCGAGCCGCCAGCCCGGCATGTTGTAGGACTTCGACGTCGAGAAGATCTCCACGCCGACGTCCTTGGCGCCCGGCACCTCGAGGAACGACGGCGGCTGGTAACCGTCGAACGTGAAGTCGGCGTAGGCGAAGTCGTGGACGACCATGAGCCGGTGCTCTTGCGCGAAGGCCACGACCTTCTCGAAGAAGCTACGGTCCACGCATAGGGTCGTCGGGTTGTGCGGGAACGAAAGGATCAAGAGCTTCGCTTTCGGCCAGGCAAGCTTTGCTGTCTCTTCCAATCGTAGGAAGAAGTCGCCGTCGGGCGTGAGCGGGACGGACCTGAGATCACCGTCGGCGATCACCACCGAGTAGGCGTGGATCGGATAGGTCGGATTCGGGACGAGCGCGCCGTCGCCGGGCTGGAGCACGGCCAGCGCCAGATGCGCCATGCCTTCCTTGGCCCCGATGGTCGCGATGACTTCGGTGTCGGGGTCGAGATGGACGCCGTAGCGGTCCTTGTACCACTTCGTCATCGCCACGCGCAGGCGCGTGATCCCGCGCGAAGCCGAGTAGCGGTGGTTCTTCGGATTCTGCGCGGCCTCGACGAGCTTCGCCACGATGTGCGGGGGCGTCGGCATGTCGGGATTCCCCATGCCGAGATCGATGATGTCCTCGCCGCGAGCTCGCGCTTTGGTCTTCAGGTCGTTGACGATCGCGAACACGTACGGCGGAAGTCGCTTGATCCGATAGAACTCGTCCATGAGCCCCTCGCGGTGGTGTCCTGTGATGATACCGAGGCCGCGCGCGGAGTGTCAATAAATCGAACTCTGACGAGGAGTTACATCACACGTCGAGGCGACGCAGCGAACGAGTGGTCGTCGAGCGATCGACGCCGGACTGACGCACGCGTGCCGTGATGGCAGGGCCCGGATTTGTAACTCCTTGATTCCATTCGCCACACTGGTCGGCACATGGTTTGCCCTCATGAGGGCGGCATGAGTACGCAGCACGCGGTCGACTCGGGGCTGGCGGCGACCACAGAGGCGGTTGACAGTCTCAGCGAGCCAATGCTAGAAACCGCGCAGGATCTGGGGCGTCCTCTCACCCAAGGGAGATCCGCGCGGGTGAACCACAAGAAGCAATTCAGCCTGCTGGTGGTGCGAGGAGACGGCGCTCGAGTCCTTCGTCTCTCGTTCCCGAAGCGGCTTCCGCTGACCATCCTCGTGGCTGGTGTTGTGGTCGCGGGCGGTTTCAGCGTCGTCGTCGGAGACTGGTGGCACGTGCGCCAGCGGATTCGCGACTCCGCCTCGCTGTACCAGCAGATCGAGGAGCAGCGGGCGATGATCGACAAGTTCAATCGTCGCGTCACCGAGCTGCGCCAGGAAGTTGCGAGCTGGGGCGAGCTGCATGGGCACATCTGGGAGGCGTTCGGTCCCGACGTCGCGCCCAAGAACTCCGGCACCGGCATCGGTGGCCGGGCGACGCCGACGGAGCGTCCGATGGGCAAGCTCTCGGCCATGGCGCAGCTCGACCTCCTCGCCGAGAACGTGATCGAGGAAGGCGAGAGCCTGCGCGCGCTCGACAAGCTCATCACGCGCGCCCGCAAGGCGCTGGCGGCGCTGCCGTCGCGCTGGCCGGTGCGCGGCGCCGTGAACTCGGAGTTCGGCAATCGACTGAGCCCGTGGACGAAGGCGCCCGAGTTCCACTCCGGCCTCGACATCGCCGCCAACGGTGGCACCTCGGTGAAGTCACCGGCCGCCGGCACGGTGATCCACGCCGGCCCCCACTCCGAGTACGGACTGGCGGTGATCATCGACCACGGCCAGGACGTGCGGTCGCTGTACGGTCATCTCTCCAAGATCAACGTCAGGCAAGGGCAGACGGTCGAGCGCGGCACCGAGCTGGCGCTGACCGGCAACACCGGCCGCTCTTCCGGCCCGCACCTGCACTACGAGGTGATGGTCCGCGGGCAGGCCGTGAATCCTCGCGCCTACCTCTGGGATTAGCCCGGGCAGGGGCTGCGCCCCTTCCGACGCTCCATTCAGCTTGCAGCGGCGTTGCCGTCACTCGACAATGCGAGGTATGAAGCCGGCGCACGTCGTCACCGCGATCCTGCTCCTCGCCGGGTGCTCGAGCACCGGAGAGTGGGTCTACAACAAGCCCCGCACCAGCGCCGTCCAGGTCGACCGCGATCTCGGCACCTGCCGGAAGGAATCCACGCGGAACACCGCGGTCGTGCTCGCGCCATCCCAGCGCCTCGACCGTGACGCGATGAACCGGTGCATGGAACGGAAGGGCTACACGGTCACGCTCGAGACGGAGTGATCTTCCCCGCCAGGAAGTCCAGGCAGAGCGCGTTGAAGGCGTCCGCCTGCTCCCAGAAATAGACGTGGCCGGCGCCGACGACGGCGCGGAGGGCGGCGCCCGGGATGCGAGCCACCAGCTCCCGTGAGAATCGGGGCGGGACCAGGATGTCGTCCTCGGCGACGCTCACGAGCGTCGGGCAGTGGATGCCGGGGAGCCGCGCCAGCGTGTCGTGATGCTCGATGGCCGCCGTCTGGCCGAGAAATCCCGTCAGCGATTGCGGGAAGGGATTCGCGAGCGCCGTCTGGATCACCGCCTCCACGAACTCGGGACGCTCGTCGTAGGTGCGGTAGGAGAAGAGCCAGAGCATCAGCGCCCTGACCAGGGCGTCGGGGGTCAAGGCAGCCCGCATGTCTCGCCACGCGGCCAGCAGCGCCTTCATGTGCGTATCGGGCCGCGCCGTCGTGCACCCCAGGTGAAGGCTCCGCACGCGCCCCGGGTAGGCGAGCGCCAGCTCCTGGGCGATCATGCCGCCCATGGATACGCCGACGACGTGCGCGCGCTCGATCCCGAGCGCGGCGATGAGACCCGCCGTGTCGTCGGCCATGGTGCGGATCGTGTACGGCGGCTCCGGCGCGTCGCTCTGCCCGGCGCCCCGGTTGTCGAACGTCACGACGCGGTAGTGCTCGGCGAGAGCGCGGACCTGGAAGGCCCACGCCAGATGATCACCGCCGAAGCCCATGATCAGGATCAACGGCTCGCCGCCGCCGGTCTCCTCGTAAAACATCCGAATCCCATTCACCGTTACTTTAGGCATCAGTGCCCCACGCAGCGATCGCCGGGAATTGAATTGCCGTCGTGCACGCGCCGGATCCGCGATCGCGCCGCTTCATGGCCGGGGGGTTGGGGGTGGTGTAGTCCTCTGAGACCCGTTCCCTGAGCGTCGGACTTTGCGCACCGGTGCGAGAGGGGACGCCACAACGCGAACCCGCCCCAGCGCACGTGGTCAAAGAGGACCACACCAGCCCCGACCCCGCGTTCAAGAAGCTACGCGATCGCGACGCCGGTGCGGACCTGACAGGCGACCCAGTGCCCCGGCGAGACCTCCTTGAGCACCTGGTCGTTGGTCGAGCACGACGGTACCCGCAGCGCACAGCGCGTGTGGAAACGGCAGCCCGAGGGCGGGTTGATCGGGCTCGGCACGTCGCCCTCGAGAATGATGCGCTTGCGCTTCACCGTCGGGTCGGGGATCGGCACCGCGCTGAGCAGCGCCTCGGTGTAGGGATGCCGCGGGTTGGTGTAGAGCTCCCTGGCCGGCGCGATCTCGACGATCTTGCCCAGGTACATGACGGCGACGCGCGTGGAGATGTGCTCGACGACCGACAGGTCGTGGGCGATGAAGAGGTACGTGAGCCCGAACTTGGCCTGCAGGTCCTCCAGCAGGTTGATGATCTGGGCCTGGATCGACACGTCGAGGGCCGACACCGGTTCGTCGGCCACGATGAGCTTGGGGCTGACGGCGAGCGCCCGGGCGATGCCGATGCGCTGCCGCTGGCCGCCCGAGAACTCGTGCGGATAGCGCCGCAGGTGATCGGCCGAGAGGCCGACGGTCTCGAGGAGCTGGATGACGCGCTCCTCGCGGGCCCGCCGGTTCGGCGCCAGCTTGTGGATCACCAGGGCTTCGCCGATGATCGATCCCACCGTCATCCGAGGATTCAGCGAGGCGTAGGGGTCCTGGAAGATGATCTGCATCTCCTTCCGGAGGGCCCGTAGCGATCGCTTGTCGAGCGTCGTGACGTTCTTCTGCTCGAACCACACCTCGCCCGAGGTCGGCTCGATCAATCTCAGGATGGACCGCCCGGTGGTCGACTTGCCGCAGCCCGACTCGCCGACGAGGCCCAGCGTCTCGCCCCGCATGATGTCGAACGACACGTCGTCGACGGCGTGCACGCGCGCCACCTCGCGCGAGAGGAGGCCGCCCCGGATCGGGAAGTATTTTCGAAGATTGCGAACGCGGAGAAGGGACTCGGCCATCGTCGCGCTCCTCAGTAGAGGAAGCAGGCCACTTTGTGGCCGGGCCGCACTTCCTTGAGCGGCGGCGTGCTCTCGTAGAACTGGGGCTTCACGAACTGGCAGCGCGGCGCGAACCGGCAACCCGGCTTCACCTCGCCCCGCAGCGTCGGCACCGTGCCCGGAATCGTGTCGAGCTTGCGGCGTTGGGTGGCGGCCAGGTCGATGCGCGGAATCGAGCGCAGCAGTCCTTGCGTATAGGGGTGCAGGGGCTCCTTGAAGAGCTCACTGACCGACGCTTCCTCCACCACCTGGGCGGCGTACATGACGACCACGCGCTGGGCCGTCTCGGCGATCACGCCCATGTCGTGGGTGATGAGCATGACCGCCATGTTGAAGCGCGCCTTCAGCTCGTTGAGCAGCTCGAGAATCTGGGCCTGGATCGTGACGTCGAGCGCGGTGGTCGGCTCGTCGGCGATGAGGAGCTTGGGGTTACAGGAGAGCGCCATCGCGATCATGATCCGCTGCCGCATGCCGCCCGAGAGCTGATGCGGATACTCCTTCACCCGGCGCTCGGCGTTGGGAATGTGCACGATCCGCAGCATCTCCACCGTCTTGTCCATGGCGTCGCGGCGTCCCAGGCCCTCGTGGAGCCGAATGGCCTCGGCGATCTGCTCGCCCACCGTGAAGACCGGATTGAGCGAGGTCATCGGCTCCTGGAAGATCATCGCGATTTCCTTGCCGCGGATCTTGCGCATCTGCGCCGGCGGCAGGTCCAGGAGGTTCCGGCCGTTGTAGAGGATCTGGCCTTCGACGATGCGGCCAGGCGGCTGGGCGATCAGCCGCATGATGCTGAGGGCGGTCACGCTCTTGCCGCAGCCCGACTCGCCCACCACGCCCAGCGTCTCGCCGGGCTTGATGTAGAGGTCGATGCCGTCGACGGCGCGGATCACGCCCTCGTCGGTGAAGAAGTAGGTCTTGAGGCCTCTGACGTCGAGCAGTCGCTCGGCCATGGGTTCTCCTACCAGCCCCTCGTGATCTCGGCGATGGCCTCGAGCGCGCGCCGGATGTCGTCGGCGTCCACGTCCTTGTGGGTCACGCAGCGAATGGCCGTCGGGCCGATGGCGTGGACCTTCACCTTGCGGGCGGCGCAGCCCTGCACGATCTCCTGCGTCGCCGCCTCGGCCGTGCGCTTTGGGACGGCGCCCACGGCGAAGATGACGATGTTCGTCTGCACGCTGGCGAGGTCGATGCGGATGCCGGGTAGCTTGGCCACGCCCTCGGCCAGCGTCCGCGCGTTCACGTGGTCGTCGGCCAGCCGCCCCACCATCCGCTCGAGGGCCACGATGCCGGCCGCCGCGATGATGCCGGCCTGCCGCATGCCACCCCCCAGCATCTTGCGCAGGCGCCGGGCCCGCGTCACGACCTCGGGGCGGCCGCAGATCACCGAGCCCACCGGAGCGCCCAGGCCCTTGGAGAGGCAGAACGTGACGGTGTCGACGTCGCGCGTGAAATCGCGCGCGTCACGCCGGAGGGCGACGGCCGCGTTGAAGAGCCGCGCGCCGTCCAGGTGGACGGGAACGCCGGCGCCGTGCGCGACGGCCGCCACCGCGGCGATCTCCTCCGGGGTGCAGCAGGTCCCGCCGTGACGGTTGTGCGTGTTCTCGATGCACACCAGGCCCGTGGGCGGGATGTGGATGTTGGCGGGCCGCAGCGACTCGCGGACCTGGTCGGGGCTGAGGAACCCCCGCGCGGTTTTCACCGCGCGCATCTGCACGCCGCCGATGACCGACGCCCCGGCCACCTCGTTGTTGAAGATGTGGCAGTCGAGATCGAGGACGACCTCCGAGCCCGGCTGCGTCTGGCTCCACACGGAGAGGAGATTGCCCTGCGTCCCCGACGCCACGAAGAGGCCGGCGTCCTTGCCCGTGCGCTCCGCGGCCATGGCTTCCAGGCGCTTGACGGTGGGGTCCTCCTCCCACACGTCGTCGCCGACCTCGGCGCGCGCCATGGCGTCGCGCATCTCGGGGGTCGGCAGCGTGAGCGTGTCGGAGCGAAGATCGACGATGTCGTGCATGACTATCTCCGGACCATCGGCGTTACCGTTGAGCCGAGAGCCGCTGGGCGGCGCGCCGACCGAAATCGGTGTAGGGGAACTCGGCGGCAAGACGGTTCAACAACTCCTTGGCCGCGTCGGGCTTGCCCTCGGCGTTGTTCACCTCGGCCAGCAGCCAGAGCGCCTCGGGATATACGAGCGTGCGCACATAGTCCTTGAGGACCAGCTCGAGACGCTGGCGGGCCGCGCTCGGATTGCCCTGGTTGATGTAGTAGGCGGCCACCCACACCTCTTTCTGTGCGAGGCGCCCGCGGCAGATGTCGATCTTGGCCAGGCTGTCGGTGGCGTAGCGACTCTCCGGATACTGCTTCACCACCGTCTTGAACGCCTCCAGCGCCTTCTTGGCCAGCGTCTGATCCTGTTCGATCGGCTTGACCTGGTCGTAGTACGCCATGGCCAGCCGATACTGCACCAGATCGGCGATCTGATGGCGCGGGTAGAAGGACAGGAACGTCTCGAATTCCTTGATGGCCTTGTCGAACTCGGCATCGCGGTAGAAGGCTTCGCCGAGCAGGAAGCGCGCACGCGGCGCGTAGGAGGAATTGGGATGGCGTTCGACGATCTTCGTGAAGGACTTCCGTGCGTCCTCGTACCGTTTCTCGTTCAGCTGATTTTCCCCCAGCTGATAGAGCTCCTCGGCGGGCAGAATGGGAGTGGCCTGCGGCTTGAGCCAACCGCACCCAGCGGCGGCCACGAGCGCGAGCACGAGAGCGATTCGTCGGAGAGCGGCAGGCATCGAAACTGCCTGTATATACCACAATTGCCGGCGTAAAATCCCCGCATGTCACTCCCCCGAATGGTGCGCGTGCGCCAGACCTTTTCTCGGCCACGCGTCGCCGACATCCCCCGCTCGGTGGCGGACGCCCTGGCCGCCGCCGGCCTGCCGATCAAGCGCGGTGACACCGTCGCGGTCGGTGCTGGCAGCCGGGGCATCGCCAACATCGACGTCATCGTCGGCGCCACCGTGCGGGCCCTCAAGGACCTCGGCGCCCGCCCGTTCGTCTTCCCAGCCATGGGCAGCCACGGTGGTGGCACGCCCGAGGGCCAGCTCTCGGTCCTCGAGCACTACGGCATCACCGAAGCCACGATGGGATGTCCCGTGCGCGCGACCATGGACGTCGTGCAGGTCGGTGAAGCGCTCGGCCTCCCCGTGTGGCTCGACAAGTACGCGTCGCAGGCGGACTGGATCGGCCTCGTCAATCGTGTCAAGCCCCACACCGACTTCAAGGGCTCGATCGAATCCGGTCTCTTCAAGATGATGACGATCGGGCTCGGCAAGTACCAGGGCGCCATCCAGTACCACCGGGCCAACATCCACCACGGCTACGAGAAGGTGATCACGTCGGTCGGGCGGGAGATGCTGGCCAGAGCGCGCATTGGCTTCGGCGTCGGGATCGTCGAGAACGGCTACGACGAGACGGCGCGGATCGAAGCCTTCAACGCCGCGAATCTCGAGGACGGCGAGCGCCGCCTGCTCAAGGACGCGCGCGAGTGGATGGCGCGCCTGCCTTTCTCGCCGATCGACGTCCTGGTCGTCGAGCAGATCGGCAAGAATATCTCGGGCTCGGGTATGGACACCAACGTCATCGGGCGGCCATCGAACCCGCACGAGCCGTTCCTCAACGATCCCAAGATCCTCTGGATCGTCGCTCTCGAGCTCACCGACGAGAGCTACGGGAACGCCACCGGCATCGGCAACGCCGACTTCACCACGCGCCGGCTCGTGGAGAAGATCGACATGAAGCCGACGCTCATCAACTGCATCACCGCCTGCACGCCCAACGGCGCCAAGATCCCGGCCACGTATGACACCGATCGGGAGGCCATCGAGACGGCGCTCTCCTGCATCGGACTGACGCCGCCCGAGAAGGCGCGGGTCATCCGGATCAAGAACACGTTGATGCTCGGCGAGATCGAAGTGTCGGAGGCCTACCTTCCGGACGTGGCCCGCCGCTCCGACCTCACGCCGCTGGGCGATCCCGCACCCCTCGCGTTCGACGTCGCCGGTCGCCTGCGCGCCTTCTAGGGGCGTGAAGGCGCTCGTCTACTCGGCCTGGGACACCCTGGAGGTCCGTGACGTCCCCGGCCCGCGTCCCGACGCGGGGGACGTCGTGCTTCGCGTGGCCGCCGTCGGCATCTGCGGCTCCGAGCTGGAGGCGGTCGCCTCACGCAGCCCGCGCCGCACCCCGCCCGTGATCCTCGGTCACGAGTTCTGTGGTGAAGTCGAGGAGCTCGGCCCGGGCGTCCACGACGTGAAGGTGGGCGATCGCGTCGCCGCGTCGTCGGTGATCCCGTGCGGACGGTGCGGGTCGTGCCGGGCGGGCGCCACCCATCTCTGTCCGCAGCGCCAGATCTTCGGGATGAACCGCCCCGGCGCGTTCGCCGAGCGCGTGGCCGCGCCGGCCTTCGTGCTCTTCCCACTGCCCGAGCGGGTGGGGCCGCTCGAGGGCGCGCTGATCGAGCCACTGGCCAACGCCGTCCACGTGTGGTCACTCGTGACCGTTCGCTTTCCCGAGATCGTCGTCGTGATCGGCTGCGGGGCCATCGGGCTGCTGGCCTTGCAGGTCGCTCGCGCGGGCGGCGCGCTCACGCTGATCGCGGTGGACACGAACGAGGCACGGCTGCAGATGGCGCATGCCGTGGGCGCCGAGCCGGTCTTCAACCCGACGCGCCAGGACGTCGTCGCCGAGCTGCGTGACAGCACGCGAGGCGCGATGGCCGACGTCGTCGTGGATGCCGTGGGCGCCGGCGTCACCCGTCGCGCGGCCGTCGAGATGGTGCGCCCCGGCGGCGAGGTCGTGTGGATCGGGCTCCACGGCGATGCCACCGAGCTTCCCGGGCGGGAGGTCGTGCTGGGCGAACGACGGATCACCGGCTCGTACGCGGTGACCGCGCGCGATATCGAGACCGCGATCGGGCTGTTCGCCCACCACCGGATCGACGTGGCCCCGTGGGTGCGTCCGTTCACGCTCGACGAAGGCGCGCGCGTCTTCCGCGAGCTGCTCACGGCACCGCCCGCGGAGTATGCGAAGGCCGTGCTGATGCCATGACATAAGCTGGGGGGACCCGTACCGCTTCCCCCCAGACCCCCCTCTTCGCTTTGCGAGCGGGTCGGTACACTGGAACCTATGGGTCGGTATGTGCCGATTCGCGACTATGCGGTGATCGGCGATGGCCGGACGGTGGCGCTGGTGGCCAGGGATGGAGCCATCGACTGGCTGTGCCTGCCCAACATGGATTCGCCCAGCGTCTTCGCCGCGATCCTCGATGCCGAGCGCGGCGGCAGCTTCGAGCTGTGCCCCACCGAGCGCTACGAGACGACGCGACGCTACCGACCGGGCACCAACGTTCTGGAAACGACGTTCACCACCACCAGCGGCCGCGTCCGTGTCACCGACGCGATGACGCTGCCCGATGCCAACCTCGGTCCGTTGCGGGAGCTGGCGCGCAGAGTCGAAGGCCTGAGCGGCCGCGTCGCGATGCGGTGGCGAGCGACGCCGCGCTTCGATTACGGACGGCGCGCGCGCCTCGAACGTCGCGGCGAGATTCCGGTGGCCAGCCATGGCGCCGACGGCGTCGCGTTTGGGAGCTGGGACGCGGGAGCTCCGGAGATTCGCGACGGCGGCGTGAGCGGGCGGTTCGAGATGGCGGCCGGACATCGGGCCCTCCTGGGCGTGATCGCCACCTGCAACGAGCCGCTCGTCTTCCCCCCACGCGCCCACGTCGAAGCTCGGCTCGACGCCACCGCGGCGTTCTGGGAGCGGTGGTCGGGGCAGCTCACGTACGCCGGCCCCTGGCGCGATGCCGTCGTGCGGAGCGCGCTGGCGCTGAAGCTGCTCGTCTTCGCACCATCCGGCGCCATCACGGCGGCGCCGACCACGTCGCTGCCGGAGGCGATCGGCGGCGAGCGCAACTGGGACTACCGCTACTGCTGGATCCGCGACTCCTCCTTCACGATCGAGGCGCTCCTCCAGCTCGGCTGTCGTCAGGAGGCGACGTCGTTCTTCTGGTGGTTCATGCACGCCACGCGACTGACGTCGCCTCGCTTGCGGGTGCTCTATCGGCTCGACGGCGGCGCCCACGTGCCCGAGCGTGTGCTCGATCATCTGAGCGGCTACCGCGACTCGCGGCCGGTGCGCATCGGCAACGCCGCCGCCGACCAGCTCCAGCTCGACACGTTCGGCGAGCTGCTCGACGCCGCCTTCGGATACGTGCGACGCGGCGCCCGGATCGACCGCGACACGATGAACCAGCTCGCGGAGCTCGCCGACTTCGTGGCCGACCACTGGCGCGAGCCGGACGCGGGAATCTGGGAAGTGCGGATGGAGCCCCAACACTTCACCGAGTCCAAGGCCATGTGCTGGGTTGCGCTGGATCGAGCGGCGCAGCTCGCCGAGACCGGTCATCTGTCCGGCCGGCGCCGACAGCGCTGGCTCACCGAGGCGGCGGCGATCCGAGCCTTCATCGACAACCACTGCTGGTCGGAGCGGCTCGGCAGCTACGTCCGGTACGCCGGTCGTGAGGAGCTGGACGCGAGCCTTCTGATGATGCCGATCATGCGGTACGACGAACCGACGTCGCCTCGCCTCGCCGGCACGATCGAAGCCGTGCGCCGTGAGCTCGGCCGCGGGGCGCTCGTCTATCGCTACACGGGCGAGGACGGGCTCGCCGGCGCCGAAGGCGTCTTCGTGTGCTGCTCGTTCTGGCTCGCCGAGGCCCTGGCGCTGGCCGGACGCCGCGACGACGCTGCGCGCTCGATGGACGCGGCGCTCGCCCTGGCGAACGACGTCGGACTCTTCTCGGAGGAGCTCGATCCGGCGAGCGGCGAATTCCTCGGGAATTTTCCCCAGGGGCTGGTGCACCTGGCCATCATCAGCGCGGCCGCCGCCATCGCCCACCTTCCGTCATGAGCGTGTGGGCGGCGCTGGCCGGAGGCTTCGCGGGCACCCTGGTGTTGACCACCGCGCTGAGCGGCGCCAGTCAGCTCCGCCTGACGCGCATCGACATCCCGTTCCTGCTCGGGACGGCTTTCACCGACGACCGCACGAGGGCCAAGGTCCTCGGCTACGGCCTTCATTTCGTGGCCGGGATGGCCTTCTCGCTCGTGTACTACGCGATGTTCCTCGTGATCGGGCGCGCCGGCTGGCGGCTCGGGATGACGTTCGGTCTGCTCCACTCGCTGTTCGCAGGCAGCGCGCTCGTCAACGTGCTGCTCCCCGCCATCCATCCCAGGATGGGCACGCCGTTCACCGCGGCGGACTCGTCACCACTGCTCGAGCCGCCCGGCTTCATGCTGCTGAACTACGGGCGCGCGACACCGATCGTGACGATCATCGCGCACGTCGCGTACGGCGCGATCGTGGGCGCCGTCGTGGCCGCGGCTACTTGACCTCGACCTGGCCCTTCATGTTCGGGTGGAGGCCGCAGACGTAGTCGTAGGTCCCGGCGGCCGCGAACGTATGCGAGTAGGACTGCCCCTTGGTCAACACAGGGCCACGTGCCTTGCTGGCAGTCAGCGTGATCTGGTGCGGTGAGTCGTCGTTGTTGATCCACATCACGGCCTGGCCCGGCGCCGCCGTGAGCCGGGGTGGCCCGAAGGAGAACCCGCTGATGCGGACGTCGGGCGCGCCCGTGCCAGTGGTGCCGCCGCCGCCCATCAGACCGGCCAGCGAGATCACAAAGTCCTGCTTCTCGTGGGGCTTGTGGCACTGGAAGCAGCCCGTGTAATTCGCGTTCGCGTTGAACCGGCCGTCGGTGCCGAAGGCCGAATACTCCCACTCGCCATTGCGGAGGTCGCCCGGATACTCGGCACCCCAGCCCTGGCGCTTCTCCATCACCGTGAAGCCGATGCGATCGCCCTTCAGGAATCGCCCGCTCGCGTTCTTCAGCGGATTGCCCTGAGCGTCCGCCTGCGCCTTGTATTGCACGAGCACGAGGACGGTGCGGTCGGGAAGCGGCTGGCCTCGCTTCATGGCGTCCACCGCCTCTTGCGACGACGCGTACAGCTCACGGTATTGCTTCACGTCGTAGCGATCGACGATCGTGTAGAGAACGTATTGCTCCCAGTTCGCCGGGAACTCGATCTTCTCGGGTCCCGCGGTGCTGGAGCGGGCCGTCAGCAGGGCGACGGCGATGGGCAGCGCGAGGATGCAGACGGTAACAAGGGATCGTTTCATGGACGTCACGATATACCACGAGACTCGGGAGCGACAGGCCGGCCGCGCTCGCGGCCGAGATAGGCGCGCGCGACGCGCTCGTCGCGCAGCAGGTCGCCGGCGGCGGCGGCCAGGACGATGCGTCCATGCTCCAGCACGTACCCGCGGTCGGCCGTCTCGAGGGCCACCTCCGCCATCTGCTCGACGACCAGCAACGTCAGGCCTTCATCTCGCAGCGCGGCGAGCGCCGCCCAGACCTCCGCGACGAGGCGCGGCGCCAGGCCGAGCGACGGCTCGTCCAGCAGGAGCAGCCGCGGCCGCGCCATGAGCCCACGCGCGATCGCCAGCATCTGCTGCTCGCCGCCCGACAGTGTTCCGGCGAGCTGCGCTTTGCGATCGCGAAGCACGGGGAACCGCGTGAAGGCGCGCTCGACATCGACGCCGACCTCGGCGTCGCGGCGGCCGTACGCGCCGAGACGGAGGTTGTCGAGGACGGTCAGCTCCGGGAAGACCATGCGACCCTCGGGCACGAGGGCGATCCCGTGACGCGCGATCCAGTGCGCTGGCCGCCGCGTGATGTCCTGGCCCTCGAACGCGATGGTGCCCCGCCGCGGCGCCAGCAGACCGGCGATGGTCTTGAGCGTGGTGGTCTTGCCGCTGCCGTTGGCGCCGATGATCACCACCAGCTCGCCGCGCCGCACCGTCACGCCGACGTCGCTCACGACTTCCATCCGGGCGTACGCCACCCCCAGGTTCTGGACTTCGAGAATCGTTTCGCCCGTCGCGGCACGAGCGGGTTCGCCGGGAGCGGCGCGTCGCGCGCGCCCCACCTGGCCGAGATACGCTTCGACCACGGCGGGATCTCGCTGGACCTCGGCCGGTGTGCCGACGGCGATGCGTCGCCCGTAGTTCAGCACCGTCACCCGGTCCGAGATCCCCATGACGAGGTCCACGTGATGTCCAACCAGGAGGACGGCCATGCCGGTATCGCGGATCCGCGCGATCAGCTCGGCCAGGCGCTCGATCTCCGACTGGGCCAGGCCGGCCGCCGGCTCGTCGAGGAGCAGGGCGGTGGGTCGCCGCGCGATGGCGCGGGCGATCTCCACGAGGCGCTTCACGCCGAAGGGCAGGTTGCGCGCGAGCTCGTCAGGGTCGCCGTCGTAGCCGACGAAGGCCAGCAGCCCGATCGCCTCGGCGCGCAGATCGCGCTCGCCCCGCCGGCCGACGGGAAACCCGAGCAGCGTGCTCGCCAGGCTTCCGGTGGCCTCGCCGGCGAGGCCGACGCGGACGTTGTCGGCGACGGTCATGGACTCGAAGAGCTGCGTGGTCTGGAACGTCCGTGCGATCCCGGCCCGGGCGATGCCGTGCGCCGCCAGATCATCCAGGGCGCGCTCGCCAATGGTCACGGTGCCCGCCGTCGGCCGATAGTAGCCCGAGAGGATGTTGAGCAACGTCGTCTTCCCGGCTCCGTTGGGACCGATCAGGCCGTGGACGCTCCGGGGCGCGAGCGTGACGTCGGCGTCGGCGAGCGCGAGGAGTCCACCGAACCTCATCTCGAGACTTTTCGCGACAAGGGTCGGCGCTGAAGAATCGCCGGACACGGATGGCGGAACCTCGGTCGCGGATCGCGCAAAAAGGGGAGTCTGAGGGGGGACGAAGGGTCCCCCCTCAGCACGACGATCATAGGGTGTTCGAGATCGCCGCCAAGTAGAGAGCGCCCCCACGACCCCCTGAGGCAGGAAATAGATGCTCCCCAGCAGCAGCACGCCGTACATCACGAGGCGATAGTCCGAGAAGCGATGGAGCAGCTCAGGCAGCACGATGAGGACCATCGATCCGACGAGCGGCCCCGTCACGCGTCCGAGGCCGCCGAACAGCACGATGAGCAGGAAGAGGATCGACGTCTGCATCGTGAACGAGTCGGGACTGACGAAGCCGGCGAGATGCGCGTAGAGGCACCCACCGGCTCCGGCGAAGGCTGCCGACAGGGTGAAGGCGACGGTACGCACCCAGTAGGGATTGAGCCCGACCGCCTCGGCGGCGATCTCGCTGTCGCGGACGGCCACGAGCGCGCGGCCCCACGCCGAGCGCTCCAGGTTGCGGGCGAGCAGCAGGCTCACGACGACGGTCAGCGCGACCACGTAGTAGTAGAGCGGCAACGTCAGCTCGAGCGCTCCGAGCCGCGGCCGCGGGATGCTCGCGATGCCGCCGAAGCCCTTGGTGAGCGCGTCCCACTCGATGAGGCCGTGCTCCACGATGATGCCGAACGCGATGGTCACCATCGCCAGGTAGGGCCCGCTCACGCGCAGGGAGGCCAGCGCCAGCACCACGCCCACCGCAGCGCCCAGCACGATGGCCGCGGGCAGCCCAATCCAGAAGCCGAGGCCGAGCCGCGTGGTGATGATCGCCGACGCATAGGCCCCCAGGGCATAGAAGCCGGCCTGGCCGAGTGAGACCTGCCCGGAGGCACCGGCAAGGATGTTGAGCCCGGTCGTCACGACGATGCTGATGCCGATCAGCATCGCGATGAACAGGTAATACGTGTTCGACGTCGCCAGCGGGACGCTGGCGGCGACGACGAGCCCGAGCGCGACGACGAGACGCCCGGCGCCGGTCACGTTACACGCGCCGTAGCGCCGGCGCGCCGAAGAGCCCCCACGGCCGCAGCAGCAGGACGACGATGACGAGACCGAAGCCGAGGATCTCGCGGACGCCCGTCCCGAGATATCCGGCCACGATCGCCTCGAAGATCCCGTACAGGAAGCCGGCCACGATGATGCCGCGCGGACTTTCCATGCCGCCGATGATCGCGACGGCGAACGCCTTGAGGCCGATCGTCGTGCCCATCGTGGCCGAGACGTTGAGGAGCGGCGCCAGGAGCACGCCGGCGACGCCGGCGAGAAGGGACGACAGGGCGTAGGCCGCGGTGATCGTGCGATTGACGTCGATCCCCATGAGGCCGGCCGCCTCGTGGCTGAAGGCCACGGCGAGTAGCGCCTTGCCGGCGAGCGTCCGGCGGAAGCCGAGCTCGACCGCCACCATGAGGGCGATCCCGACCACCGGCACCAGGAGCTCGTGGGGGTAGACGCCGGCGCCGAGGATCATCCACGGCGTCGTCGCGAGCGCCGAGGGAAACGCGCGCGCGTCCTTGCCGAAGAGGATCATCGTGAGGTTCTCGGCGATGATCCCGAGCGCGATCGTGGCCAGCAGCCAGGCGATCGACGCCGAGCGAAGGAACGGCCTGACGGCGATGCGCTCCACGAGCACGCCCATTGCGGCGAGCGCAACCAGCGTGACGGCGAGGGCGAGAGTAAAGGGCCAGCCTGCGCTCACGTAGAGCGCGTACGCGACGACGGCCCCCACCATCACGGACTGGCCCTGGGAGAAGTTGACCGTCTTGCTCGTCGCGTAGGTGATGTTGTAGCCGAGCGCGACCAGCGCGTACATGCTGCCGAGGGCGAGGCCGCTGAAGAGGAGCTGCGCGAACATGTGGACTTGGGGGATCCGTCGCCGATCCCCCAAACCCTCTTATCGCAGGGGCTACTTCATCGTCACGGGGACGATCTTGCCCTGCTTCCACGTGACGAGCACGTAGTCCTTCTCGTTCAGCGCGTCGTGCTCGTCGGCCGTGAACGGATGCTTGTAGGTCTTGATGAGGCCGCGGTATTCGCCGAGGTTCTCGAGCGCGTCGCGGATCTTGACGCCGTCGGCCGCACCGGCCTTCTCGATCGCCAGGCCCACCAGGTGCATGGCGTCGTAGGCGTTGGCGGTACCGACCGGCGCCAGGATGTCCTCGGGGCCCTTGATGCCGTACTTGGCCTTCAGCGCCGAGATCACGCGATCGCCCACGTCGCTCTGCTTGCCGAAGAACGAATAGGTCTGCATGAAGACGACCGATTCCGAGAGCTCACCGGTCAGATCGGCGAAGCGCCCGCCACTGATCCCCCAGTGCGAGATGGTGGGCACGTCCCAGCCGATCTTGGCCCGGCTCTTCACCACCTGCGCGCCCTCGGGGGCATTGGCAACCAGGACGATGGCGTCGGCGCCGCCGTTCCGGAGGCGCAGGAGCTGGGGACTCATGTCGGGGTCGCCCCAATTGAACTTCTCGAACCCGACGGGCTGGGCGCCGAGCTGGCCGAACCACTTGGTGAGGCCTTCCTGGTTGCTGGCGCCCCACGGCGTGTTCTCGAGGATGATGCCCGGCTTCTTCTTGCCGAGCTTGTCGGTCACGTGCTTGGCGAGGAAATGGTCGACGATGTCGTCGTTGGCGGAGACGCGGAACATGAAGTTGGGGTTCCGGCCGTTCCGGGTGATGCCGGTCGCCGCGGCCCAGGGACCGACGTACGGCACCTTCAGCTCGTGGAACACGGGCAGCATCGCCAGGCCGACCGGGGAGTGGATTCCGCCGAACACCACGACCGCCTTCTCGCGCTCGATGACGTCGCGCGCGGCCGTCACGCCCTTCCCGGGGTTGCCCTCCTCGTCGCGGATGACCAGCTCGATCTTGCGTCCACCCAGCACGCCGCCCTTGGCGTTGATCTCGTCGATGGCGACGGTGAGCCCGCGCTTGATCGCCTCGCCCGAGAGCGCCGAGCCGCCCGACATGGCGGCCACCAGCGCGACGACCACCGGCGGCTTGGCCTGTTGCGCCGGCGCCATGGTGGCGGTGAGCGCGACGGCGAGCGTGAGAAGGAAAACGATGCGGGGAAATCCTGAGCGCCGCATAGAGCCTCCTGAACTTCGGTTGCCTCTTCGTTGGGCAGTGACGTTTTCGTCCGGGCGGGGAGACTGTAGCACGACGTCCGCAGGCGTGAGCGCGGAGGCTACAAGAGCTTCTCCATCACGATCGTATCGACCCAGCGGCCATCGAGCAGGCCCTGCTCCTTGTAGATCCCCACCGTGCGGAAGCCGTGCTTGTTGTAGAGCGCCATGCCGCCGGTGTTGTGGGCGAACGCCGACAGCACGAGCTTGTGGAAGCCGTGCTGGCGACCCAGCTCGATCAGCCTGGAGAGCAGCGCGCTACCCACGCCCTTGCCCCGGTAGCCGCGCTCCGCGTAGACGGAGAAGTCGGCGACGTGACGGTACGCGTCGCGCGTGTTGAACGCGTTCAGGCTTCCCCAGCCGAGCTCTTGCCGGCCATCCACGCGCGTCGCTCGTCCGGCGTGCGCAGCTCGGTCTCCAGCGTGGCGAGGCGATCCTCGATCCCCTGGTTGTAGATGCGGCAGATGGCTTCGGCGTCGGAGGGCGTCGCCAACCGCACCGAGTATCCGCTCACCCCAGCTCCCGGGCGTCGAGCCGGCCTTCTTTCTCGAGCCGAGCGAACTCCTCCAGTGTGCGCCGCACGCCGGCCTCGAGCGGAGTCGCGAGCGCCGGCCCGAGGTCCCTCTGGTAGCGCGCATCGTCGAGCGCGTCGGGAAAGGGAATCGGCTCCTCCACGTGGCTCCCGATGCAGCCAAAGGCTCCGGTGACGAGCGTGCTCATGGCGGCAAACCATATCACACCGGCCGCCGGCTATAATCGCCAACGCGTATGTTTCAGAGCGAGCGCTTCTTCCGCGAGGCCTGGCCGACGATCTCGCAGGCCGTGGAGTCGCCGGCCGACGCGGCGCGTGCGGTGCAGTGGATCCTCGGGCGCACCGGGCTCACGCGCGGCACGGCCGTGCTCGACGCGCCCTGCGGCTTCGGGCGGCACTCCGTGGAGTTCGCGCGCCGCGGGTACCACGTCACCGGCGTGGACTTCAACGAGACCGAGGTCGAGCGGGCGCGCTCGGCGGCCAAGAGCGCGCGCGTCACGATGCGCCTCATGTGCCAGGACATGCGCGACATGGAGTTCTCGGGGGAGTTCGACCTCGCCGTGAACCTCTTCTCCAGCATCGGCTACTTCTCCGACGACGAGGACCGCCTGCTCCTCGATCGGTTCTGGCACGCGCTCAAGCCGGGCGGTTTGTTCGTGCTCGACACGCGCAACCGCGACCATTCCGTCCGGGCGATGCCGCCGGAGGAGCGGTTGCCGGTGGACGACGGCACGCTGCGCATCGAGAATCGGTTCGACGCCACCACGAGCCGTTGGCACGCGCGCTGGTGGCGTCTGCCCCACGAAGCCGGCGACGCGGCGACCGGTGAGCTGGTGGGTGAGACCGAGATCCGTCTCTACGCCGCCCACGAGCTGCGCGCCATGCTCCGTCCCGAGCGCTGGAGTCAGGTGGACGTGTACGGAGCGCTCGACGGCACGCCGTTCTCGCTCGACACGCCGCGCCTGGTCTTCGTCGCCCGCAAGTAGCGGTCGGCCCACCGAACGGAAAGGAGACGCATCCATGCCCGCCGATTCCCGGCCCCTCGTCGTCGTCAGCGCCCCGCTCCACAAGGACGCGGTCTCGATCCTCGAGCGCGAATGCCGCGTGATCCTCACCGAGGATCCGACCGAGGAGGCCATGATCAAGACGGCGGCGGAAGCTCAGGGCATCCTCTTCCGGGGCCGCCCGCGCTCCTCGGCCAGCCTCATGGAGGCGTGCAAGCGGCTCAAGGTCGTCGGGCGACATGGTGTCGGCCTCGACAGCGTCGACATCCCGGCGGCCACGCGGCTCGGCATCGCCGTCGTCCATGCGCCCGGATCGAACTCGCAGGCCGTGGCCGAGCACGCGCTGATGCTGATGCTCGCGTGCACGAAGCGCATCGTGACCGTCGACAAGCAGACGCGGGCCGGTGACTGGAGCGCCCGCGGTCACGGCGGCGACCGCGCCGGCGGCAACACCGAGCTGGGTGGCAAGACGCTCGGCATCGTCGGCATCGGCAACATCGGCCGCCGCGTGTCCAAGTTCGCCGGGGCGATCGGGATGAAGGTGCTCGCCTACGACAAGTACGTGCCGGCCGACGAGGTCCGCCGCCGCGGCGCCGAGCCGGTGGCGAGCCTGGAGGCGCTCGTGCCTCAGGTCGACGTGCTGACGTGCCACACGCCGCTGACGCCCGAGACGAAGCACATGATCAACGCGCGGACGCTCGGGCTCATGAAGGACGGCGCCATCTACGTCAACACCTCGCGCGGCGGCGTGCAGGACGAGCGCGCCGTGTTCGAAGCGCTCACGCGTGGCAAGCTCGGTGCCGCTGGCATCGACGTGTTCGAGCAGGAGCCGACGGCGCTCGACAACCCGATCCTGAATCTCCCCAACGTCGTCGTGTCGTGTCACGTGGCCGGTGTGACCAGCGAGGCCAATCGCCAGATGGGTGTCCAGGTCGTCGGCGAGATGCTGCGCGTGCTCCGCGGCGAGCGTCCGGACGTCCTCGTCAATCCGGACGTGTGGCCGCGGTTGGGCCAGCGCTAGGAGAGCGGCGCCGATGAGCGTCGCATGACATCGTTGGCCTCCGGCGCGCTCCCTGCGGCTCGGGTCGCGGCGCACTCGGCGATGCACTCGGTCGTGCACTGTGAACGGAGCTGATAGTAGAATCGCGAGATCCGGGCCGACATCCGGAGCGGCAAGCTCAGCGGCATCACGGCCGGACTCGGGCAGAACTTCGTGCAAGCCAATCTCGCGGTGTTGCCGAAGGACCACGCGTACGATTTCCTGCTCTTCTGCCAGCGCAACCCGCGGCCGTGTCCGCTGATCGAGGTCACCGACGTCGGATCGCCCGAGCCGGTCGGCGTGGCCCCTGGCGCCGACCTCCGGACCGACATCCCCCGCTACCGTATATATAAGGATGGCGTCGTGGCCGACGAGGTCACCGACGTCACGCCGTACTGGCGCGACGACCTGGTCGCCTTCCTCCTCGGCTGCTCGTTCACCTTCGAGTGGGCGCTGCTCGACGCCGGCATCCGACTCTGGCACGTCGAGCAGGGCAAGAACGTCGCGATGTGGCGGACGAACGTCCAGTGTCGTCCGGCCGGCGTGTTCCACGGGCCGATGGTCGTCTCCATGCGTCCGATCGCGAGCAGTCAGCTCTCGAAGGCGGTGACGGCGAGCGCTCGCTTTCCGAACGCCCACGGCGCGCCCGTGCACATCGGTGATCCGGCGGCGATCGGCGTCAAGGACATCGCCAAGCCGGACTGGGGTGATGCGCAGGCGTTCAAGCCCGGCGACGTTCCGGTGTTCTGGGCCTGCGGCGTGACACCGCAAGCGGTGGCACTCGCCTCGCGGCCGCCGTTAATGATCACGCATAGCCCCGGCCACATGTTCATCACCGACGTCCCGAACTCGCAGCTCGCGGCGCTCTAGTCGAGAGGGGTTTCTGCGCTTCTTCCCCGCAGGTGATCTCGCCGTTTCCGTCATCCTCGGCGAGGAGATCAGCGTAGAGCTCAACACCCGCGTTCGCGCGCTCGAATACCTGATCCAGCAGAAGGGCCTGGCCGGCGTCACCGAGATGACGCCGAGCTTCAGCGCGCTGCTCGTCTACTACGACCCGGGCGTCACCACGTACGAAGCCTTGTGCGCCGCGATCACCGCGATCGCCGACCAGGCCGACACGGCCGTGCTGCCACCCTCGCGAACGGTGGAGCTGCCCTGCTGCTACGACGATCCCGAGCTCGGCTTCGATCTGGTGGCCGCCGCCAAGCGGCTCGGGCTCAGCCCCGATGAGCTCGTGAAGCTCCACGCCGGCGCCGACCACCTCGTCTATTTCATCGGGTTCACGCCAGGCCTGCCCTACATGGGGGGCATGCCCGATGCGCTCCACATCCCGCGGCTCGAGACGCCGCGCACGAAAGTGCCGGCGGGCAGCGTCGGGATCGGCGGCATCCAGTGCTGCATCTACTCGGTCGAGAGCCCCGGCGGCTACTGGGTGCTCGGACGCACACCGTTGAAGCTCTACGATCCCGGGGCCGCCGACCCGATCCTTCTCCGCCCGGGCGATCACGTGCGCTTCCGTCGGATCGACCGGGCGCAGTACGATGAGATCCAAAAATCGTGCGCAGCCACGAGCACCTCGAACAGTCCACCCACGACGCAAGCCGGGCTGGCGGCCCCCGCTACAACAATAAAAATTCTCGACCCCGGCCCCCAGACCACCGTGCAAGATCTGGGGCGCCCTGGCCAGCTCCGCTATGGCATTCCGCAGTCGGGACCGATCGACCGCGCGTCGTTCGTGCTCGCGAATCGTCTCGTCGGCAACGCCGACACGGCCGCCGGCCTCGAGTGCACGGTGCTCGGCCCACGCTTCGAGGTCGGGGCGCCGTGCGCGATCGCGGTGACCGGCGCCGACATGCCGGCGACGATCAATGGCGCCGCGGCGCCAGCGTGGACGACGCTCGTCCTCCAGGCAGGCGACGTCGTGAAGGTCGGGACGGCGCGGTCGGGAGTCCGTTCCTATGTCGCATTTTCTGGGGGACTCGACGTGCCGCTGGTGCTCGGCTCGCGGTCGACGTACCTTCGGGGACGCCTCGGCGGGCTCGACGGCCGCGCGCTGAGGAAGGAGGACGTGTTGAGAGTGCTGCCGGCACCGATGCCCGCGCGGCGACACGTGAAGCCAAGCGCAATTCCCGACCTGACCGCCGCGCCGACGATCCGCGTCGTCCTCGGCCCGCAGGCGGAGCGCTTCACGGACGACGGCCTCGCGGCGTTGCTCGGTGGCGACTACGAGATGCTGCCCCAGTCCGACCGCATGGGCGCGCGCTTGCGCGGAGCGCGCATCGCCCACCGGCGCGGGCACGATATCATCTCGGACGGTATCGCCCTCGGCAGCATCCAGGTCCCCGGCGATGGCCAGCCCATCGCGCTCCTCGTCGACCGCCAGTCCACCGGCGGTTACACGAAGGTGGCGACGGTCTGTTCGTTCGACATCGGCCGCCTGGGACAGGTGAAACCGGGCCAGCGCCTGCGCTTCCGCGCGGTGACGCTGGCCGAAGCGCATCGCTCGCTCGGAGCGTGGCCCGCGTCCCTCGCGGACGCGCTGGCCGCGGAGTGACGGAGGCCGCATGGCCATCGACAAGGAGCTGCACGAGTACCTGGCGAAGACGGGCCGATCGCGGTCACTTCACGAAGAAGCCTGCGCCGTCATGCCAGGCGGCAACAGCCGGACGACGACATTCTTCGATCCGTATCCGTTCTACATCCAGCGCGCGCAGGGCGCCCACCTCTGGGACGCCGATGGCGTCGATCGCCTCGACTTCAACGGCAACTACACGAGCCTCATCCTCGGTCACGCGCCGCCCGACGTCGTGAAGGCGGCGCACGAGGCCGTCACGCTCGGGATGTCCTACCCCGGCCCCACCGAGCACGAGATCCGACTGGCCGAGGCCCTCACGCGCCGCATCCCGTCCATGGAGTCGCTGCGCTTCACGAACTCCGGCACCGAGGCGACGATGAACGCGGTCCGCGTCGCTCGCGCCTTCACGGGCCGGCCGAAGGTCGCCAAGTTCGAGGGCGCCTATCACGGCACGCACGACGCCGTGCTCGTGAGCGTGGCGCCCGACGTGAAGGCCTCGGGGGGACGGCGGCATCCCAAGCCCGTGGCAGCGTCGGCCGGCGTGCCGGCGGCGGCGCTCAAGCAGACGATCGTCCTGCCGTGGAACGACGGCGACGCCTGCGAGGAGATCCTCACCAAGGAGGGCGCGCAGACCGCGTGCCTGCTCGTCGATCCGCTGCTCGGCATCGGCGGCATCCTGCTGCCCGAAGCCCGATCTGACGACGCTCGGCAAGATCATCGGGGGCGGGCTGCCCGTCGGCGCGTTCGGCGGCCGCGCGGACATCATGAACGCGTACGACCCGCGGCGCGGCGGCGCCCGCATCAGCCACGGCGGCACGTTCAACGCCAACCCCGTGACGATGGCGGCGGGCCTGGCCACCATGAACGCGCTCTCGCCCGAGGCGTACAGCCGACTGGACTCGCTCGGCGACCGCCTGCGCGGCGGTGTGTCGCGTCTGCTGCAAGCCACGCGTCGAAAGGGCCAGATCACCGGCGTCGGCTCGCTCTTCTGTCTGCACTGGACGACCGGGCCGCTCACCGACTACCGCTCGAGCCGCCCCAAGGACACCGAGGCCCCGATGCGGATCTTCCTGGGCCTGCTCAACGAAGGCATCCTCCTCTCCCAGCGCGGGCTCGGCGCCTGCTCGCTGGCCATGAGCGAGGAAGACACCGACCGCTTCGTCAACGCCCTGGCCCGCGTGCTGGCCAGGGAATAAGGAGATCCTCGATGGCGAGCAAGTTCATCGATCTCAACTGCGACATGGGCGAGAGCTACGGGCGCTGGACGCTCGGCGCCGATGCCGAGATCATGCCGTTCATCACGTCCGCGAACGTGGCCTGCGGCTATCACGGCGGTGATCCGCACGTCATGCGCAAGACGGTCGAGCTGGCGCTCCAGCACAACGTCGCGGTCGGCTCGCATCCCGGACTCCCCGATCTCATGGGCTTCGGCCGCCGGGTGATGGACGTCTCGCCGCAGGAGATCAAGGACTACATCTGCTACCAGACCGGCGCGCTGCGCGAGTTCTTGCGCACGGCCGGCGCCGAGCTGCAGCACGTCAAGCCGCACGGCATCCTCTACAACATGATGGAGAAGAGCGAGAGCCTGGGGGAGGCGGCCGGCGAGGCGGTGATGGCCTCGGGCAAGACGACGCTGATCCTCATGGCCGCGGCGGGCAGCAAGTACGAGCGCGTCTGCCGGAAGATGGGCGCGCGGGTGGCGGCCGAGGGCTTCGCCGATCGCGCCTACAACGTCGACCTCACGCTCGTGTCCCGGAAGATCGCGGGCTCGCTCATCACCGATCCCCAGAAGGCGGCCGCGCAAGCCGTGAAGATGGCCATCGAAGGCAAGGTCGTCACGATGGACGGCGTCACCGTCGACATGACCGTGCACACGATCTGCTGTCACGGCGACACGCCGGGCGCCGAGCGCATCGTGCGCACCGTGCGCGAGGCGCTGGACAAGGCGGGCTGCCAGGTGAAGTCGCTCCGCGACTGGTTGCCGGCGGCGTGACGCGACTCTGCGACGAGCTGCTTCAGGGGGCGATCGACCTCCACCAGCACGCCGCGCCCAGCGTGTTCGAGCGCGTGACCGACGACATCGGGCTCGCGCTCGAGTCACGCCAGCGCGGCATGCGCGCGGTGCTCCTCAAGGCGCACGAGCACGACACCACCGGACGGGCGGCGCTCGTCCGGCGGCAGGTGCCCGGCATCGAGACATTCGGCGGCATCGTGCTCAATCACAGCGTCGGCGGCCTCAATCCCCAGGCCGTCGACGGCTGCATCAAGCTCGGGGGCCGCATGGTGTGGATGCCGACGCTCTCCGCGCGCCACCACATCGGCTTCTTCGGTGGCAGTCACTTCGGCGCGTCGATGCGCGCCAGAGCCGATGCTGTCGAGCGCAAGACGACGGAGCACAAGACGCTCACCGGGCTGTCGGTGCTCGACGCCCACGGCGCGCTCCTGCCCGGGGTCCGCGAAATCCTCGAGCTGATCGCCGCCGCCGACATCTGTCTCTCGACCGGCCACCTCTCGCTTCCCGAGATCCGCGTCCTCGTGAAGGAAGCGCGCAGCATCGGTGTGCGGAAGATTCTCATCACCCACCCCGACCTGGCGCTCTCGGGGATGTCGCTCGAGGATCAGCAGGCGCTCGCGGCCGACGGGGCGATTCTCGAGAAGGACATCATCACCATGATGCCCGCCTGGCAGAGCCTCTCGCTCCAGCAGATGGTGGCGTCGATCCGCGCCATCGGCCCCGCTCACTGCGCCCTGGCCACGGACTTCGGCCAGTTGCACCATCCGGTGCCACCGGAAGGGATGCGCGTGTTCGTCCAACTGCTGGAGCAGGGAATCACGCCGGAGGACATCCGGACGATGGTCGCGGAAAATCCAGCAAGGCTCCTGGGAGTCGACGAGAGGGTTTGAAGAAGTTACGCGGCGACGGACGCCGCACCGCTGGCAGGGCCGGATCGCAGGCTCTGCTTGAGCTGTCGCAGCAGAAGCGTCCATTCGATCGGCTTGGTCAATACGACGTCGGCACCGGCCTCCCGAGCCCGGCTGGCGTACGGCTCGCCGTAGCCGGTCACGACGACCACGTGGGGCCGCGAGCGAGTGGTCGCGAGCACTTCGCGGATCAGGATGTCGCCCGGAATGTCGGGCAGGCCGAGGTCCGTGAGTAGGATGTCGAAGGGCTCCCGACCCGCCAGCTCGACGGCTTGTCGCCCGGTTGACGCCGTCGCCACCTCGGCGCCCTCGGCCCTGAGCAGCACCCCGAAGGCATCGCGGATGTCGTCCGCATCCTCTACGAGCAGGATCCGGCCGTGTTCCAGCTCGCCCCTGACGCCATGTCCCTGCATACCCTGGGCCTGCTCAGACGCAATTGCGATGCCGGCCACCTCCCGATGGAATTCTCCCGGACACTGACGGCTTCCGACGGCGCCCGGCTGGCCTACCGGCTGTGGCGCCCGGCCCGGTCGCGTGGCCTTCTCATCCTGCTGCACGGCCTCGCCAGCAATGCCACGCGCTGGAGCGAGTTCGTCGCGACCACGTCGCTGCGAGAGAACTGGGACATCCTCCGACCCGATCTGCGCGGCCAGGGCGCGTCCGTGCATCGCGGCCGGATGGGAATGGACGTCTGGTGCGACGATCTCGCGGCGATCGTGAACGCCGAGCCTCACGAGACCGTGGTGGTGGTCGGGCACTGCTTCGGGGCCAACATCGCGCTCGAGTTCGGCCGCCGCCGGCCGAAGGCCGCGGCCGGCCTCGTGCTCATCGAGCCGATCTTCGCCGAAGCGTTGCGGGGAGGACTCGGACACGCCGCGAGGTGGCGTGGGGTGCTGGCGCCGGTCGTCTCGATCGTGCGCGGGCTCAACGCGCTCGGGCTGTACCGGCGCCGTCTGAAGCCGCTCGACCTCGAAGCCCTCGATCGCGAGACGCGCGCGGCGATCGCCGCCGGCAACAGCCAGGTGCTGCTCGAGCGTTACGCGTCACCGTGGGATGACCTGGCGTGTATCCCGCTCGGCGTCTACCTCCAGGCATTGCTCGCGCTGGTCGCCGGCATCGGCGATCTCTCGGACGTTGCCGCGCCCACCCTCACGCTGCTCTCCAGTGGGGGCGCCTACGGCGATCCGGCGGTCGTCGAGCGGAGGCTCGCCGAGCTGCCTCACGGTGAGATCGTCGTGATCGATGCCGAGCACTGGATCCCCATGGAACGTCCGGTGGAAATGCGGCGCGCCATCGAGGCGTGGCTTGACCGTCATCCGGGGCAATGATTAACTGAAGCGCCCGCATGGACAGTCCGCTGAAACGAACTCCGCTATTCGATGCACACGTCGCCGCAGGCGCGCGCATGGTTCCGTTCGGCGGATGGGAGATGCCCGTGCAGTACACGGGCATCATCGAGGAGCACCGCACGGTCCGCTCGGCCGTCGGCCTCTTCGACGTCAGCCACATGGGCGAGTTCGAGGTGACTGGCGCGCAGGCGCTGGCCGCGCTGCAAGTCCTGACCACCAACGACGTCAGCGCGCTCGAGATCGGACAGGTCCAGTACTCGCTGCTCTGTGTTCCCGACGGCGGCATCGTCGACGACCTCACGCTCTACCGGCTCGGGGCCGAACGGTTCATGCTCACCGTCAACGCCGCCAACATCGACAAGGACTGGGCCTGGGTCACCGAGCAGTCGCGCCAGTTCCGCGGCGCCGCGTGGCGCAACATCTCGGCGGACACCGCGCTGATCGCGGTGCAGGGACCCAAGGCCGAAGCGCTCGTGGGCCGGCTCGCCGACTGCGACGTCGCGGCGATCGGCTACTACCGGTTCAGGTCGGGCCACGTGGCCGGGGCACAGACGGTGATCTCGCGCACCGGGTACACCGGTGAGGACGGCTTCGAGCTCTACCTGCCCGCGCGCGACGCCATGCGAGTGTGGCGCGCGCTGCTGGACAGGGGCGCGGCCGACGGCGTGGCACCCATCGGGCTCGGCGCGCGTGACACCCTCCGCCTCGAAATGCGCTACGCGCTCTATGGCAACGACATCGACGAGACCACGAACCCGATCGAAGCGGGGCTGGGCTGGGTGGTGAAGGCGGCCAAGGGGGAGTTCACCGGGCGCGACGCGATCGAGAAGGTGCGCGTCGCCGGGCCGCGGCGCAAGCTCGTGGGCATCGAGATGGCCGACCGCGCGGTGGCCCGTCACGGCTATCCGGTCGTCAAGGACGGCCACACGCTGGGCGTGGTCACCTCAGGGTCCTACGGCCCGTCGGTCGACAGGTCGATCGCGCTTGCCTACGTCGAGGCGCCGCACGCGGCCGTCGGTGCCGACCTCGGCGTCGACATCCGCGGCCAGGCGCGTCCAGCGCGCGTCGTGAAAACGCCGTTTCATCCGTCGCGGGTGAAGAAGTGACGCGGACACCCGGAATGGATAGGTCGTTTCGAGCGCGGGCTTTGCCCGCGCAACTCCTCCTGGGGGGAGGCATCGGAAGGGGGGCGGAGCCCCCCTCCGAGCACAAAACGCCGTTTCATCCGTCTCGGGTGAAAAAATAAGAGGACAGCGATGGCGAACATTCCGGCGGACCTGAGGTACACGAAAGAGCACGAGTGGGCCAAGCGGGAAGGCGACAAGGTCCGCGTCGGCATCACGCACTTCGCGCAGGAGCAGCTGGGCGACGTCGTGTTCGTCGAGCTGCCGAAGGTCGGCACCAAGGTGACGTCGCACAAGACGTTCGGTGTCGTCGAGTCAGTGAAAGCGGTGTCCGACCTGTACGCCCCGATCTCGGGCGAAGTGCTGGAGACGAACACCGCGCTCACCAAGACTCCGGAGCTGGTGAATCGGGAACCCTACGGCCAGGGCTGGATGCTGGTCGTCAAGGCCTCGAGCGCGGGCGACTGGGACCAGCTCCTCACCGCGCAGCAGTACGAGCAGTTCGTGGCCGACGGCGCCCACTGATGCGCTTCCTGCCCGCGACGTCACAGGACCAGCGCGCCATGCTGGAGACGATCGGCGCCCGCGGAATCGAGGACGTGCTGGTCAAGATCCCGGCCAAGTCGCGCCTGGACCGCCCGCTGGCGCTGCCGCCCGCGCTGGCCGAGACGGAGCTGATCCGTCACATGCGCGCGATGGCCGCGAAGAACGCGGACAGCGACAGCCACGTCTGCTTTCTCGGTGCCGGCGCCTACGACCACTACGTGCCGAGCCCGATCGATCACCTGATCCGCCGCGGCGAGTTCTTCACCGCGTACACGCCGTATCAGCCCGAGGCGAGCCAGGGCACGCTCCGGACGATCTACGAGTACCAGACGATGATCGCCGAGCTGACCGGAATGGACGTGGCCAACGCGTCGATCTACGACGGGGCCTCGTCGCTGGCCGAGGCGGCGCTGATGGCTCACGCGGTGACCGGCCGGCCCGAGGTCGTGCTGGCCGGCGGCGTCCATCCGCTCTACCGGCGCGTCGTTGCGACGTACTGCGACGGGCCGGGCGTCAAGCTCCGCGACGTCGCCGCGCCCGCGGGCGTGCTCGACGCGGCCGCCGTCACGAAGTCGGTCGGCGCCAAGACCGCCGCGCTCGTGGTCCAGTCACCGAACTTCTATGGCTGTCTCGAGAACGTCGCGGCGGCGGCCGAGATCGCCCACGCCGCCGGGGCGCTGCTGGTCGTCGTGGCCGATCCGGTGAACCTCGGCGTGCTCGAAGCTCCGGGCCGGCTCGGCGCCGACATCGTCGTGGGCGACGGGCAGGGCCTCGGCGTGCCGCTGTCGTATGGTGGCCCGTACCTCGGCGTCTTCGCCGCCAAGAACGACTTCGTGCGACGCATGCCGGGGCGCCTCGTCGGCGCGACCGTGGATCAGGACGGCCAGCGCGGGTTCGTGCTGACACTGCAGACGCGCGAGCAGCACATCCGACGCGCGAAGGCCACCTCCAACATCTGCACGAACGTGGCGCTGTGCGCGCTGATGGCGACGATCTATCTCGCGACGATCGGCAAGCAGGGCCTGGTCCGGGTGGGCGAGCTGTCGATGGCGAAGGCGCACTACGCCGCGGACCGGCTGACGAAGATCCCGGGCGTGACGCTGCGCTTCGAGGCGCCTTTCTTCAAGGAGTTCACGCTCAAGCTCCCGAAGCCCGCTGAGCGCGTGGCGGCCCGGCTGGTGAAGCAGAAGATCCTCGCCGGGGTTCCGCTCAAGGCGTTCGATCGGAAGCTCGCCGACTGCCTGCTCGTCGCCGTCACCGAGAAGCGCACGAAGGAAGAGATCGACGCCTTCGCGGAGGCGCTGGCCAAGGCGGTGGCCTGATGCCTTACGACAACCAGCGCGCGTACGATCGATTGGCCTTCGAGCTGTCCTCGCCCGGCCGCATCGCCTACTCGCTGTCCGAGCCCGACGT
>WNGI01001184.1_pt1 | contig 33993 bp, 34 predicted proteins | sample 5400621 | NCBI WGS metagenome assembly WNGI01 (sample SAMN13153374, study PRJNA577476) | soil metagenome | isolation source: 20 cm soil or saprolite under Garry oak tree replicate 1 | place: USA:California | collected 2016-06-15
GCCGGACGTCTGGACTGCAATTCGCGGCGGCGACGTCATGGTGATTCATCCTTATCAAACATTTGACGCGGTGACGCGCTTTGTCGACGAAGCGGCGAAGGACCCCAAGGTTTTGGCGATCAAAATGACGCTTTATCGGGTCAGCCCGGGCTCGCCCGTCGTGCAGGCGTTGACGCGCGCCGCGGACGCAGGGAAAGAAGTTTCCGTTCTCGTTGAGCTCCAAGCACGTTTCGACGAAGAGGCCAATATCACTTGGGCGCGCGCCTTGGAAAAAGTCGGCGCGCACGTTGTGTATGGCCTCGTTGGATACAAGACCCACTGCAAAGTTTGTCTGGTGGTGCGCCAGGAAACCGACGGCATCCGCCGCTACTGCCATCTCGCCACCGGCAACTACAACGTGCGCACAGCCGGAGTCTATAGCGATGTTGGTCTATTCACTTGTCGAGAGACTTTCGGGCAAGATCTCACGGAACTGTTCAACCTGCTCACCGGTTACACGCGTCCGCAGAAATTCAACCACCTGCTGCTGGCCCCGGTCGGGCTGCGTGAGCACTTGCTCACGCAGATTCGCAAAGAAGCAGAGCATGCGCGATCAGGCCGCCAGGCGCGGATCATCGCCAAGGTGAATAGCTTGATTGATCCGGCGATGATCGAGGAACTCTACCTCGCAAGCCAGGCCGGCGTTCAAATCGACCTGATCGTGCGCGGCATGTGCAGTTTGCGAGCAGGATTGCTCGGGGTCTCCGAACGTATCCGGGTGATCTCGATCGTCGACCGCTATCTCGAGCACGCCCGCGTCTTTTGTTTTCACAACGGCGCCGAGCCGGTTTATCTGTTGGCCTCGGCCGACTGGATGCAGCGTAACTTCGACCGGCGCGTCGAGATCGCCTTTCCCGTTCTCGAGCCCGCGCTGCAAAATCGTCTCAAGGAGATTCTTGAAACCCAGCTGGCCGACAACGTGAAAGGCTGGTGGATGCAATCCGACGGAAATTACTCGCGTGCGCGAACGACCGACGGTCTTCAGCTGCGATCGCAAGATCAGCTGTATCATGTTATTGCTTCGGATATATGACAGATTGGCAACCGATTTTCGCTCGGTTATCGTATTCCAGCGCCACGTGAGTTTCCCTCTGAGTTTCGATTAGTATCACGCGATCACACCTCCCTTTCACTCGATAGCGCGAGGTTTTTGTCCTGCCATCGGATCTTCATTGCTAATCCCGCATCTTTTCATCTCATCTTAACGTCTTGGCTCTAGCTTCCCGAATCGTCACCTAGGGTTTAGATCCGCGGTTGGCCAACCCCGGCGGTAACCGCGTCTAGGGGCAAACTCAATTGATCGCGAACGGGGAGCGTCTCCGGCATTGATCCTGCGCCGTGATTAGAAGTCATCAAAAGATCATTTGACGGTCACCAATCCGCAACAATCGGGGCGCAGCATGCTTTTCGTTTTCCCCCTCAGTCGATCGGGGAGCCGTCTTCCTCTCGGACGGCCCCCACCTGCGGCGGCAGCGCGGCGCTGAACAATCTCAACGGCCAGCCGATCACGGACCAATTCAATCAGCCCGGTTTTCCCGGTTTCGATGGACTGTTCGCCAGCACAACCCTCGCCTACATCGCACAGATGCAGGAGGCCGGGATTCCGGTCACGTTCGGCTACATCTCGGATGCCCACGACCAGCACGGCATCGCGGGTGAGATCCACGCGACCCGCGGTCCGGGTGAGGCGGACTACGTCCAGCAGTTGAAAAACTACGACGAGGCATTCGGCAAATTCTTTGATCGCCTCGCCAAGGCCGGGATCGACAAGAGCAACACCCTGTTTGTCTTTACCGTCGAGGAGGGTGACCACTTTGTCGGCTCGCAGCCGACGAACCCGGGTTGTGACGGCGTTAACATGCCGTGCACGTACAGCCTCGTCGGCGAAGTCAACGGCAATCTGACCGGCTTGCTGGCGTCCCAGCAAGGGATTACAACGCCGTTTACCGTCCATGCGGACATGGCGCCGACCATCTACATCACCGGCAACCCGTCACCAACAAGCTCCGTCGCGCGTGCGTTCGGCCGTGCCGTCTCCAAGCTCACGGCGGTCAACCCCTATACGGGGGTAACGAATAACGTGACGGCCGCCATCGCCGACCCGGTGACAATGGATCTCTTACACATGGTCACCGCCGACCCACAGCGAACGCCGACCCTGGCGATGTTCGCCCACGCGGATTACTTCCTGTTCACAGGTGCGGCGAACTGCTCCTTGCCCTGCATCACGGTACCGACGACGCCGCCGACGTCCACGTTCGCGTGGAACCACGGCGGAATCCAGCCGGAGATCGCGACGATCTGGCTGGGACTCATCGGGCCGGGCGTGAGCAGTCGCGGTCAAGACGACAGCACCTGGTCCGATCACACGGATGTGCGTCCGACGATGCTTGCGCTCCTTGGCCTGCAGGATACCTATATCCATGACGGCCGAGTGTTGACCGAAACCGTTGAGGAGCATGTCCAGCCCGTACGTCTGCGCGGCCACGCGCACACGCTGGGCGAATTCGCCAGCGTCTATAAACAAATCAACGCGCCGTTCGGGGAGCTCGCTATCGACAGCCTGAAGGTTTCAACCGCGGCGCTCGCGAGCGGAGACTCAACAAATGACGCGACGTACGCCACGCTTACAAATAAGATTCTGAATTGGACAGACACGCGTGACGCCATCGCGCAAGAGATGAAGGTGATGCTTGACGGAGCGGCCTTCAATGACCAAGTCTTTGATGAAGGTCGCGGAAGGCAGTTGATCAATCAAGCGCAAGCGTTGCTCGAAGAAGTGACGAGTTGTGCGGCCAACCCGGTGTCCTGCGCGCAATAGCGCGGGTTGCCTGCGATAGAACAAAATAGTCACGATCGCGAATGTGGATTGACGGGGAGCCGTTCCTTGTTGGACGGCTCCCCGGATTCTCGCTGATTGAGTTAGGCAACCGGCACGAGGTCGAACGCCATCGGGGGTCTGAAGATGAAGGATTACCTCAAAGTGCTCGGCGGGCTTTTTTTCTCCCTATTATTTCCAAGTCTATTTCTGGTGCTGGCGATGGTCTTACAGCTAAGCAGCGCTGAATGCGAATCTTTCGCAAAGAGCTGGCTAGTTCGAGCTACGGCCGATTGCGGGACAGGATCTTCCGCAGCGAGTAAGTTAGGCTCCAATCATTAAGCCTAAGAAAACCTGCCACGCTCCGCAGTGTTTTGTTTGATCCAGCATGCGGTCTGGCCGGCGCGAGCTTTCCATAGAAAATCGAAGGACTGGCGTTCAGTCCCGACCTGCCGGATGGCCGTCATATTTTTGTTCGGTCGAGCGATTTTTAGATTCGCAGCACGGAGGTGCGGAAAAGACGGAAGGCTCTTGGCAAACCTTCCCCTTGCATGCAGACTTTAGAACTCGAAAGCGACTTCCAACTTCGAGTCCGGCGCGGCGAGGTGAACACAGACGACGTCTTTTGTTTGCAATGGGTAAGGTGTCGTCGTGGTTTCGTAGACCTCCGGCGGGAGCATTGTCAGCGACACGCCGTCTTCGGAAAGCTTGGCGCAGGCCGTGCCGTTGGCGATATTGAGGAACTCTTTGGTCGCGTCCAAGGCGAGCTCGTTCGGCGTGCTGACGTTTTCATCCAACATCGTCGAAGCCATCTGCAACAGCAGTTTAGGCGGCACGGAAAGCACACAGTTGAACTGGACGTTTTCTCCGGCGATCTTTTGCGAGATCACCCAACGAAACAGCCGGACTTTCTCTTTGCCGGTCTCGCAGCGCTCGATGATGATGTTTTGTTTGCCAAACTGGGTAAACATCATCAGGATCAAGTCCGTGAAAGTTTTGACGATGTTTTTGTGCGCGAGATTGCTGAAGGCGAGCGAGATTTCCGCGGTCACGCGTTCAGATTCCTTGCGGTATTCCTTGAGCTCTTTATCGAGCGTCTCGGGATTAATATATCCCTTCAAGACCAGCGCTTCACCCAAAAGCAGCCGATGAGGGGTTTCTCCGTCTTGCTGGAGCATGATATCGATCTGGCCTTGCTTGAGAAATCCCATTTCGCACAAGATCTCGCTGAAGCGCTGAGTTTTTTTTCTCTGCTGATCGAGTGCTTGTCTGACCTGAGCCGCCGTTAGCAGGCCTTGTTCCAGGGCCATCGCGCCGATCGGAGCGGTGATATCGTTCTGACATTCCAAGGCGTCAAGCAGTTGCTGTGACGTAATGCGCCCTTTTTCCAGCAAGTACTGTCCAAAGAATCTCGTGCTCATAGCTCCACTCCGGTCTGCTGGCAAACGTTTTTCAAAATGTTCAGCATGCTCTCTTTTTGCAGCGGTTTTTGTAAAAAGCTTTTGGCGCCTTTCTTCAGACAATCACGCACGGTTTCTTCGGCCCCGACCGAGCTCACCATAACTATGCGCGCGCCGGTATCGGCTTGCAGCAAACGCTCCAGCGTGTCGATGCCGGTGATTTCCGGCATCACAATGTCCAGGAGGACAAGTTGCGGTTTTATTTGCTGGTACTTTTCGAGGGCTTCCAGCCCGCTACTGGCGGTCGCCACGACCTCGAAATTGCTATCCTTAAGCTGAGCGGCGATCATCGCGAGCATCGTCTTTGAGTCATCGACAGCCAGGACGCTTACCTTCCCTTTTTCCGTCATCATGGGTGCTCCTTTGTTCTTATCAAATTCGCTATAAGTTTGCCGATTCGAGTTTCGCTCATTCAGGCTATCGGCCCGCGCCGAGACTCCGTTGTCTTTGCAATTGCATGCTTAAAATCTCATGGGGTATGTGCGCCAGGCTTGTCGTCTTAATGACAGCGCCCCGCTCGATCGCTTCTTTGGGCATGCCGAAAACGACACACGATGACTCATCTTGAGCGATCGTCAACGCCCCGGCTTGTCTCATCTCAAGTAACCCGTCGGCGCCGTCATTGCCCATGCCGGTTAAAATAACACCGATCGCGTTGGCTCCCGCGCTTTGCGCCACCGAGCGGAACAAGACATCGACGCTCGGTCGATGGCGGGAAACCAACGGGCCGTCGATCACTTCGACGACGTAGCGGCTGCCGTCGCGGCGCAAGATCGAGTGGCGATTGCCAGGCGCGACGAGGGCCAACCCGGGAGTTATCCGATCGCCGTTGGCGGCCTCCCTAACTTCGATGGAACAGCCCTGATTTAAGCGCTGAGCAAAAGCTTTAGTGAAACCTTCAGGCATATGTTGGACTACCAACATTCCTGGCGCGTCGGTAGGCATCGCCTCCAGTATGACGCGCAAGGCTTCGGTGCCGCCGGTGGAGGCTCCCACAGCGATAATCGTCGCCGTGGGCGCCCCGCTGGGCGCTGTCAACCGGGACGGCAGCACGGCGTCGGCGCTAAGGCGCGGTGCCGGCGCTCGCTCGCTTGGAAAACAAATCTTCGCGCGCGAGCCCGCGGCGGCGTGCACGGCGTCGATCAAAATGACCGCCGATTCGTGCAGAAACTCGCGCACGCCCAGGCGCGGTTTGGTTACGACCTCCATGGCGCCTTCTTCAAGCGCCTGGATGCCGAGCGCGGTGCCGGGACCGGTCAGGGCTGAGCAAATTACCACCGGAATCGGATCTTCCCGAACGATCTTTTTGAGGAAAGTAAGGCCGTCCATGCGCGGCAGCTCGAGATCTAAAATAATCACGTCCGGCCGCTGCTGTTTGATCTTTAGCATAGCGATGAACGGATCGGCTGCCACCGCGACGGTAATGTCGGGTTCTTGAGAAAGCACCGCGATCATGACTTCGCGCACCACCGCCGAGTCATCGACCACGAGCACATGCAAAGCGCCGCGATTCATAGGCCTTTAACGAACCGCGCCCGCCGCCCGTGCCAGACGGGACGAGCTGTTCGAATCACGACTATTGATCGGCGCGTGATGATAGACGGTCGGGATGACGTGCCGGAGCTGCTCGGTGACGCCGCTCAAGCTTTCCGCGTGACCGACGAATAGGTAACCCATAGGCGCGAGGTGATGGAGTAACCGACGGATGATGCGGGCACGCGACTCTGCGTCAAAATAGATCATCACGTTGCGGCAGAAAATTAAATCGAAGATCTCGCTGACCGCATAATGTTCGTCGTTCAGATTGAGATTTTGAAAGCGAACCATCGAGCGGATTTCCGCCCCGGCTTTCATATGCGCCGCTTGAGAGCCGGTTCCCTTGAGCATAAATCGCTTGAGGTAGTGATCGGGAATTTCCTTGGCTTTCTCGATCGGCCAAAGGGCTTTCTGGGCCGACGCAATCGCGCGGGATGAAAGATCGGTGCCGATGATTTCGATTTTCCATTCCATTTTCGCAGCGAGGTGGTCCGCCAAAATCATGGCCAACGAATACGGCTCTTCGCCGGTCGAGCAACCGGCGCTCCAAACGCGAATACGTGGCGGGCGTAGGCCGGTGTCGGCCTCGGAAATCCAAGTCGGTAAGAGCTTGTGCTCGAGAAACTCAAATTGTTTGGGCTCGCGAAAGAAATGAGTCTCGTTGGTCGAAACCCGATCCAGTAGGAGGACAAGTTCGTTGCCGGTGGAGTCTGCCGTGGCATATTCGTAATAGGCAAGGAATGACTCCATGTCGAGCTCTCGCAATCGCCGGCCAAGCCTCGCTTCCAGCAAAGCCTTCTTAGGCGGGCTCAAGCAAATCCCAGCTCTGCTGTAAATGAGCTTGCGGTAGAGACTGAACTCGCGCTCGGACATCGCTTTCATAGGATCTGAAATTGACTCAGTCTGGCAACGGTTCAAAAGCGCTTAAATTCGTGATCTTCGTCCAACAATGGATTTACCGTGCCGTTAGTCCTAAGGTTGGCAGTCCTTCTATGCTCAGCGGGTTTGAAATCGCCGCTCGGGGCGCGACGCTGCGCCTGTTCCTCGAACCTTCGCGGCGCGATCCGTTTTTGCGGTTCGTTGGCTGCGCCGATGCGAAAGAGCGCCATAAGCTGTTTAAGGTTATCAGCCTGGGATGCCATTTCTTCGGCGGTGCTGGATAGCTCCTCGGCGGCTGACGCATTTCTCTGGGTCACTTTATCGACCTGAATCATGGCGCGATTGACTTGCGCGACGCCGGCGGCTTGTTCCTTAGAGGCGGTGGCCACGTCTTGAACCAATTCCGCTGTTTTGCGGATCGCCGGAACTAGTTCCTTTAAGAGTTCACCGGAGCATTCGGCGACGCGCACGCTGGACGCTGTCAAGGCGCCAATTTCCTGGGCGGCAGTTTGGCTCCGCTCGGCGAGCTTTCTGACCTCGGTGGCGACGACGGCAAAGCCCTTCCCGTGTTCGCCGGCACGGGCAGCCTCAATGGCCGCATTGAGCGCGAGCAGGTTGGTTTGGTAAGCGATCTCCTCAATGATGGAAATTTTTTGCGCGATGGTTTTCATGGCGTCGACCGATTCGGCGACGGCCTTGCCGGATTGCTCCACGTCGTTGGCGCCCTTGATTGCGGTTTGTTCCATCTGCCGGGAGTTCGCTGCGTTTTGCGTGATCGACGCATGCATCTCTTCGAGGCTCGAACTGGTTTCCTCCACTGAAGCGGCTTGTTCGCTGGTTCCGCGCGACAGTTCCTGTGCCGACGATGACAGCTCCACGGCGGCTTCGGAGACCGCATGGGTCGCTTCCTTGGTCTGGGCGATGATGAGGGAGAGCTTATCGACAAACTCATTGAACCAGTGCGCCATCGAACCGATCTCATTACGAGCCGCGTTGTCGATGCGCTTGGTCAGATCGCCTTCGCCGCGAGCGATGTCACGCAGCGCATTCTCCACTTCTTGGATGGGGCGTGACACTTCGCGGCGCACCAAAGCGGTCAATACCAACGAGACAAGGAGAAGTCCGAGCGCTTCGCGCGCGATCGCGTGCCACCAGTACCGGCGCACCGCTTCATCTACTGATTCGGTCGAGAGCGATAGCAATACATGGCCGACCCGCTCCTTCGAATAGGTTACGTTGCGGGTTGTGGTCACGATGTTGCTCGGATCGTTGTTCATGCCATGGCTCGCGACGACTTTTCCGGAGGTATCTCGTACCTCGAGAAAGCGAATCATCTTGTCGCTGCTGAAGCCCTTAACGACCGAGTCGATGTTTTCACGATTGAAAGTGAACAGTGAGGTCGCAATATTTGCCGCGAGCAGATCAGCGAAGCGCACCGCCTGATTATCCAGGCGTTCGAGCAATGATTGACGCTCGACCTGCACGTTGATCAAACTCGCCAGGCAAGACATGAGCAGTAAGGCGAGACCCGTAACGACGCTGAATCGGACGGTGAGTCGGTTTCGCCAATCCCCACTGACCATTCTTGAGAGCAATTTTTCCATTTGCGGGCTTCTATCGGATCGGAATCGCGCCCAGCGAGCCGATAATTTTTCGACCTTCGGCCGTAGCCATGTATTCGATAAATCGCTTGGTGAGCCCCTGGGATTCACCAAGCGTAATCAGGCCACGCTCACTGAAATATTTGTATTTCGCGGTTTTCGCGGCATCTGGCGTAGGATTGATGCCATTGATCGCCACAGCTTTGATATGCTCGAGTTCTCTAAAACTAGACCCCAGGTTCGTAATCCCCACGGTTCCCGGTCGTTTATCGAGCGCGGCTAAAACTTCGCTGCCGCGGACCAGCGCAATGGCGTCGGCCGTGATCGTCATGTCCTTAAAGCAAGCCATTTTTTCCCGAAACGTCTCCGTGTTGTTGTCATCGCGCTTGCGCGTGAGAACCAAAATTTTTGCGTCGTTACCGCCAAGCTCCTTCCAAGATTTGATCTTGCCGCTAAAGACATCGCAGATCTGCGCGTCGCTGAGATTGCTGACCGGGATAGACTTGTGAAAAACGACACCCGCCATCGAACGCGCAACCGGAAGATACAGCAGTTTTCCCATTTCAGCTTGAGTCAGCGGGCGAGAGATGAGACCGATATGAAATCGTCCCATTCGTACACCTTCGATGCCTCCTTCGGTGCTCATCGACTCTGGGCGAACTTCGATGGAATCGCCAGGGTTTTTCGCCATATACGTCTTGGCCAAATCCGTGATTTCATCATTAAGCGCGCCTGACCCGCCAACGATGATTTTTTCTTGTGCCGAACTGAAGGTGAAGCTCAATAACAGGGCCAAGATTGCGATAAGCTGTGTCTTTATGGTCATCTCACTTCCTTCTCCGTTCATAATTTTACCGTCCCTGCCAATTCTGTAACGCATTGCCGCCCAAGGAACTCGCGCTTTGTTCGATTCCTGCCGGTTGCGGCGCTGATGATGGCAGACCAAGGCAAATTCAGGACTTCGCGGGAATTTTTCTCGCGCAGTCCCAGGGGTCAATTCACGATTGTGCTGCAACGAGCAAGTTCTGTTCCGCCAGAAAGAGCAGCGATGCTCGTATTCCCGAGAGCTACGGCCAGGAGTGCAGTCGCGTCGTCGAGGGCTGCAGCTTCATTTGGAGGTTTGCCGGGGCGTCGAGGTGTTATGAAAATTTGGCGCAGACTGCTGGGCCGTTCGAGAGTGCGCAAGGATGATTGCGTCAGGACATCGACAGGGTCGGCTTATAATTCTCGCCTGGCCGGCGGCACGGCGATTCTATGTCTGATGCCGGAACGAAGCGTTGCCTCGTGGCGGTCCTGTGTTGTCATATGCTCCGCCGTGTACGGCTTCGAGGAAAATTGCATCGCCCGGTGACTATTGCCTACCCGTTGTTCCATCTGATCAAAACCATCTGACCGTTCAGTTGCTGCGTGGTTTTGCTGCGGGCCTTTGGCCTTAAACACGCTGACGAGCTGCTGAAGTTGTTCGGCTTGGGCCGCCATTTGTTCGGCGGTGCTGGAAAGTTGCTCGGCGGCAGCAGCGTTTCTCTGGGTCACCTGATCGACTTGGTTCATCGCACGGTTGACCTGCGCCACCCCGGCCGATTGCTCCCTCGAAGCAGTGGCGACTTCCTGAACCAGCTCGGCGGTTTTTCTGATTGCGGGCACTAACTGGGTCAGCATGTGGCCAGCTCGTTCAGCGACCTTGACGCTCGAAGAAGCCACGCTGCTGATCTCCTGGGCGGCGTTTTGGCTGCGCTCGGCGAGCTTTCTCACTTCGGTGGCGACTACAGCGAACCCTTTGCCATGCTCGCCGGCGCGGGCCGCTTCGATCGCAGCATTGAGCGCCAACAGGTTTGTCTGATAGGCGATCTCTTCGATGATCGAGATTTTCTCGGCGATGGTTTTCATGGCATCGACCGACTCGGCGACGGCCGCACCACTGGCCTCGACGTCCGCTGCTCCCTTGACCGCGGTCTGTTCCATCTGCCGGCTGTTCTCCGCATTCTGCATAATCGAGGCGTTCATCTGCTCCAGGCTGGCGCTGGTTTCCTCGACTGAAGCCGCTTGTTCGCTCGTGCCGCGAGATAACTGTTGTGCCGATGAGGAAACCTGGCTGGAAGCCGTGGAAACCGCGTCGGTCACCCAGCGAACTTGGCCGATGATTTCGTCTAACGTACCGATGAATCGGTTAAACGAGCGCGCCACATCACCGATCTCGTCGCGACGATCTCTCGCTTCGTCCCAGTGCATCAGCCCGGAGCTGCCGACGTTGATGTCTTCGAGCTTAGCGGTGAATCGCTCCAGTGGGTGAGCGAGGCTCCATGCCAGATAAATTCCGAGCGCGATACCGACTGCCACGATCGCGCTGCCGAGGAGCAACGCCAAATTGACGGAAACGGCAAACGCTGGGTCCTTTAGGGCACCGTAAAGAAGCAGGCCAAACGCCACGTAGCCGGCGCTGAAGAAGCCGCACAGCAGCACAAACTTGCCGCGCATTTTGATGTGCCTCATGGCTCTCAGCATGGTCGACTCCTTGGGCGCATCGATTCTTGCGCTCTGTCCGTTTTCACGTCGGCTCCTTTAATCACTCGGATGCTATTGAAGCGGAACTTGTCGTAAGCGGGGGTTGACCCGCGCAATGGGTTAGCGCAGTGGCCGAGAGCAGCTTGTCGATATCAAGAATGAGCACGAACTTGTTTCCTGCCTGACCCATGCCTCGGAGGAAATCCATGCTGACGTGGGTGCCAAACGGGGGAGCGGCTAGAACATTCTCGGTGCGCAAATCGATGACTTGGCTAACGGAATCGGCCACGACGCCCATCACCGTCGGCTCACCCTCCAAGCTGACTTCGACAATTACAATGCATGTGCGGTCCGTAACCGGACTTGCTACGAGGCCGAACTTAAACGCTAAGTCGACCACGGGCACGACGCTACCACGCAGATTGATGACGCCACGAATCGACGGCGGTGTCTGTGGCACTTTGGTGAGCGTGCCGTACGGAATGATTTCTTTCACCCGCAGAATGCCGATGGCATATTCTTCGCCGGCTAAATGAAAGGTTAAGTACTGAGTGTCTTCTGTCGAATTGGACTTCTCGCTCATGACATTCTCCCTTAATGATTCGCGATCGGTGGGTGGCCGTGCTGTTGGCGCGCGCCCGGTTCTTGGAATTCATTTCCTCTGGAAGTTTGTTGCGCTTGTAATCGGATCACTTCGCGCATCAAGCTCGGTACATCGAGAATCAAAGCCACCCGGCCATTGCCAAGAATGGCCGAGCCGGCGATGGCTGGCAGTCCCTGAAATCGTCGTCCCAAGGGCTTGATTACGGTTTGCTGCGCACCGTGGAGCGCTTCGACGACCAAGCCCGCTTTGACGCCGTCGACTTCGATGACTACAATGTTTTCTCGCGCCGTCCGTTGATTCGAGAGTTCGAACCAGTCGCGCAGGCGAATATACGGCAAGGGCTCACCGCGCAAATTGATGACGCCGCAGCTGCTGGCGTTTTGCCGCTCGGCCTCCGGCAGTTCGACACACTCCAGGACAGCGTGCAGCGGCAGCACATAGGTTTCGGCGCCGACGCCGACGCCAAATCCATCGATGATCGCCAAAGTCAACGGCAATCGGATGGTAATTGTCGTGCCTTCACCGGATCGGCTGTCGATGCTGATCGTGCCGCGCAACTTTTCAATGTTCCGCCTGACCACGTCCATGCCGACGCCGCGTCCCGACAGATCGCTGATCTTTTCCGCGGTGGAAAAGCCCGGCTCGAAAATAAATTTGAAGAGCTCCTGGTCGGCAAGCTGCTCCGGCTCGGCGGCAAGCCCCAATGAGCGCACGCGGGCGGCGATCCGGTCGCGATTTAAGCCGGCGCCGTCATCGATTAGACGGATGACGATGTTGGCGCCGTCATGAAGCGCTTCCAGCGTGACGACACCGCAAGCATCTTTTCCTCGGTTGCGCCGCGCGTCTGGTATTTCCAACCCATGATCCAAGGCGTTGCGGATCATGTGCGTGAGCGGATCTTTGAGCTGTTCCACCATGCTCAGGTCGATCTCCGCATCGTCGCCAACGATCGCCAGACGCGCGACCTTGCCGCTGCCTTGGGCAATATCGCGCACCATGCGAATGTACTGGCGGAAGATCGGTCCCAGCGGCACCATGCGCGCCTTCATGATTTGTTCCTGAAGATCCATTGAAAGACGCTCCAGTTGCGCATGCGCTTCCAGCGCCTCGGCAGGCCGATGCATCGGTGTGTCGAACGCCTGACGGAGCCTGCCGTGCGCCACAGCGATTTCGCCCGCCAAATTGAGCATGCGGTCGAGCTTGTGCACGTCGACGCGCACGGTATCGGCGGGTTCGAACCGCCCGGGTGCGTCATCGTGCCGACGGCCAGCGCGCTCGAACGGGTGCGGCGCACTTGACAGCACCGGGGCTGCTTCGGTTTCGCCGCGCAGCGCGTCTTTGTCCGTCAGTTGTGCTAACAGCGATTGATGCTCTGGGCGGAGCTCGGTCGCGCCGGCAATGGCTTGCGGGATCATCTGGCGCAGCGCGTCCACGGCGCGCAACAGATTTTATTGCGCAGACCTTGGAGCAACTCTTCAAAGGCATGCGCGAACTCGCCGACTTTGCCGTAACCTAAGCCCGCGGCGTTGCCCTTGATGGTGTGGGCACCGCGAAATATGGCTTCGAGAAACTTTTGATCCTTAGGTTGTGCTTCGAGGGCGATTAACGATTCTTCCATCCGCACCAAATGCTCCTCACACTCAGTCACGAAGGTGCGGATGATTGCCTCGAGATCGATCTCCATTTTATAATTCTCTTACCCACGCCGAACCGTTGTCGGTGTGGAAAATCAGCTTTCGTCCGTGGCGTCCCCCCACGTCTTCGCCGACGATGGGAATCTTGGCGGCGCTGAGAACTTCGCGCGCGATCTGGACGTTTTTACTGCCGAGATGGTTTTCGCGATCGCGAAAGGCGTCAAGCACGCAGGCCCCGCCAAAGAGCTTTGCCCGCAAGCGACCTTGCGCGACGCCGCCCGTGAGCAGTTCTTCGATCAATTCGCGCACCGCGAGATTGCCGAAACGCCCCGATGCATGAGCTGCGCCGACCTCGACGGGGAGCAGAAAATGGTTGATCCCGCCGATCTTTGTGAGCGGATCCCACAAGCAAGCTGAAACGCACGAGCCGAGGATCGTGGTCACGGCATACCCCTCGGCGGAAACGAAAATCTGGCCGGGATGAAGATAAAAATTCGACCGTTCAGCGACGGCCAAGCGAGCTGTCGCCAGACTGCCGTCGATGATCTGTTTTGCCACTGGCTTGCGTACCAAAGCTTTCAATGATCGGCCGTGCGGGCTATTCGCCGAGCAAGTTTTTTACCTTGGTTAGCAACTCGAAGCGATCGATGGGTTTGATAATGTAATCGTTGCAACCGCTCTGGTAGCCGGCTTCCATACTCTCTGCCTCGGCCTTGCTCGTGACCATGACGACAGGAACAGCGCGCATCTGTTGATGTTCACGCAGCCTTTTCACCGCTTCAAAGCCGTCCATTTTAGGCATGACAACGTCCATCAAGATGAGATCGGGTTTGGATTGCAGAGCTTTGGCAATCCCTTCCTCGCCGTCTCGCGCGGTGATCAGCTCGTAAGAGTTCGGTTCTAAGATCATTTGCTCCATCTGCAATACGGTCTCAGAGTCATCCACGAGCAGAATTTTTCTGGACGCCATCGTCTGACTGCCTTTCTGCGTCTCGCTCGGCTCCCAAGGTTTTTCTGCTAACGCCGCCGCCACGCCGGAGTCACCTAAGCAGCAAGATATTTGCCATTGATCTAAACATTGAAAAAGATAGAAAACCTCGCGAGAAATCGCGGACAAAGCTTGCCTTCGACGAACAATGCTGTACAAGGATGCGCGGCAGGCGCCGTTGCTTAAAAGCGTTGATTTGCATCCGACAATCAGTGAGGCTCATTTTCCGTTCGTGGCAGCGTTCAGTCCTAAAATGTCCATTTGCGGCCAAAGCGGTGCTCGAATTCTTCCGGCAAATCCACGCACTCATCGATTTTTGCTGAAGTTTTACGATCGCTGTTTGTGGCACATAATTGGCTTTCTCGGAGGCCGATGAATTATTCGACTCAGCACCGAAGCACAGCAGATTTTTGCGCGGCGGAGGGCGCTTTGTGACAGATGATGAAAATGACAAGATGTCAAACGCCCAAGCGAATAATCCGGGAGCGGGCAAAGACGTTTTGTTTGGTTGGCTAGTTGGGCGGGCAGCGGCAGATCTCGGGCTGGCGCAAGCGCTGGCGGCCAGCGAAGCACAACGGGCAGAGCAATTTAAACGACTGGAAGATAGTTTGCTCGCGCAGATACGGGAGCTTCAGAATCGCAACATTTCTGGGTCTGATTCGGCAGTCCAAGCCATAGAACTGGGCGACGTGAAGGCGGAGATCCGAGGTATTTTCGAGCGCATGGGCGGGCTCGAAGCGGCGACCCAGCAGTTCGCCGACATGCCCGAGGTGTTTAGGACTGAAGTAGCAGCGCTGCAAATTCAATGGAACCAACGGCAGAGTGGGCTGGAAACGCAGCGCTCCGAGTTTGAAAAAATTGCCGAGAGTTTGGCGGCGCGAGTTCGTGAGCTGGAAAGTCAGATTAACTCAAGACCGCAAGGCCTCGATGGCGCTCAGAGTGACTTGACGAATCTCAAACTGGAGTTAGGCGCCTTGGCGCAACGCATGGCGCGCGCAGAAACTTCCGCCCAGCAAATCCAGACAGAAACAGGCACCGATATCCAGCGCGCGCAGGAGCTCGCGGCCGATCTGATTCGCGCCGAATCCATAACGCTCAAGGCGGCAATCTTCGAGCGTTTGGATCATCAACCATCGCCGGAGGCAGTCGTCGGCGGCGCGGAAAAGAGACTGCAAAGCCGGGTGGACGACGTGCGCCACGAGCTTGGCGAGCAGGCGAATAAATTCACTGGTCTCATCGACGAACTCAGCGAGCTGCGGACACGGTTGCAAAGCCTTACGGCGAGAGTCGAATCGACACCGGCTGTGGTGGCTCCAGCGGTTGATTACGATGCCGAGAGCGTACGCCTGAGCCAGGAGGCGAGTGAGCGGATCGGCGCTGCGATGCGCGAATTTGGCGATGAGATTCGGCCCCAGTTGCAGGGTGTTCATGACTTCAACATCAACCTCGAGCTCTTAAATGCGGAGATCGTGTCGCTCGCGGCACGGATCGCCAATATCGAACGAGTGACGGAGCAGATTGCCGCAGGATTTAGGCGGGAATTGGATTCCGTTAAAACCGAACTGCACGAGAAGCATAATCGACAACCGGCCGTGCAAGCATTGCTCAACGACATAGAGCAAAGTCTGAGTACGAAGATCCAGGAATGTCAGGATAGCCTGATCCAAGAACGCCAGCGCTTCCAAGCTCGCGAGGTTCAGTATCATGAGGTTGCGACGAATCTAGAACACCTCGCGCAGCGAATGACCGAAACCGAATCGATGATCCATCAAACTCATGCGTTGATGGTCAACGAAACGGTGCAGATCGCCCAGCAGCGCGACGGAGTGACTGCCGAGCTGGCGACATTGCGCGCGCAAGTGGGCGACAGCCAAGCGCGGGAAGCGGCGTTCCGCGGCATCGAGGATCGGCTAAATGTGAAGATTCACGAGCTGCAAAACCAACTCGGCGAGCGAATGGCAAGTCTCGACCGGCGCGATGCCGACCTTCGAGAGCTGAAAGCACAAGTCCAAAGCTTTATACGACAGATGACAACTCCGCCGGCTGGGATGCGACCGTCGAATGTTTCGGTGACGAATCAAATGCAAGAAAGCGCGCCCATACCTCTCGACACCGGAACGCGAGTCATCCCAGTGGAGGATCGGCTGCGAGCCGTGTTGCCTCGACCCCAAGGCGCACAGCAGCGGCCTCAAGCGGTTTTGCGGCCGGGAGGCGAGCCGGAAGATCAATTGCTCGTTGAAGGCGCAGACCAGCTCAGAGTATTGCAGGCGCGCATGTCGGCGGATATTGAGCGCGCGAGAGCTGAGTTAAAGGAAAAGAGCGGACGTTGGAAAGTCCGGCGTTAGGTGCAGGCGTGGCGGATCGGTCACGCGTTTGATTTCACCCATTAATCAGGACGACGTTGCCGGTTGCCGAGCGAGCCCTCCCAAAGCATCCTTAGGTCGTGAACGTCGACGTCGGAACGCTCAGCATCGACTGGGTCTTGGCAATTCGCGCCCAGGACTGTTAACCTAAATCACTCCAAAACAATTTGGTTATGAAGCGCAAACGGACAGCGACAGGAATTCCCGAGCTCGATACCTTGATCGAGGGCGGGCTAAGGGCGGGGAAAACTTACCTCGTGATTGGCGAACCCGGCACCGGCAAGACGGTTTTTGGATTGCAATTTTTGGTCAGCGGTTTGATGGATAAGGAAAAGGGGCTTTACGTCGCTATCGATGAAAAGCCAGCGGATGTGGTTGAACAAGCCGCGTCATTGGGCTGGGATCTCGCGCCGTTTATCGAGTCCAAGGAATTTTTGATCCTTGATGCGTCCGCCTATTTTAATACGCGCGCGGCCGACGGTCAGGGGAAAAGCGTTGACGTGCAGCGGGTCGTTACCGATCTCAGCAACTACATCACGCGCATGGGAGCCTCCCGGGTGGTCATTGATCCCGTCGGCCCGCTGCTGTTTGCCCGTGATTCCATGTCTCGCATTCTCGATCAAGCCCGCATGTTATTCTACGGGCTTCAAGCCAACACCAGCACGACCAATTTATTGACGACCTACGCTGTGGAAAGAAATGTCCGCGGGATCGAAGAATACCTTGTGTCCGGGACATTTGTTCTCGAGATGGAACTCACCAATGGCCGCTTTGTGCGCACTCTGACCATCGAAAAAATGCGCAGCACGGCCCTGACGCCGGCGCAGTATGTTTTTAACATCGTGCCCGACCGTGGCATAGTTTTGCAAGGTTTGACCGAAGTGTTGCCGTAAAGAGTCTGCTTGCGCAGACAATATCTTGGTAACTGCACGGCGGGATTCAATGCAAGCTTTGCGACGCCTGTGCCTTCAAGCGAGGCAATTCATCCCCGATGAACTTCTGCATAGACTGCGGTGCCGTAAGTTAGAACTTCGGTCACCCCGTCGGCGATTTCGTTGGCGTCATAGCGGACTGCGATCACCGTGTTGGCGCCTAGCTGCGCGGCATGTTCGTCGGTGCCCCGACATCTTCGTACCGGTTCCGCGAATTGGCTACCACCCGCTTTTTGTAAACCGCTGGATCGCGCGTCGGTCCTTCTTCGATGGGCGACCGGGAAAGTCAAATTCCGGCGGGCGCTGGAGCTTCAATTGTGCGATAGCGGCTTCCCGTTTGCGCAGACTCTCTTCGGTTTCTTCGTAGAGTTGCTGCGCTTGTGTGGCGGAGCCCCGCCGCCGCGCAATGGCTTTGACAATGATCGTCCATTCGTACGGGCCCCGGCGAATATTTATCTGATCACCGTGACGGACGATCCGACTCGGTTTCGGGCGTTCGCCGTTGATTTCGATTTTACCGCCGCTGACGGCTTCGGCCGCCAGCGATCGCGTCTTAAAAAAGCGCGCCGCCCAAAGCCATTTATCGAGCCTGAGGTTTTCGTCGTCGCACTTGTCCATGGAAGTAAGCTTCGGCGTGAACGATCACGGCCAAGAAAATTTCGGCAGAGTGCTGTTCTGTAACAACTTATAATCCGTAAGATCAACCTGTAACGGCGTCACGGAAATGTAACCGTCGTGCACCGCTTTGCAATCGGTACCCTCCTCGTCGGCAAAGCCTAAATCATCGCCACCGATCCAATAATATTTGCCGCCGCGCGGGTCGATTCTTTCGATGATGTTTTCGCTGTAGTGGCGTTTGCCCATGCGCGTCGCGCGCCAGCCTTTGATTTCGTTTTTTGTGATCGCAGGAACGTTCACGTTTAGCAGCGTTTTTGGGGGAATGCCGTGCTCGGCGATGCGCTCGACCAAGGTCGTAGTAAATTCCGCAGCAGCGCGAAAATCGAAATCCTTAAACGTCACTAACGAAACGGCGATCGCCGGAATGCCGAGGAGCGCTCCTTCGATAGCGGCAGAGACGGTGCCAGAGTAAATGATGTCGTCGCCTAAATTGGGTCCTTTATTGATCCCTGAAACCACCAAATCCGGCTTGACCGGCAAAAGTCCCGTAAGCGAAAGTTTCACGCAGTCGACGGGGGTTCCGTCTACCGCCAAACGACGGGGAGCGATCTCATGCACGCGCAACGGGCGGTGCAGCGTCAAGGCATGGCTCATGGAGCTTTGCGCGCGGTCCGGCGCCACGATGTAGATTTCACCGTAAATGTCACCGATATTACGCAGACTTTCTTCGAGAGCGGTCAATCCTTCGGACTGGATGCCATCGTCATTCGAAAGCAAGATGATCATGCCCGTATTCTGGCAAAGAAGCCGAAAACGGACAAGGGAGGCGAAATCGGATCGCGCAGTTTGTCTTGTTTCCAACGGCGCGGCTAAGTTATAGATTTGAATGAAATCGAGGAGAGCTCTTCTATGGCAAACGCAGAAATCGTTGCGATCGGATCAGAACTGCTTTTGGGACAGATTGTCGACACCAATTCCGCGTGGATGGCGCAGCGCCTGACGGCGCTGGGCGTGAATCTCTATTTCAAATCCATAGTCGGCGACAATCCCGGTCGGATGAAGGAAGTCATCGCGCGCGCGTTGGAGCGAGCGGACATTGTCATCACCAGCGGCGGGTTGGGTCCGACGCAAGACGACTTGACTCGCGAGATCGTCGCTGAGGTGACCGGAAGAAAGCTAATTCAAAATGCCGAAATGTTGGAACAGGTCGAGGAACACTTTCGTCGCCGCGGTCGAACCATGACGCCGAATAACATTAGGCAATCCTATATGCCCGAGGGCGCCATTCCGGTCAAAAACCCCAATGGCACCGCGCCCTGTTTTATCGTCGAAGATCCGCGCGGCGTGATTTATTCGCTGCCGGGCGTGCCGGTGGAGATGAAATGGCTGTTCGAGAACGAGGTCGAACCTTATTTGCGGCGGAAGTTCAACTTGGCTGAGCTGATTCATTACCGCGTGCTGAAAATCGTCGGCGTCGGCGAGAGCGCGGTGGACGACAAAATCGGCCACTTGATCGCCAACTCCAGCAATCCGACGGTCGGCGTTTTAGCGCTGCCCGGCCAAGTCGACGTCCGCATCGCCGCCAAAGCAGCCAATCGGGAGAAAGCGATGAAAATGATCGCGCCGCTGGAAACAGAAGTGCGAAATTTGCTCGGCAATGCGATTTTCGCCGCTGACGACGAGGCGATGGAGCATGTGGTCGGCCGGTTATTGCGCGAGCAGAAAAAGACTGTGGCGGCGTGCGAAGATTTGACTTGCGGCCAGTTGGCCGAACGGCTGCAGTCGGCAAGCACGGAACACTTCGGCGCGGGCTTCATCTGTAACAGCGAAGCGGCGCTACGGGCCTTGTTGAATCACGCGAGCATTGAAAACCAAGTCGACGTCTTGCTGAAAGATCCGATGGCGCTCACCGATGAGCTGGCTGCGGCGGCGCGCGCCCAAGCCGGCTGCGATTTAGGCTTGGCGTTGCATGCGATTGCCGATCCGAACAGCCAGGTGCAAAATCTGGCGCGCGGTCAAGCTTACGTGTCGCTCACGGACGGCAAACGTTTTCTGCGGCGCGAGAGCACCAGCGCAGGCCGCGGCGCTTACGACCGCTCGCGCATGACGCTCAACGCGATTGATCTTCTACGAACGGCGCTGATCGAAGGGATAAAATAAACTTAGCTTCTTGGCTCGGGCTCCTAGTTCGGGTTCGGATGGTTCCGCTAGTTGCCTGGCAAAACTTTTGGCGCAAGCGCGTGCAGTTGATTTAGCGGCTCTTCAAGGCTTTTGATGGCCTCGATCCAGAAATTTGGGTTCCCGATATCCATGCCAATTGTTCGCTTGACGACGTTCTCGGCCGTATCGCTGCCGGCAAGGCGGAGAAACTCTTCATACTTCGGCAGGAAATTTGGCCCTTCTTTCTTGAACATGCCGTAAAGACCGCGGCTCAGCAGATAGCCGAAGGTGTATGGGAAATTATAAAAAGTGAGCCCGGTAATATAAAAGTGCAGCTTCGAAGCCCAAAAAAAGGGATCCTCGCCGCCGGATTGCAGCGCGTCATCGAGTATTCGTCTTTGGGTGTTGCTCATTAATTCTTTGAGTCTGGAAACGCTCAGCGGTCCGCTCGCCCGCTCCTCATAAAATGCCTTCTCAAATTCAAAGCGCACCGGGATGTCCAAAAGATAGATGGCGCCGTGGCCGACTTCGACATCGAGTATGAGCGCTTTCTGCCGATCGCTCACGCCCGGATCGTCGAGTAGTCCGTTCATCAGCACTTGTTCGCCGAACGTCGACGCAGTTTCAGCCAAAGTCATCGGATAGCCGCGCGCAAAAGGACGTACGTCGCGCATCAGAAAGCCGTGATACGCATGGCCCGATTCGTGCGCGAGGGTGAGCACGTCGCCCAACGATTCGTTATACGTCATGAAAATTCGCGATTCCTTGCTCAGCATCGAGCTGGTGCAGAAACCTCCCGGTCTTTTGCCCGTGCGAGGTTCCCAGTCAACCCAGTTTTTGGCGATCACTTGGCGCTGAAAAAACTCGCCGAGCGCCGGATATGCCCGTACGAACGATGCACCGACCATCGACTTGGCTTTTTCCCATGACAGCCGTTCGTCTCCGCAAAAATCGAGTGGTGCGCCGAGATCGTACCAAGCGATCGCTGGCTGCCCCATGAGGTTTGCCTTGAAGCGAAGAATACGTCGGGGAATCTCCAGATTCGCATATAAGGCTTCAAACATGGCGTCGAGGGTCTTGCGCGTGATGGCCGCTTGGAACAACGCGATATCAAGGAAGTGATTGACCCCGCGGTGGCGGTTCAAAGTTAACCGAGTGCCGGCGATGGCGTTGAGGGCGCCGGCCGCCGTGTCTTCGATGGTTTGCCATGCGGCGTTGCCGCCGTCGAAGGCGGCTTTGCGCACGCGACGGTCACGGGCCTCCATCAGCGAGCGGCGCTGTGACATGGGGATACGCTCGCGGCGACCGTCGGGAAACACCATGTCGAATTCGAGCTTCGAAGCCACCGTATCGTAGAGCCGTCCCCAAGATTGAATGCCCTCGACGCCGAGGTCGGTGGCAAGCATTTCTTTTTCCGTCGACATCGTGCGGCGCGCTTCTTCGCGCAGGCGATTCAAATAGTTTTGCGCGCCGGCGAGAGCGCCTCTGCCGCAGAATTCGTTGAAAACGGCATCGGTCGTGTTTTTGACGGCGCGCAAGAGCTCGATTCTTATTTTGCCGAGTTCGGCACGGGTGCGAGTCAACTCCGCTTCTTCTTTGAGGTAGGCTTCGTTGCGCGCATCCGACGAGGCCAGGCAGCTGATGTAGGAACCAAGGTGCGACATGCGGCGCGATAGGTCCTCGTTGCGCAGCAGCACCTCTTCCCAGGCGCCCGCAGATTCCGAGGTTAGCCCCGCCAGTGCCGCAGCGGTTTGTTGAAGCACAGCGACATCCGTGCGAATGGCTTCCTTGAACTCAAGCATCGCTGGGCCGTTGAATTCGGCAAAATAACTTGTGAGATCCCAGGTCATGATTCTTTCAGTTTCTTGTTTCCATTTCTTGGTTTCTAGTTAACCCGCAGCGGAAATTAACACCCGCAATGCGAAATTCAGATTTCCACCTCAGTGCCGATTCGTCGCTCCAGTGCCTTGCGGTAGACGAGGTGAGCCGCTGCAACGTCTTGAATCGCGATGCCCACCGACTTGTAAAGGGTGATCTCGTCGACGCTTTGTCTTCCGGCTTTAGTTCCCGCAAGGACTTCACCGATCTCGGCATGGATCGCGTTTTCGGCGATACTTTTCTCTTTTAGGGCGAGCAGAATGTCGCCGCATTCGGCCATGATCGCGTCGCGCGCGTCGACGATGATCTTCGCGCGCGCCAGAGTGCTGCCGTCAATTTCGCGCAGGTCGGGCCGATGGGAGCCGACCGCGTTAATATGCGCGCCGGATTTAAGCCAATCTGATTTTAGTATCGGTTCCTTCGCCGTAGTAACCGTGACGAGGAGATCGGCGTCGCGCACGGTTGCCTCCGCGCCCTTCGCGACTTCGATTGTGACCTGAATTTGTGACTCTAGGTCTTTTTTGACGGCGGTGGCGCTGGTACCGGACGGGCTGTAGAGCTTGATCTTGGCAAATTGTCTCACATGCGTGAGCGCTTGGATATGCGCCCGCGCCTGAACACCGGCACCTAAAATTCCCAGCACCTTGGTTTGCGTATTCGCCAGCGCTTTGGTTGCCATCGCCGAGGCGCAGGCGGTGCGAATCGCGGTGATATAGCCGCCATCCATCGCGGCAACCATTTTTCCGCTCTCGGCGCTGAAGAGCATAATCGTGGCGAGGATTGCCGGCAAATTGTTTTTGGGATTGTCTTGAAAGTAGGTAACGACTTTCATGCCGAGCGCTTTATCTTGGATCAAGAATCCGGGCATACTGGTGATGCGGCCTTGAATTTGCGGCAACGGGACGACTAGGCGCACCGGCATGACGGCCTTCCCCGTGGAGTACTGGACGTGGGCTTGTTCCAAAGCTACGATCAATTCGTCGATATCGATGAGGCTTTGAACTTGTTGCTCTGAAAGCACCAGCATGGTTCATTCTGATAGCATAAATTTGCCCGCGAATGGTAGGATCACACACGTTAACCCAAGGAGAATCCATGGCGAGACACGAACACTTGATTAATCTTGCCGAAGTTCCGGTCGACCAAATCAACGCGCCGGAGGGATCGGCGTTCGGCGGCAAGCGCCAGCGCGTGGGCGCGCATATCGGCGCGCACAAATTGGGATATAGTTTCTTTTACGTTCCGCCCGGTAAGGCGGCTTTCCCTTTTCACACCCATAGCGGCAACGAGGAGATGATTTACATCATCGAAGGCGAGGGCGTTTTACGATTCGGCAAAGATGAAATCCCGGTTAGCGCAGAAACGGTCGTGGCGTGTCCGGCAGGCGCCGAGTATCCTCATCAGCTCATCAATACCGGCGCGAGCGAGTTGCGTTATTTGGTGGTCAGCACGATGGACTTTCCCGATCTTTGCGAATATCCCGACTCCAATAAAGTCGGCGCGTATGCCACTGCTGCGGTGGGTGCGCCAGCAGGATTTCGCGCGCTCTACGTGCGGGACAAGAACGTTAGCTATTACGACGGCGAGGATGGCAAAGAAATCGCGCGCGTTATGAGGTCGGCCTCTCGTTTATGAGGCAACGCGCCCGGCATTTTGTCCTTGCGTCACTTGGATCCTTTGTCGGCTTCGTCGAGCGCGGCCTTGCTTTTTTCTTCGCTCTGCTTGAGCGAATCCTTTGCGCCTTCCAACGCGTTGAACGGCTGCGTAACGACTTCTTTAACCGCCTCTCTGCCTTTGGTCACGGTATCCGATTTTGACTCGCAGCCGTAGAACGTGAGCCACGCAGCGGCGAGCGCGAAGAGAACCGATCGGTATCTGTTCATAATAAAACCTTGCCTTTCCCCACAACTTGTTCGAGTTCAGCTCTGCTGATCTCGCCTTGGCGGATCATTCTGATCGAATCGCCGACAACTTCGGCGACGGTGGAGCCGTTTCTCGAAGTGAGTTCGCCCCCGTCGACGAAGACGTCTATTTTACCTTCAAAATATTTTCTCGCTTGCGCGACGGTTCGCGCCGAAGCTTGTCCCGAAGGGTTGGCGCTGGTCGCAGTGATCGGATGCCGGAGTGCTTTGGCCAGTTCGGTTGCGATCGATTGGTTGGAAATGCGCACACCGACTCCGCCGGACGAATTCAAAAGCGGCTCGGGAACGTCTTTGCGCGCCGACAAAACCAAGGTGAGCGGACCGGGCCAAAAGTTGGTGATAAGTCGTTCAGCGAGCGGTGGAACTTCGGCAACTAAAGCGCCGAGCATGTCTCGGTCAGCGACAAGTACGGGAATCGGGTTGGCGAAATCGCGGCCTTTGAGTTGGAAGACTTTGTCGACCGCGGCGGCGTTGAGCGCGTCGGCACCCAAGCCGTAAAGGGTCTCGGTGGGAAAAGCGATGACGTCGCCGCGCCTGAGGGTGGCGACAGCGGCTGAAAACGTTTCAGCTTTTGTTTCTTTCACTCTGGAGCTTTCGGTCACGCTCTTCGACGCCGGCGGCCATCTCTTTTTTGGCTTGTGCCAGTTTGGCTGCGACATTGGCATCCTTACGCGCGAGGATTTGCGCCGCGAAGATGCCGCCGTTGGCGGCGCCGGCTTTGCCGACTGCCATTGTCGCTACCGGAATGCCCGCCGGCATTTGCACCGTTGCCAGCAGCGCGTCAAGACCCTTGAGGCTCGAGGAATCGATCGGGATACCGATGACTGGGAGCGTTGTATTCGCGGCGATCGCGCCGGCCAAATGCGCCGCCGCGCCGGCGCCGCAGATGATCACCTCCAAACCTCGCTGCTCGGCGGTTGCAGCGTATTCGGCTGCTTTTGCAGGCGTGCGATGCGCCGACAGGATGCGGGTCTCATAGGCAATGCCGAAGGAGTCGAGCCGCTTTTCCGCCTCCCGCATCACATCGAGATCGGAATCGCTGCCCATCAAGATGCCGACTCTGGCTTTTTGGTCTGCCACGGTAGATTCCTCCGAATTTAATCAGTCTACGGTGTAGCGTTTAAAACCTTGGGTCTAAAACTCCAGACTCTGGACTCGAGAATTAGACCTTCGCCAACGCCCTTTGCGCGATGTCCTTGCGGTAGTGCATGCCGTCCCAGGAAATCTCGCCGACGCCGCGATAAACTTCCTTGACGGCCGCCGCAATACTTTCACCGCGAGCAGTCACGCCGAGGACACGGCCGCCTGAGGTCAGCCAACGATTACTTTGTTTAATCGTGCCGGCGTGAAAGACGAAACCATTGGTCCAATTCCGCAACTTATCGAGGCCGCGAATCTCTTTGCCTTTGTCATAGACGCCGGGGTAGCCGTTGGCGGTTAGGACGATACAAACGGCAGGTTCGTCGTGCCATTGTGGGGATACTTCATTCAATTTGCCATCAAGGGTCGCTTCCAGCAACGGAACCAGATCGCTTTTTAGCCGCATCATGATTGGCTGGCATTCGGGGTCGCCGAAGCGCGCGTTAAATTCCAAAACCTTCGGACCATCTTCGGCAATCATCAGGCCGACATAGATCACGCCGCGGTAACGAATGCCTTTCTTCTTAAGTCCGGCTAGGAGAGGCGCGAGGATTTCTTGAAGGATTCTATCGTGCATTTTGGGCGTCACCACGGGTGCGGGCGAGTAGGCGCCCATGCCGCCGGTGTTGGGACCTTCGTCGCCATCGAAGACGCGCTTGTGATCCTGCGAAGATGCCAGCGGCAAAACATGCTCGCCGTCGGTCAATACCATGAAGGAAGCTTCCTCGCCTTCTAAAAATTCTTCAATGACAACTTTATCGCCCGCCTCGCCAAATGCTTTGCGCACGAGAATCTCATCGACGGCGTTCTCCGCTTCTCTGCGACTCTGACAAATGATCACTCCTTTGCCGCCGGCGAGACCGTCGGCTTTGATGACGTAAGGCGCTCTTTGTCGCGTTATATATTGCTTTGCCAACATCGCGTCGATAAACGTGCCGGACGCGGCGGTCGGGATATTGTATTGCTGGAGAATCTCTTTGGCAAAGGCCTTGCTGCCTTCAAGTTGAGCGGCGACTTTGTTGGGGCCAAAAATTCTCAGACCGCGTGATTCAAACAGATCGGTGATGCCAAGGGTGAGTGGCTGTTCCGGTCCGACGACGGTAAGATCGATTTTTTCTTTGCTTGCGAAGTCCGCGAGTTTTTCGATTTGTCCCGGTGCGATGGCAGCAAGCTCAGCAAGCTCGCCGATCGCCGCGCTCCCGGGAGCACAGTAAATTTTCGTCATCCGCGGGCTTTGGCTGATTTTCCAAACCAGCGCGTGCTCGCGCCCGCCGCTGCCGATCACAAGGATTTTCATAAATCGTGGAGAATCGAGGATGGAAGATAGAGAATCGCGATCTTCGATCCTCCATCTTCTCTCCTCGGAAAAAAAATCAGCTAGTGTCTAAAGTGTCTCATGCCGGTGAAAATCATCGCGATGCCATGCTCATTGGCCGCGGCAATGACTTCGTCGTCCTTGATCGAACCGCCGGGCTGAATGACTGATTTGGCGCCGGCGTTGGCTGCTTCGTCCAGTCCGTCGCGGAAAGGATAGAAGGCGTCTGACGCGACGGCCGAACCCGTCAGATCCAATCCGTGGGTTGCGGCGCGCATGACTGCGATTTTAGTCGAATCGATGCGGCTCATCTGGCCGGCGCCGACACCGAGGACTTGATCCGGCGCCGCGAACACGATGGTGTTCGATTTGACGTGACGGCAAACACGCCAGGCAAAATCGAGGGCCTGGTATTCTTCTTCCGTGGGTTTTCTCTCGGTCACAACTTTGCAAGCGCGGACGTCGATCTTGCCGGTATCCCAATCTTGGATCAACAGGCCGCCGCGCACGCGCCGTAGATCGTAGCCGCCGCCTTGGGGCTGACTCATATCGAGTTCGAGCAAGCGAATGTTGAGCAGCCTCTTCGCCGACGAGAGCACCGCCTTCGCTTCCGGCGTGAAGCTCGGCGCGATCACGATTTCCAGGAAAATATCCTTGAGCTCTCTTGCGGTCTCTTCGTCCACCGGTTGGTTGAAAGCGATCACGCCGCCGAAGATCGAAACCGGGTCGCAATCTTTGGCTTTGCGAAACGAATCCACCAACGATTTCTTCGACAGCGCGACGCCGCAAGGATTGTTGTGCTTGATGGCGACGGTGGCGATCTCTGAAAATTCCAAAACCGTGCTGAGCGCCGCGTCGGCATCCAAGATGTTATTAAAGGAAAGCTCTTTGCCCTGAAACTGTTTGGCGCGCGCGATGGTGGGACCCGTATCGCCATCGGTACCATAGAAGGCGGCGCTTTGGTGCGGATTTTCGCCATACCGCATATCCTGAATCTTCGATACCTGAATGTTGACTGTCTGCCCCCAGCGGCGCGGCTTTTTGGTTTCGTCGAGCGACGAGAAGTAATTCGAAATCGCGCCGTCGTAGTGAGCGGTGTGCTGAAAGGCTTTGCAGAAAAGCTGGAAGTGCGTCGCCGGCGAGAGGGCGCGGTTATTCGTCTTCAATTCCGCCAAAATCGCATCGTAGTCTTCGGGGTCGACGACCACGCCGACGTGTTGATGATTTTTCGCCGCGGCGCGCACCAGGCTCGGCCCGCCGATGTCGATATTTTCGACAATCTCCTCGAAGGCAGCGCCGCGCGCCACCGTCGCTTCAAACGGGTAAAGATTGACGACGACGAGATCGATGGGCGCGATACCGTGCTCCTTCATTTTGGCGACATGTGCGGGATTGTCTCGCAAGGCGAGAATGCCGCCGTGAATTTTCGGATGCAAAGTCTTTACACGTCCGTCCATCATCTCGGGAAAACCGGTGAGCTCGGAAACATCCTTGACCGGGATTTTATTGTCGCGTAAGAGAGACGCCGTGCCGCCCGTCGATACTAGCTCGACGTCCATTTGCGCGAGCGCGCGGGAAAACTCGACGATGCCTTTCTTTTCAGAAACGCTGATGAGGGCCCTTTCGATCCTGGCCACTGGGATGATCCTCCTAGGTATTGTAGTGGATGCGGGGAACTCGGGCGCCGATGGAAGTGAGAACCTCGTATGAGATCGTGTTGGCCCAGGCAGCCATCTCGCCGGCGGAAATTTCCGCGGCGCCTTGACGACCGAGGAGCACAACCTCATCTCCCTCTCGTACTTTTCGTATATCGGTAACATCGACGGTAGTCAAATCCATGCTCACTCTGCCCACCACCGGCGCCCGTTTGCCGCGCACGAGCACCACGGCGTGATTCGACAAAAGCCGCCGGTAGCCGTCGGCGTAACCGACCGGCAAGGTCGCGATGAGGCTATTTCTCTTCGTAACGAAGGTGCGGCCGTAGCCGATGTACGTTCTGGTGGGCGAACGCTTGAGCTGAATGATTCGAGTGCGCCAGCTCAGCACCGGTTTCAGCACGATCTGCTTTTTCATCTCGGGCGCTGGATACATGCCGTAAAGAATAAGTCCCGGCCGCACCATCGAGAGATGAGATGCCGGAGTTGTGACCAACGCGGCGCTCTTTGCCATGTGGCTGGTGGCAGGAACAGTGTTCGTGCTCTTAAGACGACTGAGCACTTGATGAAACTGCGCCAGCTGTCCCTGAGTGTATTTTTCATTGGCGGTTTCAGCATCGGAGAAATGAGAGAACACGCCATCCAAGATCAAGGATTCGAGTTGGCCAAACAGCGGTAGCCAAGAGTCAATCTCTGAAGTAGGAAAGCCGATCCGGCCCATCCCAGTGTCGATCTCAACGTGGATCTTGAGCTTGGTCTTGCGAGCCCGTAACGCGTTGTCCAATGCTCCCAGAGTTGCCGCTTCATGAACGACTGGCGTCAACTTGTTTCGCAAAAACTGATCGAGTTGTTCGAGATAGACTCCAGCCAGCACCAGAATCGGTTGGGTGATGCGCGCGCGCCGCAGTTCGATGCCTTCCTCAACGGTGGCGACGCCAAAAGCATCACTTCCCGACTTGGCTAGAGTTCGCGCGACTTCGACCGCGCCATGCCCGTAAGCATTGGCCTTAACCATCGAGAGAATTTTTACGTGCGGTCCGATGGTCTTCTTGATCTGGCGCAGGTTCCAGCGAACCGCGGCGTGATCGATGCAGCAGTGCGTCGGACGACCTTTAAGAAACTTGATCATGTGAGGCGAGCGGCTGGTTGGCGATGGGAGTTATTTTACCTGCGCGCCTGCTTGGACCGGTTTTTCCGGTGTGAGTAGGATCACTCGGCCTTCATCGGATGCCGCCAAAAGCATTCCCTGACTCTCCAGGCCCCGAAGCTTCGCGGTCTCCAGGTTGGCGACGACGACGATCTGTTTGCCCACCAGTTCTTCCGGAGCGTAGTGATTCCTGATGCCGGCGCAAATCTGGCGCTGCTCGGTACCGAGATCAATCTGCAAAACCATCAGTTTGTCGGCGTTCGGATGCGGCTCTGCCGACTTGATGGTGGCGACTTTTAGTTCGACCTTGCGAAAGTCATCGATTGAGATCATAGAATTCCTTAACGCCACAAGCCGTTTGGATAACAACAAAAGTATCAGAAGCGCCCTGCCAAAAAAAGCAAGACGGGCGGACTTGACTCAATGCAAAGGTTTTATTATTAATAATCATTACTAATAAGAAGGAGGGGTCTTATGGCAAAAAGTTTATCTGGCACGAAGAGTCACGAGAATCTGAAAAACGCCTTCGCGGGCGAGTCTCAGGCGAACCGACGTTACCTTTATTTCGCACGGGTCGCTGACATTGAAGGTTATCCCGATGTGGGCGGCTTGTTTCGCGACACTTCCGAGGCGGAGACCGGTCATGCCTTCGGGCATCTCGATTTCCTCAAAGAGATCGGCGATCCGGTTACGGGCGTGCCCATCGGCACTACGTCGAAAAACTTGAAATCGGCCGTCGAAGGCGAAACCTATGAATACACCGAAATGTATCCCGGTTTTGCCAAGACTGCGCGGGACGAGGGTTTGCCGGAATTGGCCGAATGGTTCGAAACCCTGGCAAAGGCTGAGAAATCTCACGCCGGCAGGTTCACCAAAGGACTCGACACACTCGGCAGTTGATTTTCGACTAAGCCCAGACTCAGGCTGGCGAATAAGGATGTAACACATTACGCCCTATTCGCCAGCTTAGAGAACCGTTCCTAGTGCGATGTTTTCGCCGAAGTTGGGCGCGCGGTTTGAAGTGACAGTCGATCCAGTCATATAGAGCGCCAAATGGAAAAAATTGCCCTTGATGATATAGTAGGCTTTGCTGCCTACGAGAAAGTGCGTCAACATTTCCGCGACGATATTATCGAAAAAAAGAAGAGGCGGCGCGTCGCCGTCGGCGACAAAGTCTCCATTGTCTTCGAGAACCGCGACACCGTGATATTTCAGATTCAGGAAATGTTGCGCGCGGAAAGAATCGCCGATCTCGATAAAATTCGCGAAGAGATCGCGGCTTACAACGAACTTATTCCAAATCCGGGCGAGCTGAGCGCGACGCTTTTCTTGGAAATCGAAGATCAAACGCACTTGCGCGACGATCTGTTAAAGTTCCTTGGAATTGACGAGGCCGTTTTTCTGAAGGTTGGCCAGAGCTCCATTCAGGGCTGTTTCGAGGCAGGACACAGCAAAGAGGATAAGATCAGTGCGGTGCAGTACGTGCGATTTCCATTCGATTCGCAAGCGCGGCAGGCGTTCGTCGGCGGCGAGCGGGCTGAGCTGATTATCGATCATCCGAACTATAAGGCGCGCGCGGTTCTTACTCCCGAAGCGCAACAATCTCTTGCGGAAGATCTGGCAGCTTGAAGATGTCGAAGCAGCGGAAAGAAGCAAGAACCACCAGGCAGCTTGAAATCGTCTGGGACGCCGTCAAGGACGATAAATCGCATCCGACCGCGAATCAGATTTACGATCGGGTACGCAAAAAATTGCCGAATATCAGTCTTGGAACGGTTTACCGCAATCTGCAAAAATTAGTCGCCGATCAGAAGCTTCAAGTACTGATGCGCAGGCGTTCGCAACATTTCGATCCGCTGGTCGAACGGCACCAACATTTTATCTGCGAGAGCTGTGATCGTGTTTACGACGTGTTGGTCGATAACCAAAGAGAGATTAAGCCCGTCAAACTGCCGCACGAGGGATTCAAAGTAACCTCGCACCAGCTTGCCTTCTATGGCACTTGCAAGCATTGCTCGTCCTGAGACATTCACGGGCGCCATTTTTCTTGTAATCCCTTAGTTCCGGCGATAAACTCCGGCGCCTGACTCGGTGGTGGTCATGGCCGATGTATACCTACCTGCCGATTCGCAGCGGCGCCTGATGGAAATCGCCCGGCAAACGCTCGAAGGCGTCATACGGCGGTGTCCATACAACGCCGAGAACATCGATCCGTATCTAGAAAAAATCAGTTACGGCGCCTTTGTGACGCTTTTCAATCAGGACGAGCTACGCGGCTGCGTCGGCACCTGTACGCCGTCGAGCGTTCTCCGAGAGGTCGTGATGGAAATGACCGAAGCCGCGGCGACGCGTGACCGCCGAGTTGCGCCGGTACGCGCCGCGGAGCTCGATCAAATTCACATCGATATCTCCGTCCTCTCGCCGCTGCAACGTTCAGACGATCCCCTCACTTTGGAAATCGGTAAGCACGGACTCCACGTCGAGCGCGATCAAAAACGCGGCGTACTCTTGCCTCAGGTCGCGGTGGAGTATGGCTGGGACATGGCAACTTTTCTGGAGCAAACCTGCGTCAAGGCGGATTTGCCCAAGGAGGCTTGGCGTTGGCGGGACACGGCGGTTTGCGCATTTACAGCTTTGATCATCGAGGAGGAGAAATGAAACGGCGTGGCTTTCTCGGCATGCTTGGCGCGGCGCTTTTTTTACCCTTACGCGGCGTCGCCGAAGCGATCTGTAATCCGTCTTTAGTTCACTTCTTTCATCAAGGGCGCCAACTCGTTCAGGCGCGCGGCAATGGATTGAAAGCTCCGTCCCTCGGATCCTATTTCGTCAATTGGTACGGACACTCGAGTTTCTTGATTCAATCCGGCAGTCAAACCAAAGTCGTCGCCGATCCCAATTTTAACGTGACGCCCGGCATTCAAGCCGACGCGGTCACGGTGAGTAACGATCATTTTACCCACAATAATACCGGCGCCGTCACGGGCAATCCGATCATTCTTCGGGGTATCACCTTCAAGCAAACGTGGAATCCCATCCGCACGAGCGTCAAGGACATCACGATCGTCAACATGCCGAGCCAGCGCGGTCCGAGCTGGGGCGCGATTGCCAATTCGATATTCGTTTACGAGATGGGAAGCTTGTGTCTGGCGCATTTGGGTAATATCGGCCATCTGTTGACCCCGGAACAAGTCAAGGTGTTGCAGCACGTCGACGTGATCATGGTTCCCATCGACGCCATGACCAATCTCGGTTTCGACGACATCATGAAAGTGATCGATCAGGTCAAACCGCCGATCGTGATCCCGATGCACTACGATGTTACGCGGCAGGCCGAGCTTTTCGCTGCATTCGCCAGGGGGCATTATCCGATTAAGAGAATTTCTCAGTCGCAATTGACGCTCAATCGCGGCATGTTACCGAAATCGACAGAGATTTACGTCCTCACGCATCCCCGACCTGATACATTCGGCGATTGATGCCAGCATTCATCGTCGATCATTTTATCTGGAATCTTGCAGTTGATGTTTGGCAACTTTCCCCTATAATGCCTGCAATTACCATTTCGCGATTGTGCTGGGTGCCACTTGAACCAAAACGATGTTGAATATTTTCGTAATCTTTTGAACCAACGGGTTGTCGAGCTCCGCATGGAAGCCGGCAAAACTGTCGAGAACATGGACGAGGACGGGAATTTCCCCGACCCGACGGATCGTGCCTCCATGGAGTCAAATCGAAATTCTGTCCTGCGCATTCGGGATCGCGAGCGCAAGCTCATCTTTAAAATTCAAGAAGCCTTGCAACGGCTGGACAAAGGCGAGTACGGAATCTGCGAACAATGTGGCGAAGAAATCGGCATCGGGCGGCTTAAAGCCCGCCCGGTAACCACTCTTTGCATTGCCTGCAAGTCCAGTCAAGAAATCGAGGAACGGAAAACGAAGAGGGTCGTTTAGGCCAACGGAAAAGACTTTATGAAGCTCAGAAAAGCAGTCATACCGGTTGCGGGTTTGGGCACTCGCTTTCTGCCTGCCACCAAGACGGTACCCAAAGAGCTCTTGCCGATCGTTGATATTCCGTCCATTCAATATGTCGTGCAGGAAGCGGTGGATGCGGGAATCGAAGAGATTATATTCGTCACGGGTCGCGGTAAGGACGGCATAGAAGATCATTTTGATGACGCGCCCGAGTTGGAACAGGTGCTTGCGGATCGTGGTCACCACGAGATGGTCAAGATGCTCAGGCGTATCGCTGAAATGACCGAAGTCGTATCTGTGCGGCAAAAAAAGCCGCTTGGACTCGGTCATGCCGTGCTTTGTGCTCGCGATCTCGTCGGCAACGAGCCCTTTGCGGTTATGCTCGCTGACGATCTGATTGACAGCGAGACGCCCTGTATTCGCCAATTATTGGAAATTTTTCAAGATACCGACGAGTCGGTAGTGGCGCTAATGGAAGTCCTCCCATCGGAGGTCCATCAATACGGCGTCATCAAAGGCAAAGTCCTCAAGAAGGGTCTTTACCAAATCGAGGCAACCGTCGAAAAGCCGCAGGCCAAAGAAGCACCTTCCAGGATGGCCATCATCGGCCGCTACGTGCTTCGACCGGAAATTTTTTCAATTCTGCAGAACCTTCCGCCAGGCAAGGGCGGCGAGATTCAACTGACCGACGGTTTGGCGCAACTGGTGCGCGAGCGTAAAGTTTACGGCTGCGAGTTTCTCGGCGACCGTTACGACATCGGTGACAAGTTTGGTTTCGTTCGGGCCACCGTAGCGTATGCGTTGAAAAGGCCGGACCTAAAAGATAAAGTA